>Ga0209023_10002292_pt1 | contig 24202 bp, 21 predicted proteins | sample LakOneMetagenome_FD_187468 | JGI IMG/M metagenome (GOLD analysis project Ga0209023, IMG submission 187468) | Freshwater and sediment microbial communities from Lake Erie, Canada (SPAdes) (version 2) | ecosystem: Environmental > Aquatic > Freshwater > Lentic | place: Lake Erie, Canada... | reverse complement strand
ACCCCGCCAGCCGCGCTCAAGCGATTTCTCAAGCAACGGCGGCAACACGCGTTCCAGCGTGGTGTCTTGCAGATGATAGAACAGCACTTCCGTCATCGCGGGTCCGCCGTCGCTGAGATATTACTTCTTCGCCTCGTAGTGATCCGCGACCAGCTGGTTGAGCAGCCGCACGCCATAGCCCGAACCCCAACTGCGGTTGAGATCGGATGCCGGAACGCCCATCGCCGTGCCGGCAATGTCCAGATGTGCCCACGGAATGTCGTCGACGAAACGCTGCAGGAATTGGGCTGCGGTAATCGATCCGCCGTTGCGGGAGCCGGTGTTCTTCATGTCGGCGAATTTCGAGTCGATCTGCTTGTCGTATTCCGGACCTAGCGGCATCCGCCACAGCCGTTCACCGGTCGCCTGTCCCGCTTCGGTCAAGCGCTCTGCGAGCTTGTTGTCGTTTGAGAACATACCGGCGTATTCCGTTCCAAGTGCGACAAGAATTGCGCCGGTCAGCGTCGCCAGATCGACCATGAATTTCGGTTTGAATTTCTTGGCCACGTACCAAAGCACATCGGCGAGAACGAGACGGCCTTCGGCATCCGTGTTGATGATCTCGATGGTCTGCCCGGACATCGAGGTCACAATGTCGCCGGGACGCTGCGCGTTGCCGTCCGGCATGTTTTCCACGAGACCGATTGCACCGACCACGTTGACCTTGGCTTTACGGGCCGCGAGCGCGTGCATGAGTCCAACCACACAGGCGGCACCGCCCATGTCGCCCTTCATGTCTTCCATGCTGGCGGATGGCTTGATCGAGATGCCGCCAGTATCGAAACAGACGCCCTTGCCGATGAACGCTATCGGCTCCTCGCCCGCCTTCCCGCCATTCCAGCGCATGATGACCATTCGGCCGTCATGTTCGGAGCCCTGCGACACGCCGAGCAAGGCGCCCATGCCGAGTTTTTCCATCGCCTTGACGTCCAGCACATCGACGCGAACGCCGAGTTTTTTCAACTGGCTCGCACGACGCGCGAACTCGACCGGGAAAAGCACATTCGGTGGTTCGTTGACGAGATCGCGCGCGATGAGCACGCCATCGACTATGTGATTCTCGGGCGCGAACGCTTTGCGTGCAGCTGCCACGTCGGCCACCGCAATCGAAAACTGCGCGCGGAATGGCGCGGCGTCGCCGTCCTTGTTCTTCGTCTTGTAGCGATCGAATCGATAGGCACGCAGGCGGATGCCCGAGGCCAGCGCCGCTGCCTGCGATCCCTTGATTGCGCCTGACGGAAGTTCGGCGAGAATCGTTACCGCCTCGGTTCCGGAATTGATTTTCGCTGCGATCTTGCCGCCGAATTTGATGAAATCGCTATCCTGCAACGCGTTCTGCTTGCCGGTGCCGACCACAATCAAGCGGCCGACTTTCAAACCTTCGGGCGCCAGAATATCCAACGCAGCGCCGCTCTTGCCCTTGAACTGATTTGCAGTCGCCGCGCGTTTGACGGCATTCGTTGTGGTTCCCAGCGCCTTGCTCGTTGCCGGACCAAACTTCAGTGTTTCGTCGCAAAACACCACCAAAACGCCGCGTGCGGCAACAGAAAACGGTACGAAGCCGACCTTGACGGCGTCGGTCATAAGCAAATCCTCCAAATAATGCGGCTGGCACGGCGAAGAGAGCGGAATCCCATCGGGACGACGCACTATGACGCTTTCATGCGCGCCCTGCCAAGCACCTCGCCCGTCAAGACACCTATGTTTGCGAGGCCGCCGGACGATGCCGGGCCCGACGTGGCCGCGAAGCCACGCAAGTATTTTATTAACCCTTATTCAACGGCGGCCCCATGTCAGCCATTTTGTTGACCAATCAAAGGGATGCTATGAAATAAGAATGTGGCCGGAAGGCCGGTTTTGAGTCCTTTGGGGGATCTCGCAAGAGGTCTGGGAGCATCACCGGAATCCGGCTCTGAGTTGGGGATATTGCTGCCTGATGGGGTCACTCGACGCCACCACTGCCCGGAGCGGCCATCGGGCCGCTGGTCTGGATGTGTCCGGACAATTCAGCTCGTCCGGCAGCTCACGTCAGCAAGAAATGACCTCCTCATGGTGACGACCATTCTTGCCCGCTATTTCGCCGCCCGTTTTGTGATCGCCTCGCTCGCGGCGTTTGCCGGAATCTTCACGCTGATCATTATCGTCGATTACATCGAGTTGATACGGCGCACGGGAGGACTGCCCCACGTGTCAGGGCTTCTGGTCGCCCAGACCGCATTTTTCCGCGTGCCGCTGACGCTCGAAAAGCTCATGCCGTTTTGCATCCTGATCGGCGGCATGTCGTCGTTTCTTGCGCTGTCGCGCAGGCTCGAACTGGTCGTCGCGCGCGCCTCCGGCATATCGGCGTGGCAGTTCGTGACGCCTGCTCTGCTCAGCGCACTCGTGCTCGGCGTGCTCGCGACAACAGTCTACAATCCCATAACCGCCAACATGCTCGAACAAGGCCGAGGGCTTGAAGCGAAGATCTTCGCCGATAGCAATGCGGGTTTGCAGGATGGCGCGAACTTTTGGATCAACCAGTCCACCAGTGACGGCCAGAGCATCATCAACGCTGCACGCAGTCAGGGTCAGGGCGCGCTCCTCACCGGCATCACGATTTTCCGATACGAGCCCTCTGGCGATTTCAAAGAGCGAATCGAAGCCCGCGAGGCGACGCTCGAACCTGGCCGTTGGCTATTCAAGCAGGTTCGACGGTTCACACTGGACAACCCGACGTTGGAACAGGCGACTTACGAACTGCCCACAACGCTGACGATGGCCCAAGTGCGCAACAGCTTCTCCACCCCTGAAACTGTGTCATTTTGGCAACTTCCAGATTACATCCGGTCGTCCGAAAATTCTGGACAGACCACAGCGGGATACCGTCTGCAGTACCAAAAACTGCTGGCGCGGCCGTTTTTGCTGGTCGCAATGGTGCTGCTCGCAGCCGCTGTCAGCCTCCGGTTCTTCCGCTTCGGCGGCGTGCAAAAGATGGTTTTAAGTGGCATTGCAGCAGGGTTTCTGCTCTATGTCCTGTCCAAAGTAACTGAAGATTTGAGCAAGGCCGAGTTGATGCATCCGCTCGCTGCCGCCTGGCTTCCCGTTTGTGTGGGAAGCCTGACGGGATTTTTGGCCCTGCTGTACCAGGAGGACGGGTAGTGGCCTTTACAGCCGCCCTCCAAGGAAGGACGCCTACGTTCAGGCGGCGCAAGCGCTTGCGCCGTCAAAGCCTTCTCATGTCTGCTATTCTGGGGCTAGGCTTGGCCGGCGGATTTACCCTCGCCTCCGTTCCCGCCAGCGCGCAGCAGGCTTATCGGTACAACACTCTCCCGCCGAAGCCGCAACGCCCGGCCGCTAAAGCCAACGACGGGCAGATGCTCGTGCAGGCCACCGAGGTCAATTACGACTACAACAATTCCAAGGTCGCGGCCGTCGGCAGTGTTCAGATCTACTACAACGGATCGACGATCGAGGCGGATAAGGTCATCTACGATCAGAAGACCAAACGTCTTCACGCCGAAGGAAATGTGCGGCTGACCGACGCCAGCGGCAGGGTCACCTACGCCAACCTGCTTGATCTCAGCGACGACTATCGCGACGGATTCGTCGACTCGCTGCGTCTCGACTCGCCGGACCAAACCCGCATGGCCGCGACTCGCGCGGACCGCACCAACGGCGACATCACGATTTTCCAGAATGGCGTCTACACCGCTTGCGCCGCCTGTAAGGACAACCCGAAGAAGCCACCGCTCTGGCAGGTCAAGGGCGCGCGCATCATTCACAATCAGACCGAGAAGATGATGTACTTCGAGGACGCGAGCCTCGAATTCTTCGGCCAGCCTATCGCGTATCTGCCCTACTTCTCGACGCCGGACTCGACGGTCAAGCGAAAGAGCGGCTTCCTGATTCCAAGCTACTCTTCCAGCACGCGCTATGGCGTCGGTTTTGAGGTTCCGTACTATTTTGCATTGGCGCCGGACTACGACCTGACGGTCACTCCGCGCTACACCACCAAACAAGGTCTGCTTGGACAGGTCGAATTCCGCCAGCGCCTCATCAACGGCGCTTACGAAATTCGTGGCTATGGCATCAGCCAGAGCGATCCGGGAAAATTTGCGACCGAGCCCGGCGACCGCAAATTCCGTGGCGGCATCGATACCAAGGGTCAGTTCGCGCTTAACGACAAATGGGTTTGGGGCTGGGACGCGGTGGCGGTCACCGACAAGTCGTTCTTCTACGACTACAATCTCGGCCCATACAAAAATGCGCTCAGCGCATTCCTGCTGACACCGGACACCGGACTTTCGCAGATTTATCTTACCGGCGTCGGCAACCGCAGCTATTTCGACGCGCGCGTGATGTACTTCCTCGGCTATTCAGCCGCCGACATTCAGGCACAAATTCCGATCGTTCATCCCGTTGTCGATTATTCGAACGTGCTCAACCGCAACGTGCTCGGCGGCGAATTCAGCTACAAAGCGAACTTCACAAGCCTGAGCCGCGATCAGGCCTCGTTTGACGCAATCAATCCCACCGCTCTGCTCAATGGCTGGTGCCTGCCGACGTCAGCCGATCCAACAAAGAAGATGCCGGCAAATTGTCTGCTGCGCGGCATACCCGGCGATTACACGCGGGCGACAGCCGAGGTCTCATGGCGCCGGTCCTTCACCGATTCCTTCGGACAGATCTTCACGCCGTTCGCCTCGCTGCGCGGCGACCTGATCAGCGCCAACATCGACAATCAGCCCGGCGTATCCAACTATCTGCCGGTCGGCTCCACGCAGACCGCACGCCTGATGCCGACGGTCGGCCTCGAGTACCGCTATCCTTTCATCAATGTGCAGCCTTGGGGCACCACCACGATCGAGCCCATCGGCCAGTTGATCATCCGGCCGAATGAACCGAGTGCGGGACGCCTCCCCAACGAAGACGCACAGACCTTCACATTCGACGACAGCAACCTGTTCAGCGTCGACAAGTTCTCGGGCTATGACCGCGTGGAAGGCGGCAGTCGTGCCAATGTCGGCGTGCAGGCCACGACGCAGTTCGATCGCGGCGGATCGATCAATTTCCTGTTCGGACAATCTTATCAGCTGTTCGGCCTGAACTCGTTCGCCGTGCAAGATTTGACGAACACCGGCCTTGGCAGCGGACTGGACAAAACCCGTTCCGACTACGTCACGCGCATCGCTTATCAGCCGAACAGAATTTACAGCTTCATTGCGCGGGCACGGCTCGACGAGGCCACTGGAACGATACGGCGTTTTGAAATGGAAGGCCGGGCCAATTTCGATCGCTTCCAGGTCAGCATGCTGTACGGCAACTACGATGCGCAGCCTGAACTCGGCTTCCTGAACCGCCGCGAGGGCATCGTGGGAACAGGGTCGTTCAAAGTAGCGACCAACTGGATGCTGTCCGGCGCCCTGCGCTATGACCTGACCAATCACAAGGTGAACCAGTACATCGTTGGTGCGGGCTATGTGGATGATTGCTTCATCATGGCGGTGAACTACATCACCGACTACGCCTACACATCGGCAAGCTATACGACCCCCGTGACGGATCATCGCATCATGCTGCAGATCGGGTTGCGCACGATCGGTGGCACCTCGTTCAGCGCGGCGCAGTAAGGTCCGATCTCGCGATCCGCATGCGCTTCGTCAGTTCTGGGTTTCTGCAATGCGGCAACTAAAACGCAAAAGAAAATGCTTCGAATTCCGGCGATGCGATATTCTCGCCGTAAAATAAGAGTTCACGTTTCAGTATGAGCATCGAGATTTCCAGTAGTGCGACGACGGGCCGAACCATGATCGCGACTTTCCTCCTTCGTTTTTTGAAAACCGGGTTGTGCGCCGCGGCTCTTCTTTTCGCTTTCGGCCACGGATCGAGTTTGAAGGCGCAATCGGTGGCCGCGATGGTCAACGGCGAAGCCATCACGAATTTCGATGTCGACCAACGCATCAAGCTCACCGCGCTTACGACGCAAAAGACGATCTCCCGCCAGGAGGCGCTTGAGGAGCTAATCAACGACAAGGTCAAGATCAAGGAAGCCAAGCGGTACGGTCTGGACATGTCGGCGAGCGACATCGATGGCGCGTTCGGCAACATGGCATCGCGCATGCGCATGAATGCCGATCAGCTTGCAAAAGTGCTTGAGGGTCGTGGCATCCGCCCCGAGACGCTCAAGAGCCGTATCAAGGCCGATATGACCTGGGGCAATCTGGTGCGCGGCAGATTCCAGTCGAGCTTTCTTGTGCCCGAGAAAGACCTCGAGGGCATCGGCACACAGCCCGGTGACAAACCGGAAGCCGAGAGCTTTGAATATCTCGTCCGCCCGATTGTCCTGATCGTCCCACGCGGCTCGGCATCAAGCGCGGTCGAAGCGCGACGCAAGGAAGCAGAACTACTTCGTAACCGTATCCAGACTTGCGATGAAGCGCAGGAGTTGTTCCGCTCGATGCGCGACGCGGCGATCCGCGACCAGCTCACCAAGACCTCTGCGGACTTGCCACCCGCTTTACGTGAGCTGCTCGACAAGACCGCGATTGGCCACCTCACTCCGCCTGAAGTGACCAAGCAAGGCATCGAAATGGTCGCGCTCTGCAGCCGCAAGCCGACCAAGGCGGATACTCCCGCCAAGCGCGAGGCGCGCGACAAGATCTTCAATCAGAAATACGAAGCCAAGTCGAAATCGTATCTGCAGGAAGTCCGCAAGGGCGCCATGATCGAGATGCGCGGCAATTGAACTCAACAGCAACATCGCGGCCATGACCCAGGCGAGCGCAGCTAAGGCTCTCGCGCTGACAATTGGTGAGCCTGCGGGCATCGGCCCGGACATCGCGATTGCCGCATGGCTGAAGCGGCGCGAACTCGGCCTTCCCCCGTTTTATCTGATCGGTGATCGCGCCTTCATCGTCGAGCGCGCACGTATCCTTGGCACGCCCATCGAAACCGCCGAAGCCAAGCCAGCGGAAGCAGCAAAGCTATTCGCTGATACCCTGCCCGTGGTCGCCAGCGGTGTTTCTGCGACGGCCAAGCCGGGCAAGCCGGATGACACCAGCGCGCCTTCTGCGATTAGCGCGATCCGCCACGCCGTCGCCGACGTCGTTGCCGGTCGCGCAAGCGCAATGGTCACAAATCCAATTGCAAAAAGCGTCCTCTACAAGGCTGGCTTCTCGCATCCGGGCCACACCGAATTTCTCGCAGAGCTTGCGGCGACAGGTGGCGCAGTTCCGCATCCGGTGATGATGATCTGGTCGCCGGACCTCGCCGTCGTACCGGTGACGATCCATCTGCCGCTGCGCGACGCGATTACACATCTCACCAGCGATCTGATCGTCAGAACAGCCCGCACTGTTGCAGCCGATCTGATAGCGCGCTTCGGCACCGCCCGCCCTCGCCTTGCGATCTCAGGCCTCAATCCACATGCGGGCGAAGACGGTTCGCTCGGCACTGAGGAACAATCGATTATCGCGCCTGCCGTTGCGACGCTTCGCGCCGACGGGATCGATGTGAGAGGTCCGCTACCCGCAGACACCATGTTTCATGCTAACGCGCGCAAGAGCTACGACTGCGCGATCTGCATGTATCACGATCAGGCGCTAATCCCGATCAAGACCATCGCTTTCGACGATGGGGTGAACGTCACGCTCGGATTGCCGTTTATCCGCACCTCGCCGGATCACGGCACGGCATTCGACATTGCAGGCACCGGTCGCGCCAATCCGTCGAGCCTGATCGCAGCCCTTCGCCTCGCCGCGCGCATGGCGGCGCCGAAAGCATGAGCACGATCGACGACCTGCCGCCGCTCAGCGACGTCATCCGCCGTCACGAATTATCGGCACGCAAATCGCTGGGCCAGAATTTTCTTCTCGATCTCAACCTGACGTCGCGGATCGCGCGCGCAGCGGCCCCGCTCGAAGATGCGACCATTGTCGAGATCGGCCCCGGCCCCGGCGGCCTGACCCGCGCGCTGCTGGCACAGGGCGTGAAGCGCGTGATCGCGGTGGAGCGCGATGAGCGCGCTATTCCAGCGCTGGAAGAAATCTCGCAGCGCTATCCCGGCAGGCTTACCATCGTGAATGCTGACGCGATGACATTCGATCCGCGTCCACATCTCAACGGCGAGCGCGCGAAGATCGTCGCCAACCTGCCCTACAATATTGCCACCATGCTGCTGATCGACTGGCTTTGCGCCGAGCCGTGGCCGCCGTGGTACGACATGATGGTGCTAATGTTTCAGCGCGAGGTCGCCGAACGCATTGTCGCCCGTGAGAACGACGAGGCCTATGGCCGCCTCGGCGTGCTGGCCAACTGGCGGGCCGAAACCAAAATTCTGTTCGACATTGCGCCGAGCGCCTTCGTGCCGCCGCCGAAGGTCACGTCGTCTGTGGTGCGGCTTGTGCCTCGCGCGTCCCCCGAGCCTTGCGACCGGAAGATGCTGGAGCGGATCGCTGCCGCCGCATTCGGCCAGCGTCGGAAAATGCTTCGCCAAAGCTTGAAATCGTTGGGCGTCGATCCTGCCCTGCTCGCCGCTGCTGCGGGCGTCGATCTAACGCGCCGCGCTGAGACCGTTCCGGTATCCGGGTTCGTTGCCATGGCGCGCGAATTAGCGGATATAACGACTGCAAAAACAAAAAACGCATAACGGAGAAAGCCCAATGGCCCAGATGCGCCGCCAGTCCCTCGTCAAATTCGATGGTCCGCTCTGCGAAACCATCGCAGACACGCCGAAGCCGCAGGGTCGCGAAGTTCTAGTGCGCATTGAACGCTGCGGACTATGTCACTCGGACCTGCATCTGCAGGATGGCTATTTTGATGTCGGCGGCGGCAACAAGCTGGACACTACGCGCGCCATGAAGCTGCCGTTCACGCTTGGCCATGAAATTGCGGGCGTGGTCGATGAAGTCGGTCCCGACGCACCGAAATCTCTCATCGGTACCAAGCGCGCGGTGTTTCCGTGGATCGGCTGCGGCGAATGCCGCGAATGCCATGCTGGCGACGAGAACCTGTGCGGCAAGCCGCGCTTTCTCGGCGTCAATATCGATGGCGGCTTCGCGACGCACGTCCTCGTTCCGGATGCAAAGTATCTGCTCGAATACGATCCGCTGCCGGTGAATGTCGCCGCAACGCTGATGTGCTCGGGCATCACTGCCTATGGCGCGCTCAAGCGCCTCGCCGACCGACCGCGTCAGCGCAATCTCCTGCTGATCGGCCTAGGCGGTGTCGGCATGATGGGCGTGTCGTTCGCACGCGCGATGTTCAAGCAGGACATTTCCGTTGCCGACCTCAGCCCCGCTGCCCGCGAAAGCGCGCTGAAAAATGGTGCGACCACGGCTTACGATCCGACGGAGCCGGATGTCGTGCGGCGCATCATGAAAGAAACCGGCGGCTTCGACTCCATCGTCGATTTCGCGGGCAATCAAAAGTCGATCGACTTTGCCGTATCCGTGCTCGCGCGCGGCGGCAAGATCGTCGTCTCCGGCCTGATGGGCGGCACCATGACGCTGCCCATGGTGCAGTGGGTGTTCAAGCGCATGACGGTCGAAGGCTTCAACACCGGCACGCTGGCGGAGGCGCATGAATTGATGGCGCTTGCGCGCACAGGTAAGATCAAGCCGACGCCGATGAAAGAAGAGCCTATGGCAGACGCGCAAAAATGGATCGAGCAATTGCGCGCCGGAAAAGTCGTCGGCCGCATCATGCTGACCAACTCCTGAACTTATGCCTGGGCGATCCAGACCATGTGGCGCGCGCCGCCTCGTGGTCCGTTGGCGCGGATCGGAACTTCGTTTACCTCAAATCCCACCTTGCTCAGACGCCGCGTGAACCGCGCGTCCGGACCGGATGACCAAACCGCCAAGACTCCGCCGGGCCTAAGCGCGGCACGCGCCGCGCTGAGTCCAGCGCCGCTGTAGAGAGCATTGTTCGACTCACGGGTGAGACCTTCGGGTCCATTATCGACATCGAGAAGGATCGCATCGAACCCTGCCCGCTCGGAGCGGATTAATTCGCTCACATCGACTTCACGCACAACCACGCGCGGGTCGGTCAGGCTGTCGCCGAAAATTTCCGCCATCGGTCCCCGCGCCCATGTGACGACGGATGGTACAAGCTCGGCGACAACAACCTCCGCCTTGGGCGGAAGCACAGCAAGCGCCGCGCGCAATGTGAAACCCATACCGAGGCCGCCGATCAGCATGCGCGGACGGTCGACCGCCTGAATCCGCCTGCATGTCAGCGTCGCAAGCGCCTGCTCGGAGCCGCTAAGGCGGCTATTCATCAACTCGTTCTGACCGAGCTTGATGGAAAATTCTGCACCTCGGCGCATCAGGCGGAGCTCGCCGCCGTCCGGTACTTGCGCTTTATCTAGGAAAACCCACGGTATCAAAAATCAGTCCTCAATGCCGACGAACAGCGGAATACTTTCCGTGATAGCTCAATCGCCTGCCCGAATTAAGCCCCACGCTATCCGGAATTGCGGCCTATTCCGACCCAACTTCTCCCCGACAACTTAACTTGAGAATTGTTCCGTGTCGCGTAGGGGGACAGGATGTCAAACCGGACCGTCATCGTTGCGTCTGCCATCATCGCAGGCTTCGCTTCAATCAGCATCACCGCACTATCGACTCATCCGGCGCACGCCGCCGATGAGTGCCTCTCCGGACCGAAAGCGACGACGCCAGCGGGCGGCCACTGGTACTACCGCATCGAGAAAACCACGAAGCGCAAATGCTGGTATCTCGGCGACGCGGGCGCGAAGGTGAACAAGTCAGTGGCGGCGAAACCCGCGCCCAGTGAAGAAGACGCATCTGAGCCATCCGCAGAAACACTGCCCGCCGCAGCCCCCGCTCCGCAAAAGCCGATCCGCAAATCTGTCGCCAATGCCCGCGCCGAACTGACCGGGGCTTCGCCCGATGAAGATCCTGCGCTTGCGTCATCCACATGGCCGCCGCTGAACGAGCCGGCCTCGAAGACCACAGCTAGCAACGATAATCAAACTGCCGCCACACAACCCCGACCGTCCGTTACAGATCCGTCGAGCATGCAAAGCTGGACCATGGCCTCGCGCTGGCCGAAGCCGAATGCCGCTGCGGAAGAACGCGCTGTAGCGCCTCCGCAAGAACCCGTGCGGCAGCCCACCCTCACCGCCGAACGGCTTGTCACGGCAGCAGCGACAACCGGAGCCGCTACAGCGGAAGCCACGCCGTCACCGGCAGTGACCTCAACTCCACAAGCTCAGGCTGAACCTGAATCGATCTCCATCGGAATCTTGCTGAGCGTTCTCGCTGGTGTGCTCGCACTCGCTGCGATTATCGGGCCGGTAATTTTCAAGTATGCGAAGCCCCGCAAGCGGCGTGAGGCGGACTTAGCCACGCGGCGTCCGATCTGGGATCTCAATACGACTTCGCAGCAACGACCCTTATTTGCGCAGGACGAAGTAGCGCGGCAGCGACCGGTTGTTCTCGATGACCAATATTTCGACGAGCGGCAACACGATCAGCAGCACGTCGCCGATACCACCGCTGATGAGATCGAGGAACTGCTCGCGCGGGCGTCGCGGCGCTCAGCCGCTTAAGCACCAAGCTGCTTCTGCAACTCGCGCACGAACGCCGACAAGCCTGTCTGGCGTTCGCGCTTGAGACGCTCGGCCTTCAGGATGGTCGCGACCTGACTATAGGCCTCGTCAAGCTGGCTGTTGGTGACGACGTAATCGTATTCCGCCCAATGGCTCAGTTCATGGCTGGCGCGGCTCATGCGCCCGCGAATGATCTCATCCGAATCCTGCGCGCGGGTGTGTAGACGCTTTTCGAGATCGGCGGCAGACGGCGGCAGGATGAACACGCTGACCACATCGTCCCGCGCTTTTTCGCGCAACTGCTGCGTGCCCTGCCAATCAATGTCGAACAGCACGTCCTGACCGGCCGTCAGCGCGTCTTCGACTGGCTTGCGCGGCGTACCGTATGAGTTGTCGAACACGGTCGCGTGCTCGAGCAGATCGCTCGACTTCACCATCGCGTCGAACGTCTGCTTGTCGATGAAATGATAATGTTCGCCGTCGATTTCGCCGGGACGCTTTGCGCGCGTGGTGACCGACACCGACATGCGCATGTCCGGCATCTTCTCGATCAGCATGCGCGCCAGCGTCGATTTTCCCGCACCCGACGGCGACGACAGCACGAACATTAGCCCGCGCCGCTCCACGCCTCTCAAGGTGCCCCCCGCCGCCATGACGCTATCCTATTCTAGATTTTGAACCTGCTCGCGAAACTGCTCGACCACGGTTTTCATCTCAAGTCCCGTATTGGTCAGTTCGACATCGTTCGACTTTGAGCACGTCGTGTTCACCTCACGGTTGAACTCCTGCGCCAGAAAATCAAGCCGCCTCCCCACCGCGCCGCCTTTGCCAAGCAGCTCGCGGGTCTGCGCGATATGCGACGCAATGCGGTCAAGCTCCTCGCGGATGTCGGCCTTCGCCGCAATCATGATCGCTTCCTGGCTGAGGCGGTCCGCGTCGAAACGGTCGGATGTATCCATCAGCACCGCGACCTGCTCGGCGATCCGCGCTCGGATCGCTTCCGGCTTGCGTCCCGGTGCAGCCTCGGCCTGCTTAGCAAGCCGTTCGATATCATCCATGCGTTGCGACAAAATTTGACCGAGTGCCGTGCCCTCGCGCTTGCGCATATCTATGAGGCTTTGCAGCGCTTCCTCGAAAGCAGCGGTGACAGCGCCCTGCGCGGATTTCAATTCAGCCGGATCGATCTCCGGTTCGACAACTTCGATGACGCCCTTGATCCCAAGCAATCCGTCGACACTCGGCGCGACGGCGTCGGTGCGCGCTGAAATTTCAGCTGCAACCTTCAGGATCGATGACAGTACGTCTTCGTTGATGCGCACGACCGATGCCGCGCCGGTTCGCTTGACGGACAGATTGGCGTAAACCGTGCCGCGAGACAGGAGTTCGGTGGCGCGCTTGCGCGCGGATGCTTCGATGTCGTCCCAGCCGGGCGGCAGGCGCATCCGGAAATCGAAGCCCTTGGCGTTGACCGATTTCAGTTCCCACTCGAAGGCATAAGGCCCGCTGGTGCCGTGGCTTCTCGCAAAGCCGGTCATGCTCGACAGCGCCATTCGGGAAACGTCTCCATCGCAAAGCTGAACGAATGTCAGTTTGTCCACGAAATCAGGCAGGGGCGCAAGGCAACGCGCTTACTGCGTGGCCTTCTCCTCGTCCGCTTCAGGCTCTGCCGCTGCTGCCGGAGCACGTTTAGCGGTACGCTTCTTGGATGCAGGCGCGGCTGGCGCAGCGCCGTCAGCAGCGGGTTCGGTGGCCATGATGCTCGCGGGGGCTTGTGCCCTCGGCGCATTGGCTTTGGGTGCAGCCTTAGGCGCCGCGGCGGGCTTGGCTGGACCAACGACGGGTGCAACCGTGGCCGGTGCTGTTGTGGTGCCGGTGGGCGCAGGCTGGTCGTCCGCCTCCACCGTGTCGTTGGGCTGCTGTTTCTCGAGTGCCCGTAGCCTGGCGACGCCCTTCTGGTGCTGGTCGTAGCTTTCCGAGAAGGTATGACCGCCGGTGCCGTCGGCGACGAAGAACAGATCGCGCGTGCGGGCAGGATTGGCGGTGGCTTCGAGAGATGCGCGGCCCGGATTGGCGATCGGGCCCGGCGGCAGGCCTTCAATCACATAGGTGTTGTAGGGCGACGGTTGCTGGATCTCGCTGCGCTTGATCGGACGGCCAAGCGTACCCCTGCCCCCGACAAGGCCATAGATAATGGTCGGATCGGATTGCAGCTTGATGCGCTGGCGCAAGCGATTAGTGAACACGGAAGCGACACGGCTGCGTTCGTCGGCCTTGCCAGTTTCCTTTTCGACGATAGAGGCAAGCGTCACGAGCTGCTCAGGCGAGCGAACCGGAATGTCCGGATTGCGGCGTGCCCAGATGTCGGCCAGCACGCGCTTCTGCGCCTGCTGCATGCGCTGGATCACGTGGTCGCGCGACGTGCCGCGCGGAAAATTGTAAGTGTCGGGAAGCAACGTGCCCTCGCGCGGCTGCTCCTTCAGCGAGCCCGCGAAAATGTCGTTGTCCTGCAAGCGCGCAACGATCTGCTCCGAGGTCAGGCCCTCTGGAATGGTGATCGCATGCTGCACCACCTTGCCCTCAACAATGGTGCCGATGACGTCGCGGAGGCTCGCGTTTTTCTGGAAGATATATTCGCCGGACTTCAAACCGGATCGCGCATTGAGCGCCAGCACGCTGCCGATGAATGTCCAACGGTCGGCGGTGATCACGCCGTTGCGCTGAAGAATGTCACCAATGTCGGTCATGCCCGCGCGCGGCGGAATGTTGACGACCTTGTCTTCCGTCAGCGGTCCTTTGGCCTCGATGATTTTCTTGCCGTAAAAGAACACACCGCCGACAACAACCATTGTCACAATCAAGAACGTGATGATCGCGTTACCGATGACGACCAGCGTGCTTCTCGCCCGCTGCGAATGTTTCGGCGGCTGCGGCACCTGCTCAGGCTCGAGCGCCGCGCGCGGGCTACGGGGCGAAATCGGCGGTCTCTGGCTCATCGAAGTAACCTAAATCCGGTAGGCCGTATTGTGATTTTGTTTCAGCGTTATAAGCGCCGCTGACAGACAAATTATGTCCGAATACGGCGAAACCTTGAAGTGCGTTTCGCTGCGTCTTTGACGATTTCCAAAGTTCTAAATCGAACCTGAAATCGTATCTCGAAGATTAGTTCGCCAGCCGCCTGACGACCAGCGATGCATTGGTGCCGCCGAAGCCGAACGAGTTCGACAGCGCCACATTGATCTCGCGGTGTCTTGCCTTTTTCGGCACAAGATCGATCGCCGTCTCGACGGATGGATTGTCGAGATTGATGGTCGGTGGCGCGACGTTATCCCGAATCGCGAGAATACAGAAGATCGCCTCGATCGCGCCCGCAGCGCCGAGCAGATGGCCGGTCGATGACTTTGTGGACGACATCGAAACCTTCGATGCCGCATTACCGAGCAGCCGCTGGGCCGCGCCAAGCTCGATCTCGTCGCCGAGCGGCGTGGAGGTACCGTGCGCGTTTATATAGTCGATGTCGGAGGCGGTGACGCCGGCGCGCTTCATCGCGGCGCTCATGCATCGATAGGCACCATCGCCATCCTCAGCCGGTGCTGTGATGTGGAAAGCGTCACCCGTCAGACCGTAGCCAACGACTTCCGCGTAAATTTTTGCACCGCGCTTCTTGGCGTGCTCGTATTCCTCGAGCACCAAAACGCCCGCGCCCTCGCCCATCACGAAGCCGTCGCGATCCTTGTCATAGGGACGCGATGCGATGGTCGGATTGTCATTGTACTTGGTGGCCATCGCGCGCAATGCGCAGAAGCCGCTCATTGCCAGACGATTGACGGCAGACTCCGTACCACCCGCCACCATCACGTCAGCATCGCCAAACGCGATCAGTCGGCTGGCGTCGCCGATCGCATGCGCGCCGGTCGAACAAGCGGTAACCACCGCATGGTTCGGCCCCTTCAGACCGTGCTTGATCGAGACATAACCGGACGCAAGATTGATCAGGCGACCCGGAATGAAGAACGGCGACAGCTTACGCGGTCCGCGTTCTTTCAAAATTACAGCGGCCTCGCCAATACCTTCGAGGCCGCCAATGCCGGAACCGATCATGGTGCCGGTGGCGCAGCGGTCTTCCTCGGTTGTTGGATGCCAGTTGGCGTCGTCCAATGCCTGGGTCGCAGCGGCCATCGCAAAGACGATGAAATCGTCGACCTTGCGCTGTTCTTTCGGCTCCATCCAATCGTCGGGATTGAATGTGTTCTTTGTGCCGTCGCCGCGCGGAACCACGCAGGCGATCTGACAGGTCAGATCCGAGACGTCGAACGTATCGATGCGCTTGGCACCGCTGTCGCCGTTGAGGATACGTTTCCAGGTCGGCTCGACGCCATTGGCGAGCGGCGAAACCATGCCTAGGCCCGTGACGACTACCCGTCTCATAACGTTCACTCCGATCGGCAACGCCTGACCAGCAGCGCTAAGACAGCAAGACGGCGGGTCGTTACAACCCGCCGCGAGTCATCATGGCTGCGCGGTTGCGTCAGCTCTTTGCGTTCTTCTCGAGAAACTTGGTGGCGTCGCCAACGGTGAGGATCGTTTCCGCAGCGTCATCCGGAATTTCGCAGCCGAATTCTTCTTCGAAAGCCATCACGAGTTCGACCGTATCGAGGCTGTCAGCACCCAGATCGTCGATGAAGCTCGCAGCCTCGACAACCTTCTCGGGCTCAACACCAAGGTGCTCGACCACGATCTTCTTAACTCGCTCGCCAATCTCACTCATCGTTTAACCTCGTGCTTGTTCCATTAAACTCGACCGCAAAACGATACGAGCCCCTCGCGGTGCAAAAAATAGAGAATTACTGCCGTCCGCCTGTTCCCGTATCTTTAGCCCGTCGAGCGGGATTGCCGAAAACGGCGGCCAGCGCCGCAACGGCAATATACGGGGTTTGACGATCCTGCAATGGCGTTTTCCCCACCAATTGCCGTCCGGTTACCATACTTCCCCAGAGTTGACCACACGGCCCCGGCTCTCGTCCAGCGGCCTTCCAGCTTGACAAAAAACCTAAAGGAAATCGCTCAAATCATGGCCATTCCGCCGTTGACGTGGATGGTCTGGCCGGTGACATAGGCCGCCTCATTTGACGCCAGATAAACCGCCGCAGCGGCGATGTCTTCCGGCGTTCCCAGCCGTCCGGCGGGCACCTTGGACAGCACGCCTTCGCGCTGCTTCTCATTCAGGACGTCCGTCATGGGTGTCGCGATGAAGCCGGGCGCGATGCAATTGGCTGTCACATTGCGACGGGCATATTCCGCGCCAACCGATTTCATCATGCCGATCAGCCCAGCCTTCGATGCAGCGTAATTGCCCTGCCCCGCATTGCCGGTGACGCCGACCACCGATGTGATCGCGATGATTCGTCCGAAGCGCTTGCGCATCATCAATTTTGTCGCAGCGCGCGCCAGCCGGAATGTCGCGGTGAGATTCACGCGGATGACATCGTCGAAATCCTCATCGCGCAACTGCACGAAAAGATTGTCGCGCGTGATGCCGGCATTGGCGACAAGAATGTCGACTTGTCCTAACGCCTTTTCAGCGGCGGGCACCAGCGCTTCGACTTCGGCCATGTCGGAGAGATTGCAAGGCAATACATGCACGCGCTCTTTCAGCTCGCCCGCGAGCGTATCGAGCGCTTCGCGCCGTGTACCCGAAATCGCAACCGCTGCGCCCTGCGCATGCAACGCGCGCGCGATCGCGCCACCGATGCCTCCGGTCGCGCCCGTCACGAGTGCGCTTCTGCCAGTCAGATCGAACATGTCGCCCCCTTAGGAACATCCCAAGATAAAACCAAAGTCGTATTTGGTGCTCCGTTTGCCGCAAGCAAATGCAGTTCGTCAATGACCCCTGCCTAAACTCTTGCCATAAAACGGCACACTTTGATGTGGTTTCAGCCAGCTCGTGGCACCTCCCTTGCATTATTTCCGTTATCGCAATGGAGGACACACCGATGGCCCAGCCTCACGTCCCGTCACATTCCGCCAGCCTGCAAAAAGTCCTCGGCCCGTTCCAGCTTTGGGGAATCGCCGTAGGTCTCGTGATCTCCGGAGAATATTTCGGATGGAGTTACGGCTGGAACACCGCAGGCACACTCGGTTTTCTTGTCGCGACCGTGCTGGTCGCAACGATGTACACGACCTTCATCTTCAGCTTCACAGAACTGTCCACCGCGATCCCGCATGCGGGCGGACCGTTTGCTTACGCGCGTCGCGCGTTCGGCCCGACCGGCGGATTCATCGCAGGCTTCGCGACGCTGGTTGAATTCGTTTTTGCGCCGCCTGCTATCTCTCTCGCCATCGGCGCATATCTCAATGTGCAATTTCCGGGCATCAATCCGAAATGGTTCGCACTTGGCGCATATGTCATCTTCATTGCGCTGAACTGGGTCGGCGTCGGCATCGCTGCTGCCTTTGAATTGTTCGTCACCATTCTTGCAATTGCCGAATTGCTGATCTTCATGGGCGTTGTCGCGCCGGGATGGTCGATGGCAAACTTCGTTGCGAATGGCTGGGCGGGCAGCAACGTGCTCAATGGCGCTGCAATTTCCGGCATCTTCGCGTCGATCCCGTTCGCGATCTGGTTCTTTCTCGCCATCGAAGGCGCGGCCATGGCTGCGGAAGAAGCGAAGGAGCCGCAGAAAACCATTCCAATCGCCTATGTCGCAGGCATCCTGACACTGGTCGCGCTCGCGTTTGGCGTCATGATCTTCGCTGGCGGCGTCGGCGACTGGAGCAAGCTCGCCAACATCAACGATCCGCTCCCTCAGGCCATGAAAATCGTTGTTGGTGAAAACAGCGGCTGGCTGCACATGCTGGTGTGGATCGGCCTGTTCGGCCTGATCGCCTCGTTCCACGGCATTATCATGGGCTACTCGCGGCAGATCTTCGCGCTCGCGCGTGCAGGCTATCTGCCGAAAACTTTCGCAGCGCTGAGCCCACGCTTCAACACACCGCATCGCGCGCTGCTCGCGGGCGGCGTGATCGGCGTCATTGCGATCTTCAGCGATGAAGCCATCCAGTTCGGCGGACAAACGCTCACCGCAAACATCGTCACCATGTCGGTGTTCGGCGCAATCATCATGTACCTGATCTCGATGGCTGCTCTGTTCAAGCTCCGGCAGAGCGAACCGGAACTTGTCCGCACCTATCGCGCGCCGTTCTACCCAGCGTTCCCTGCAATCGCATTCGGCCTCGGCGTGGTTTGCCTGTTCGCGATGGTGTGGTTCAATGGTATGCTGACTTTGCTGTTCCTCGTGCTGATGGGCCTGGCCTACGGTTACTTCAGACTGACGGCTGGTCAGCGCGATGCGGCAGCACCCGATGAGTTGCTGAGTGTGACGACAAACGCCGTGCCCGCTGAGTGAACCTCTGCAACCGATGAGGTGAAACCGTTGCTCTATCGCACCGCCATCGACCAGCAACTGTTCGCCTTCGACGATCTGAAGCAGGTGATGGCTTTCGCCAGCCCTGCACGTTCGGGCGATTATCTCGCGGGCATTGGCGCCGCCACCGCACAGGAGCGGATGGCGGCGCGTCATGTGCTAGCGGACGTGCCGCTTAAGCAGTTCCTCACCGAGGCGCTGATCCCCTACGAAGACGACAACATCACACGCCTCATCATCGACAGCCACGACGCACAGGCGTTCGCGCCCGTGTCGCACATGACGGTCGGCGATTTCCGCAACTGGCTGCTCTCCGAACTGGCAACGACCGAAGCGCTCGCAGCACTGGCGCGCGGCCTGACGCCCGAAATGGTCGCGGCGGCATCCAAGATCATGCGCAATCAGGATCTGATCGCGGTGGCGCGCAAATGCCGCGTGGTCACGCGCTTCCGCAACACCATTGGCCTCGGCGGACATCTGTCGGTGCGATTGCAGCCGAACCATCCCACGGACGATCTGCGCGGCGTGGCAGCCTCCACGCTCGACGGATTGCTGATGGGCTCCGGCGACGCCGTGATCGGACTCAATCCCGCCTCGGATAGCATGCCGGTGCTGGGCAGCCTGCTTCACATGCTTGACGAGATGATCCAGCGGTTCGAAATTCCCACGCAAAGCTGCGTGCTGACGCATGTCACCAACACCGTGCAGCTCGCCGAGGCCGGCGCGCCCGTCGATCTTGTGTTCCAGTCCATCGGCGGCACCGAGAAAACCAACCGCTCCTTCGGCGTGACCCTCGAGATCCTCGACGAAGCGCAGGACGCGGCTCTGGCTCTCAAGCGCGGAACGCTCGGCGACGACGTGATGTATTTCGAGACCGGACAAGGCAGCGCGTTGTCTGCCGATGCAAACTTCGGCGTCGATCAGCAAACCTGCGAGGCGCGCGCCTATGCTCTGGCGCGGCGTTACAAGCCGTTGCTTGTGAATACGGTCGTCGGATTTATCGGTCCGGAATATCTCTACGACGGCAAGCAGATTATCCGCGCCGGACTTGAAGATCATTTTTGCGGCAAGCTGCTCGGCCTGCCGCTCGGTTGCGACATTTGTTACACCAATCACGCCGAGGCCGATCAGGATGACATGGACACGCTGCTCGTGCTGCTCGGCGCAGCAGGCATCAGCTTCATTATGGGCATCCCCGGCGCAGACGATGTGATGCTCAATTATCAGAGCACATCGTTTCATGACGCGCTGTTCCTGCGCGAGACGCTTGGCCTCAAGCGCGCGCCGGAATTCGAGGCGTGGCTACAACGCATGCACATCACGGACGACGCCGGACGGCTTCGACCACCCTCACCCAACGCGCTGCTCGGCGGCATGGGCAAACTCAAATCGCTGGTCGCATGACAGAGAACAGCGCTCCCCGCCCTTCCGTCACTGCAAGCCCGTGGGGCGAGTGGCGGAGCGTGACACCGGCGCGGCTTGCGCTCGGCCGCGTCGGCGCGGGCATGCCGACCGATGAGGTGCTGCGCTTCGGCTGGGCACATGCGATGGCGCGCGATGCGATTCACGCAGCGCTCGATGTCGCCAGACTCGAGACGGCTTTGCGCGAGCAAGGTTTCTCCGTCGCACAGACCCACAGCCGCGCGCCGGATCGCGTCACCTATCTTCGCAGGCCCGATCTCGGCCGCGTGCTCGATCCGCACGAACCGGCGAAACTGCACGCGATGAATGTGGTGCCGGGCAAGCTCTGCGTCGTGATCGGCGACGGTCTGTCGTCGCTGGCGGTGGATCGCCACGCGGCCCCGCTGCTGGCCGCGCTCAAGCCGCATCTGAAGGACGATCTCGAAGACGCGCCGGTCATCATCGCAACGCAGGCGCGCGTCGCGCTGGCCGATGAAGTCGCCGATCTGCTCAATGCAAAACTGTCGATCATGTTGATCGGCGAGCGCCCGGGATTGAGTTCACCCGACAGCCTTGGCGTTTACATCACTCACGCGCCGTTCAAGGGCCGTAGCGACGCGGAGCGGAATTGCATTTCCAACGTACGCCCTGAAGGCCTGAGCTACGAAGCTGCAGCTTTCAAATTGGCGTGGCTGGTGCGCGAGGCGCTTCAACGTGGGCTAACCGGCGTTGACCTCAAAGACGAGAGTGATCTTGCGCTGATGAGCGGCGGCGCATCGAATGTCAGTCTGAACCGGCCTGCAACCTAGCACTGCCTTGCTCAAAACAGCGGGCGGCTGACCCTTTAAGAAAATACCTTTCAGCTAAGGGGAACATTGCTGCCGAAACTCACTTGCTCCCGCACTAATCATCTTACCAGGAGCAACAAATGAAGAAAATTTTTCTCGTTACGGCATTTGCCATCGCGATTTCCGCGGCCGCCACGGTCGGCGCGTCCGCTCAGTTGACCGGTCCAGCCGGCCAGGACTCGATGAAGACTGAGCGCATGATGAATTCAAATGCCCGCATGGGACATCACCGGATGCATCGCATGAAGATGCACAAGCGTCATCCCATGATGCGACGTCACCATATGCGTCGCCAGCACATGATGCGCGGACGTATGTAAACTCAAAGCCGCCCTTCGGGGCGGCTTTTTAATTGGAAGTGGCAGAAGTCTCGACTGCTGCCGTTGTGTTGGGTTTATCAGAGTCCGTCGGCAAAAACGTCTTACACACAAGCATCGTGGCAAGAATCAATCCGAGGAATATCGCGAGCCTATGACCACGCACGCGCTACCTCTCAAACTCCGAAAAAACGCGCCATCAGCAATGGCGCGTTTTGAATTCTTAGCGAAAGATTCCGACGATCTTGTCCCAGAGCGATCCGCTCTGGCTGCTATCGTGAATGGACCGCGCAGGCTGAACCTCGCTGACAGGATCTGATGCAGGGAATGTATCAATCAGTCCCGATTGCAGCTTTGCGTGAGCCGCCTTATCGGCCATCACCGCGTCCTTTGGGTCGGCAGCGTGCTTGTCGAACGGTGCCGGATCAAATGTTGCGCCCATAGTCGCCTCCGTCGTGTCACCAGCAACGCCACAACAAACGGAACGTTCCAATGAGCGTTGGCGCGCTTAGGCGCTCTTGCTTCAAAAACTTCTTCGCTAAGATAGAGCCCTACGAAAAAGCCGCGCCGTCCGGTTAAGGACGACGCGGCGATGGCCGTTCTGTTGCTAGGTGGACCTACCCCGAATGGTTACGCCGCGAGGCGCACTTCATTCATGCGAACGTTATCGTTTGCATTTAGGTTTTGACCCGATAACGGCGGTATCATGCCGGGAACACTTCAAGCCTTCATAACGAGCATCGAACCTATTTCGCCCCCATCAGAAACGGTCGTGATGTGTCGAACCGCTTGTGGTGGAGGCGCCGGGGTACTGCCCCCCGGGTCTACTCGTTGTCCGCCTTGAGATTCAGCGCCATCGTCTTTCGACACGCCTAATATAAGCAACTTTTCCCGCTTTGTAAGGCTCAAAAGCCGCCGCGACGGGCAGCTTGGTTACGGAACTACTTCGCCGCCGCGATCGCAGCCTTTGCAGCTTCGATGTCGCCCGGTCCGCCGACCGGCACGCCGACGGCACCATCGGCAATGCGCTTGACCAACCCCGACAACACCTTGCCCGAACCGATTTCGAGAAAGCGCGTAACGCCCTGCGACGCCATATAGGCGACGCTTTCGCGCCAGCGCACGGTGCCCGTGACCTGCTCGACCAGACGCTTGCGGATCTCATCCGGATCGGTGATCGCAGAGGCCAGCACGTTGGACACCAGCGGCGCCTTCGGCTTGTTGATCGTGACACCTGCAAGCGCTTCCGCCATCGCATCAGCGGCGGGCTGCATCAGGCGGCAGTGAAACGGCGCCGACACCGGCAGCAGCATTGCACGCTTTGCACCCTTGGTCTTGGCGATCTCGACCGCACGATCGACGGCAGCCTTGTCGCCGGACACGACGACCTGTCCGCCACCATTGTCGTTGGCAGCCTGACAGACCTGTCCCTGTGCTGCTTCTTCGGCGACCGCAACGGCAGCGTCGTAATCGAGACCGAGCAATGCCGCCATCGCGCCGACGCCGACCGGCACGGCTTTCTGCATCGCGAGGCCGCGCGTGCGCAGCAGCTTGGCAGTATCGGTGATCGAAAACGTGCCCGCAGCCGCCAGCGCGGAATATTCGCCGAGCGAATGACCGGCGACGAATGCAGCATCCCGCGCGACGTCGATCCCGGCTTCGGTCTCAAGCACGCGCAGCGTTGCCAGCGAAACGGCCATCAGCGCTGGCTGGGCATTCTGCGTAAGTTGCAATGTCTCTGCCGGGCCGTCCCAAATGATCGCAGTCAGCTTTTCACCAAGGGCGGCATCCACTTCATCGAACACGGCCTTCGCCGCTGGAAACGCATCGGCGAGCGCCTTGCCCATGCCGACCGTCTGCGATCCCTGCCCCGGAAATGTAAATGCTGCTGTCATAGAAATCCCCTGAAATGATCCGTCGTAAAACACCGGTGGAGCCACGGGTGTCAAGCACCAAACAGGCTGAGTCTGTCGCGAGTTGCCTAATTTGCAATCGCGTACACCGCAAAGAATCATTTGCGAATTCGGACTAGTCCCTAATCCCGTTGCAATTCATTGTCAGACACTCACGAAAGAAACAGAACTGCATTTTGGACAGAGCTTCCAACTTCTCTGATGCGTTGCGGCGCGACGACGCCGTGATACCGTCACGAAGCCTGCGAACTTTGAAAGATCGGCGCAAGCTATAATCCGCTGGCCCCGCGTTGCGACGGATGGAACAGCAAGATCATCGACCATCTGAATCGCGATGATCTGATCAAAAAATATCCAGACCAACAAGTGCATCGCATCGAGGATGTCGACTTCATCTGGAAATCAGGCTCGATTGAAACTGCTGTTCCGGTAGACCTTCACGGCACGTTCGACGCATGCATCGCGAGCCATATCGCAGAACACGCACCCGATTTCATTGGGTTTTTTGCGTCGATCTCTCGGCTCGTAAAGCCGGACGGTCTGATCGTCATCGCGATACCAGACCGGCGATTCATGTTCGACTTCTTTCAGCCGCTTACGTTGACAGACCGTATTCTGGAAGCGCATTGGGAAAAACGAATTCGGCATACCAAAGGGACAATCTACGGCGATGCCGCATATAAAACGCAAAACAATGACATGATCG
>Ga0209023_10002291_pt1 | contig 24209 bp, 10 predicted proteins | sample LakOneMetagenome_FD_187468 | JGI IMG/M metagenome (GOLD analysis project Ga0209023, IMG submission 187468) | Freshwater and sediment microbial communities from Lake Erie, Canada (SPAdes) (version 2) | ecosystem: Environmental > Aquatic > Freshwater > Lentic | place: Lake Erie, Canada... | reverse complement strand
ACCCAACCCAACGCCGAACCTGCTCGACGGGCGCGTGCCGAGCATCGGCGAGTACCTCGTCGGCAGCCTCGGCGATGCACGCGATCCCGTGGCGCTGCGCAACGCGTTCGGCATCACCACCCCGATCCCACCGGGCGGCAGTCCGCTCGGCGTGTGGCAGATTCGCGAGCAGACCGACGCGCTGTACGCGCTCGCGACCTTTGGCCGGCCGCAGCTCGGCCTCGACGGCAACGCCGGCATGCGCGTCGTGCAGACGCGCACCTCGGTCGACGGCGCGCAGTCGGTGCCGGGCGGCGTGGGCCTGCAGCCGATCGCGATCGCGGCGACCCACACCGACTGGCTGCCCAGCGCCAACCTGCGCTACCGCTGGCGCGACGACGTGACGCTGCGCGTCGCCGCGTCGCGCACGCTGACGCGGCCCGACTTCAATCAACTCTCGCCGTCGCTGACGCTGGTGCCCAATCCAGTGAACCCGACGCTCAACCAGGGCAGTGCGGGCAACCCGGCACTGGAGGCGATACGCGCGACGAACCTCGACCTGGCGGTCGAACACCACGCGTCCGTCGGCCACGCATCGTCGCTGACACTGTTCTGGAAGAAAGTCACGGGCTTCGTCGCGACGTTCAGTCAGCCCGAGGAGCAGGGCGGCGCCATCTACCAGGTGAGCCGGCCGTACAACAGCGATCCGGCCGACGTGCACGGCGTGGAGCTGGCGACGCTGCAGTTCCTCGACTTCCTGCCCGGCGCATGGCGCGGCCTGGGGCTGCAGGCGAACTACAGCTACGTGGACAGCCGCACACCGGATCGACGCCTCGGCACCGACGTCCCGCTGCAGAACCTGTCGCGTCACAGCGGCAACCTGGTCGCGCTGTACGAGTTCGGACGCGTCTCCGCGCGGCTGGCCTACAACTGGCGCAGCCATTTCCTCAGCGGCGTGAGCAGCTTCGTGGGCATCGGCGCGGTGCCGGCCTACACGCGCGGCTACGGCTGGGTCGACGCCTCGGTCACGCTGCGCGTCGACGAACGACTCACGCTGGCGCTCGAAGGCAGCAACCTCGGCGACACCCTGCGGCAGTCGTACTACGGCACGCCGACGCGCCCGCAGAACGCCTTCGTCAACGGCCGCCAACTGGCGATCCGCGCGAGCCTGAGCTTCTGACATTCACCCGGCGTCCGCGTCGTCGGGCGGCGTCCATCGATCCAGCGCGCGGCCGAGGCTGTGCAGCGACAGCGGCTTGGCCAGGAAGTCGTCCATGCCCGCCTCCAGGCACTGCTGCCGCTCGCTGGTGCCGGCGTTGGCGGTCAGTGCGATGATCGCCGCCGGGCGCGGCCGGCGCAGCTCGGACTCGGCACGGCGCAGAAGGCGCGACGTCTCGTACCCGTCGAGCCCCGGCATCATGCAGTCCATGAACACGATGTCGAAGTGGCGTGCGCGCGCCAGCGCGATCGCTTCGTGCCCATCTTGCGCGATCTGCGGCACGACGCCGTAGTAGCGCAGCATCGCCCCCGCTACCTCCTGGTTCACCAGGCTGTCTTCGACGATGAGGACGTTCAGGTTCGCCGCGTCATGCATCCGCAGCGGCAGGGGCAGCGTCTCGCCACCGGGCTCGGCCTCCGCCAGCCCGGGAGCGCGCGACGCGATGGCCTCGACGCCGAGTCCGAAGTAGAACCTCGAGCCCCGTTCGGGCTCGCTGTCGACGCGCAGCTCGCCACCCATCAGGCGCACGAGGCGGGCCGTGATCGCCAGCCCGAGCCCGGTGCCGCCATAGCGCCGCGCGGTCGAGCTGTCGGCCTGTGTGAACGCGTCGAAGATGTGCGGCAACGCCTCGTGGCGGATGCCGATGCCGCTGTCGATCACCTCGAAAAGCAGGCCCGTCCGGCCGTCCGGTGTGTCGTGGGCCTCGCTGCACGACGCCCGCAGCCTGATGCCTCCGAGATGCGTGAACTTGACCGCGTTGCCGACCAGATTGACGAGGATCTGGCGCAGCCGCAGCGGATCGGTGCGTATCCAGCTCGGCACGTCGCTCGCCACCTCGACCTCGAGCTGCAGACCCTTCGTCGCCGCGGTGCCGATGAACGGTGCGATCGCTTCGCCGATCAGCTCGCGCGGATCGGTCACCTCGCACTCGAGGCGCACCTCGTTGGCCTCGATCTTCGCGAGATCGAGCACGTCATTGACCAGCGCGATCAGGTGGCGGCCCGAGATGCGGGCGGCTTCGACCAGGCTGCGCTGATGTTCGTCCAGCCGCGTGGTGGCGAGCAGCTCGGTCATGCCGATGACGCCGTTCAGCGGCGTGCGGATCTCGTGGCTCATCACCGCGAGGAATTCGCTCTTCGCCTGATTGGCGGCATTGGCCTTCTGCGTCGCGGCCTGAAGGTCGGCGGTGCGCCGGCGCACGAGTTCCTCGAGGTCTTCGCGGCGCGTCACGAACTGCGTCACGTCGCGCGCGATCGCCAGCACGCTGGACACCCGGTTCTCCTCGCCCGTCTCCGCACACATCCGCACGTCCAGCCAGCCGGGCGCGCCGTCGGCGCGCCGGTAGCGGATTTCGGTGAATCGGTTGTCGCCGCTGTCGACGACCTCGTTCAGCAGTTGGCGGTGCAGCGCGGCATCCGGCGTGAACGACCAGTCGTCCCAGCGCGGATTGTTGTTGCCCGGGTCATTGCGCACCAGCCGGCGCAGTGCCGGATTGGCATAGGTGCGCCGGCCCTGCCGGTCGTACCTCGCGACGAGGTCCGGCGAGTTGTCGACGAGCGCGCGGAATTCCTGCTTGCGCCGCTGAGCGGCCTCCTCGGCAAGCTTGCGCTCGGTGATGTCGCGGCCGATCACGAGCACGCCGACGGCTTCGCCCGTGCGAGGCAGTTCGGCCACGAAGCGGACGTGGTAGGTGTGCTTGGAGCCGTCCAGATGCCGACCCGACAGTTCGACCTCGATCGGCCGTGCCGTCGCCAGCACCTGCTGGATCAGTCGATCGCACTCCGTCAGCCACGAGCGTTCAGGCAGTTGCATCGCTCCCGGCGTCTTGCCGATCAGCGCCTCGACCTTCACGCCCCACTCGCGCTCCACCGCCGGGTTCGCGTAGACCAGCACACCGTGCCGGTCGAAGCGGCCGATGTTGTCCGGCGAGTTCTCCGCCAAGGTGCGGAACTCATGCTCGCGCTGGCTGAGATCGTCCTGCGCCCGCTTGTGGCGCGTGATGTCGCGCGAGATCGCCAGCAGGCCCAAGGGTTGGCCGCTCGCGTCGAGTTCGGGCACGACGTGGCAGGACTGCCACAGCCGCTGACCATCGGGCCGCAGGATCGACAGCTCGAACTCCTGCAGATCGCCGGTGCGCACCGCGCTCTGCAGGGCCGCGCACAGCGCATCGGAGTCGACGCCCGGAGCGGGCGCCTCCAAGGGCGACTTGCCGAGGTAGCGATCCGGCGTGAGGCCGGTGGCCCGCTCGAAGGCCAGGTTGGCGCCGGTGCGGCGCAGCGACAGGTCGTAGCGCACGACCAGATCGCGCGCGTTGCGCCACAGGGCCGCAAAACCCTCGCCGGCCGCGCGGATCGGGTCGGCGCCGCGCGCCCCGACGCAGAACTCACCGCAGCTCACCGCGGCGCTCCCCGCGTCACGACCCGGCCGGCTACTCGACGATGCCGTGCTTGACCGCGTACCGCACCAGCTCGCTCATGCTGGTCAGGCCGAGCTTGCGCATCAGCCGGAACTTGTGCGTGCTGACCGTCTTGGCGGAGAGATGAAGGGTCTTCGCGATGTCCACGAGACTGTGCCCCTGCACGAGCGCGACGAAGACCTGGTACTCGCGATCCGACATCTCCGCGCTCGACGCATCGGACTCCGCCGAACTCGCGCTGAACGCCATCTGCGTCGCCAGCGCCGGCGGAAGGAAGTTGCCCCCCTGGCTGACCTGCCGGATCGCCTCGATCAGGGTCTCGGGCTCGCTGTCCTTCGTGAGGTAGCCGTTCGCGCCGGCCTTGATCGCACGCGCCGCGATCTGCCAATCGGCATGCATCGACAAGACCAGCACCGGGATGCGCGGCGCCTCGAGCTTCGCGCGGCGGATCAGATCGATGCCGCTCAGCCCGGGCATCGTCATGTCGGTGAGCAACAGGTCCACGCCGCCCTCGCGCAGGCGGTCGATCGTCTCCCACGCGTTCTTGGCCTCCGCGACCACGCTCAGCTCCGGATCCAGCGAGAACACCTGCCGCAATCCGTGCCGGACCACCGCGTGGTCGTCCGCCACCAGAATTCGTATCATGGGCCGGCCTCCTAGTCTCGTGGCGCCGCGTGGTTCTGCTGCCGGGCAATGTAGCCGAGCACAGGACGCTGATGGCGTCGTGCGCTGGATCGACGGGACCGGCAGGATGGACGCTCGGGTGCATGACCACTAAGATCGTTCGATCTGCGCCGACACTCAATCAGGGAGCGCTGCAACACACGTTGGGGCTTGGATGAAACATCGTTCAGGGTTCCCTGACAGCGATGCCGAGTCGGCGGCCCGCCCGCGATCGGGCCTGCTCGCGGCGGTGTTGTCGTTGCTCGTCGCGGTCTGCAGCGCGCAGCCGGCAGCACCGGCGCTGGACGACTGGCGTTCCCAGGTCGCCGAGGTGCGCGTGCTGGCGGAGAACGACGTGCCGCGGGCCCAGGAGCGCGCGCAGCAACTCGAATCCACGCTGCCGGCGTCGGCGACGCCCGCCGACCGGGCGCGGCTGCTCAACCTCCTGGCGCGCATCGAGCTCTATCGCGCCAACACCGTGCGCTCCAACGAACTGGCTTCGCAGGCGTTCGAACTGGCAAGCCGCAACGGCGACAAGATCGGCCAGGCCGAAGCGGATCTGAATACCGCGCTCAACTCGGTCAACGAGGCGCGCATCGACAAGCTGATCGCCTCCACGACCCGCGCCGTCACCGAAGTCGAAGGCATCGACCGCCCCGATCTGCAGGTCGAGGCGCTGCTGCGCGCCTCGGTGATGTATCGGCGCGTGGGCCAGGTGGACGACTCGGTCACGCTGGCGATGCAGGCGCTGGAGGTTGCGCGCCGCTCGAACAACGCGCTGGCGCTGACCTATGCGCACCAAGGCCTGGGCATCGCCTTCGACCAGAGCTTTCGCGACGAGGAATCGCGCCAGCATTTCGAGTCGATGCGGGAGCAGGCGCGCGCGGCGCAGTCCAGGCAGCTCGAGGCGTACGCCGTCGTCGGCCTGGGCAACATGGCATCCAAACGCGGCGACACCGAGCTCGGGGAGAAGCTGATCCGCGAAGCGGTCGGCATGTTCCGCGAGTCCGGCGCGCCGTTCGCGATTGCGTTCGGCGTATCGCAGATCGCCGCTCGGCTCGCCGATCAGCGTCGCTTTGCCGAAGCGAAGCACACCATCGGCGAATCGATCGCAATCTACGAGCAGCATCAGAACCGCATCGGGCTGTGGTTCACGCTGAACTCGCGCAGCGCGTACGACGAAGGCCTCGGCGACATGCCCGGGGCGCGCGCCGATGCCGACCGTGCCTACGACATCGCCAAAGACATCGGCTTCGCGCTGTACGTCAGCGACAGCGCGCGCCGCCGCGCCGAGCTCGCGGCGGCGGCGGGCGATTTCCGCACCGCCTACGCGCTGTCGGTCGAGGCCAGCCAGAAATCGGCCGACGCGGCGCGCGACCGGGTCAGCGTCCGCATGGTCCAGCTCGCGCAGCGGTACGAAGCGGCGAGCCGTCAGCGCGAGATCAACGAGCTGACGGCCCGCAACCACGAACAGACGACGGCGCTGCAACAGGCGCTGCTGCGCCAGCGGCTGCTGTGGACGGTCGTGCTGTCGGGCGTGCTGATACTCGTCGGCGGCAGCTACTTCCTGCTGCGCCTGCGCTCGTCCCAGTCGAAGCTGCTGCGACAGACGACGATCCTGCGTTCGGTCCTGGACAGCATGACCGACGGGGTCGTGGTTGCGGACGCTGCCGGCCGCCCCATCGTCACCAATCCGTCGGCCCGGCGCCTGCTGGGCGATACGGTCGCCGGCGACGACGTACGCGACTGGCCGCAGCGACATGGCCTGTTCCGCCCGGATCGGGTGACCGAGTATCCATGCCGCGACCTGCCGCTGGTGAAGGCGCTGGACGGGCAGCCCTGCGACGACGTGGAGATCTACGCCAATCCGCCGGGCGGCGACGGGCGCTGGCTGCTTGCGGCGTCCCGGCCGCTGCCGAACGCGGCCGGCTCGCCCGGCGGCGGCGTCACCGTCTTCGCCGACATCACCGATCGGCGACGGGCCGAAGAGGCGCTGCGCCGCCGGGAGCAGGAGTTCCGCGCACTGGTCGAGCACAGCCCGGATCTGGTGGCCCGCTATGACGTGGAGTGCCGGCGCATCTATGTGAATCCCGCCCTCGCGGCTGCGCTGGGAACGCCGGCCGAAGCGCTGCTCGGCGTGGAACCGCGCGATGTTCCGCACACGCCCGCGGGCCAGGCGCAGGACTACTTGCAGCGCGTGCGCAAGGTGTTCGAGACCGGCGAGAACACGTCGGTCGAGGCCACGATCGGAGAATCGGAGCTCCAGTTCCGCCTGGTCGCCGAGTTCGGACCGCTCGGCGAGGTGAGCAGCGTGCTGGCGATCGGTCGCGACGTGAGCGCGCTGATGAGGACGCAGCGCCAGTTGTCCACGCTCCTCGACAACCTGCCGGACATGATCGCGCGCTTCGACCTGAACCGCCGCTTCGTCTACGCCAGCCCGGTGCTGTCCAAGACGCTGGAGATTCCTGCCGAAGCGTTCATCGGACGCACCTCGCGCGAACTCGGCCTCGATCAGACCGGCATGCTCGCCGAAGCGTTGCAGCGCGTGATCCGCGAACGGCGGCCGTGTCAACTGGAAGTCCCGCTGGGCAGAACGGCCTCGGGCGAGGAGCGCACGTTCGAGGTCCGGTACATCCCCGAGCTCGACCAGAACGGCACCGTGACCAGCATGATCGCCATCACCCGCGAAGTGACCGAACGCAAGCGCGTGGAACGGCTGGTGCGCGATCTGGCCTTCCGGCGAGAAGCTGCGCGCGAGGACGAGCGCAAGTCGATCGCGCGGGAGCTGCACGACGAACTGGGCCAGCTGCTCTCCGCGCTGCGCCTGGAGGTGTCGGTGCTGCGGATGCGGCATGGCACCGTGCAACCCGAGATCGCAGAACGCGCGGTCAGCATGCTCGCGCTGGTGGATTCGGTCATCCGCCTGCAGCGGGACCTCGTCTCCAGCCTGCGTCCGGCGGTGCTCGACATGGGCGTCGCCGCAGCACTCGAATGGCTGGTCGGCCAGTTCTCGACGCGAACCGGCATCGAGTGCCGCCTGTCGCTGAACGAGTCCGATGTGCAGCTCGACGCCGACCAGACCGCGATGGTCTTTCGCATCGTGCAGGAGTCGCTGACCAATGCCGCGAGGCATGCGCACGCGACGCGCGTCGATGTCGCGCTGCAACGCGTCGGCGAGACGTGCACGCTGTCGATTCGCGACAACGGGCGGGGATTCGACGCGCGCGCGCCGCGCGATCCGAGATCGCTGGGCCTGGCGGGCATGCAGGAGCGCGCCCAGATGCTCGGCGGCCGGCTCGACGTGCAAAGCTCCCCCGGAGCCGGTGTGGCGATCACCGTCACGTTCCCGGCGACGCTGCATCTCGAGCGCGAGCCCGCTGCCGAGCGGGTCTGACGTCGAATCAGGGAACCCTGAACCGCAAATCAGCGATCGCCGATCAACGGCGGGCCGGGCCTCGCCGAAAGTCCGGCTGCAGGGGCGCCGCGTCGGCACCTCGCCGATCGATCGGAGCAACCACCCATGACGGAACTCGAACGCGCCTATGAGGAGGCGAGCACGACCGGTCGCGATGTCGTCACGCTGATGCAGGCCATCCAGATCCTGCTGGCCCGGGGGCAGGCCCGGATACGCTGCTTCCTGTTGCGGGGAGACGACCGCGACGCCCGCTCGCTGCGGGAGCTGGCGCATGGCGTCTGCGAGGACTACGAGGTCTCGTTGGCGCTCGGCAACGTCACCAAGGAAATGACACAGCGTCTCGCGCTGGTGATCCAGACCGCCGGCATCGGGCTGGGCAGGACGCATCCCGCCGGCGGCGACGACATCGCCCAGCTCTGGGCCGAATGCGATCGAACGATCGAAAGCCTCGCCTCGGTCGACGCCAGCGTACGCGTCATGGAAGCGCACGCGGCGCAGAGCCTCAGTGCGCTGCTCGAAGCCTCGAACGCACGCGAAGCCGCGCCCGACGCCCTGGAGGTCTTCGAAAAGCTGCTGAACCGCCTGCGTGCGCTCTGAGCGCCGCCACGAAAGGAAGAGACCATGTTCATCGAACGATTGAGGATCAGCCAGCGCCTGGCGCTCGGCTTCGGCCTGCTGCTCGCCTTGCTCGGCATCGCCGTCGCCGTGGCCACGTGGCAGATGCGCGCACTGGCGGACATCTCGAGCCGCTACGCGAGCGATCTCGTCCCGTCCTTCGAGGCGCAGCACGACATCAGCCTCGCGCTGTCGGACATCCGGCGCTTCGAATTCCGCCATCTCTTGGCTCACAACGATGGCGAGCGCAATGACTTCGAGGCCCAGATGGCGGAGCGGCGCAAGGCCATCGGCGACGTGCTCGACCGGTACGCGAAGACCCTGCTCTCCGACGACGAAGACCGCCACAGCCTCGACGAGGTGCGCGCCTCGATCGACGCCTACTACCGGGAGTGGGAGTCGGTGCGGCCGATCTCACGGCGCATCGGACAGGACCCGACGCAGGTGTCGGTGGCGGCCGACCGGATGACCGGCGCGTCGCTGAAGGCCTACGCGGCGGCCCATGCGGCGGTGGCGAGCTGGTGGGCGGGCAACGTCAAGACGGCGCGCGACGCGGACGCGACCGCCAGCACGACCTATGCCCACGCGAAGATGATCGTGGGCGCCCTGGCACTGTGCGCATTCGCGCTGGGCATTGCCGCCGCCGTCGTGCTCACGCGATCGATCACGCGCCAGCTTGGGGGCGAACCGGCCTACGCGGCCCAGGTCGCGCGGGCGATCGCCGGCGGCGACCTGACCATCGACGTGCAGGTGCGCGCCGGCGACGCATCGAGCATGATGGTCGCGATCAAGACGATGCGCGACAGCCTCGGCGACATCGTCGGTCAGGTGCGCGGCAGCAGCGAGAGCATCGCGACGAGTTCGGCGCAGATCGCGGTGGGCAACGCCGACCTGAGCCAGCGCACCGAGGAGCAGGCGAGCAACCTGCAGCAGACCGCCGCATCGATGGAACAGCTCTCGAGCACCGTCAAGCACAGCGCCGAGAACGCCGGGCACGCGAGCCGGCTCGCGGCGAATGCGTCGGCGGCGGCGGCCGACGGCGGCGCGGCGGTCGGCCGCGTCGTGACGACGATGCAGGAGATCGCCGCGGCGTCGGCGAAGATCAACGACATCATCGGGGTGATCGACGGCATCGCCTTTCAGACCAACATCCTCGCGCTCAATGCGGCCGTCGAAGCGGCGCGCGCGGGCGAACAGGGCAAGGGCTTCGCGGTGGTCGCCAGCGAGGTGCGCAGTCTCGCGGGGCGCTCGGCCGAGGCAGCGAAGGAGATCAAGGCGCTGATCGGCACCAGCGCCGAGCGCGTCGACGTCGGCACCCAGCAGGTCGACGCTGCCGGGGCGGCGATGCAGGAGATCGTCACACAGGTCGACCGCGTGACGCAGTTGATCCAGGAAATATCCAACGCCGCCCAGGAGCAGGCCGCAGGCATCGGACAGGTGGGTGACGCCGTCGCGCAGCTCGATCAGGTGACGCAGCAGAACGCCGCGCTGGTCGAGGAGAGCGCCGCCGCGACGGAAAGCCTGAAGGTCCAGGCCGACAAGCTCGCTCAACTGGTCGGCGTGTTCAACGTCGGCAGCGCCGGCATCGCCGCCTAGTCCGTCGCGTTCACGCCACCTGCAGAGGCACCGCCGCGCCGCGCGCCAGCACCGGCTTCAGCGCCGCGCCGGTGTGGCTGCGCGGATTGCGCGCCAGCGCTTCGGGCGTGCTCTCGCCGACGACCATGCCGCCGCCGACACCGCCCTCGGGCCCGAGGTCGATGACCCAGTCGGCTTCGGCGATCACGTCCAGGTCGTGCTCGATCACGACGACGCTGTGGCCGCCGTCGACGAGCCGGTGCAGCACGCGGATCAGCCGTTCGACATCGGCCATGTGCAGCCCGACGGTCGGCTCGTCGAGCACGTACAGCGTGTGCGGCGCCTTGTTGCCGCGGCGCGTGACATCGTCGCGCACCTTGCTGAGTTCGGTGACGAGCTTGATGCGCTGCGCCTCGCCGCCCGACAGCGTCGGTGACGGCTGGCCGAGCGTGAGGTAGCCGAGCCCGACATCCTTCAGCAATTGCAGCGGATGCGAGATCGCCGGCATCGACGCGAAGAACTCGACCGCTTCGTCGACCTCCATCGTCAGCACGTCGCCGATGCTCTTGCCGCGCCAGCTCACCGCGAGCGTCTCGGGGTTGAAGCGCGCGCCGTGGCAGACGTCGCACGGCACCTTCACGTCGGGCAGGAAGCTCATCTCGATCGTGCGCACGCCCTGCCCCTCGCAGGCCGGGCAGCGGCCCTCGCCGGTGTTGAAGCTGAAACGGTTCGGCGCGTAGCCGCGCGCTTTCGCCTCCAGCGTGTCGGCGAAGAGCTTGCGGATCGTGTCCCAGAAGCCGATGTAGGTCGCCGGGCACGAGCGCGGCGTCTTGCCGATCGGCGTCTGATCGACTTCGAGCACGCGGTCGATGTAGCCCCAGCCGTCGATGCTCGCGCAACCTTGCCACTGCGGCCGGCCGCCGCGCGTGTTGATGAATTGCAGGTTCGCGAGCAGCACGTCGCGCGCGAGCGTGGACTTGCCGGAGCCGCTGACGCCGGTGACCGCGACGAGGCGCTTCAACGGGATGTCGACCGTGACTGTGCGCAGGTTGTGCTTGGCCGCCTCGCGCACGGTCAGCAGGCGGTTCGATTCGCTCTCGCCGCGCACCGTGGCGGCGGTGACGGCCTCGATGTCGCGCCGCGCCTTCAACGGATGCACCAGCGGATTCGCGAGCAAGCGCCCGGTCACCGACTCGGGCCGCGCCGCGAGATCGCTCGCGCTGCCTTCGGCGACGAGCCGCCCGCCGCGCTTGCCCGCGCCCGGGCCGATGTCGATGATGTGGTCGGCGCGGCGGATCGTGTCCTCGTCGTGCTCGACGACGACCAGCGTGTTGCCCTTGTCGCTCAAGGTCTGCAGCGCGTTCAGCAGGACCTGGTTGTCGCGCGGGTGCAGACCGATCGTCGGCTCGTCGAGCACGTAGCACACGCCCTGCAAATTGCTGCCGAGCTGCGCGGCGAGGCGGATGCGCTGCGCCTCGCCGCCGCTCAGCGTCGGCGCGGCGCGGTCGAGCGTCAGGTAGCCCAGGCCGACTTCCTCAAGGAACTCGAGGCGGCTCCTGATTTCGCTGACGACGTCGCGTGCGATCTCCCTGTCTCTTGCATTCAGGCGGCCGGTCAGCGCGAGCTTCTCGACCCAGACGCGCGCGTCGGCGACCGACCAGGCGGCGATCGTCGTGATCGACCGATCGTCGAACGTGACGAGCCGCGACGCCGGATTCAGCCGCGTGCCGTCGCAATCCGGGCACGGCTCGTCGACGACGCCTTCGGCCTCCTGCTCCTCCGACGGGAACGATTGCTCGCGGCCCTTGTCGTCGTCGTCACGTACCGAGTCGTCGTAGACCTTGCGCTGCTCGCGCGTCAGCTTCAAGCCGGTGCCGACACAGGTCGTGCACCAGCCGTGCTTGCTGTTGTAGCTGAACATGCGCGGGTCGAGCTCGGCGTAGCTGGTGCCGCAGGTCGGGCAGGCGCGCTTGGTCGAGAAGACCTTGGTGTGGCCGATGTGCGCCGTCGGCGTCTCGGCGAGCATCGCGCCCTTCAGGCCGTCGAGCGGGCTGAGCAGGTGCATCACGCCCTTGCCGAGTTCGAGCGTGCGCGCGAGCAGGTCACGCAACTCGGCTTCGCTCGCCGGATCGACGACGATGTCGCCGACCGGCAGTTCCAGGGTGTGCTCCTTGAAGCGATCGAGGCGCGGCCACGGGTCGACCTTGACGAACTCGCCGTCGACGCGCAGGTGCGTGTGGCCGCGGCCCTTGGCCCATTTCGCGAGGTCGGTGTAGACGCCCTTGCGGTTCACGACCAGCGGCGCGAGCAGGCCGACGTGCTGGCCTCGATGACCTCCGTGCTCCTGATCGCGCAGCAGTTGCGCGCAGATGCTCTCGGCGCTCTGCGGCTTGACCGGCGAGCCGTCGTTGACGCAGTGCTGCAGGCCGAGCTTGACGTACAGCAGGCGCAGGAAGTGCCAGACCTCGGTCGTCGTCGCGACCGTGCTCTTGCGCCCGCCGCGCGACAGGCGCTGCTCGATCGCCACCGTCGGCGGGATGCCGTAGACCGCATCGACCTCGGGCCGTCCGGCCGGCTGCACGATGCTGCGCGCGTAGGCGTTGAGCGATTCGAGGTAGCGGCGCTGGCCTTCGTTGAACAGGATGTCGAACGCGAGCGTCGACTTGCCCGAGCCCGAGACGCCGGTGACGACGCTGAACTTGCCGCGCGGGATGCTGACATCGAGCGACTTCAGGTTGTGCTCGCGCGCGTTGACGATGCGGATCACCTCGTCGCTCGTGCGACGCTCGTCGCGCGCCTGCTTGACGAGCACTTGCAGCGGCGTGCCCTCCTCGACGACGTGGCCGTCGTAGCCCATCGCGCGGTCGTATTCGACCAGCGCGCGGCCGGTGTGCGAGGTCGGGTGCTTCTTCACGTCTTCGGGCGTGCCGACGCACACCACCTGCCCACCCGCATCGCCGCCTTCCGGGCCGAGGTCGATCAGCCAGTCGGCCGCGCGGATCACATCGAGGTTGTGCTCGATCACGATGATCGAGTGGCCGGCCTCGAGCAGCTTGCGAAACGAGCGCATCAGCTTGGCGATGTCGTCGAAGTGCAGCCCGGTGGTCGGCTCGTCGAACATGTACAGCGTGCCGCGCTTGGCGACCGGTTGGCGGCTCGCGGTCTGGCTCTGCGCTGTCTCGGCGAGGAAGCCGGCGAGCTTGAGCCGCTGCGCCTCGCCGCCCGACAGCGTCGGCACCGGCTGGCCGAGCTTCACGTATTCGAGGCCGACGTCGACGATCGGCTGCAGCACGCGCAGCACCTCGCGGTCGTCGCGGAACAGTTGCACCGCTTCGCTGACGGTGAGTTCGAGCACGTCCGCCACCGACAGATCGCGGATCAGGTCGCCGGGCAGCCGGCGATCGATCTTCACGTCGAGGATCTCCGCGCGGTAGCGGCGACCGTCGCAATCCGGGCAGCGCAAGTACACGTCGGACAGGAACTGCATCTCGACGTGCTCGAAGCCCGAGCCGCCGCAGGTCGGGCAGCGGCCGTTGCCGGCGTTGAAACTGAACATGCCGGCGCCGTAGCCGCGCTGCAGCGCGAGCGGCGCCTGCGCGAACAGCTTGCGGATCTCGTCGAACGCGCCGACATAGCTCGCCGGGTTCGAGCGCGCTGTCTTGCCGATCGGCGACTGGTCGACGAACACCGCGTCGGCGAGCCAGTCGGCACCGAGCAACGCATCGTGCTCGCCGGGCGACTCGGTCGCCTTGCCGAAATGCCGCGCGAGCGCGGGCGCGAGCACGTCCTGCATCAGCGTGCTCTTGCCCGAGCCGGAGACACCGGTCACGCAGACCAGGTGCAGCAGCGGGAACTCGACCGTGACGTTCCTCAGGTTGTGGTCGCGCGCGCCTTCGAGGATCAGCTTGGGCGTCGACTCGCTCATCAGCCGCTTGATCCCCATGCCGACATGCTTGCGCGCTCCGAGGTAGGCGCCGGTCAGCGTGTCGGCCGCGCGAATCGCCTCGGGCGTGCCATCGAACACGATCTGCCCGCCGCGCTCGCCCGGGCCCGGGCCCATGTCGAGCAGTCGATCGGCGGCGAGCATCACGGCCGGGTCGTGCTCGACGACGACCAGCGTGTTGCCCGCATCGCGCAGCCGATGCATCGCCTCGACGATGCGCGCCATGTCGCGCGGGTGCAGCCCGATGCTGGGCTCGTCGAGCACGAACATCGTGTTGACGAGCGAGGTGCCGAGCGCGGTCGTCAGGTTGATGCGCTGGACCTCGCCGCCCGACAGCGTGCGGCTCTGCCGATCGAGCGTCAGGTAGCCGATGCCGACATCGCAGAGGTACTTGAGGCGCGTGCGGATCTCGTCCTGCAGCAGTTCGAGCGCGTCGTCGAGCATCGTGCTCGGCAGCGTCAGGCGATCGAAGAAGCGGCGGATGCGATCGATCGGCATCAGCATCAGGTCGTGGACCGTGAGGCCCGGCAGCGCTTCAAGCTGCGCGCGCGACCACGGCACGCCCTGCGGCAGGATGCGCCTGGCCGGAGCGACCACCGCATCGGCGTCGTCCTTCGTGCCCAGGCGCCACAGCAGCGCCTCGGTCTTCAGCCGCGCGCCGCCGCACACCGTGCACGGCGTGTAGCTGCGGTACTTCGACAAGAGCACGCGGATGTGCATCTTGTAGGCCTTCGATTCGAGGTATTCGAAGAAGCGCCGGACGCCGTACCACTGCTTGTTCCAGTTGCCCTTCCAGTTCGGCGTGCCGTTGATCACCCAGTCGCGCTGCGCCTCGCTGAGCTGGCTCCACGGCGTGTCGCGCGGGATGCCGGCCTCGCCGCCGTACTTGATCAGGTCGTCCTGGCAGTCCTTCCAGGCCGGCGTCTGCATCGGCTTGATCGCGCCGGCGCGCAAGGTCTTGCGGTGGTCCGGGATCACGAGGCCGTAGTCGACGCCGATCACGCGGCCGAAGCCGCGGCAGGTCTCGCAGGCGCCGTAGGCCGAGTTGAAGCTGAACAGCGCCGGTTGCGGGTCCTTGTAGCGGACGTCGCTCTCGGGGCAATGCAGGCCGGTCGAGAAACGCCACAGGTCGGGCTCGCCCTCGTCCTTCAGCACGTAGACGGTGACACGGCCGGCGCCGCGCTTCAGCGCGGTCTCGATCGCCTCGACGGCGCGGATCTTCTCGGTGCCCTGAATTCGAAAGCGATCGGCAACCACGTCCAGCAACTTGCGTTCGCCGACGACGCGCTCGGCCTGCACCCGCGTGTAGCCGCTGGCCGATAACCATTGCCCGACTTCTTCGGCGCTCGTGTTGGCCGGCAGTTCGACCGGAAACGTGAAGACCAGGCGCGGGTCGTCGGCCTTCGTGCGCTCCAGCAACTCGGCGTAGATCGTCTCGGGCGTGTCGTGACGCACGCGCTGCGCGGTCTCGCGGTCGAACAACTCGGCCGCGCGCGCGTACAGCAGCTTGAGGTGATCGTTCAGCTCGGTCATCGTGCCGACCGTCGAGCGCGACGAGCGCACCGGATTCGTCTGGTCGATCGCGATCGCGGGCGGCACGCCATCGACGCGGTCGACCGCCGGGCGGTCCATCCGGTCGAGGAACTGGCGCGCGTAGGCGCTGAAGGTCTCGACGTAGCGGCGCTGGCCTTCGGCGTAGAGCGTGTCGAAGACCAGGCTCGACTTGCCCGAGCCGCTCGGGCCGGTCACGACCGTCATCTCGCCGGTCCGGATGTCCAGATCGAGGTTCTTGAGGTTGTGCTGACGGGCGCCGCGGATGCGGATCACACCTGAGGACATGACGGGCTCGCCGAGGCGAAAAAACAGCGAAGCGGAAGATTCTAGAGAGTTCGTCAACTCCCTGTTGCCCGCCCCTGGTCCCGGGGATGGGCGCAAACCCGCGGCAAATGTAAGGTCGTGTAAAGGGAGTTGAATAATGACCAGAAGAATCGGTGTAACGCTGACGTCAGTCGCGGCCGCGGCCTTGTTGGCCTCGTGCGGCGGCGGGGACGCCAGCACGAGCGCGGCTTCGACGACGGCCTCGGCAGCGAAGGCGCTGCCATCGCAGAAGTCGCAGGCGTTCGTTCCACCCGGAACGATTCCGACCGATGCCAACGTCAAGGGCATGTGGTCGCCCGTGTACAAGTGGCCGCTGATTTCCGTCCACTCGGTTTTGTTGCCGGATGGCCGCGTGATGACCTACGGCTCGGACCTGAACGGTCTGCAGACGGGCCACGCCAACTACGACATCTGGGACAGCAATGGCGCGCCCGACCAGGGCCACCTGACGCTGCCGAATGGCACCGGCACCGACATCTTCTGCAGTTCGCAGGTGCTGCTGCCGATGAGCGGCAACGTGTTCATCGCCGGCGGCGACGTCTGGAACGGCACGCAGACCACCAACGGCCCGAACAACAACAGCAACCTGTACGACAGCGCGAGCAACTCGCTCACCCGCGGCGTGAACATGACGCGCTCGCGCTGGTACTCGTCGTCGACGACGCTGATCAACGGCGAGACCTATATACAAGGCGGCTCCGGCGGCGGCGACCGGCCCGAGATCCGCAGCGTCGACGGCAGCTTCCGCGTGATGAACGGGATCAACACGAGTCCGATCGGTACGTCGTTCCCGCGCAATTTCGTCGCACCCGACGGCCGCATCTTCGGCTACGACCCGGGCAACGGCCAGATGTACTACGCGAACACGAGCGGCACCGGCAGCATCACGCTGGGCGCGAAGTTCAACACCGCGATCAGCGGCGGCTGGTATTCGAGCACCGCGATGTACCGCCCGGGGCGCATCCTGCAGATCGGCGGCAATTCGAACGGCGCGTACACGATCGACATCACCGGCGGCACGCCGGTCGTGACGCAGACGCAGTCGATGTCGAGCACGCGCGCATGGGTCAACGCGACGATCCTGGCCGACGGCAAGGTGGTCGCGACGAGCGGCAGCGCGGTCGCGGGCGAAGCGACCGGAGCGAACAACATCGCCGAGACCTGGGATCCGGCCACGGGCCAGTGGAAGCAAGGCGCGGTGGCGCAGAAGATGCGCCTGTACCACTCGAACGCGATCCTGCTGCCCGATGGCAGCGTGCTCGTCAGCGGCGGCGGCGCGACCGCGCCGACCTATGTCAACGACCCGAACAAGAACAACCTCAACGCCGAGATCTACTACCCGCCGTATCTGTTCGCCGCGGGCGGTGTGCGCGCCGCACGGCCGACGATCGCCACCGCCCCGAGCTGGATCGACATCGGCAAGACCTTCGCGATCGACGTCGCGGACGCCGCCAGCGTCAGCCGCGTCACGCTCGTGAAGAGCGGTTCGATGTCGCACAGCTTCAACTTCGATCAGCGCTTTCTGGACCTGACGTACAAGGCGAGCGGCAACCGCATCGCGATCCAGGCGCCGACGCGTGCGGCGGACGCGACGCCGGGCTACTACCTGTTGTTCGTGTTCAACGAAGCCGGCGTGCCGTCGGTGGCGAAGATCGTTCGGATGGGCATCGCGACCGATCCGAACCCGTCGATCACGCCGGTGCTGAGCAACCCCGGCGCGCAGACGACGGTGACCGGCAATGCCGCCACGCTCAACCTGAGCGCGAGCGATCCGAACGGCGACGTGCTGACCTACAACGCCGCGGGTCTGCCCGCGGGCCTCGCGATCGACGCGGCGACGGGTCGCATCAGCGGCACGCCGACGGTCGCCGGCGGCTACAGCGTCGTCGTCTCCGCGACCGACGGCGTGAACACCGCCTCGGCCAGCTTCGCCTGGACCGTTCAAGGCGCCGCGCCGCTCGCCCTGGCGACGCCGCCCGCACCGGCCTTCATCGTCGCCAACGGCACCGCGACCTACACCGCGAGCGCCACCGGCGGCACCGGACTGCGCTACCAATGGGACTTCGGCGACGGCAGCGACCTGACCGCGTGGTCGAGTTCGCCGACCACGACCCATGCCTACGCGACCGGCGGCAGCTACCTCGTGACCGTCAGCGTCACCGACAACTCGGGCGCGGTCGTCAGCCGCAGCTTCGTGCAGGCGGTCTATCTGCCCACCACGGCCAACCGACCCAGCGCATCGAGCAACCTGCTGGTCGAGAAGCCGGCCAGCGGCAACGCCCGGGTGTGGGTCGTCAACCAGGACAACGACAGCGTCAGCGCATTCGATGCGGTGACGAACGCCAAACTCGGCGAAGTCGCGGTCGGCGCCGCGCCGCGCACGATCGCGCTCGCACCGAACGGCCTGCTCTGGGTCAGCAACAAGCAGAGCGCCACGATCAGCGTGATCAACCCGGCGACACGCACCGTGACGCGCACGATCGCCCTGCCGCGCGGCTCGCAGCCGTTCGGCATCGCGATGTCGCCGACCGCGGCTCGCGCATACGTCGCGCTCGAAGCGGGCGGCTCGGTGCTCGCGTTCGACACGACGAGCTACGCCCAGGTGGCAAGCGCCGCCATCGGCCTCAACGCACGCCACCTCGCCGTCAGCGCCGACGGTGCGAACCTGTACGTGTCGCGTTTCATCACGCCGCCGCTGCCCGGCGAGGGCACGGCCAGCGTCGCGCCGACCGCCGCGAACGGCGGCGAAGTCGTGCAGCTCGCCGCGAGCACGCTCGCGGCCGTGCGCACGATCGTGCTGAAGCACAGCGACAAGCCCGACACCGAGAATCAGGGCCGCGGGATTCCGAACTACCTCGGTGCGGCCGCGATCTCGCCCGACGGCACGCAGGCCTTCGTGCCGGGTAAGCAGGACAACGTCCAGCGCGGCGTGCTGCGCGACGGTTCGGGACTGAACTTCCAGAGCACGGTGCGTGCGATCAGTTCGCGCATCGCCCTCGTCTCCAACAGCGAGGACCTGGCCGGCCGGATCGATCATGACAACGCCAGCATGGCCAGCGCGGCGGTGTTCGACCCGCGCGGCGTCTATCTCTTCGTCGCGCTCGAAACGAGCCGCGAGGTGGCGGTGCTGAACGCGTACAACCGCAAGCAGCTGTTCCGCATCGACGTCGGCCGCGCGCCGCAAGGCCTGGCGATCTCGCCGGACGGCAAGCGCCTGTTCATCAACAACTTCATGGACCGCAGCGTCGGCGTGCGCGACCTGAGCGTGCTGCTCGAACAGGGCGTCTACGACCTGCCGCTGGTCACGAACCTCGCGGCCGTCGGCACCGAGAAGCTCGCGGCGAGCGTCCTGATCGGCAAGCAGTTCTTCTACGACGCGCGCGACCCGCGCCTCGCACGCGACCGCTACATGAGCTGCGCGTCGTGCCACAACGACGGGGGCCACGATGGCCGTGTCTGGGACCTGACCGGCCAGGGCGAAGGCCTGCGCAACACGATCAACCTGCGCGGCCGCGCCGCGGCGCAGGGCCTGCTGCACTGGAGCGCGAATTTCGACGAAGTGCAGGACTTCGAAGGCCAGATCCGCACGCTGGCCGGCGGCAGCGGCTTGATGAGCGACGCCGACTTCAACACCGGCTCGCGCAACCAACCGCTCGGCGACGCGAAGGTCGGCCTCAGCGCGGACCTGGACGCCCTCGCCGCCTACGTCGGCTCGCTGAACACGTTCGCGCCGAGTCCGTACCGCAATGCCGACGGCACGATGAGCACGGCAGCGCAGGCCGGGAAGTCCGTGTTCCAGGCCAAGAACTGCGCGCAGTGCCATGCCGGCGGCGCCTTCACCGCGAGCAACGACGCGGCCGCGGTGAAGAACATCGGCACGATCAAGCCGAGCAGCGGCAACCGACTCGACGGCCCGCTGCTGGGCATCGACATTCCGACGCTGCGCGACGTCTGGGCGACCGCGCCCTACCTGCACGACGGATCGGCAGCGACGCTCGATGCGGCGATCATGGCGCACAACGGCATGAGCCTGTCCGCCGCCGACCTGAGCAACGTCGTCGCCTACGTGCGCGAGATCGGCAGCGACGAGGCCACTGCGCCGTTGCCGGCCGCGCCGGTCGGCACCGGCCTGACCGGCAACTACTTCAACAACCGCACGCTCAGCGGCAAGCCCGCCTTGACGCGCACCGAAGCGGTCGACTTCGACTGGGGCACCGCCAGCCCCGGCGCGGGTGTCAACGCCGACAACTTCTCGGTGAGCTGGACCGGCACGCTGCTCGCGCCCACGGCCGGAACGTACTTCTTCCAGACCTATTCGGACGACGGCATACGCGTGACCGTCAACGGCGTGCAGGTGATCAACAACTGGACCGACCACAGCCCGGCAACCGATACCAGCAGCGGCGGCATCACGCTGGCCGCGGGCCAGGTCGTCGGCATCGTCGTCGAGTACTACGAGAACGGCGGCGGTGCGGTCTCGCGCCTGCGCTGGCGCGTGCCGGGTGCGACGACCTATGTCGCGATCCCGAAGGTCAACCTGTTTCCGAACGGCGCGCTGTCGCCGCCCATCACCCAAGGCAGTGGGCTGATGGCGACCTACTTCAACAACCTCACGCTGACCGGCACCCCGGCGCTCACGCGCACCGAAGCGGTCGACTTCGACTGGGGCACCGGATCGCCGGAGGCCAACAGCGTCAACGTCGACAATTTCTCGGTGCGCTGGAGCGGCATGGTGCAGGCGCCGATCACCGGCACGTATCGCTTCCAGACCGTCACCGACGACGGCGTGCGCCTGAGCGTCAACGGCGCGCAGCTGATCAACAACTGGACCGACCACAGCCCGACGACGGATACCAGCGCGACGGTGAATCTCGTCGCCGGCCAGAAGGTGATGATCACGATGGAGTACTACGAGCGCGGGGGTGGCGCCGTCGCGCGCCTGCGCTGGCAGATGCCCGGGTCGACCACGTACTCGGCGATCCCCGGCAGCGCGTTGTACCCCTTCCTGCCCTGACCCCGGCGCGACGAACGGCGCTCAGCCCGCGAGGAAGCGCTCCACCAGCGCCCACTGTGCCGGCGTGTTCAGCGCCGGTGCGTGGCCGCAGTCCTTGATCTCGGCGACGACGGCGCACGGGCCGGTGGTGCGCATGCGCTCGGCGACATCGGGCAGCAGCAGGTCTGAACTTTCGCCGCGCAGGCACAGCACCGGAATGTCGAGCCGCTCCCAGTCCTCCCACTGCAGGTACTCGTCGCTGTGGTGGGTGAACTGCATCACCATCGCAGGGTCGTAGTGCGGCGTCACGCGGCCGTCGGGCAGACGGCGCGTCGAGGTCTCGGTGAGGCGGCGCCACTGCGCGTCGCTGAGCCAGCCGTACGGCTTGTAGACGGTGCGGAAGTAGCCCTCGAGTTCACTCACGGTCGCGAACGCCGAGGGGCTGCCCGCGTAGCTGCGGATGCGCGTGATCGCCGCGGCCGCGAGCTCGGGCCCGTTGTCGTTCAGCACCAGCCGCCGGATGCGCCCGTGCAGGCCGCGCGCCGCTGCGCGTGTGCCGATCGCACCGCCCATCGAGGTTCCGAGCCAATGGAACTGCGCCAGACCGAGCTGGTCGACGAGCGAGACCGCGAGCTGCTCGTAAAACGCGAGGCAGTACTCGCGCGCCGGCTCGGGACTCCACTCGCTCAGACCGCGACCGATCGTGTCCGGGCAGATCACGCGGTAGCGCTGCGCGAGGTGCGCAGCGATGTCGTCCATGTCGCGGCAGGTGCGCGCGAGCCCGTGCCACGCGATCACGGTCTCGGCGTGCTGCGCGCCCCACTCGACGTAGTGGATCTCGCGACCCGCGCAGCGCAGGTAGTGCGACGCCGGGGTCATCGCTTCCCCCGCATCGCGCGCAGCCGCCCGACCACGCCGGACGGGAAGTAGTAGACCGACAGCACGAACAGGATCCCGAGCCACAAGAGCCAGCGATCGGGCGACACCAACGCGCCGACGATCGGCACGCCTTCGACCACGCCGGCGCCGAGCTTCATCAGGTCCTGCAGGTAGCTCTGGGCCAGCACGAACAGCGCGCTGCCGACCACCGCGCCGTACACCGTCCCCATGCCGCCGATCACGACGATCAGCAGCACGTCCAGCATGACCTCGAACGACAGCGTCGTGTCCGGGCCGTTGTAGCGCAGCCAGAGCGCGAGCAGACAGCCGGCGAGCGTCGCGAACAGCGCCGACAGCACGCTCGCGATCGTCCGATAGACGACCGTGCGGTAGCCGATCGCCTCGGCGCGGAAGTCGTTCTCGCGGATCGCCTGCAGCACGCGCCCGAATGGCGAATTGACGATGCGCAGCATCAGCAGCACCAGCACGACCGTGACGACGAACAAGAGGTAGTACGCGGCGAAGCGCCCGTCGATGCTCGCGCCGAGCCACGGCTCCTCGAGGTACTGGGTCGAGGGCGCGAGCGCCGCCGGGACCTTGAACGTCAGGCCGTCTTCGCCGCCGGTGATGTCCGACAGCTGCGACGCGAGCGACAGGAACGCCGACGCCACCGCGAGCGTGATCATCGCGAAGAAGATCGCCTTCACACGCAGGCTGAACAGGCCGATCACGAGCGACAGCACCAGCGACACGGCGAGCGCCGAGCCGACGCCGATCGCCACCGCACTCCAGCTCGGGCCGAGCCGCGTGCACACGATCGCGATGCCGTAGGCGCCGATGCCGAAGAACATCGTCTGCGCGAAGCTGACGATGCCGGTGTAGCCGAGCAGCAGGTCGAAGCTCGCGACGAGCACGATGAACACCAGCACCTTGGCGGCGACGTTCAGCGCCTTCGTGCCGGGGAACAGGAACGGCGTCAGCGCGAGCGCGACGACGATCGCGATCAGGATGAGCGCGAGCCAGCGGCTGCGCGGCAGGTCGTGGGAGAAGAGGCGGTTCAGCATGATCGGGTCGGCGGCGCGCTCATCGGCTCGTCACCGGATACAGCCCCTGCGGCCGCCACAGCAGTACCAGCACCATCAGCCCGATGCTCGAAAACGTCACGACGATCGGCGCGAGGTAGCCGGCGTAGTTGACGACCAGCCCGACCAGCAGCGCGCCGATGAAGCAGCCCAGCGTCGAGCCCAACCCGCCGATGATGATGACGATGAAGATCAGCACGTTGACCTGCGCGCCGATCTGCGGAATCACGTTCTGCTGGAACAGGCCCCACATCACGCCGCCCAGACCAGCCAGCGCCGAACCCACGATGAACACGCCGATGAACAGCGTGCGGATGCGGTAGCCGAGGCTCTCGACCATCTCGCGGTCCTGCACGCCGGCGCGCACCAGCAGGCCGATCTTGGTGCGGTTCAGCGCATACAGCATCGCGATCAGCACGACCAGGCCGATCGCGACCGCCAGGACGCGGTACTTGCCGATCGCCGCCTGGTCCTGACCGAACGCGATCAGCAGTGATCCGCGCAGCCCCTCGGGCAACGGCAGCGGGCGCTGCTCCGGCCCCCACACGACCTTGATCAGTTCCTCGCCGATGATCATGCCGCCCATCGTGATCAGGATCTGCTTCAGATGCTGGCCGTAGACCGGCCGCACCAGCACGCGCTCGAACGCCCAGCCGACAGCGCCGGCCAGCGCCATGGCTGCCAGCATCGCGAGGAACACGGCCACCAGGTTGGTCCAAAGGTCCGGCGATGCGGTGCTGTCGGCCATCCCGGCGAGCACGGTGGTCGCGACGAAGGCGCCGAGCGCGATGAACACGCCATGACCGAAGTTCAGCACGTCCATCAAGCCGAAGACCAGCGTCAGGCCCGACGCGGCAATGAAGACGATCATTCCCATCGCGAGGCCGGCCATCGTCAGCGTCAGCCAGGTCGAGGCGCTGCCGATCAGCGGGAGCGCCCCCAGCGCGAGCGCGGCGACCAACGCGATCGGGATCCAGTCGAAGCGTGAGCCGGTCACTGGTGCGCTCCGAGTGAAAGGCCGAGCAGTCGCTGCTGCATCTCGTCGTCGGCGATCAGCTCGGCCATCGCCCCGCGGTGCACGACGCGGCCGTCGTCCATCACCGCGACCCGATCGCCGAGCGCCTTCGCGACGCTGAAGTTCTGCTCGACCAGCAGCACCGTGGTCTGCGTGCGCTTCAATTCGCGCAGCGCTTCGATCAGGTTCGCGACGATCGACGGCGCGAGGCCCTTGCTCGGCTCGTCGATCAGCAGCAGGCGGCGCGGCTCGATCATCGCGCGGGCGATTGCGAGCATCTGCTTCTGCCCCCCCGACAGCTTGCCCGCCGGATACAGCCAGAACTTCTTCAGCGCCGGAAACAGCGTGAACAGCCATTCGAGCCGCGTCGTGTCGATGTCGTCGGCGCGGCGCGCGCCGCGCGCCGCGAGCAGCAGGTTCTCGCGCACCGTCAGGTCGCCGAAGATGCCCATGCTCTCGGGGACGTAGGCGATCCCCAGGCGCGCGATGTCGGGCGTGATGCGTTGCCCGCCGCTCTTGCCGGAACCACCGCCGATC
>Ga0209023_10002290_pt1 | contig 24209 bp, 27 predicted proteins | sample LakOneMetagenome_FD_187468 | JGI IMG/M metagenome (GOLD analysis project Ga0209023, IMG submission 187468) | Freshwater and sediment microbial communities from Lake Erie, Canada (SPAdes) (version 2) | ecosystem: Environmental > Aquatic > Freshwater > Lentic | place: Lake Erie, Canada... | reverse complement strand
CTATGGTGTGTCCGGGTCCGAACCACTGGACGATTTTGGCGGGGTCGGTCCACGCTTCGAAGACTTTGGAAGCGGGAGCTTTGAGCCGTCGGGCGAGGGTGAGGCTGGGCTGGGTGAGCATAGGTCCTTCTCCACAAAAGCGGCGAGACGATCGAGTTGCGCGGTCCAGAAGCGCTGGTAGCGGCTGAGCCATTCCATTGCCTGCTCCATCGGCGCCGCAGTGAGGCGGCACGTCACCGTGCGGCCCGTCTTGGTCTTGGTGATCAGCCCGGCGTCCGAAAGCACGTCGAGATGCTTCATCACGGCAGGCAGCGACATCGCGAACGGCTTTGCGAGATCGCTGACCGTGATATCGCCGCGCCCTTCCAATTCGGCCAGCAGCGCGCGCCGTGTCGGATCGGCGACGGCGGCAAAAACGCGGTTCAGGTGATCTGACGAATAGTAAACCATTTGGTTAAGTATAGAAGCGCAAACGATCCCGTCAAGAGGACAACGCCGAAAGGAACTGCGGCGTTATTTCGCGGTGGCGGCCTTGATTAGCTTGAAGGCGTCCTCGCTCGCCCATTCGGCAGGGCCTGCGATGGTGCCGATCTCGCAGCCTGCGCCATCGACCAGCACCGAGGTCGGCATGCCCAGCGCCCGGCCTGCGCTTTTCAGGTCCTGAAAGACCTTGGCCTTCTGGTCATGGAAGTAGGCCAGCTTTGTAAGACCTGCATCTTTCAGGAAGGTCTTCGGCTTCTCGGGATCGCGGGTGTCGATATTGATCGCCACGACCTCGAAATCCTTATCCCCCAGCGTTTCTTGCAGCTTGTCGAGCGCGGGCATTTCCTTGCGGCAGGGGACACACCAGGTCGCCCACAGATTGACGAGGACGGTCCGTCCCTTCCATTCCGAGAGTTTTCTGGTTTTGCCCTCGGAATCCTGGAACGCGAGATCGGGGATCTGGAGCGGGACGGTGGCCATGGTTAATGCGGCGACTTCGCCCTTGGCCAGAGGCCCGATTTTCTTGGCCAAATCCACCGCGGGCGCGCACTGGGCCTGCGCCTGTGCATTGCGCATGAACCCGCCGATCCCGTATACCCCACCGAACCCGGCCGCAGCCGCCAGAAGGACGGAAACGGCGGCGATCCGGATGCGAAACGCATTCGTACGGGGCACACCGGATGTCACGGGATCGGTCTCGGTCATGGTTTTGGGCATGGTCTTGTCTCGGGTGACGTCGTCATCGCGCCATTTCCGTAACGGTTATGGCAATTTGACGGAAGGCTTTCGGTGGGCGGTTGGATTTCTGAGCAGGAACGCGTGAGTACCAGACTGTGAGTAGCGGACAATGAGCAACAAGATGTGGGGCGGCCGCTTCGGTGAGAGTCCCGATGCGATCATGGAGGAGATCAACGTCTCGATCGACGTGGATCAGCACCTTTACGCCCAGGATATTGCTGCGTCCAAGGCTCACGCCGCGATGCTCGCGGCTCAGGGCATTATCACCGCCAACGATGCAAAAAACATCACCGGCGGTCTAGACACGATTTTGTCAGAGATCGGCAAGGGCGCGTTCTCGTTCAAGCGTGCGCTCGAAGACATCCATATGAATGTGGAGAGCCGTCTCGGCGAACTGATCGGACCTGCCGCAGGCCGCCTGCACACCGCGCGTTCGCGCAACGATCAGGTTGCGACCGACTTCCGGCTTTATGTGCGCGACGTGATCGATGACATCGACCGCGCGCTGGCGGCTTTTCAGCGCGCGCTGGTGAATCGCGCCATCGAACACGCCGACACGGTGATGCCGGGCTTCACGCATCTGCAGACCGCGCAGCCTGTGACATTCGGTCATCACCTGCTTGCGTACACGGAAATGGCGTCGCGCGATCGCGGCCGCTTCGCCGATGCGCGCAAGCGGCTGAACGAAAGTCCGCTGGGTGCCGCGGCGCTGGCTGGCACCTCGTTCCCGATCGACCGGCATGCGACCGCGCGAACGCTCGGCTTCGACCGGCCGATGGCCAATTCGCTCGACGCGGTGTCGGATCGCGACTTCGTGCTTGAAACACTGTCGGCGTCGGCGATCACCGCTGTGCATCTGTCGCGCTTTGCCGAAGAGATCGTGATCTGGACTTCGCCGCTCGTGGGGCTGGTGCGTCTGTCCGACAAGTTCACCACCGGCTCGTCGATCATGCCGCAGAAGCGCAATCCGGATGCCGCCGAACTGGTGCGCGCCAAGACCGGCCGCATCATCGGTTCGCTGACCGCGTTGTTGATCGTGATGAAAGGTCTTCCGCTCGCCTATCAAAAGGACATGCAGGAAGACAAGGAAGGCGCGATGGAAGCCTTCGCCGCGCTCTCGCTGGCGATCCGCGCCATGACCGGCATGACGCTGGATCTGGTGCCGGAAGAAGCGCGCATGAAGGTGGCGGCAGGCGAGGGCTATGCCACCGCGACCGATCTTGCCGACTGGCTGGTGCGCACGCTCAAGATGCCGTTCCGGGACGCGCATCACGTCACCGGGCGGATCGTTGCGAAGGCGGCGGAGCAGGGCATCGCCCTGCACAAAGTACCGCTCGGCGACATGCAGGCCATCGAGCCGAAAATCACCGAAGGCGTGTTTGACGTGCTGTCGGTTCAGGCCTCGGTGGAGAGTCGCACCAGCTATGGCGGCACCGCCCCGGCGAATGTCCGTTCCCAGGCCCAGGAATGGCTCAAGCGGCTGGAAAAAGAGCAAAATTCGGGCTGACCCCGGATATTTTCATTCAATCCGGCCCTCGCCAGAGCGACACCTTCTTTGTATGGTGGCGCGCAATTTCGGGGACTCCTACGTGACTGCTCGTTCGAATCGTTCTTTCTCGAAGCTGACGGCCATCGGGCTGATTGTCGCGTCGTGTGCGCTCGCCGGATGTGGCCGCAAGGCCTATCTCGATGCACCGCCCGGTGCGTCCGCGGACCAGAAGGGCGCGCCGGTATCGGACTTTGCCACCGCGAATCCGAATTCCGCAGCCAACGTGCAGAACGACGTCTATCGCCCGCCGGGCAGCACCAATGTGCCGACTGCGCCGCGCGGCGAGAAAAAGCGCATCCCGCTCGACGCGATTCTGGACTGAACCAGTGTCCCGTATCTGACGTTCGTTTCAGCCGGCTGCGCTTTCGTTACGAACGTCAGATACGAAAGGACACCGGTAAATCATAACAACTCTAGCGATCCTTTGGTTCTGACATTCGTAAAGGGTGCCTGCGGAAAATCGTGATACGAATGTCAGAACCGGATCGCTAGGTATGAATCATTTCCAGTATCGCAACGGCGTGCTGCACGCCGAAGACGTGAGCTTGGCCCGCCTCGCGGACGAGGTCGGAACGCCGTTCTATTGCTATTCGACCGCGACGTTGGAACGCCACTATCGCGTGTTCTCCGAAGCCTTCACCGGCACGCCGCATCTGGTCTGCTACGCCATGAAGGCGAATTCCAACCAGTCGGTGCTGCGCACATTGGCGAAACTCGGTGCGGGTGCCGATGTGGTATCCGGCGGCGAACTCAAGCGCGCGCTGGCGGCGGGGATTCCGGCAAGCAAGATTCTGTTTTCCGGCGTCGGCAAGACAGTGGACGAACTGCGGTTTGCGGTGTCGCACGATATTCTCTGCATCAATGTCGAGTCCGAGCCTGAGCTTGAGACGCTGTCGCGGATCGCGTCCGGCATGGGTCGCACCGCGCGCATCTCGATCCGCGTCAATCCGGACGTCGATTCCGGTACGCATGCCAAGATTTCCACCGGCAAGTCCGAGAACAAGTTCGGCATTCCGATCGCGAGGGCGCGCGAGGTCTATGCGCGCGCGGCGAAACTGCCGGGCATCGCGGTGACCGGTGTCGACATGCACATCGGCAGCCAGATTACCGATCTTGGCCCGATGGAGGCGGCGTTCCGCCTGCTTGCAGAATTCGTCACTGTGCTGCGTGGCGATGGTCACACGATTTCGCATGTCGATTTCGGCGGTGGCCTTGGCGTGCCTTATTACGAGGATCGTGCCGCGCCGCCGGAGCCCATTGCCTATGCGGAGATGGTCAAGCGCGTGACGCATAATCTCGGCTGCACGCTGATGTTCGAGCCGGGCCGCATGATCGTCGGCAACGCCGGCATTCTGGTGTCGCGTGTGATCTATGTGAAGCACGGCGACGCGCGCAACTTTGTCATCATCGATGCGGCGATGAACGATCTGATCCGCCCGACGCTGTATGAGGCCTATCACCAGATCATGCCGGTGCGTGCCGCAGCGCCTGACGCGCCGCTGCTGGTAGCGGATGTGGTCGGGCCGGTTTGCGAGACGGGTGACTATCTCGCGCTTGGCCGCAATCTGCCGGAGCCGAAGGAAGGCGATCTGCTCGCCATCATGACCGCAGGTGCCTACGGCGCTGTGCAGTCCGGCACCTACAACACGCGCGCGCTGGTGCCCGAGGTGCTTGTGAACGGCGATCAGTATGCCGTGGTGCGTCCGCGCATCGATGCCGAAGCCCTGATTGCGATGGATCGCGTCGCGCCGTGGCTGTAACGGCGTAACGTTAGCTTTTCCGGTGTTCTGACCGGAAAATGCTGCGTTCAGCGGCATTTTTCGAGGCCGAAAAATGATCTTCTCATCGCTGCCTTGACGTGAGATGGATTCACCAGAGCGCGAAGTCATTTCGCAATAGCATTTCATTGCTGAAACCCTGCCGCGATACGATGTTGAGGTCTCAATCGAGTGCTCTGCTTCACGAAAGCGAGAGCACTGCCGATCAGGCCATCAGCGCACATCTCGCCGCACTTTTGCGACGACAGGAGTGATGCACGACAAACCCTGATCGAATGTCAGGGGACCTTGTCATGCGCTCTTTTGGATTTCATCGTTTGCTTGTCGCAGCCGCGACAGCATCCAGCCTGTTTGTTGGCGCCAGTTCCGGCGCGTTCGCGGATGCGTGGCCAAGCCGCTCGATCAAGCTGATCGTTCCGTTCCCGGCGGGCGGCGCTGCGGACACCATCGCGCGCATCTACGGCGAGAAGCTCAGCGAGGCGCTGAAGCAGCCCGTCGTGATCGAAAACAAGGCGGGCGCGGGCACTGCGATTGCCGCTGAAACCGTCGCTGCAGCCGATCCCGATGGCTACACGCTGTCGCTGGCCCCTGCGGGACAGCTCACCATCCTGCCGCATGTGAACACGGCCATCAAATTCGATCCGTTCAAGAGCTTTGCGCCGGTGTCGCCACTGGCGTCGGTGCCTTACGTTCTTGCGGCCAGTCCCGATGCGGCCGTATCAAGCGTGCAAGAGCTGATCGCCGCGGCGAAGAAAGAGCCGGGCAAGTTCACCTATTCGTCGTGCGGACCGGGAACGCTCTGCCACCTGAGCGGCGAACTGTTCAAGAGCCAGACCGGCACCGATCTGCTGCATGTTCCCTTCAAGGGCAGCGCGCCTGCGATCAATGCCCTGCTCGGCAATCAGGTGAACCTTTCTTTTGACACGCTGACCGTGCTGGCGCCGCAGATCAGGGACGGCAAGGTGAAGGGTCTGGCTGTGACCAGCCGCGAGCGTTCGCCGCTGCTTCCGAATGTGCCGACGGCGGCGGAGGCAGGTGTTTCTGATTTCGTGGTCGATTCCTGGTTCGGTCTTGTGGTGCCAGTTGCAACGCCTGCACCCATCGTGGAGCGATTGAATGCGGAAGTGATCCGTATCGGAAAGCTCCCCGACGTGCGCGAGCGCCTTGAAGCGCAGGGCCTGAGTGTCACGACATCGACGCCGGAGGCTTTTGCACAATTGATCCGTGCAGACTACGCGCGCTGGGGCAAGGTCGTGGACTCGGCCGGAGCCAAGATTAACTAGCCAGAATTAATTCATGTTCGGAGCGAGACAGGCGGCAGCTTCTGCCGCCTGTTTCTTGTTGTTATCCAGCTCCGTCACGCTTTTGTGAGAGTTCGGCCTCCGTGGCGGCAGGTCCCTTGCATGTGGGTATGCAGGACAGGGGCCATGCCTCATTGCCGCCGCCGTGCTAATGTCCCGTATCCGGCGTTCGCTTCACTTGGTAGCGTTACCGGAGCGAACGCCGGATACGAAAGGACATTAGCAAATATAATTCTAGTGATCCTTTGGTTCTGACATTCGTAAGAGTGCCTGCGAAATGCAGGGTACGAATGTCAGAACCGGATCACTATGCTGCACTGAACCGAAGCCGGAGACCCCGTTGAACGGATCGACCCCAGACCGATCAGAGCATCCGCGGCCCCCCGAGGAAGCCCGGGCACTTGAGCTGGCGCAGGCCTTACGGCGCGCGCGGCTTGCGGTCGCTTGGGAGCGCGGCTGGCCGCATATCGCGCGGCTGCTGACGGTTGCCGGGCTGTTTCTGGCGGCATCCTGGGCCGGATTGTGGGTCACTCTTCCCTTTGTGGCGCGCATTGTCGCCTTTGCGTTTTTTGTGGTGCTAGCTATTGCGGCGCTGGTTCCGGCGATCCGGTTTCGCTGGCCCACCCGCGAGGACGCGCTGCGCCGTCTCGACCGTGGAACCGGCATTGCACATCGCCCTGCCACGGCGCTGACCGATACACTGACGTCGCAGGACCCGCTGACACAGGCGCTCTGGCAGGAACAGCGTGCGCGTACGCTGGCCTCGATCAAGCGCATCCGCGCCGGGCTGCCGTCGCCGCGTCTCGCGCTCCATGATCCATGGGCGCTGCGCGCGCTGGTCGTGGTGCTGATGGTCGCGACCTATGTCGCCGCAGGCAGCGACCGCTTTGCGCGCGTGGTTGCGGCGTTCGACTGGGACGGCGCGTTTTCCGCCGCCAATGTTCGCGTCGATGCGTGGGTGACTCCGCCGCCTTACACCAGCCGTCCGCCGATCATCCTGTCGAATTCCCTGAACAGAGATGCGCCGCCATCTGATGCTGGCGCTGTCTCGGTCACGGCGGGAAGTACGCTGATCGTGCGCTCCAGCGGCGGCCGGCTTGATGTCGCTACGGGCGGTGGCGTGACCGAAGTGCCTGTCACCGGCAATGCGCCGCAAGGCACGAACGAGCGCCATTTCACCATCGCAGGCGATGGCACCGCGCATGTCCGCGCGCCGTCGGGACAGCCGCAATGGACATTCCATGCGATGCCGGATCGTGCGCCGAGTATCTCGCTGGCCAAAGACCCTGAGCGGCAGGCCAAGGGTGCATTGCTGTTGTCCTACAAGCTCGAGGATGATTACGGCGTCACCGAAGCGCAGGCGCGGTTCGCGCCGCGTGCGGCAAAGACTGACGAGGCCGGGGGCGAGAACAGCGCCAAAGCCCAGCCGCTGTTCGATCCGCCGTCGCTTACCCTTGGACTTCCCAATGCGCGCACGCGCAATGGCGTTGGCCAGACGGTGAAGGACCTCAGTGAAAATCCCTATGCCGGTGCCGATGTCACGCTGACGTTGATCGCAAAAGACGAGGCAGGCAATGAAGGCCGCAGCGAGCCATTCGACATGCGTTTGCCGGAACGGCTGTTCGTCAAGCCGCTGGCGCGGGCGCTGGTCGAGCAGCGCCGTAATCTGGCGCTCGATGCCAACCAGAAGCCGCTGGTGCTGATCGCGCTCGAAGCGCTGATGATCGCACCCGAGGCTTTCACGCCGGAGCTTGGGCACTATCTCGGCCTGCGCAGCGTTGCGAGCCAGCTTACCCGCGCCAATACGCGCGAAGCCCTGCGCGGAACGGTCGACAGCCTGTGGGCGCTGGCGGTGGCCATCGAGGATGGCAACATCACCGATGTCGAGAAGGCGCTCCGGGCCGCGCAGGATGCGCTCAAGGAAGCGCTGGAGCGCGGTGCGAGCGACGAAGAAATCAAGAAGCTCACCGACAATCTGCGTGCGGCGCTGGATAACTTCATGCGCCAGCTTGCGGAGCAGCTCCGCAATAATCCGCAGCAACTGGCGCGCCCGCTCGATCCCAACACCAAGGTGATGCGTCAGCAGGATCTCAAGAACATGATCGACCGCATGGAGCGCCTGTCGCGATCCGGCGACAAGGATGCCGCGCGCGCACTCCTCGATCAGATGCAGCAGATGCTGGAAAACCTGCAGATGGCGCAGCCGGGGCAGAGCGGCGACGGCGACATGGAGCAGGCGCTGAACGAGCTCGGCGACATGATCCGCAAACAGCAGCAGTTGCGCGACAAGACCTTCAAGCAGGGGCAGGACTCCCGGCGGGACCGCAGCCGCGGTGAGCAGGGCAACCAGAGCCAGATGGATGGGTTGCGTCAGGACCAGCAGGCGTTGCGTGACCGCTTGAGCAAGCTGCTCGATGACATGAAGAAGAACGGCATGATGCCCGGCCAGCGCGGCGAGAAGGGACAGCCGGGTCAGGGCCAGCGCGGCCAGCAGGGACAAGACGGCCAGGACGACGGCGATTCGCTGGGCGACGCCGATTCCGCGATGGGCGATGCGGGCAACCAGCTTGGCGAAGGCAACGCGGACAGCGCGGTGGATTCGCAGGGCCGCGCGCTCGAAGCCTTGCGCAAGGGCGCGCAGAATCTGGCGCAGTCGATGCAGCAGGGCGAGGGGCAGGACAACGGACCCGGCAATCGCGTCGGCCGTCAGCAGAACAGCGGAAACACCACCGATCCGCTGGGACGGCCACTCAGCGGCCGCGAGTGGAGCGACGATCTCACGGTGAAAATTCCCGGCGAGATCGACGTGCAGCGCGTGCGCCGCATTCTTGAAGAATTGCGCCGCCGTCTTGCCGATCCGAACCGGCCGCAGATCGAACTCGACTACATCGAGCGTCTGCTCAAGGACTACTGAGCCTTAGGCGCCATCACCAGTCAGCCCGCACAATTTTCAGCAGCCGCCTGCTTGACAGTTTCCGGAGACGCTTGTATTTAACCAATAGGTTATTTAACCGAATGGTTATACGGAAGCCGAGATGGACCCGCTCAGCATCAAGTTCGCCGCTCTTGCCGACCCCACCCGCCGTGCCATCCTTGCGCGGCTGGTGCTGGGCGAGACGTCGGTGACGGAACTTGCCGAGCCGTTCGCCATGAGCATGCCGGCGGTGTCGAAGCATCTCAAAGTGCTGGAACATGCCGGACTCGTGACGCGCGGCCGCGCCGCGCAGTGGCGTCCATGCAAGATCGAACCGGCGGCGCTGAAGGAAGTTGACGACTGGCTCGAGAACTATCGCCGCTTCTGGGAAGCGGGGCTGGATCGCCTTGAAGCGTATCTCGGCGAACTGCAGGCGAAAGAAACGCTCGAAACTTCGGTCAAGCCGCGCAAGCCAGCCAGACGCAAGTCAGCGAAGCGATCCGCAAAATAAACCAGCGATCTGAAGTCAAGCCATCAACCCGCGTAAGGAGTTCACCAATGACAGACCAGACGACCCAGCTTCCTCCGCTTGTCCCGCATCTCGTCGTTGAAGGGGCCAGCGATGCGCTCGAATTCTACGGCAAGGCGTTCGGTGCGACCGAAACCCTGCGGATGCCCGCGGAAGACGGCAAGCGCCTGATGCACGCGCAGATGATCGTGAATGGCGCGACCGTGTTCCTGATGGATTACTTCCCTGAATATTGCTCGCATGGTGACGGCAAAACGGAATCGCCGAAGAAGCTCGGCGCTTCGACCTTCCTGATCCATCTCGAAGTGCCGAACTGCGACGAAGCTTACAAGCGCGCGATTGCCGCCGGTGCGACCTCGATCCTCGAACCATGGGACGCATTCTGGGGCGCGCGCTACGCCCAGGTGCGCGATCCGTTCGGCCATGGTTGGAGCCTCGCGCATCCGCAGCCTGCGCCGGCTGCCTGATCCTTCGCGCATCACGAAACAACACTCCCCGGAGAAGAGAGATGGCTTCGTTCCAATCGGCTGTTGTCACGGAAACCTACAGCAAGGAGTTCGTCATCGAGCGTCTGTTCGATGCGCCGCGCGAACTGCTCTGGAAGGTGTTCACCGAGCGCGATCACCTGATGCGCTGGTGGGGGCCGAAAGGCTTCAAGATGACCGTCGGCAAACTCGACCTCAAGCCCGGCGGCGTCTTCCTCTATGGCATGGAAGCGCCCGATGGCAGTCAGATGTGGGGCAAGTGGGTGTTCCGCGAGATCGTCAAGCCGGAACGGCTGGTGTTCGTCAGTTCGTTCTCCGACAAGGATGCGGGCCTGACCCGTCATCCCATGGCGCCGACCTGGCCGGTCGAAATGCTGGGCACGGCGGTCTTCATTGATGAGGGCGGCAAGACGCGGCTGATCAATCGCGTGGTCGCGCTCAATGCTTCGAGCGAAGAACGTGCGACATTCGAAGGCAACTTCGACAGCATGACCCAGGGCTGGGGTGGAACATGGGATCAACTCGCCGCCTATCTCGCCACACAGCAAGCATGAAAGCCGGGACGCCGTCATGAACGAACTCGTCCCGATTTCGCCGGCGGCACTCTGGACCGGCCGCGTTCTCAGCGGCCTGGTCGTGGTGTTCCTGTTGTTCGACGGTGCGATCAAGTTGATCCCGCTCGATGTCGTCGTAGAGACCTCGCGTCAGCTCGGTATTCCGGCGAACCTTGCATTCACGCTTGGCGTACTGACCCTGCTCGGGACGTTGCTCTATGCGTATCCGAAAACGTCCGTGCTCGGCGCCATCCTGCTGACCGGCTATCTCGGCGGCGCGATCTACGTGCATGTCCGGGCCGGAAGCCCCTTGTTCACCCATACGCTGTTCTGCGTCTATCTCGGCATCCTGCTCTGGGGCGGACTTTATCTTCGCGATGAGCGGGTGCGTCTGATCTTGCCCTGGCGGCGCTGACATCATCCTGACGGAGACTGGATATGACCACCCTGATGTACATTGCCATCGCTCTGGCGGCTCTGATCGCGATTGTCCTTGTTCTGGCGGCGATGCGGCCCAATACGTTTCGCGTGCAGCGTTCCATCGATATCAATGCGCCTGCGGACAAAATCTTTCCGCTGATCAATGACTACAGGAACTGGGGATCGTGGTCGCCGTATGAGCATATCGATCCCGACATGCAGCGCACGTTCAGTGGCGCGCCGAATGGCAAGGGCTCGATCTATGAGTGGCGCGGCAACAAGAACATCGGCCATGGCCGCATGGAAATTCTCGAAACGGCGCCCCCGTCGAAGGTCGTCATCAAGCTGGATTTCTTCAGCCCGTTCGAAGCGCACAACATGGCCGAGTTCACCATGCAGCCGAAGGGCAGCGCGACGAATGTCATCTGGGCCATGCACGGCCCGGTGCCCTTCATGGCGAAGATCATTCACATGTTCATGAACATGGATCGCATGGTCGGCGGCCAGTTCCAGCAGGGACTGGTCAGTATGAAGGCTGTGGCGGAGAAATAACGGAGCGGTCGGAATGTCTGCGCTATCGATCGAACAGCCTTGCGCCCGGCCCCTGGGCCGCCGCCTTGTCTCCGGGATTGCGCAGCGGACAGGTCTTGAGCGACAGGCAGCCGCACCCGATGCAGCCGCCAAGATGATCGCGCAGGCGGGTCAGTCTGGCGATGCGCTCATCAAGATCTTTCCGCCAGTTCGCGGACAGCCGTGCCCAGTCCCGCGCGGTCGGCGCGCGTCCCTTGGGAAGCGTTTTCAGCGCGTCGCGGATCGCAGCAAGCGGTACGCCGGTGCTCTGCGCCACTTTGATCACGGCAATCTGACGCAGCACTGCGCGGGAATACCGGCGCTGGTTGCCGCGATTGCGCCAGCTCGAAATCAGTCCTTCCGACTCGTAGAAATGAAGAGTGGATATGGCGACACCGGAGCGGCGTGCGACATCGCCGATGGTCAATTCGCGAGAAATTCCGGCGGGCTTGCTCTGGTCTTTGGCCGTCATCGCTTGACCTCAAGTTAACTTGAGGTTGTACGCTGGGTCAAACGTCGCCGCAAGCATTCGCGGTGATGAGCGATCCTCCGAAACAGTCAGGATTCACGATGAGCAGCCATCACGATCGGACACAGCCGCCCGGCAGTACGCAGAGACCGTTTGTTCTCATCAACAGCTTCACGCCCAAGCCGGGAAAGCTGGACGAACTCGCAGACCTTCTTGAGGCCGCGCGGGATCGTTTCGCGGATGAAGTCTCCGGATTCCATGGCGGGCGGATCTATCGCGATGTCGATGGAAGTTCGGCCCTGATGATCGGGGTGTTCGAGACCGAGGATCACTACGAGAGCTGGGTCGCTTCAAATCTGTTTGCCCGTTATCGCGAGCAGATCCAGCCCTTGATCGACAGCATGGGGCAGTCACGCGTAGAGGCCGGAAATGTACGGAAGACCACGCAGCAGAGATCGGCGGATCATCGGGGCGGTGCGGCGGCATAATGCGCGCCGCGCCGAAACGTCAGCCGTTGCGGCCCTGGCCACGCAATGTCGGCAGGCCGATGCCGGTTGCCTCGAAGCCGCCGTCGACACACAGCATCTGTCCTGTGATGTAGCTGGCGCGGTCGCTGCACAGGAAGAAGATCGCCTCGGCCAGCTCTTCCTCAAGCCCGTAGCGGTTGAGCGGAATGGTGTCGTGATAATCGGCGCGGATCGCCGGCGTATGAACCGCTTTGGCCATGGCGGTGTCGACCGGACCCGGCGCAACGGCATTGACGCGGATGCCGAGCCCGGCAAGCTCGACTGCGAACTGCTTGGTGAGATGGGCGAGGCCCGCCTTGCTGGTGCCGTAGGCGGTGCGCAGTGTCGACGCGCGCAGCGCCGAGATCGAGGTGATGTTCACGATGGCGCCGCCGCCATTCTCGCGCATCAGCGGCGCAGCCGCCTGTGTGCAAAGAAATGGTCCGGTCAGGTTTACCGCGAGCACGCGGTCCCAATCGGCCTGTGTGGTTTCGAGCAGAGGCTTGAAGATCGCAATGCCGGCATTGTTGACCAGCGCGTCCAGCCGTCCGAAATGGGCCGTGGCCTGCTTGAAAGCAGTCTCGACAGCGGTTGCGTCGGAGACATCGCAGTGAATCGCCAGAGTCGTATCAGGAGCGTTGAGCGTCTTGAAGGTTTGCGCCAGCAACTCTTTCTCGATGTCCAGCAGAACCACATGCCAGCCTTCGGCAAGAAAACGCTTTGCGGCCGCAAGGCCAATGCCGCGCGCCGCGCCTGTGACAAGCGCAACCTTTGTCTGTCCTTTGGTCATGTCCCGTTCCGTTTCTTGATTGATGCCTCAAGCGTCCGATATGGCATTGACCATTTTTTCCAGCGGACCACAACCGCCTCCGCAAGCTGCGTGCGACCTGATCGCCCGAGCACTCACACAATCGCCCAGAATATCGAGGATAGGTCACCTTATGTCGTCCAGCTTCGTTAAAAACGCGATCGTTCTCGGCCTTCTGTCCGCGATCGGGCCGTTCGCAATCGATATGTACCTGCCAGCGCTTCCCGCGATCGCGTCGGATCTGCAGGCGTCGACGGCTGCCACACAGATGACGCTGATGGTTTTCTTCGTCGCGTTCGGCGTGTGCCAGATTGTCTATGGGCCGGTTTCGGACATGGTGGGCCGCAAGCCGCCGTTGTATTTCGGGATCGTGCTGTTTGCCTTCGGCAGCATCGGCTGCGGCCTCGCGCCGAGCATTTCATGGCTGATTTTCTTTCGCTTCGTTCAAGGCCTCGGTGCCGCGGCGGTGATGGTGATCCCACGCGCCGTGATCCGCGACCTGCATACGGGCGCCGATGCGACGCGGCTGATGTCGCTGGTGATGCTGGTGTTCAGCGTCTCGCCGATTCTCGCGCCTCTGGTCGGCAGCGGGCTGATCGTTCCGTTCGGCTGGCGCGCGGTGTTCGTCGCCGTCACGCTTGCCTCGATTCTGTCATTTCTTCTGGTGGCGTTCGTGCTGCCTGAAACCCGGCCGCCGGAGGAGCGTGTGGAGGTCAGCGTCCGCAGCGTGCTCGATGGCTTCGGCGAGCTGTTCCGTGACTGGCGGTTCCTGGGGTTGACCTTCATCGGCGGATTCGGCATGGCGAGCTTCTTCGCCTTTCTTGCCAGTTCGTCCTTCATTTATATCGGCCACTTCGGCCTGACCCCGACACAGTACGGCCTGACATTCTCGCTCAACGCCATCGGCTTTATCGGCGCGTCGCAGTTTAGCGGTTATCTGGCCGATCGCTTCGGCATCGCGCGGGTGGTCTCGGTGGCCGTCACATGCTTCACGGTGATGGCCGTGGCGTTGTTTGCCGTGGTCGCCGCCGGCTCGGACAGTCTTCCGGTTCTGGTGGTGATGCTGTTTCTCGCCTTCGCATGGCTCGGCCTTGTCATTCCGTCGACCATGGTCTTGTCGCTGGAAGATCATGGTCCCATTGCCGGGATGGCGTCGGCGCTGGGCGGCACGCTGCAGATGGTGACGGGCGCAGTGATGATCGTCGTCGCCAGCGCGTTCTTCAACGGCACGGCGCTGCCGATGGTCACGACCATTGCGGTATGTGCGGTTGCGGCCTTTGTCCTGACGCGACTGACATTGCGCTCCGGGAAACCGGCTCCGCAGTTGGCGGAGTGATCTAGTCGGACGCGCGCGATGCCAGGGCGTCGGCGACGGCGGTGCGGATATCCGCGACGGCAAACGGCTTGGTGATGACGTCGTGGACGATGGCGTCCAGTCCGGATGCGCGCTCGCGCTGATCGGCGAAGCCTGTCATCAAAAGGATGATCACGCGTGGAAAGTCTCGCGCCGCCGCGAGCGCCAGCGCGATGCCGTCCATCACCGGCATCTTGATGTCGGTGAGGATCAGGTCGAATGCGCCGTCCTCACGGGTGAGAATATCCAGCGCTTCCGCGCCATCCTCCGCCGTGACGATTTCATGACCGTCCATGCCGATGGCACGCGCGACAAGCAGGCGCATCGACTCTTCATCGTCGACGATCAGGATGCGCGGCATTCAGGTTCCTCCGGACGCGATGTCCAGCTTGTGGAAGAACCTCACGGCAATTTCACGGCCTTCCGCCGGCGGCGAAGCGAGCCGCGTCTTGAACCAGGCCTTTTCGCCGGGGTTGAGCACCGGCTGCTCCAGCACGGCATTCCATGCGTAAATATCCGCGCCCTTGGCGTCACGCACGATGAAACGCAGCCGCGGAATTTCGACCGGCTTGCGCGTGATGTCGACAATGGCGCCTTCGATCAGCAAGACCGGCTTGTTGTTCACGGTCTCGGTGCTGATCTTGAGGTCTTCGAAGGCAAGGCCGCGCAGGTTTACGCCCATGCCGATCATCTTGAAGAAGACGGCGGTCTGCGGCATCGCGCGCACCACGTCGGCGCGCCAGACCAGCAGGCTGAACACCATGGCGCCGAGCGCCACGCAGACCGTGGGCAGATTGAATGCGCGGGGAAGGGCCTTCGACAACGTCCCGGAATTCAGGAAGGGGATGACGGATGTGCCGAGTTTCTTGAATCGGGACGCTTTGGCGGGTGCCGTCTCGGTCATCGCCTCCTGCTGCGCCAGCGCTGCCCAGTTACCGTCGTCTTCGGCGGCACGTTGTCCCGTGGCCGGTTCCGGCCATCCGGCGGAGATCGACGGGCTTTCGATATGCGGGGTGATATCCTCGCGCCAGTCATCCGTGGCGGCATCTTGCGATCCAAATCCGGCCTGCGGGCGGTTGTCCACGATATCGGCGGAAACCAGTTCCTGCGGCACCGCCAGCCAGACTTCCTGGCAGCGGGCGCAGCGGACCTTGCGCCCGGCCGCGCCGAAATTGGCCGGATCGACCGCGTAGGACGTCGTACAATGGGGACAAACGATATGCATGGACGAATCGCCAGAGTGAACCAGAGGTAGCGCGTCTCGAAGCTATCCTGCGTCCGTTAACGAATCGGAAACCATAACGGCCGCAAAAGCGTTTATGGCAATCGCTGCGGCGGTCGCCGGCTGACGCGGATGGTTTGGGCATCCGTCTCGGCATCTCCATCGGTCATGTCGAACGGAGCTGAGATTGGTCCGGTTCGAAAATGTCGGTTTGCGATACGGGCTTGGCCCGGAGATTTTGCGCGACCTGACCTTCCAGATTCCTGCGCGTTCGTTCCAGTTTCTCACCGGGCCGTCCGGCGCGGGCAAGACCTCGCTGCTGCGGATGCTGTTCCTGTCGCTGCGGCCGACGCGGGGGCTGGTGAACCTGTTCGACAAGGATGTGTCGCTGCTCGACAAGGATGCCCGCGCGGACCTGCGCTCGCGCATCGGGATCGTGCTGCAGGACTTCCGCCTGCTCGACCACATGACGACTTACGAAAACGTCGCGCTGCCGTTCCGCGTGATGGGCCGCAGCGAATCCAGCTACCGCAGGGAAGTCATCGACCTCCTTAACTGGGTGGGCCTCGGCAAGCGGATGGATGCGCTGCCGCCCATTCTCTCCGGCGGTGAAAAGCAGCGTGCGGCGATTGCGCGCGCGGTCATCGCCCGGCCGCAATTGCTGCTGGCGGACGAGCCGACCGGCAACGTCGATCCGTCGCTGGCGCGGCGGCTGCTCAGCCTTTTCATTCAGCTCAACAAGTCGGGGACCGCCGTCATCATCGCGACCCACGATATCGCGCTGATGGATCAATATGAGGCGCGGCGGATGGTGCTCCACGAGTCGCGGCTGCACATCTATGATTGATAACCGCAAGATCATGATGGACCTGGGCGGCGATACCGCGCCGGAAGTCGCGGCGCATGCGCGCAACATGTCGCCGATCGTGCCGCGTGGATCGATTGCTGGGCGCGCGCTGATCGCCGTGGTTGCCATCATGACCTACCTCGCCTCGATGACGACCGGCGCGGTGCTGCTGGTACGATCTTCCGCCGCCGAATGGCAGTCCGACGTCTCCAGTGAACTCACGATTCAGGTGCGGCCTTCGCCGGGGCGCGACATTGAGCGCGACGTCCGCAGCATTGTCGAGGTGGCGCGGGGACAATCCGGCATTCTGGAGGTGCGCCCCTACACCAAGGATGAATCGGCAAAGCTGCTCGAGCCATGGCTCGGCACCGGATTGTCGCTGAACGATCTGCCGGTCCCGCGCGTGATTGTGGTGCGCATCGCGCCGGGCTCGTCTCCCGATCTGGTGGCCCTGCGCCGCAGCGTCTCACAAGCTGCGCCCTCGGCGTCCATCGACGATCATCGCGCCTGGATCGAGCGGATGCGTTCGATGACCGGAGCCATTGTGCTCGCGGGCACCGGTATTCTCATTCTGGTGATCATCGCGACGGTGATCTCTGTCTCGTTCGCAACGCGCGGTGCGATGGCCGCCAACCGTCCGATTGTCGAGGTGCTGCATTTCGTCGGCGCGCAGGATCGCTACATCGCCAATCGCTTTCTGCGCCATTTCCTGCGCCTTGGTCTCGAAGGCGGCCTGATTGGCGGGCTGGCCGCGATGTTGACTTTCGGCTTCTCGGAATCAATCGCAAGCTGGTTTTCCGGCACGCCGGTCGGCGATCAGTTCGCTGCGTTGCTGGGGACTTTCGCGCTGCCGGCGTCGGGCTATCTCGTGCTGGCCGCGCAAACGCTGATGATCGCGGCTGTCACGGCCTGGGCCTCGCGGCGAACGCTTTTCGCGACCCTTGAAGAGATCGATTGAGAGCATTTTCCACACGGCGGTTTTGGCTTAAAGAACGTGTCAAAACATGGTGTTGGCGACGTTTCAGGCCACAGCCGCGCCGGATTTTGCGATAGACTGGTGGGTGAACACGCAACACCACCCATGAAATGCGCCTGAGCGAGTTGGGATTGTCCGAAGCTTCACAGAGCTACAAGACGGAACAGAAACACGGGCGTTTGCGCCATCGCGTGGCGATGCTGGCTGCCTGCGGCATCCTTCTGTTCGTGGGCCTGGGCTTTGTCGATTTCCTCTCGCGCGTCCCACCCGCCGAAGAAAAGCCGTCGCGCAATGCCGATGGCATCGTGGTCCTGACCGGCGGATCGTCACGGATCTCGGATGCGCTGGAATTGCTGTCGATCGGTTATGGCAGGCGGCTATTGATTTCCGGCGTGCATCCGACCAACGGCTACAGCGACATCCAGCGCACGCTGCCGGACAGTCAGCGCTTGATGGCCTGCTGTGTGGATCTGGATCATTCGGCCATCAACACCCGCAGCAATGCGACCGAGACACGGCGCTGGGCCGTCGAACGGGGTTTCCATTCGCTGATCGTGGTGACGTCGAACTATCACATGCCGCGCGCAATCGTCGAACTGTCCCACTCCATGCCCGATATCGAGCTTGTTCCGTTCGCCGTGGTCGGCGAAAAGTGGCGCGAAGAGCCGTGGTGGACGAGTGGCGCGGCGTTGCGGCTCCTGCTATCGGAATATGCCAAGTATCTTTTTGCGCAGGCGCGGGTCGCTTTCGGCGGCGTGGGGCAGGGCGGCATGCCGGAAGTCGGCACGCAGCCGCCATCACCGCCAAAGCCGGCCACCGCGTCCGCTAACTAATTAGGTTCGTCGATGGTTTCGGTGTTTCTGCGTTCGCTGGTCTACAATGTCGTTTTTTACCTGAACCTTGTGTTCTGGATTCTGCTGGGCCTGCCGACCTATTTCATGCCGCGCAAAGGCATCATCTGGATCGCGACCAACTGGGGCAAGACGAGCATCTGGTGGATGCGGATCATCTGCAACACCCGGGTCGAGTATCGCGGCGTCGAGAAAATTCCGAAAGGCCCGTTGATCGTCGCCGCGAAGCACCAGTCGGCGTGGGAAACCTTTGCGCTGCTGCAGTTCTTCGATGAGCCGCTCTACATTCTCAAGCGCGAGCTGACCTGGCTGCCGTTGTTCGGCTGGTATCTGCTCAAGGCTGGCATGATCGGCGTCAACCGCAGCGCGGGCGGGCGCACGCTGATCGACATCACCAAGCGCGCGGCCGAAGAAATCCGCCGCGGCCGCCAGCTTCTGATCTTCCCGGAAGGAACGCGACGTGCTGTCGGCGCGCCGCCGGCCTACCGAAACGGCGTTAGCCTGATGTATAGCGCCGCCGGCGTGCCCTGCATTCCTGTTGCGCTCAATTCCGGTCTGTTCTGGCCGCGCCGGACATTCCTGCGTTATCCGGGAACGCTGGTGATGGAATTCCTCGATCCGATTCCGCCGGGCCTGCCGCGCGACGAGTTCTCCTCACGCCTGCAAACCGCGATCGAAGAAGCGTCCAATCGGCTGGAGCAAGCAGGACGCGAGGAGCAGGTTCGGCTGATCGGTTTCTCCGCACCGATTGCAGCGTCCGTCGCGGATCAGGAATGACGGTGCAGCGCGCCCTCGCCATGCAGCAGGGCCGCGAGACGATGTAGCGGCGCATCGCGGACACCCTGTGCTTCCAGCGCCGCGACAGTCGCGATGACATACTCGTCATTCGGCCCATAGGCCCCGTGTCCCTGCCGCACCAGCCGTAGCTGCTCATCCATGGTGAGGCGGCCTGCATACTGATCGTGGCTGCGGTCGGCGACATAGGCGAGCGCGCTGACGCGCTGGCGCGCATCGCCCTCAAGCCAGACCGAGCGCATCACCTCGCGATAGACGCCGGTGACCTGCTCACGCTCGCGCAGATAGGCAACCGTCGATTTCCTGTCGGCTGCGGCTACTCTGAAAGCGACGCCCTGACAGGCGCCGCCGCGGTCGAGGCCGAGCACCAGCCCCGGTTTTTCCGGAGTGCCGCGATGGACCATCGAATAGATGCAGAGCGAGCGGTGCTCACCGATCAGCCGCGCAGGCTTCTGTTCAAGAAAAGCGAAGCCGGGCTTCCAGATCAGCGATCCATAGCCGAACACCCAGAGGTCGCCCTCGGGAAATTCCGATTCTGAAAGGGTTTTTGCGGCCATGGCGAGCTTACCTGATGGATCAGGCCTACCAGCCCGGCACCGCACGCGCAACCATATGGACTTCAAGGCGATTTGCGCGAATGGTGCAATCTTTCTATTGCCCGATTCTGATGGTCTAGCTCGCCCTATGCCGACATCTCCCATTGCACCTCGCCGCCGTCTCTGGCCCGTTTTCGTGATGCCTGTGCTCGTCCTCGTCGCAGCCTTGGCGTGGACCGGGTTCTGGTTCTATGCAGCATCGCATGTCGACGAGAAATTCGATGAGTGGCGCACGCGCGAGGCGAAGTCCGGCCGCGCCTATGAATGCGCCAACCGCTCGGTCGCGGGCTTTCCGTTTCGCATGGAGGTTCGCTGCGGCGATCCCGTCGTCACGCTGACATCGCAGACCGCCAACCGGACCCAACTCACCGCGCGGTTGAAGGACATTCTGGTCGTCGCGCAGGTCTACGATCCGACAAAGATCATTGCCGAATTCACCGGACCGGCGACGGTCAGCGCTGGCAGCGAAGCGCCGTCCTTTGTCGCGGGATGGGCGACTGGCCGCGCCAGTGCATCCGGCCTGCCGACGCCTCAACGTGTCTCGCTGGTGTTCGACGATCCGGCGGTGGATCGCATGAACGGAACAGCGCAGTCACCGCTGCTACGTGCAAAGCATCTCGAACTGCACACGCGCCTGCTTGAAGGTTCGCTGTCGAACAATCCCGTGGTGGAAACGGCGCTACTGATCAATGCAGGAAGCCTGCAGGGCCTGCATCCCATTCTGGCCGAGCCGTTCGATGCGGACATTCGCGCACTGCTGCGCGGGTTGAAGGATTTTGCGCCGAAGCCATGGCCCGAGCGTTTCCGCGAGATTCAGGCGGCTGGCGGCCGTCTCGATTTCACCCAGTCACGCGTGCAGCAGGGCGAGAGCATTGCGGTCGCGGCAGGTTCGCTCGGCCTCACGCCGAATGGCTATCTCGAGGGCGAACTGACCATGACGGTTGCGGGACTCGAGCGCATCGTGGCGCAACTCGGCATCGACAAGCTGCTGATGGACGGCGTGCCGCAATCGACAGTGGACCGCATTGTGCCGGGCGTGAGCGCGCAGGACGTCAACAAGGTGATCGGCGCGCTCGACCGGATGATTCCGGGCCTCGGCAATGTCGCGCGGAAGAATGCCAATGCCGGCGTTGTCGCGGGCATCAACATGCTGGGACAGGCCTCGACACTGGAAGGCAAGCCCGCGCGGGCGTTCCCGCTGAAATTCACCGAAGGCGTGATTTCCATCGGGCCGCTGCGGATCGCGCAGACGGCGCCGTTGTTTTGACGCTTACTTATCCGCCGGCTTCGGCAGGTTGGCGTGCTTGCGGCCGAAGTCGGGGTCTGCGGTTTCCTGACCGAGATTGACGATGCCGCGCCGGATCGCGCGGGTACGCGTGAAGTGATCGAACAGCGCTTCGCCATCGCCGCGCCGGATCGCGCGGGTGAGCTTGGACAGATCTTCCTGAAACGCGCCGAGCATTTCCAGCACGGCATCCTTGTTGGCAAGGAACACGTCGCGCCACATGGTCGGATCGGATGCCGCGATACGCGTGAAGTCGCGGAAGCCGCCCGCCGAGAACTTCAGCACTTCCGCCTGCGTCACATCTTCCAGTTCATCGGCAGTGCCGACAATGGTGTAGGCGATGAGATGTGGAAGATGACTGGTGACCGCAAGCACCAGGTCGTGGTGGTCGGCAGCCATGGTTTCGACATTGGCGCCGAGCGCCCGCCAGAAGGTCGCGAGCTTCTCGACGGCGGCAGGATCAGCGTCCGGCGGCGGCGTCAGGATGCACCAGCGATTGATGAACAGTTCGGCGAAGCCTGAATCGGGCCCCGAATGTTCGGTGCCCGCGACAGGGTGCGCCGGAATGAAGTGAACGGTCTTCGGCAGATGCGCGGCCATGTCCCGCAGCACCATGCCTTTGACGGAGCCGACATCGGAAATTATTGCGCCCGGCATCAGATGCGGTGCGATTTCCTCTGCGACCGGCCCGCACGCGCCGACCGGAATGCACAGGATCACGAGGTCGGCGTCCTTCACCGCCTCGATGTTGGTTTCGACCACGCGATCAACGACGCCGAGTTCCTGCACCCGCGTGCGCGTTGCCGGTGAGCGCGCCGTGGTCACGATCTCGCCCGCGAGTCCCTGGGCGCGGGCCGCGCGCGCAATCGAGCCGCCGATCAGGCCGAAGCCGATCAGCGCCAGTCGCTTGAAGAGTGGCTTGGTGCTCACTTCTGCCCCATGAATTCGGCAAGTGCCGCGACCACGAGGCGATTGGCTTCCTCGGTGCCGACAGTCATGCGGAGCGCATGCGGCAGCTTGTAGTTCTTCAGCGCGCGCAGGATCAGTCCGCGCTTGGTGAGGAACGCGTCGGCGTCTTCGGCGGTCTTGCCCTTTGTTTGCGGGAAGTGGATCAGGACGAAGTTCGCGACGCTTGGCGTCACTTCAAGCCCAAGCTTGCCGATTTCTTCGGTGAGCCACGCGCGCCACGTGTCGTTGTGCGCGCGCGACTTGATCTGGTGTTCGGTGTCTTCCAGCGACGCGATGGCTGCGTCGGAGGCCGGGGCCGAGACGTTGAACGGGCCGCGGATGCGGTTCACGGCGTCGATGATGTTGGCGGGGCCGTACATCCAGCCCACGCGCAGCGCTGCAAGGCCGTGAATCTTCGAGAAAGTGCGCGTCATCACCGTGTTTTCGGTGGTGGCGACCATCTCGATGCCGGCCTCGTAATCATTCTTGGAGACGTATTCGGCATAGGCCGCGTCGATCACCAGCAGCACATGCGACGGCAGGCTGGCGCGCAGCCGCTTGACCTCGTCGAACGGCACATAAGTCCCGGTCGGATTGTTCGGATTCGCGAGCCACACCATCTTGGTGCGCGGCGTCACCGCGCCGAGGATCGCATCCACATCGGCGGTATAGTTCTTCTCAGCAGCGATCACATTGGTCGCGCCGTTGCCCATGGTCGCGATCGGGTACACCAGAAAGCCGTGGGTGGTGTGAATCGCCTCGTCGCCGGGGCCGAGATAGGTGTGCGCCAGATAGTTCAGGACTTCATCGGAGCCCGCGCCGCAGATGATGCGGTCGGGATCGAGGCCATAGGTGCGCCCGATGGTTTCGCGCAGCGCGCGCGAGGAGCCTTCCGGATAATCCTCGAGATGATCGGCTGCGGCCTTGTAAGCGGCAATCGCCTTCGGCGACGGACCGAGCGGGGTCTCGTTGGCGGAGAGCTTGAACACGCGGCCGCTCAAGCCCGCGCCGCTCTTGCCCGGCGTGTAGGGTGCAATATCGAGAATGCCCGGCTTCGGCACTGGACGAGACATCGAGGTAACTCCGAAAGAAAGATTATCTGGCTGCGGCAGCCGGCGGGACCGTATAGCGCTTTGCATGGCTCCCGACGAGGGCCGATGAACGTACCGAAGCCCCCGCGGCCACCAGCGCGGCAGTGATTTTTGCCAGTCCATCGGTGCCCGGAACTGAAATCAGGAGGGCGGCTCCGTCGGAGGCGGTGTCGGGAACGGCGATGATTTCCGAAAACGGCGACAGCGCGCGCGCCACGTCGGCGCTCCAGCCGGAGACGCGCACGCTCCACATCTCGACCTCGGTGACCATCGCGTCGGCGGCGACGCGCGACACCACGAACACCGGCAGCGCGGCGGGATGATCGGCGCGTTCGACGAACGGCAAGCGCGCAATAATCTTCGGCGCGCCCGCGGGCTCCAGCGCCAGCCACCATGGCGAGCGGCTGCTCGCCGCCGAGATCAGAGCAAGATCGCCCTTGGACTTCGCGACCGCCTCGATGGCCGCTTCGGCATTGAAATGCGGAATGAATGGAACGGTGAAGCCGAAATGAAACCGCGCCGAATCCCGCATTGCGGATTCGCCAACGGAGAGATCGGCATGCACGGAGAATGGCGCCTGCACATAGGTGAAGGTCGAGATGATGACGCGCCAGATGCTTTCCACGGTGTCGAGCGGCAGGATGCCGCGATGACGCTGCACCAGACGGCGCATCATGTCGGCCTCGCGCGCGGGCCGGAAGGCGGAGCCGACTTCCTGCGTCTTCTTCACTGAGATCAGGCGGTCGATGATGTCCCCGCGCTTCATCAGCAACTCATGCACCTGCTCATCGATGGAATCGATTTCGCGGCGCAGGTCCTGCAGTGATGGCGGTTGCTGGGTCATCTCTTCAACGTGGGCCGGACGCCGCTTGCGGCGCGGCCTTCTGGAATTCATCGAAAACGGGATTGTCGGGCGCATTGATAGGCAGGAGAGCGTCCGAAAGCAAAGAAAACATTGGCGATTCAGGCCTTTCACAGCCGCAGGGAAGGCCTGCGTTTTCGCGGTGCAGCTTGACGAAAAGGCCGTTCGTGATTAGTAACTTAGCCATTCCGTGGTCATTTGAGCCGGCCGGCTTGCAGCCACGTTAAACAACTCGCTAAACAGGCCGGGGATGTAAGTGATCCCGGCCGAACCTCGTT
>Ga0209023_10002289_pt1 | contig 24218 bp, 22 predicted proteins | sample LakOneMetagenome_FD_187468 | JGI IMG/M metagenome (GOLD analysis project Ga0209023, IMG submission 187468) | Freshwater and sediment microbial communities from Lake Erie, Canada (SPAdes) (version 2) | ecosystem: Environmental > Aquatic > Freshwater > Lentic | place: Lake Erie, Canada... | reverse complement strand
GGAACATGGGAAAATAGTTAAGATCAGTTCCGATCCTCCAAAATTTTCGATCAATGACAACAACAGCCGCAACGGCATTTTTGTAAATAAGATCCGTGTAAAAGGCTCGGCCACGCTCAATCCAGGCGATGAGGTACAGTTGGGAAGCAATGGGCCGGTTTTCTCTTTTGATATTTATCCAAGGCCGCAAAACCTGATGATGGAAACAAAAGTGATGGATATTCCAACATCCATTAAGGCTACAACTATTTCTGAGGTTTCACCAGGTGCAACTGCTTCCGCATCCGCTGAACCTGTAAAAACCGGCTTAGGAAAACAAACAGTGGAAAGAATGCTGGTAGCAGAAAGAAAAAAGTCATATAGCAGCATGGCGTATATCCTGGGTGGGCTGATCATTGTACTGGCAGGATTGGGTTATTTCTTCCGGGATAAGTTATTTGGAAAGAATACCACAACGGTCATCAATGTAGGAGATTCAACATTAAGAAATAAAAAAAGCCCCGAACAGATCGCAAAAGAAAATGAAGACAGGGTTGTTGCCATTGAATTTGGATGGCAGTTAAAAGATGTAACCACCGATGAAGAACTATGGCATGAATATGCAGAGGTAAAAGATAAAAGCGGTGCTATAAGATATGTGGCCTTGTATTTTCAAAATGCTTCCGGCGCCATTGAGCCGTACCTGGTAACCAAGAGTGCATTGGACAAACGAAATGGAAGTGGTGTTCCGGTTGGCGAACCCGGTTTCAGCGGCTCGGGTTTTATTGTTTCACCCGAAGGCTTTATACTTACAAACCGCCATGTGGCAACCTGCTGGAATACAAGCTACCATTTCAGGGATTACGCATTCCCCGGGGCCATGATAAAATGGGTGGGTGGAAAAGAAGTTATTGATTATAATGATGTGGTATATGCACAGAATGTGGGGTCATTTGTACCTGCCAATGCTACGATGGTTAATGGGAGAACGGTTGGTGAAAATTCAATAAAGGGTAAAAACACTTACCTGAATGTCATCTTCGCAAATACGACCCAGCGTATTCCCATTGCCGGAGAGCCGCTGCCCTCGGAAAATCATGATGTGGCGTTGATCAAGATCAATGCAGTACCATCACTTTCAAAAGTGACCATGAAGGATAATTATGCGGATGTAAAGCCAGGTCAAACAGTAACGGTAATGGGTTACCCGGGCGTTGCTCCCGAACAGTATGCAGTCCGGAAATCAAATGATGTATTCAACCAGGCTACAAAAGTTGCTTCCATTCCAACGCCAACAGTTACTACCGGGAATATTGGCCGCATCATACCGGCATCATCAGATAAAAATCTTACTTACAGCAGTTTTGGTGATGTTTACCAGCTGACCATCAATGCCACCGGGGCAGGTAACAGCGGGGGGCCTATGTTTGATGACAATGGAAATGTGATCGGGATATTTTTTGCCGGCAAGATGGATGAAAGAGGAACACAGATATCTTTTGCCGTGCCTATAAAATATGGATTGGAACTGATGGGCATTACCAAAGTGAATAAGTAAGCACCGGTTTTGGGGTTTAATAATGATGCCGATGAATGAAGTATGACAGCGGACATATTACAGAGATAGCCGGATACCGCCTGACCGAACGGATCGGCTCGGGCGGTATGGGCGATGTATATAAAGCAACCAATGCAGCATTAAACAGAACAGCGGCCATCAAGATCCTGCACCAAAAAGAAATGGCCGAGCGGTTCCGGAATGAGGCATATATCCAGTCTTCCGTCACTCATCCAAACATTGCCTGTTTGTATGAATACCTGGTTAACGGCGAAACAGCCTGCATCATCATGGAGTATGTGGAAGGGGATCCGCTCGATGTTTTCCTGTATAAAAAAAGAAAACTATCAAACGAAGAAACGGAGCGTATAATAAAACAGATCGCTGCTGCGCTGGCTTATTTGCATAGTAAGGATATTCTGCACCGGGACATTAAACCTCAGAATTTTAAAATTCAGCCCAACGGTACCGTTACCATGCTTGATTTTGGTATTGCTAAAAACAAATACACGCCGAAATTAACGCAGCAGGGTTATATCGTTGGCACAACAGAATACCTTGCCCCTGAACAGTTTCAGCAACGGCCGGAAAAAAAATCAGATGTATGGAGCCTGGGCGTACTCACCTACGAATTACTTACCGGGTTCATGCCCTTTGATGCAGATAACCCTGTTACCATGCGGTATAAAATTGAGAAAGGGGAGTATACCAAACCAAGGATACTGGTACCGGGCATATCCGATAAGCTTAATACCGTAATAGAAAAATGCCTGCAGGTAAATCCGGCAAACCGTTCTTCTGCGTCTGAAATAGAAATGCTGTTGGCAAATAAAAAACCGCTGACCGTATCAAAAAGCAAAATAGAAACAGGCGTACTTAACAAAAAAACAATAAGCATTGCTGCAGTTGCGGCACTGGTCATCTTAACGGTGGTCTTTATACCCAGGGGTACTAAAATAAAACCCGGGAGCGAAGTATTAAGCGGGCAAAAAGAAAAAGAAGAACAGGATCAGCCGGCTGCAGCATTACAGAAATTAACCATTGATGTGCCCAATGCTTCGGATGCGATGATCGTTTTTCCTGATGGGAGCAGTAAAAAACTTCCGTATGAAATTATCGGAAAAGAAGGGGAGAACTTTCAATTCACCTTACAGGCAGAAGGGTATGTATCTAAAAAAGTGGAAGTGCCGATAACCGTTGGCAGAAGATCGTATGAATACAATCTTGAAAAAATAAAAGAATAATACATGGGGTGGAATTTTTTTAAGAAGAAGAATAAGCCGGTTGCGGAAATGAACGGCAGCAAATCACATGAAGCCGGGGATTTAAATGTGATCGTGTTGTCCGACATGGGCAATATCCGGACGAACAACGAAGACATGGGTATGTTCTTTAAAGTTGCCGATGAAAATGTGATCCGTGAAAAGGGGTACCTGCTTATTGTAGCCGATGGAATGGGAGGGCACCAGGCCGGCGAAGTGGCCAGCAGGATGGCGGGTGATATCATCAGCCGGGAGTATTTTAATCAGCCGGGCAATGGCGCTGTGGAGAAGAACCTGGCAAAGGCTTTCGCAGTTGCCAATAAAAATATATTTGAAAAAGCCCGGTCACAAAAAGCCTATAATGGAATGGGTACCACCTGCACAGCATTGGTAGTAATAGATCAGACGGTTTATTATGCCCATGTAGGAGACAGCCGGGCTTATATACAGAAAGGAAATTCAATGGTTCAGATAACCGAAGATCATACCTACGTGCAGGAATTGGTAAATAACGGTGATATAACTGCCGAAGAAGCAGCCACACATCCCAAGCGGAATATCCTTACCAATGCCATGGGTACAAAGCCGGAGTTACGGATCGATACCGGAAAATGTACTTTTCTTTTAGAGAACAACGATAAACTATTGATCTGTTCGGATGGTTTGTATGATTATCTCAGCAATGAAGAGCTGAAAGAGATATTACAAAAAGAAGGATTGAAAAATGCAGCAGGTTTTATGATAAACCAGGCGAAAACAAGAGGGGGGCATGATAATATCACAGTTGTGCTTGCCCAAAGAGCGGCAGTGAAGGAAGAAAAGGAAGACGGGTTAAAATTAACAAGGGATATCGATCTGCCCAAGCTGACAAAAGATGCAGATCTGCCATCGGATGCCTTATCAGAATAATTATGATCGGAGAAAAAATACATAACTACGAGATCACGGCTCACCTGGGCCAGGGCGGAATGGGGCATGTATACCGTGCCAGCGATACCATGCTGGGCAGAGAAGTAGCATTGAAGATGCTTCATCCACAACTTACCATGCAGCCCCAGTTCCTGGAACGGTTTAAAAAAGAAGCCAGGGTATTGGCTCAGTTACTTCATCCCAACATTGCCGTTATCTACAATTTTATTGAACAAGGGGGCAATCACTTCATGGTGATGGAATATGTGGAAGGCACAAACCTGGATGATCTTTTAAAAAAACACCGGACATTGCCACCGGAATTTGTGGTGCCGGTATTTATACAGGCGCTGGAAGGATTGCAGCATGCACACCGCAAGAATATTTTTCACCGCGACATCAAGCCGTCTAACCTGATGCTTACCCCGGATGGGACCCTTAAGCTGATGGATTTTGGAATTGCCAAGGTTGCCGGCGAGCAAAAAATGACGCAGGTAAATAAGATAGTAGGTACGGTTGAATTCATGGCACCCGAACTGATCCAGGGAAAAGATGCATCTGCTGCTTCCGATATTTATGCTGCCGGCGTTACCATGTACGAACTGCTTTCTGGCAGCCTGCCATTTGAAAGCGATACCGACTTCAACCTGATGCAGGCCATCCTGAAAGAAAAAATAAAATCTCCCGATAAATTAAATGCCTCAATTCCAAAGGCACTGGCCGATATTGTAATGAAGTCGCTTGAAAAAAACCCGGCCAGCCGTTATACCGATGCCAGGGCATTTCAACAGGCATTGATGCAGGCTTTTCCCGGTTTCAGGGATGTGAACCTGGAAGCATTGGCGGCACCGGCTATTTCTTATTCAACAACAATGAATCCCGCAAAAGCGAGCAGCGACTTACTTACCGCAGAAGCCATGCGGACAAGAGGAGAGATATGGAAGAACCCGGGTACCGCACTGGAGGCATTGAAAGAAAATGTTCTGAAAAATAAAAAAACATACCTGATCGCTGCGGCCGTTTTGATCTTCCTGTTCTTTGTAATGGGAATAATATTCGACCGGAAAGACACCAAGGAACTACAGGCGGGAAATGGCAATAATGCGGAGAATATTAAAACAGAAGCTGATAATAACAATGGTTCTCTGGCGGCGAATACTGTTCAGCAAAACCCGGTAAACGAACCTTCAACCATTCAAAACCGGCCGGAAAATGAACCTGTTCAGAGTGATAAACCGGTAAATGAAAAACCAAAGGAAAAAAAGGCTGTGGTAATAGCAAAAGAGCAAACGCCAAGGACAGAAGAGATCAAAAAAGAGGAACTCGTAGCACCCGTTGAAAAAAAGGAAGAAAAAAAAGATGTTTATATCAAGACAAAAATTGAAGTTGAACTTACCCTGCGTACCGACCTGGGAAATGCAGAGGAGCGGCGGGATATACCCGTAAGTTTTTCCGTAAGCTACCCGGTGGTATATGATGGGGTAACCATTATCCGGCAGGGAGCCACGGCAAGCGGCACCATAAAACTCGGAAAAGTGCTTACGGATGTAGAGATTAATTCTGTTGCTGCAGCAAATGGCCAGCAGATAAGCCTGAAAGCACTGAAGGGCCATGGCAAAAGAAATGAAATTACTTCCAACCGGAGTTATACGGCCATTATTTTACCAGGCACAAGGGTGAGTTTCAGAGAATAAAATAATCATGCAAAAACAATGGGTTATTTAATATCAAAGTCAACAACCACTTTTTCGGTTTTAGGGTGCGATTGACAGGTAAGGATAAAACCCTGTTCCACTTCTTCATGTTCCAGTCCCCAGTTAACATCCATTTCCACTTCACCTTCTAAAAGTTTTGCCTTACAGGTACAGCAAACGCCGCCCTTGCAGGCAAAAGGAAGATCGGCACCCTGTTTAAGTGCGGCATCCAGTATGCTGTCGTTATCAAATCCCAGGTCAAATTCAAAACTTCTGCCATCCAGTTTAATACTGATCCTGCTTTTTGGACCGGAATTATTTGTATCCTGAACCTTGCGGCCTGTTACCTGCTTTTGGCCGGGCGTGGTGAACAGTTCAAAATGTATCTTCTTTTTATCAATGCCGTTTTCTTCCAGGAAATCTTTTACACAAAAGATCATTTCTTCCGGACCGCAGATGAAAATATCGTCGGCGCTTTTGTAATCAACAAGTTTATCCAGTTCATTTAATTTCTGGTTGTTGATCCGGCCGGAGTTGATGGGAGCATCTGTTTTTTCCCGGCTGAGTATGTTGATGAAGTTAAATCGGTTCAGGTATTTGTTTTTTAATCCTTCCAGCTCTTCAAAAAAAATAATAGAGCTGCGGCCTTTGTTACCGAATACAAGGGTAAAACTGCTTTTAGGTTCTGCCAGCAAAGTGGTTTTAATAATTGAAATAACCGGGGTGATGCCGCTGCCCGCAGCAAAAGCCAGGTAATTTTTTTCGTTTTCAGGTTCCAGTTTTGTGTTGAATTTGCCGGTGGGGGGCAGTACCTCCAGTTCGTCATCAGCTTTTAGAAAGTCATTGGCAAATGAGGAGAATTTCCCGCCTTCTACTTTTTTGATGGCGATACGTAATTCGTTTTCAAAAGGAGCGGTGCAGATGGAATACGAGCGGCGAAGCTCCTCCCCGTTAATTGTCTTTTTAATGGTGATGTTCTGACCCTGTTCAAAAGAAAAATCCTCTTTTAATGAACCAGGTATTTCAAAAGCAACAGAGATGCAATCCGTGGTTTCTTTTTTTACCTCTTTTACTTTTAATGTGTGAAAGTGAACTGCCATAAAAATTATTTAGCGATGCCGTTTAATAAATGATTTACCATATCATCTTCCAGGGTTCCGGTAGATATATTTTTTTTGTGATGCTGCAGGAACTGAAGTCCTCTTACCGCCGACAGGATCGTTAATACGGCAACATAGGGGTCTGTTTTCTTTAGTTCGCCGGCTTCAATGCCATCCTCTACCAGTTGCACAAATCGTTTTTCGTATCCCCTCCGTTGGTTTAAAAAATTACTGAGATAGGGTTCTTTCAGGTGTTTCCATTCGTGGTTAGCCACGTATACCTCATCAAAATCATTCAGCATCATTCCAATATGAAACCGGATAATGCTTTCAACTTTTTCCGGAACACTTCCTCCAGTTCTTTCTGTTGAATCCAGGTGGCTGGTAAATGCATCGGCCACCTTAAAACAAATGATCTGCAATAATTCACTCTTTGAGCCAATGTGGTTATAAAGGCTTGGGGCTTCTACACCAATTGTCTCTGCAAGTTCTCTCATTGAAGCTGATGGATAACCTTTTGTCTTAAAAAGAACAGCAGCCTTTTGCGTAATGACCTCTTTTTTCGAGCTATTCTTCCCCAGCTTGATCTTTGCCATTCACTTTTTAAGCAAAACTAACACTTATTAGTTTTTTGGCAGATTTTTTGTGCTTAATATTTGTTGGGTGATTAATCTTAGGCGGGGAAAAAAGCGGTAATTGAGGTAAAAAAGCACCTATAATGAGTTGTAATTTCCGTTTTAAGCTTAAAAACCCGAAAAAAGGGAGGGTTGGAACAAATGGCTGATCTGTGCTAGGGAAAAAGATGAGCAGTTTCCTGAAAATAAATTATGATAATATTAAAAAAATACTAATTTTACAGCCTGCTCAGTTATCTAACTCTCTCCAATCTTATTTAAAAACCGTTCCATAATATCATTTATGTAAGGCGAGCCAATTACCTAAACTATTTAAACAGTCAGTTTAAGCTATATATTATTTTACCTTTTTTCTTGTGGTTTCAGAGGTAAGCAAGGCCGGAGATTTTTATCTCTGGCCATCTTTTTTATTACCCCCCAATTCTCCAGATCTAAATGATGGTTCAGCCTACGGCGCTGTTTAAAAAATCAACCAGCGGTTTCATTGCCTGAAACCGCTTTGCTGCTTCCTTTGCAAAGTTCTTGTTCTGCAGCCCGGCATCGGTAAAAGAACTGGTTACAATAAAACTTTTCATTTTTATGTATGCTATGGCTGGGTTGCTGTCGTCGTAATTTTTTGGCGGTCTTGTCAGTGATTCGCCCTGCAATCCTTCGCTGAATATCTTTTTAAATGCTTTTCCCTGAATGATTTTTTTCCATTCGTCAAAACTGTAATCAATTTCCTGGCGGATACCGGCGAGTACAGCGGGCTCAGGCATCCAGATACCTCCGGCTGCAAAACTCTTCCCCGGCTCAATGTGTAAATAATATCCGGCACCCAGGCCTTTTTTCCCATCCTTATTGAAATAGGCGGCCATGTTGTTTTTGTATGGATCTTTGTTCTTACTGAAACGAACATCCCTGTTTATGCGGAAGCAGCAGTTCTTTGCATCCAGGTTGGCAATGGAAGGGTCGAATGCGCCAATGCCATTGATGACCTGCGCAACCATCAAAAGAAAATCTTCTTTTGCGGCATCATATTGTTTTCGGTTCTTATCGAACCAGAGTTTGTTGTTGTTTTTTTTAAGATCCTTCAGAAATTTTAATGTAGATGAGTGCAGCATGAATTGTTTTTTTGGAGCAGCAATTTACACAAAATAAGAAGGGAACCGCATCCGCAATTCCCTTTTACAAGTTCCTGTTTATTTTATACGGCTCCAGTTTTCGCCGCTTTTAATCCGGTACAAGGTCATCTCACTCACTTTATACCGGGCAGCAAGTTGTTTGTAAGTGATATTTCGCTTTGGATCATTCAGAATTCTTTTGATGGTTTTTACCTGGGCGGCATTTAATTTAAGTCCCACTGTTTTGTTTGCCTGCTTTATTTTATAAGCTATTTTTTCCGGGCTTTCCTGCTGGTGGGTACTCACGGTATCCAGGGTAGCCCATGCCAGGTTCCTGAAATGATTGTCTTTCTTTTTATGATTAATATGAATGACGAATTTATACCGGGAAGATTTTTTTTTGCAAAATAGCCTGGCCACTTCCCGGTGAATATAAATGGTGCCGTTGCCGTTTTTAACATGAAGATTCAATGTGCGGTAACCGGATGTTAAAGAACCGCTGAGCAGCTTGCCGTCTTTTTCAACATCGGTGTTATAACTTGCTGCCCGGCCATGCGAAGAAACGGCGTATTTTTTCCGGAACTGTTTATGGCCGTTAAAGAGGATCTGTTTCCAGGTTTCGCCGGAATGCTTTTTAACCATAACGCGACGATTTAAAATGATACCGGGCCAGCCCGATAGCCCGTAATAAAAAGGCTTCCTCTTAAATATAAGACATTTTTTTCGCTAAGCAGGTAGCATTTTCAGGAATTCTTCCTCGGTGATGATCTTAACCGTAGCCAGTTTTTTCGCCTTCTCTAATTTGCTTCCTGCATCTTCACCTACCACCAGGTAGTTCAGCTTGCTGCTTACACCTGAAACAATGCTTCCTCCATTTTTTTCAACCATTGCTTCCGCCTCACTTCTTTTCAGCTTTGCCAGCGTGCCGGTAAATATAAAGGTCTGGCCGCTGAGATTGCCGCCTGTTACCAGTTCCTTTTTTTCATTTTTTAGCTGTACACCTAATTTTTCCAGTTGTTGCAGTAAATGAAGATTGTTTTTGTTATGGAAAAAATCATATACGGTTTTACCAACCTTAACGCCCACGTCTTCCAACTCCTTCAACTGCTCTTCTGTAAAGTCTGCAAACTGCATCAGGTGATCAACGGCATTGGCAAGTGTTTTTGCCGTTGTTTCACCAACATACCTTATGCCCAATGCATAAATGATGCGGTGCAGTGGTTGCTTCTTCGAATCTTCAATGGCTTGCTGAAGTTTGGTTATCGACTTCTCTCCAAAGCCATCGAGTTTTCTTATTTCATCCCAGGGCAATGTATATACGCCAGGGATGTCTTTTAAAAATCCCAGTTCATAAAATTTTCGGACGTTTGCTTCGCCAAAACTGCGGATGTCCATTGCATCTTTACTTACAAAGTGAATGATGCCTTCCACGATCTGGGCCGGACAGGTTAAATTGATACAGCGCCATACCGCATCTTCTTCGGGCTTGAATAATTCACTGTTGCAAACAGGGCAATGCGTTGGAAATCTTATTTTTTTCTCCGTTCCTTTTCTTAACTCGGCAAATGATTTAACGATCTGCGGAATAACATCACCGCTGCGTTCAATAAGGATGGTATCGCCAAGTTTCAGGTCTTTCTCCTTAATGTAATCTTCATTATGGATGGAGATGCTGCTTACGGTAACGCCACCCACCTGCACCGGTTCGATCTTGGCAACGGGTGTCACAGCTCCCGTACGGCCTACCTGGAATTCAACAGCCAGTAACTTACTGGTACCCTGCCTTGCTTTGAACTTGAATGCAACCGCCCACCGGGGATGGTGCGATGTCATTCCTAACTTATCCTGCAGTTTCAGATCATTCACTTTTATGACCATGCCGTCAATCTCGTATCCAAGGTTATCTCTTTCTTTTTCAAATTCATGTACCTGCTTTATCACGGCATCGATTCCACTGAGCACTTTCATTTCTTTTTTGGGGCTGCGGAAACCGAGGTTCCAGAGCATTTCCAGCATGCCCGAATGCGTAGCTGGCTGGCCGTTGGCCGCTGTTCGTTCAGTTGCTTTGTGCCCAACAATAAAACTGACATGATAAAGAAAAGCTTCCAGGTTCCTGCGGCTTACTTCAGCTGTATCTTTTATCCTCAGCGAACCTGCTGCGGCATTACGTGGATTGGCAAGCGGCGGAATGCCTTCTTCTATCAATGCATCGTTGTATGCTTTGAAATTGGTTTTATTCATCAGCACTTCACCCCGTATCTCTACCTGCTCAATTCCATACTCGCTGAATTTTGCGGAAAGCGGAACGGATCTTATCTGTTTTATGTTCGGCGTTATGTCATCGCCCACTTCTCCATCACCCCGGGTGGCGCCCCGGGCAAGCAGGTCGTTCTCATAAATAACCGAGATGCTGGCGCCGTCAAATTTTGGTTCTACACAATACTCAATAATATCAAGACCCGACAACTCTCTCGCCTTCCGGTCAAAGTCGAGCAGGTCATCTGCATTGTATGAATTATCCAGCGAAAGCATCGGCACCAGGTGCTGCACTTTTGGAAAATCCTTTATCAATCCTTTACCAACCCGTTGCGTGGGAGAATCCTTTGTGACGGAGTCAGGGTGTTCTTTTTCAAATTTTTCCAGCAGCTTATACAGCGAGTCGTATTCAAAATCACTTACCAGCGGATCGTTCTGCACATAATACCGGTATTCATGAAAGCGGAGACAGTTTCGTAACTCGTCAATGTTCTTCTTAGTTACATCGCTGTGTTTTGCGTTTTTGGCAACGGAAAGCCACTCGTTGGTTTTTTTCTGTAATTCTTTTGTTTGTCTGGAGTCGTACATAAACGGAATATCTTCTTAAAGATAAAAAATTATCCTTCGGCAAGCTCAGGATGGTACTTGTATTATCAGGATGGCTTTACCTGCTGCAGGTATTCCTTTAAAACAATTTTCAATTGCCGTTTTACAACGTTGCCCATGGTATGGCAACGGGAAAAATTATGGGTGTTAAAGTGTGCATTCAGTTCTTCCCGCAGTGTTTTTATTTTATGATTGTCAGATATCTCATCCTTTGCCATGATGTTGAGCAGTTCCAGCAATTGCCGGCGGCTGGAAAATACCCGGTGTGCCATGGCAGTCCGTTCTTCAGCCTGGTATTGTTCGATCACTTCGGGACTGAGGGTTTTCAAAACCAGTTCCACATACTCGTAATTCTCTTTATAAAACTGCGGCAGGTACAAATTCTTTCTTCCTTCATAACACTGCTGGTCAAAATCAATGGCACGGATCCGGTATTGGTAATCTTCTATATCCGGCGTGATGTCGATCACAAAATTATAGCTGCGCATATCCCCCAGCAGCCGGGCAAAGCAACGTTCATTGAATTTTACAAACTCTTTAGCGATGCGTATCTTGTTCGTCTCGGGTTCATCCAGGTATTCATCCAGGAAAATATCACCCGGTATACCGGGTATGTGCTCTTCCACCAGGGTATTCTTGTGATACAGGAAAGTAATACGGTTTGGCGTGAGCAGGTGTTCCAGCTCCAGGCCATAGATACGGGATGCATCTGCAGCCTTCACATAATAATGGTCGTAGTTGTCGTTGATGCGGTTGATGATGCGGATTCGGAAGGGCATGCTGTTGCCGAATTCACAAAAATCTATCCGCTCCACATCCAGGTGATTGATGAAACTCAGGTTGCCTTCGGTTTTTAGTGCGGCATAAGTTTTTATGAGCCCCTCTTTTAAGAATTCCATTTCCTTCAGGTCGTACACGGCCGTTTCCCAATGGGTGAGTTTCCCTTTTTTATTCCGGAGGGCAGTGGTGTGTCGGTAATTCAGCAGGTCTTTGTAGGCAACGGGTAAAGCAACATCACGGCCATATTGATGCAGGTATTTCTGCAGGCGTTCGTTCACCGGGAAGAGGTCCTTCTTCATCAGCGGCTTATCCGATTCATTCTTTATTCTGGCATTGATGATCTTATCGAATTGCATGCTGTAAAGATACACTTCAAAACGGGATGCCCGAGGCGGCCATCTTAATATCATTTATCCTACTTTTGAAAAACAATCTACTGCCATGACGTTTAAGAAACTGTATAAAAATTCCCTGTTCTTCCTTCCTTGTTCCTTATTCTTTATTCTTTCTGCTTCCTGTAAGTTCCGCCAGAAGGCCGATATGATCATCCATCATGCAAAGATCTATACGGTGGATGAAAAATTTTCGGTGGCAGAAGCCATGGCGGTGAGGGATGGAAAGATCATTGCCACCGGAACCAATGAAGGCATACTGAAAGAATACGAATCGGATGTGATGGAAGATGCCAAAGGCAAAACAATATTCCCTGGCTTTATTGATGCTCATGCACATTTTGTTGGATACGGTTTCAGCCTCCAACGGGTGAACCTGGTTGGAACCGAAAGCTGGGAAGAAGTACTGAACCGATGCAGCGAGTTTGCGAAGCCATTACCGCCGGGGCAGTGGCTTACCGGCAGGGGATGGGACCAGAATGACTGGGTGGTGAAAGACTTTCCAGACAATGATAAGCTGAATGAATTATTCCCCGACCGGCCTGTTATTTTGGAGAGGATCGATGGACATGCGGCCATTGCCAATCAAAAAGCGCTTGACCTGGCTGGCGTAAAACCCGGAGATAAGTTAACCGGCGGGGAAGTTGAGGTAAAGAACGGAAAACTAACGGGCATACTGGTGGACAATGCGGTAGACCTGGTTTCTTCAAAAGTTCCTGCTCCCGATGATGCCAAAGGAAAAGAAGCGCTGCTGCTTGCACAAAAGAATTGCTTTGCCACCGGCCTCACCAGTGTGCACGACTGCGGATTGGATTATGATGCCGTGGAAACAATTCAAAAACTACAGGAAAGCGGCGACCTGAAGATGCGGATGTATGTCATGTTAAGTGATAATAAAAAGAATTTTGATTGGGCTTTTGCAAAAGGAAAAATAAGGACTGACCGCCTTACCGTTAGCGGATTTAAAGTATACGCCGATGGGGCACTTGGTTCAAGGGGAGCCTGTTTGTTGCAGCCATACAGTGATAAACCCGGCTGGTCTGGGTTTTTACTAAGCGCTCCTGAACATTTTGATTCGGTTGCTAAAATTATTTATCAAAAAGGTTGGCAGATGTGTACGCATGCCATTGGCGACAGCGGCAACAGAACCATCCTGAAGATCTATGCAAAATATTTAAAAGGCAAGAACGACCTGCGCTGGCGCATAGAACATGCACAGGTGGTGAACGAAAATGATTTTAAGCTATTTGGCGAGAACAGTATCATTCCTTCGGTGCAGCCAACACACGGCACATCGGATATGTACTGGGCGGGCGACCGGTTAGGAAGTGAACGGGTGAAAGGAGCATATGCTTACCAGCAATTGTTTAAAGAGAATAACTGGATACCCCTTGGTACCGATTTCCCGGTGGAAGACATCAGCACCTTTAAAACTTTTTTTGCAGCCGTTGTAAGGCAGGATGCAAAAGGGTTTCCTGCCGGCGGCTACCAGATGGAGAATGCATTGACAAGAGAACAAACGATTCGTGGTATGACGACATGGGCAGCCAAGGCAGCGTTTGAGGAAAAACAAAAAGGCAGTTTGGAAAAAGGGAAGGTTGCCGACTTTATTATTTTAGATACCGACCTGATGCATTGCCCCAATGCAGATATCTTAAAAACAAAAGTGCTGGCTACCTATGTGAATGGGGAAAGAGTTTATAAGAAGTAGATAAGGAGCGGATTCGTAAAGTTTAAACAAATAACTGTCCTAGGGCCTGATTCAAGGGAGTGTTTAAGTCAATAAATTTGACATCCAAAAGATTACGATTTGTCAGTGGCATGATGTATTTTTTTAAGCTATTTAAGTCTTTTGAAATAATTGCATGAATTTTTTTTGTTTTGATTTGCGCAAGTATTTTTACATCATTTACAACAATACTCCTGTTATAAGCTTCAATTTTATTACTATCTCCCTTTATCTCTCTGTGAAAATTTCCTGCAGTTTCTCCGTCAAGAAAATCAAAGGTTTCTATTTGCAGATTATTTATAGGTAGATTGGCAGGATCATCCCCGACTGCATATTCTGCCACAGCAATTGTAGAAATATGCATAGAGATTTTCTCAGTAATGAAATATCTAAAATAGTCAAATGCATTTTGATGTAACGGATCATTTTTATCCATTAGCCTAATACAAAAAGATGTGTCAAGCATTACACTATCAATGCCTAGTTTATTCATGAATACCTCCTCTTATATCTGATAGCCAACCATCCTTATCTTTTACTTTCTTCCAGTTCTTCGAGGCCTTTTCAATTAGCTTATTTAGAGCTATATCATCATACTCTGTTTGGTAGGTAAGAAAATCAATTAATGTCAGATCTTTCAAAGACCCTGTTTGTACATTTTGCTTCCCTTTTACCCAAACGCCGTATGTCTGGAATAGCTTATTCGCCCCAGTGGTAAGCTGTTCTTCAGTTGCGTCTACTACTAGTTTTCCGTGACGCTCAGTAAGGATATGTAAATTGACCTTATTGAGACCTCCTTCTTCATAAATTTTCCCGTACAAATAAAGGCTGGTGTTTATCCATTCAGTTAGAGGTGCTATGTACTGAGATTCTTTAGTAATTTTAATAAATTCTTGATCTGTTGAAACAGAAGATGCGATAGAGTATTGTCTCCCGGTTGTATATGCCTTTCTCTGCCATTTATCGATAATAGAAGCTTGCTTGGTATCTAGTAAATCCACGTTTCCTTGCTTACCAACTTCACTCATTAATGCAGTGAACATTATGGCTTTAGCTGCAGGAATAAAAAAAATATTTTTTACCGATCCATCTTTTACTTCATACGAAACTTTCGGTCTTTCTTCTTTTTCTGATTTGGAAGGAAAGAGTAGTGTTTCAACATCATTTAGTAACTCCTTTGTTTCTGCAATATCAATGTCCCGTGGGTTTAAATTACCCTCTGCTGTTTTACCATATATAATAACTGATATGTAACTATTATTCTCCACGTGACGTTTTAACAACCAAATTTAAGGATTTATTAATTTGTTCTGCTACACATTAACAATGCCATTCCTGATCGCATACATCACTAATCCCACCCTTGTCTTCACGTGAAGTTTTTCAAACAGCGCATCCCGGTAACCATCAATGGTACGGGGGCTCACGAACATTTTATCAGCGATCTCTTTATAGGTAAGTTCGGTGCAGGTGTATTTTAAGAAATCTGTTTCCCGGTCGTTGAGAGGCACCAGGTTTTTCAACCCTTCGCTGTCGTCATCCATTTTGCTGATGGCGTGCATCAGTTTACCGCTTACCAGGTCGCTGTAATAAAAGCCCCTGGTCATTACGGCATCAATGGCTGCTTTCAGTTCGGCAGGTTCGCTGTCTTTAAGTATATAACCTTTGGCGCCGCATTTAAGCATGCGGATGATGGAAGTTTCGTTGTCGTACATGCTGAGGGCGAGTACTTTTATATCGGGATGATTTAATTTTATCCAGTGCGCTGTTTCGTAGCCATCCATTTCGGGCATATTAATGTCGAGCAGTACCATATCAGGCAACTGCTTTATATCCAGCTTTGCCATAAAATCTTTTCCATTATCGGCTTCAAATAAAACGGTGTGTCCCAGGCTTTGTACCAGCGAAGCAAGCCCGTTGCGGAGTAAACTGTGGTCGTCTGTTAAAACTATCTTAGCCATCAGAGAGGTTTAAAAGGTTTAAAACGGTTAAAGATTAGGCAATTCAATGGTTATGGACGTTCCGTTTCCTGGGGCAGAATGCAAATTAAATCTTCCATCAATCAATGCGGCCCTGTTTTGCATACTCTTTAAGCCAATGCCTGTGCGGGTGTTGGTATCAAAACCAATTCCGTCATCGGCGATGCACAAAGAAAAACCGCCGGCTTCATAATGCAGGGTCACTGTAATATTTTTTGACCGGGAATATTTGATGCAGTTGTTCAATGCTTCCTGTGCAATGCGAAAAAGCACCATTTCTTTTTGCGGTGGCAGTTTGTAAGGTTCGCCGGTTATCTTCATATTGGTTTTGAATTCGCCGCTATTCTCGAGTATCTGCAATTCATCGGCCAGTGATTGTTGTAGGCCCAATTCGGCAATGCGGTCGCCGTGCATGCTGCGGCTCAGGTCACGCAGGTCGTTGATGGCCTTGCTGATGAGTTGCTTGGTATCCTGCAGTTTTTTTTCGGGATGGCTTTCAAACGTATTCAGGTTAAGTTTGGCAAGGCTCAGCACCTGGCCCACGTTATCATGGATTTCTTCGCTGATGGTTTTGAGGGTTTGCTCCTGGATCTCGAGCTGGGTTTTGAGGAGTTCTTGTTCAAATTGTGTTTTCATGAGTTGTTTTTCCTGGAGGAGTTTATTTTTTTTTGTTGTAAAAAGATAGGCCAGCAATACTACAAAACCTACAAAGGCAACCAGCACGATGGTACCCAGCAGGATCATCGTGGTCAGGTTTTCTTCTCCGGTATCTTTGAACATATGATGGCTATTGATATACAGGTATAAAGAATATAGATCAGTTTATTATTGATGGATGCAAATACTTTTGCTGTTTTGTCCCAGTTATTTTGCAGGAAAGTATCAAAGAAGAAAAGATAGGTAAATTCACCCGCATTGAAAAACAACACGCCGGTGCATATCCAGAACAATGGATTTGCCAGCAAAGTCTTGTGTTCATCATTGCGAAACAGGTCAACAAGGCCCAGGCAACTGAAAAAGATCATAGCCGTACTGCCCGCCTTCAGGGTGCTGGTGTTTAAATGGACAGACCCTTGAATGAAGGAGATATTAATAACAGCCCAAACTCCAAGCAATAAGGTGCCGTAGAATATCATTTTTTTGAATGACCGGGTCAGGCAAAGACTGCCGATGATGAAACCATAGAATAAGTATTCAACCGGAATGGTAATATTATATAACCAGGTATTGGGGTGGTGCAATACCCTTCGGATGTACCGGCCGGTAAGGTCGGTGCTTACCATCAGCAACAGAAAAGGAATAAACCAGTGCAGAGGTTTGTGATTGAACTTATACAAAACCACTACGCTGATTATAAAAGCACCGATCGTGAAATAATGAAATAGGTCGAGTGGAAACATAGGGTTGCTTTATTCACATTGTTGTGGACAGAGTTCACCATGATTAAAGCCACCAGCACCAAAAATTTTCTGAACTCTCTTTGTATATAGATCTATTATATCCCAATTTGGCTGATGCGCCCCGCCTCTGTTAGTAGGCACGAGAAGTATTGTACTTTGTGTAGGATACAATTGGCTAGGGCATTTGGGATTTTTTTTGGAATATGCGCCTAAGATAATGTTTGCTCCGTCCAGTTCTGCGCTGTAAGCTGTGAGTATCCTGTCTAATGCATAGATAACACAAGAATCAACCCAGACAGATTTTGATAGGGCATCTTTCTTCTGTGGTTTTTCTCCCATCATCGGGTTCTTCCGGTATAATTCATCAAACTTAGTAATGAACGGCAAGGCTACATTAAACTCTTTAATATACCTACACTTTGATGCATACGGCATCGTGTGCAGCTGGGAATTTTGGTCCGTCTGGTGATCAGTTTTTAAAGGATTGCCCAGCGGAGGATTTCTTTTAATTGTTGGAAAAATGAAAACGGTGCATTCGTTTTGGTATGCCTGGTTTTTATATGTAACCTCATCAGGGTCTAACGCACAGGCCATATAAATCCTGACCCCATCGTATTTATTTGCCTGTTTTAAGTATTGGGCTATGTCAGAAATTTCCCGGGCGTTTAGCCAATAATTATTAAGCAGCGCATTAACCGGGTATACAGCACGATCCTCTTTATATATATAATCAAAGTCGCCCATCATTTTAAGCGCCTCTTGTTTTAATACTAAAAAATTAGCAAGCCCACCTGCTGAATCGCAGATCTTAAAAAAAGCAGTATCGTCCTTATCGAAAGGATGTAAAACCAATTTGGAATCATTTGATCCGGAGTCGCCGGACTTTTCCTGGTTTTTGGCTTGATCACCGTTACATGAATAAAGGAGAATGAAGAAAAGAAATGCAGCATAGTACAAAAGAAACTTTTTCATACAAAAGGGGTTTATTAAATAATAACACTAAAGTCTATAATACTTTCCATAACTGCAATAGGCAATACACCTTTTGTTTATCGTGATTTCACCTGTTTGTTTTCAGCCATAACACGCTTGACCACAAATTTTAGTTTTTGGAAGATTTGTATAAATATTTTACTCACCAAAAACTCCAGTATGAAAAAGATAATCTTTTCAGCTCTTGCAATGGCATTTTGCTTTAAAGCGATGAGCCAGCAATTTATTCCATTGCAAAAGACGGTGTCAACAAAAACAATCGTATCCGGGGAAAAAGAAAGAATGGTTAAACTTCCGATTCCTAGGGGAAATGACGGCAAACAGTTATTTAGTATTACAGATGCTGACGGAAAAAAGGTGGACTCGTTCGAAACAAAAATAGCCGGAACTAAAGAAACAGTGATTACCAGTAAAAAAGTATTTGGAGTTTTTGGAGCAGGTAACTTAAACAAGGAGCAACTCGAAAAATTTAACGCCTCCGGAAAATTTTCATGCTATATCAAGCCTATGGTCAAAGAGAAATCTGAATTAACCTTCTATTTGTCATTTAATAAAAACGCTACAAATAATGATAGCCTCCTGGCTTCAACCTTAATCTTTCCTGAAGTTGGGAATAACTCTTTCCTGGGTACGGCTGAATATGCACGCAGGCTAAAGCAGGACATTACCGGACAAACGGTTAAAGAACATTACGTTGTTCCCTTTCTTGAGTTTTCCAATAAAAGTATTCAGGCATCCCAGGATACAGGAAATACAAAGCCGGCTTCGTATCATTTTTCCACTTTAAATTATACACTTGGGTGTAAATATCTTTTCAGGTATAGTAAAACAGTTGATTCTGCAACCCATGACGTTTATTTTTCAATGGCAGGGTACCTGTCTTATCTGAATATTCCCAATCAGGATACCGCAGATTACCGGATTCTTCTGAAGAGTAAAACGATCAGCGATAATTTATGGGCAGTCGGGATCAAAATTGGAGTACAGTATAATAATTTTTCAATCTTTGCCGATTTCAGGCATGTGTTGGGTTCTGATAAACGAATACCTGTGAGAGAGCTTAGAGGGTTTAATTCAAATATCGGAGTTGTATTTAATGCAGAAATATTTGGCTTGTAATTAATTTTTATGAACCGGTTACCAAACTTTGAAGTTTAGTAACCGGTTCATTGTTTTCTCACTTGACCTATACAGTTTACGTGTCATTTTTTTCTTTCTTCCTCCCCTTCTTCTTTTTCACAAACAACCCCGCAGTATACTTATATACAACTTAAACAAAAACTCTAACTTCTTGGTCTCGTTAAGGAATGGCTACAGACGGTAACCATGATCAACCGTTTTGTCTAAATACTGCTGAGGTTTTATTTCATTCCTGCTAAAGGGAATAGCAGCAGTTCTGTTTAAAGAACAAATTAATTAAATATTGGGAGATGACAAATCGCTTTACTTGCTTTGGGGCCTAAGCTTTGGATAAGGCTGAATCGGGGAGGTATCTGTTTAAGAATAGTAACATTGTTCAGCCACTATAATTCTTAGAAATAGTTTTCGCTTTAGGGTGCTGCAGGTTTTAATGTGTAGAAAAGTTTCTACATAACAAAAGCGCTTCCTTTTCCCAACAATATTCTTTAAGTTAGCTCTATCATCCACTGCCTGCGAAATACCCAACGGCATTATCTCCAACATCTTTCTTAATCCCTGTTCAGGCATAATTTTTTAAACCGGGAATTTATTAATTCCCGGGGCAGAATTTAGCGCATCATTCTTTAAAAAGGTGAACGGCGGTAAATACCAGCGTGTTTTAACGGTTGACAAGGAAGAATTGTTTTTGCAGATTTACGTTGATGAGAATTTTAAACCCGGGATGCCGAAAACGGGACCAAGAGTAGGCAATAAAAACTGAGTATGCCCAATACCAATCCAATCAGACTGAGCGACCCAAAACGCTATACAGATTATATACTGCCAAAGAAACTGTCAGGAAAGAAAATAATGTTGTCTACTTCTACCAGCCTGGCAGACGGCGGCTGGCAACTTCACCTGATACATGTATTGAGTCTTGATGGAGATCCGGTGGATTTTGACCCGACTCCGGATATCGACAAAGTGAATTTGGGTACGGGAAAAAAATTGAATGGACTGAAACTTTCACTGGTATCCATCGCCTCCCGGATACGTAATGGGGCAAACGGGGATCCCTCTCCTGTTAAGTATAAACTTTCATTCGAAACCGATGCTGGATTATTTGAGGAATTCAGCATTACCAGTGATGAGACCAACCCCGCATTTTTTTATACCAAGATCACATTCAAACTAGAGTCATGAGAAATAAGATTTCCTGTTTAATATTCCTTTCCCTTTTGTTATCATTCCACGTAAAAGCGCAGGCACCGGATGCCAGGCAACTCGAGAGTCAGTTCAAATCACTTTCCTTGAATACGTCACCGGCCTATGTGGTTCTGGGAGTAGAACCCGAAAATATCCAGCGCCCGAATTCACCGAACGACTTTATCGCCGGGGTACAATCAGCGCTGGTCAATAACCGGCTGCAACCAAATTTTGCGATGGAGACCACTCCCTATTACTGGGGGAAGAAAAAAACCGGCTCTAAGAAATTTGATGTGTATGATTATATATCGAATAAAGATTTCTGGACGAACCTTGCCAGCAGCATCACCCTTTCGTTTGCCACCTCCCCGTCCGACAGTTTTACGTTTGGCAAAATTCCTGTTGGTACAGGCCTCGGTATGGGTATGCATATGCAGCTATTCAGTGGGAGTATAAGCAAACACGTAAAGGAAAATCTCGGAGCTTGGTACCTGAATATAAACCTGGTTGCCCTGTTTGAAGCGCTAAATAACAAACTGGAAGCGGGTAAAGCCATTGACAACCTGGATAACTTTATGGATGAGGTACTTTCTAAGGGTAGCTTTAAGTCGATGCAGGAATGGGAAAGGAAGATTGTGAAAGACCTGGTCAAAACGAGACTGAAGAAGTCCACACTATCACCGGAGGATATGCATGTTATTGAAACGCTGAATGCTGAAGCCCAGGATGTTGCCGCAAAAAAGCTGAAAAATGTTAACCAATACCAGTTCCCTCTTACCAAAGAAGGCTTTATGCTTGAATTTGCCATTGCCAATGCAAGCGTTGCCGGCGATAATGTCTGGAATAAACTGCAGAGTGCAAAAACAGCGATCTGGTTAACATCTTCGTATCGGTTTAATATCAATAAAGATCCCGAAGTGATCGACTTTATTGATATCATGGCAGTGGCACGCATTACGGTGAATGCTAAAAATGTGGATAGTTCAAATTATGCAGATGTGGGAGCCAAGCTTCAGTGGGTACACAACAGGCTGAGTGTTTCAGGCGAAGGAGTTCTTCGTTACCTGACTCACAAGCCGCAGAACCAGGCAAAGGGATACACCTTACGAACCGGCTTTACACTGAGCTATAAAATCAACGAAATGATCACATTTAAGGCTACGTTCGGCAGCAATTTCGACGGTAATTCTACCCGTTATTCCGACCCAGACAAAATGTTTGCAGTAGGTGGGTTTCAATTTGGATTCAGTAATTTTCTTAAACAAGACAATAGTAAATCTCAATAGCCATGCAATTACAACTAAGTAAAGACGCCATCAACAAAGCCATCATGGCTTTTGAAGTAAGCTGGTCACCACAGGCAGGCTTTGACGTGTATAATAGAAAATACCGGAAGCCCATTGTTCCGGACCCGGTGAATACCAACAGCGGGGTTACCATCGGCATTGGGTACGACTGCGGCCAGTACTCAGCCAATAAAATAAAATCCGACTGGCAATCGGTGCTTCCCCTGCACATGGTTAATGCATTAACGTCTGTTGCCGGATTAAAAAAGCAACAGGCAGTAAAGCAGCTGCAGTTTTTGAAAATCGTGGATGTTCCCATAGAGGCAGCATTGCAGGTCTTCTATAATACCACCATTTTTGAATTTGCCAAAAAGGCTGTCGCCATATACCCGGATCTTTTCAAACTGAACCCGGTAGAACAATCTGTGATAACCGGCCTGGTATATAACCGGGGCGCCAGCCTGGATGGCGACAGGCGAAGAGAAATGAGAGGCCTGGTTGCTGCCATAAAAAATAATGATGAAAAAGGAATCGCAGATCTTATAAGATCCGTGGCAAGGCTATGGCCCGATACGCCGGGACTGAGAAGAAGGAGGCTGGCCGAAGCAGCACTGATAGATGAGGCAAATATTCCCGTTCCGGAAAGCGATCTGCTACGAATAACCATATAGATATTTTTCTCCTGTAGTCTTTTTTCACTCATGTACGAACACAGACAGTACAATCCATGTGTACTGGAGTTGATTCAATGTTCTATCCACGCCACTGGTGTAGCAGGCGGTATTTTCTTTAGCAGTATTAAGCATACCGTTTTTTCACTCTCCCCATTCTCCGTTAATATACCCTTGATACCCTTTTATTCCAGCCGCATATTTGTATCAACGATCATGGTACACAAAAGAGGTATTGATTGGGGCATGGTCGTGCCATAATTTTAACCTTTAAGCAAATGAGAAAATCAACGAAGCCACTTACCAAACGGGAACAGGAAGTACTGGGAGCATTGGCAAAAGGTTTTTTGTACAAGGAGATCTCTCAGCAGCTTTCAATATCCCTCGACACCGTTAAGAAGCATTGCAAGAACATTTACCAGAAACTGAATGTCCGTAACCGTACGGAAGCCACTAATTATTTCAATTCCAGGAAAGCCGCATAACACGGCCGTGTTATGAAACCAATTTTTTAAACAGAAACTCATTGAGTATGAAAAAAATTCTGCTTACGCCTGTTATTGTATTAAGTGTATTATTTGCTGTGGCACAACCTACAGCCGGATTGGTTGCTTACTTTCCCATGAACGGAAACTTCACTGATGCAGGGCCTTATGGTATTGCGGGAACCAATGTTGGTGCTACGGCAACAACCAACTATGCCGGTGTAGCAAACGCCGCAATGGCATTTTCCAATCCTTCATCAGCAGTGCCGCAATATGGTACACATGCTATAAACGCCAATACCAGTTTTGGCATCAACCAGGATTTTACCATTGTGTTTACTGCCTATTCGGGTTCGCCCTATATACATCCCGGAGGTTTTTATGATAATAACCTGAATACGAGTGGTCCGGGGGTGTGGTATTGGTCCGCTGCAGGTTACCCGGCAGTGCAGTTTAATTTCAGGAATGGCAACATAGGTACAACGAATGGAGCCTTCCCATATGACACGTGGAAACATATTGCCTGCGTGCGTTCTGGCGCAACCATGATGATCTACGTCAACGGAGTGCTGAATGTAAGCGGTGCTGTTGGAACCGGAACCCCGGCGTATAATATACCCGCCCGTTTTGGCAGCATGTCGTATTACCTGTATTCGCCACCGGAATATAATGGGTTGAATGGCAAAATGGATGAACTGCGTATTTACAACCGGGCACTTACTGCTGCAGAAATAGGCGGAATGGCCGGTGGTGCATTGCCCGTAAAACTGACATCCTTCACTGCATCAAAGAAAGAGAATACCGTTACTTTAAAATGGCAAACACAATACGAACAGAACAGCAGTCATTATAATATACAACGAAGCACCGATGGTGTGAACTTTACCGATGCAGCAAGAGTGGCTGCAGCCGGAAATTCAAACCTGCCGCTTACTTACTCTTATCCCGACCTGTTGCCAGCCGCCGTGCAGTCACAAAAAAATGTTTTTTACCGGCTTCAGTCTTTTGATACCGATGGGAAATTTGCTTACAGCCAGGTAGTAGCTGTACGTCTTGATACGAAAGAGATGGAACTG
>Ga0209023_10002288_pt1 | contig 24219 bp, 19 predicted proteins | sample LakOneMetagenome_FD_187468 | JGI IMG/M metagenome (GOLD analysis project Ga0209023, IMG submission 187468) | Freshwater and sediment microbial communities from Lake Erie, Canada (SPAdes) (version 2) | ecosystem: Environmental > Aquatic > Freshwater > Lentic | place: Lake Erie, Canada... | reverse complement strand
GACATGCTGGCGGCCTACGCGAAGTCGAAGGGCGTCCGCCTGATCGGTCACCACGAGACCGGCGGCGCGGCGAGCCACTATGAAGATCAGTTCGAAAAGGCGTTCAAATTCGCTGCCGACCACGGCGAGATGGTGGTCAAGACCGGCTATGTCACCGATGCCGGGCAGATCGAACGCGTTGACCCCGATGGCAAGAAGTACCGCGAGTGGCACGAAGGCCAGTGGATGTCGAACCACTTCGTTCGCGTTGCCGAAGCCGCTGCGAAGTACAAGATCGCCTTCGACAGCCACGAACCGATCAAAGGCACCGGGCTGCAGCGCACCTATCCCAACTGGGTGGCGCGCGAGGGCATGCGGGGGATGGAATACAACGCCTGGGGCGGCAAGAACCCGCCCGAGCACGAAGCCAACATCGTCTTCACCCGGATGCTCGAAGGGCCGATGGACTTTACTCCCGGGGTTCTCAGCCTGACAGGCGAAAAGGGCAGCGCTATCCTTTCGACCAAGGCCAAGCAGCTGGCGCTCTACGTGGTGATCTATTCGCCGGTGGTAATGGCCGCCGATACGCCCGAAAACTACGCCAAGCACATGGATGCCTTCAAATTCATTCGCGACGTGCCGACCGACTGGGATGAGACCCGCGTGCTCAACGGCGAAGTGGGCGACTATGTAACTATCGCCCGCAAACAGCGCGGCGAGCCGGACTGGTATCTTGGCGCAGTGGGCGATGAGCAGGCACGCGACGTTTCGTTTGCGCTCGATTTCCTGGCACCGGGGAAGAAGTATGTGGCCGAGATCTATCGCGATGCCCCCGATGCCGATTACCGCACTGACAAGCGCTTTGCGATGGTAATCGAACAGCGGCCGGTGACGTCGAAAGACACGATGGCGTTGCACCTTGCCCCTGGCGGAGGCGCGGCGGTGCGGTTCAGAGCGGTGAAGTGACGGCGGGCAGGCATCGCTTTGTCATCCTGGGCGGCGGGACCGCCGGTTGGATGGCGGCCTGCCTGATCGCGCATCGCTGCGGACTTGCAAGGGCCGAAGTTACGCTGGTTGAAAGCCCGGAGATCGGGATCATCGGGGTCGGCGAAGGCTCAACCCCGCAGTTCAAGGCGCTGTTTGACGAGCTTGGCATTGCCGAGGCCGAATGGATGCCGCGCTGCAATGCCACATACAAGAACGGCATCCGTTTTCGCGGCTGGTCCGACCGGCCGGGGTTCGAAAGCTACTTCCACCCATTCCAGGGCGAGCTGGACGGGCACACCGCACTAGCCTTCTTCTTCAACACGCGCGCCCGACGGACTGGACGTGATGTGCCTGCCCACCCGGACCGGTTCTTCCTGTCAGCCCGGCTCGCGGCGGACCGGCTGGGGCCGATCCCGGGGAGGAACTTCCCTTTCGCGCTAGGCTATGGCTACCACTTCGATTCGCACCTGGTGGGCGAAGTGCTGCGCGATCACGCTGTGGGGCAGCTGGGAGTCAATCATGTCACCCGGCTGGTCAAGGGAGCCAAACACCACGAGCAGGGCGACATCGCCGCATTGGTGCTGGAGGATGGCGAAGAGCTGACGGGCGATTTCTTCGTCGATGCCTCTGGCTTTCGTGCAACCTTGATCCAGCAGGCGCTGGGCGAACCCTTCGAAAGCTTCGGCGAAAACCTGTTCAACGATGCCGCGATCGCCATGCCGAGTGCGTGCGATGAAGGCCCTACTTCATGCGAGACGGTTTCGACCGCACTCAGCAGTGGCTGGGCCTGGCGCATTCCGCTGACCAATCGTACCGGCAACGGCTATGTCTATTCCTCGCGCTACCTCGATGCCGATGCAGCCGAAACCGAACTGCGCGGACATCTTGGTCAGCTCGACGCTGATGTTCCGGCACGGCGCCTGTCGATGCGGGTCGGCCAGGTGCGGCGCAGCTGGGTGCGCAACTGCCTGGCGATCGGCCTGAGTCAGGGCTTCATCGAACCGCTTGAGGCGACCGCGCTGCACATCGTCCACGCGACCCTGGCGGGCTTCCTCGATGCCTTTCTTGCCGATGGTTTCGGCCCGACGCATCGCGACACCTTCAATACCACGATCCACGCCCGTTATGAGGGGATTCGCGACTACATCGTTTGCCATTACCGGATGAACCGGCGGCAGGACACGCAATACTGGCGCGACAATGCCGTCAACCAGCACCTGTCGGATGACCTCAAGGCGGTCATGACCTGCTGGTTCCAGGGCGGCGATCTGGAAGCGGCGGTCCGCGAACTGGGGATCGAGCGCTATTATGCCGCAATGTCGTGGCATTGCCTGTTCGCCGGCTATGGCCGGTTCCCCGACAAGCTGCTCCCGCCCGAAGCGGACCTGCCGTTGGCCGACATGGCCTGGGTCGACCGGTTCGTGTCGGGCTGCGCGATGAACTTCCCCAGCCACGATGCACTGCTGGCGCGATTAGAAAAGGCCGGATGATGGTGCGCCTGCTGCTTGTCCTTGCCGTGCTGTTGGGCCTTGCTGCGCCCGCGCAGGCAGCGCCTGTCGACACCGGACAGCTCCTCCAGTTCGAACATGTCAGCGCGCAGGGACTGCCCGAGCAGCGGCTGACAGTGTGGCTGCCGCCCGGCTATGACCGCTCCAAGCGCCGCTATGGCGTGGTCTACATGCACGACGGGCACAACCTGTTCGAACTGAAGTACAGCAACTTCAACAAGGTTTGGGCGGCTGACAAGGCCATGCTGGCGGCGATACGCAAAGGCATCCAGCCCAGGATCATCGTCGGGATTTGGGCCCCGGGCGCGGATCGTTACCGTCAGTACCTGCCGAAGGACATCTATCTCGCCGCCAGTCCCAGATTGCGGGCGCAAATGGACAAGATGGCTGGCGGGCCCATCGTTTCGGATGCCTACCTCGCCTGGCTGGCAGGACCGCTCAAGAACTGGGTCGACGGCAAATTCCGCACGCTGCCGGATCGCAATCACACCGCGATTGCCGGATCGAGCATGGGTGGGCTGGTCAGCTGCTATGCGTTCCTGCGCTATCCGGCGACCTACGGCCAGGCGGCCTGCGTTTCCTCGCACTGGCCGGCGGTCGATCCGCGCGAGGTGGGCGAGGCCAATCCGGAATTGAAAGCGCTGTGGGACCAGTGGTTCGCGGACCGGCTTGGCCAGCCGAAGGGACGGCGGCTGTGGCTCGACCATGGCACCGCTACGCTCGACGCCTTCTACGGCCCCTACCAGCTGCCGGTTGATGCACGGATCGCTGCTACGGGCTGGAAGCACGGGCGCGACTGGCAGAGCAAGGTCTATCGCGGCGCCGAACACGAGGAAAACGCCTGGGCGGCGCGTTTGCCCGAGATTTTCGGCTGGCTGCTGCGCTAGCTCGGCCGGGGCAGCGCGGTGGTGGCTTTCATCTTTTCCATCGAAAAGCTCGAACTGACATCGGCGAGGTCCGGCACGGCGGCGATCAGCTTGCGGTAGATCCGGTCCCAGTGCGCAATATCGCGCACCACCAGCTTGAGCAGGTAATCGACATCGCCGGCCATACGGTGGCACTCGCTGATCTCCTCAATCGCGGCCACGCCCTTGCTGAACGCCTCGAGCCAGTCCGGATCGTGGCGCTGGGTGCGAATGGCTACGAAGACTGTGGTCGCAAGACCTAGCTTCTCCGCATCGAGCAAGGCAACCCGCCGGGCAATTACGCCCGCGTCCTCCAGCCGCTTGATCCGCCGCCAGCAAGCATTGCTGGACAGGCCGACCCGCTCACCCACTTCGTGCACCGGCAGCGAGGCATCCTGCTGCAGTACGCCAAGGATCGCCCAGTCGATCGTATCGATTTGCATATTATCCCGCATCTGTGGGGCAAAATATCTATTTGTCGGCGATATGCCTAGCAAAAAGGTAATGATTTCGCATGCCCGCTGCGATAGGATTCGATTCAGCAAAACCGGGGGAGAGTACCATGTCAATCCAGCGCCTGTTCACCGAACATCCGGCCTCGGTCGATGAGACTTATGGCGAGCACTTTGTCATGGCCTCCAGCTTCGGGATCCGCATGATCCTGGGCGGCTTCGCCTGCCTGATCCACGGGATCCTGCCTTTCCTGTTCGTGCGCACCGGTTCTGTCCAGGTATCGACCTTGCACGAACGGATGGTCACCAAGCGCAACCGCAAGCAATTGCCCGCGATCCTCGATTTCGTGATCTAAGTCCCCCTTCCGTTCGTGGTGAGGAGGGACTGAGTACTGAGCGAAGCGAAGTAGCGAAGGCCCGTCTCGAACCACTGTGTGCGCGTGCGGTCCTTCGAGACGCGTCTTCGCTGCGCTCAGCCGCTCCTCAGGACGAACGGAGGTTGGGCGGGCGCCCCTTTCAAAGCAGCAGGTAAGCAAACCCCAGCGCTGCTGCGAAGCTCGCCAGCGTTGCGGTCACCACCGGCACCGCCGCGCGCCAGCCCATTTGCAGCAGCAGGTCCATCCGGCTGCGCATAGCCGTGGCGGTCACCGCCAGGAGTAGCAATCCCTTCGACAGGATCAGCCCGTTATCGACCAAAGGCCTGGGGATCGTAACCGCGCTGTTGAGCGCGACCACACCCAGGAAGGCCAGGATGAACCACGGCAACGCGAGCCGCTTCCACAGTGGTTGCCCTGCGGCGCCCTCGGCGGGGCCGATCGCCAGGCTGGTCAGGGCAACGATCGGGGCCAGCATCGCGACCCGCGCCAACTTGACGATCGTCGCGTAATTCCCTGCCTGATCTGAGAAAGCATAGCCCCCGCCGATCGCCTGGGCGACATCATGGATCGAGGCGCCGATCAGGAACCCGGCCTGCCCGTGGCTGAGTCCCAACTCCCCCGCCAAGGCCGGATAGACCGACATGGCGAAGGCGCTTGCGAGCGATACGCCGACCAACGTCAGCGCGAACTGAGCCTGACTCAGCCGGTCCTTGCCGATCACGCCGTAGAGCGCCAGCGCGGCGCTCGCCCCGCAGATCGCGGTCGCTCCGCCGGCCAGGATTCCGGCAAAGCGTGATTGCCCGGCGAATTTCGCTCCAGCCATGCCTGCGCCGAAAGTCACGGCCATGACCACACCCAGTGCTGCGAAGGGTGCAGGCCCCAGTGCTTCGATCTGCGCCAGCGTCACCTGCAACCCCAGCACCACGATGCCCCAGCGCAAGCAGCTGCGCGAAGCGAAATCGAGCCCGGCGTGGCTGCGCGGATCGTGGCTGATGAAGTTGAGCGACAGGCCGACCAGCAAGCCGAGCAGGATGATCGGAAAGCCATAATGCTCTGACAGCCAGGCCGCCGCCGCTGCCGCGACCGCGCAGAGCGCAAGGCCCGGGAACAAAGGTGCGCGCGGGGCCGGGGCAGCGGGCGTGGTCTCCGCCAAATGGATTTCGCCAAACAAGTCGCCGCCGTGCGGCAAAGTGTCCCAGTCGATCCCGCCTTTTCCGGTCTGTGCCATGCTTCCCCCGTCTCTTGCCTGCCCATGCCCCAAGTCGCGCGCCAAGGCAAAGGTCAAGGCGTGGCCCAAACCAGGCATTGACAGCACCGGGTGGCAGGATCGCATCATGCGCGTACGCGTGAGGGCATGGAGGCGCAGCCGCGATGAAGAGCATTCGAATGATCCTGGCCTTGATCTTGCTGGCGCTATCAACCGCGGCCAGGGCCGCGAGCTGCCAGTTCGACGAGTTCCGGGTGATGACCTACAATATCCGTCTCGATGTCGAGAGCGACGGGGCGAACCGCTGGGCCAATCGCCGGGCGTTGTTTACCGGGCAGGTACGATTGCTGCGTCCCGACATCCTTGGCATGCAGGAAGTACTGCCCGGCCAGCGCGCCGATCTGGTCGCAGACTTGCCGGGGTACCTGGCGCTGGGCGGTGGCCGCGACGACGGCCGCCAGGCGGGCGAGGCTTCTCCACTGTTCGTCGCGCGCAGCCGATTTGCGGTGACGGGCAGCGGGATGTTCTGGCTCTCATCCACGCCCGCCGTGCCGTCGTTGGGCTGGGATGCTGCCTATCGCCGGGTTGCGACCTGGGCGCATCTGCGGCGCCGGTCCGACGGCATGCGGCTATTGGCGATCAACACCCATTGGGACCATTTGGGCAAAGCCGCCCGGCTGGGTTCCGCGCTGCAACTACGCGGCTGGATCATGGCCAATCGCCGCCCCGGAGAGGCCGTGGTCCTGCTGGGCGATTTCAACGCACCGCTGACCGAAGCATCGCTGCAGGCGCTGCTCAGCCCGCCCCAAAGCAGATCGGCATTGGCCGACAGCAGGGCACTGTCACAAGCGCCTGCGATCGGTGCGACGATCACATTCAATGGCTGGACGCCGATCCCTGCCAGCGGTGATGCGATTGACCATGTGCTGGTCGCCCCGGGGTTGACAGTAAAGCGCTACCACGCGCTCGCCGAACATTTCGACGGCCGCCTAGCGTCGGATCATTTCCCGGTTATCGCGGACCTTGCCCCGACAGCTTGCGCAGCAAGGCCGCGCGCATAGCCTCAAGATCGCGAGGGCTGCGTGCATCGAGGATGCCACGGGCGGGCGGCGGCAAATGCTCGCCGGCCGGGCCATTGCTCTCGAACACATAAGCGTCGAACATCGCCTGCCAATGCCGACGGGCATTGGGTGGCAGCTGGCGCAGCGTCATCATCCCCATCAAAAGCGCGTCCCATGGCGATCCGCCGGGCTCGGGCTGGCGCCACCAGTAATTTACCAGCATCGAGACCGACGAAAGCGCCTGGACATGGTGAAACCAGCCATAGGGGATGTAGACCGCATCTCCCGGCTCGAGCTCGGCGACCAGCGCCGCGTCCATCGCTGCGGCGAAGCGTGGATAGCGTTCGAGGTCGGGATCAAGCGGGTCGGTCATCGCGATCGGGGTCCCGGCTGGGGTCGGATCGAACGGGCCGAGGTAGAGGTTCGCGGCCTGTTCGGGCGCGAACAGCGTGAAGCGGCGGCGACCGGCTGCGCAGTAGGCAATGTTGTCGGCCGGATCGCTATGCGCGGCGACGCGGGCGCGGTTGCCGATCCACAGTCTGGCCTGTCCCTCACCGGGGCAGAGTGGCAGCGGATTTTCGGAGGCAAAGCGCGGCGCGGCTGTGTCGGCCAGAATCCCCTGCGCGGCCATGGCCGGGGGCTGCGGATCGTCGATTGCAGCGCCAAGGGCATCCAGGAAGGTGGTGAGCGGGCCGCTGCGCCGCACGAAAGTGAAGCCGCGCATGTCGCCGGCATAATGGAACCGGCCCTCCACCGTCGGCGGGGCGAGTGAGAATTCGACCTCGCCCGGGGCCGCGCACCGCTTGAGGTAGTCGAGCACCGTCCGGTCCCCTTGCCGCGCAGCCTCGACCACCGGCCAGTGCGCGGCCACACCCCGCAGCACGAAGGGTTCGCTTCCGCCCAGCGCGGCAGCAGCCTGATCGGCCAGTTCGGACATGGGTTGGGAAATGAGCGACTCCTGATTTGGCGGGCGCAGGGTTCATCCCATATCGCAAGGCTTGTGGGAAGCGCTTCCAGTTGCGAGGATGATCGCCAGCCCTCGCGGGGGCGCTTGCCAATCGGGCGCGGTGTTGCGAGAGTGGCCAAATGATACCTGGGGGCAAATCGAGATTACCGGGACAGGCGTGAACAGACCGACAATCGATGATGTCGCAGCGCTGGCGGGCGTGGCGCGGACCACCGTATCGCGGGTGCTCAACAAGCAGCCCAACGTGCGTGAGGAAGTGCGCGCCAAGGTGATGCAGGCGGTTGAGAAGCTGGGCTACAGGGTCAATCTGCAGGCTCGCAATCTCGCCGGGCGCAAGGGCCTTCGGATCACCATGGTCCACGCCTCGGACTTCGATACCGAACCCAACTCCTACTTCTCGTCCGCGCTGGAACTGGGCGCGACCAGGGCCGGGGCTGGGCTGGGGGTGCAACTGCTCAATCAGGTCGTCAATCAGAACGATCCCGGCGCGGCGGCGGATATCGTCGCCCGGCTCAGCGACGACCAGTGCGACGGCGCGATCCTGACCCCGCCGTTCTCTGACAACCAGGATTTGCTGCGGACCTTGCGCGGGCTGGGCATCGCGGTGGTTTGCATCGCTGCGGCGCCGCAGTCCGAGGGGCTCGCGATGGTGCTGGGAATCGACGATTACCGCGCCGGGCACGATATTGGCGCGCATCTGGTGGCGCAAGGCCATCGGCAGTTTGGCTTCATCAAGGGGTTGAAGGGTCACGTCTCGGCCGAAACCCGGTATGACGGGTTTCTGTCTGCTTTGGCTGATGCCGGGCTGGGTGAAACCAGTGTCTCGCCGGTGCGCGGCAACTTTACCTTCAAATCGGGCTACGAATGCGCGCAAGCCTTGCTGGCGAACGGCCGCAAGCTGACCGCGCTGGTCTGCGCCAACGATGATATGGCGGCCGGCGCGCTGCTGGCCGCGCACAAGCAGGGCCTGGCAATCCCGCAGGACGTTGCGATCACCGGGTTCGACGATACCCCGGTGTCCGAGATCGTCTGGCCGCCGTTGACCACGATCCACCAGCCGCTGCGACGGATGGGCGCGCGTGCGGTCGAACGATTGGTGGAAGCGGTTTCGGATTTGGGTGAACGCCACGGCCGCGAAGTTCTTGGGCACGATCTGGTGGTCCGCGATTCGAGCTTTTCCGTGCCTTAATCCGGCCCGCACTCAGGCTGGGCCGCTTTTTTACCGCAGAATTGGACAAGCCGCGCTTGACGCGGGGTGGCTTGTTGGGCATTAATTGGAAGCGCTTCCAATTTGGAAGTGGATATAACGGGCGTGCGTTCTGTGTCTAAGATCGCGGAAAACCGCGCAAAACGGAGGGGTTCGATGGGTATGAGGGTGCTTTCAACCACGGCTGCGAATCGCATGCCAAAGGCTTACCGATTCGGTGCCACGGCTGTGTCGGCACTGGCAATCGCGATGCTCGCCCCGCAAGCGGCCTTCGCGCAAGACGCCCCGGCGGATGAAAGTGCCAGCGATGGCCAGGAAATCACGGTTTCCGGGATCCGCTACTCGCTGAGCAACTCGATCAACGTAAAGCGCAAGAACGAAAGCATCGTCGAAGCGGTTTCGGCCGAAGAAATCGGCAAGCTGCCCGATGTCTCGATCGCGGAATCGATTGCACGCCTTCCTGGCCTCGCCGCCCAGCGCGTCAACGGCCGTGCGCAAGTCATCTCGCTGCGCGGCTTCTCGCCCGACTTCACCACTACTTTCCTCAACGGCCGCGCCCAGGCTTCGTCGGGCGACAACCGTTCGGTCGAGTTTGACCAGTATCCTTCCGAACTGCTTAACATGGTGGTGGTCTACAAGACCCCCGATGCCTCGATCTCGGGCATGGGCCTGTCAGGCTCTATTGATCTCAGAACCGTGCGCCCGCTCGAATACGGCAAAAAGGCCTTCGTGGTGAACCTGCGCGGCGAAGTGAACTCGGGCGGGCGGCTTAACGCCGACATCAAGAACTGGGGTTGGCGCGGCAGCGCAAGCTGGATCGGTCAGAACGATGACAAGACCCTGGGCTGGGCGATCGGCTATGCCCATCTCGATTCACCTGCCCAGACCCGGCACGTCAAAGCCTATAACTATGAAACCTTCTGCTGCGGCCAGCAGAACCGGATCACGCCGGTGGCCGCGCAGACCGATACTTTCATCACCGGGCAGGAAGTGTTTGCTTACTCGCGCGATCAGAAGCGCGATGCGGTTATCGGCATCCTCGAATTCGAGCCCAGCGATGCGATCCACAGCGTGGTCGATCTCTATTATTCGCGCTTCAAGCAGAAGGAAGTGATCCGCGGAACCCAGTGGTTCTCGAACGTTTGGGCTGATAGTCAGACCTTCACCAATGTCACCAACGGGACCGTCGGTGGAACCACTGTCGGCGTAACCGGTGCAGCCACCGGCGTCGCCCCGCAGCTGCGCAACGATTACAACACGCGTGACGACGAGCTGTTCTCTGCCGGCTGGAACGGCGAGTTCAAGATGAACGACAAGCTCAAGATGGTCGCTGACTTGTCCTATTCGGTAAACAAGCGCGATGAGAGCATTACCGAAACCTATGCCGGGTTCGGTTGTTGCGCCACTTCGGCGAACCAGAACGCGAACCGGGTGTTCGATACGATTGGCTGGGACTTTACCGAATTCCTGGCCGGCAATGGCTTCCCGGACTGGAGCGAAGGGCTCAACTACGCCGATGCCAGCCGTGTTTCGCTGGGCGATCGCGCGCCTTGGGGCGGCTGGGGCCACGACGGGCAGACCAAGGAACCGCACGTCAAGGAAACCGTCTTCGCGCTCGACATGAATTTCGATCACGAGCTGGGCGGCGCGTTCAAGTCGATCGAATTCGGTGGCAACTTTACCCGCACCACCAAGAGCAAGACCGTCGACGAGTTCGACCTGTTCCTCAAGAACGGCCGCCTCCAGTCGCTGGTCGCCTCGCAGTACCTGGTTGACCCGACCTCGCTGGGTTACGCCGGGATGGGCAACACCATCTCGGTCAACCTGCCGCTGGCCCTGCCGGTCTATTACGACAAGACCGTCTATATCGATCCCAATACCTTTGATAAGTCATGGGATATCGAAGAAAATACCTATACTCTCAAAGCCAAGCTGAACATCGACAGTGGCAATCTCCACGGCAATGTCGGGGTCCAATGGGTCCACCAGGAACAGCAGTCGAACGGCCAGGCAATCAACTTCACGATCACACCGCGCCAGGTCAATCCGATCAGCGACGGCACCAGCTATTCGGACTGGCTGCCCAGCCTCAACCTCAGCTACGAACTGGGTGGTGGGCATCGCTTGCGGCTGGGCCTGTCGCGCCAGATGGCGCGGCCCCGGATGGATGAAATGCGCGCCGACTTCATCCCGAGTGCCAGCAACGTCTGCGGCGGTGGTGGCGGGTCATCGGCCCAGTGCCAGCCGGGCGGGACGATCCACCCATGGAACGCCAACGGTGGCAATGCCAAGCTGGAGCCGTGGCGTGCCAAGTCGGTCGACGTGGCCTATGAATGGTACATCGACAAATCGAGCTACATCGCGGTTTCGGGCTTCTACAAGGATCTTGAAAACTACGTGTACCTGCAGCAACAGACGTTCGACTTTGCCGGCCTGACCCTGCCGCCGACCGTGATTGTGCCGCCGGGCGTGACCGTCAGCACGATTGGCACGATCCGCCAGCCGGCCAACGGCAAGGGTGGCAGCATCTATGGCGTCGAAGTCAGCGGTGCGCTCAACTTCGGTAAGCTGAGCTCCGCGCTCGATGGGTTCGGGGTGATCGCCAGCTATTCGTACGTGAAGTCGAAACTGCACCCGACTGACTCGAGCAACGCGAACACGGTCCAGGCAACCCGCATCCCGGGGCTTTCGACCCACGTTTACAACGTCACCGGGTACTTCGAAAAAGGCGGGTTCCAGGCGCGGGCAAGCTATCGCTACCGTTCGGGCTTCAAGGGCGAAGTGGTCCAGCTGTTCGCGACCCGCGGGCTGACCGAAATCCTGGCCGACCGGCAGCTTGATGCACAGCTTGGCTATACCTTCCCTGACGGTGGTACGCTGGGCGGCCTTTCGGTGCTGTTCCAGGTCAACAACCTGACCGACTCGCCATACCGAACGCGCCTCGGCGTCGATGGCGGCGGGCCGCGGACTTCGGGCGGCGATTTCCTGCCGGAAATCTACCAGAAGTACGGTCGTCAGTTCCTGCTCGGCTTCAGCTACAAGCTCTGAAGCCCCCGATGGGTCCGCAGCCGGGCCGGTGCTTTTGATCATCTCCCACTCCAGGGTATGATCGATGAGGGAGTACCGGCCCGGCCATGGACGGCTCGATTGACCAAACAGTGACAGGCGGGAAGTGCCGGTGAAATTCAGATATGCCCTCGCCGCGGCGGCATTCGCCGGCATGTTTACCGGTTCGGCTAGCGGGAAACAGGCAGCCGGCTCTACCTGGTCGGCTGACGAGACCAGGGCGATCGCTGCCTGGCCGGCGCGCAAGAGCACCAGCCGCCTGGATCCCGCGACCGAGGCCAGAATTGCGAAGATCGTTGCGGGGATGACGCTGGAGCAAAAGGTCGGCCAGATCACCCAGCCCAGCATCCTTTCGATCACTCCTGATCAGGTGCGCGAATACTACATCGGCACCGTGCTCAACGGTGGCGGTGCCTGGCCGGGGATGAACAGGCACGCTTCAGTGAAGGACTGGGCCGCGCTGGCCGATCAATACGCCAAGGCCGCGATGGCGACCGATATGAAGGTCAAGGTCCCGCTGATCTGGGGGATCGACGCGGTCCACGGCAACAACAACGTCCACGGCGCGACCATGTTCCCGCACAATATCGGGCTGGGCGCGACCCGCGATCCTAATCTGGTCTATCGGATCGGCCGAGCGACCGCCAAGCAGGTCCGCGCGACCGGGATCGGTTGGGCCTTCGCGCCGACCGTCGCGGTCGTCCAGAATCAGCGCTGGGGGCGGGCCTATGAAAGCTATTCGAACGATCCCGCGCTGGTCGCCAGTCTGGGCGGAGCTTTGACCCGCGGGCTACAAGGCACGCTCAAGGGTGATGGCGATGTGATCGCTTCGGTCAAGCACTTCCTGGGCGATGGCGGAACCTTCAACGGCATCGATCAGGGTGAAACCCGTACTTCCGCCCGTCAGCTCGTCAGCACTCATGCGTCGGGTTACTATGCAGCGCTCAATGCAGGCGCGCAGACCGTGATGATCAGCTATTCCAGCTGGACGATGGACGGCAAGCCGTTCGGCAAGATGCACGGCAACCGCGCACTGATCAGCGGCGTGATCAAGCAGAAGCTCAATTTCGACGGCCTGGTGGTGTCGGACTGGAATGCGATCGAGCAGGTTCCTGGTTGCAAGCGCGACCACTGCCCGCAAGCGATCAACGCCGGGATCGATGTGTTCATGGTTCCCGATGACTGGAAAGGCTTCATCGCCAACACCGTTGCCGATGTGAAGGAAGACCGGGTGCCGATGGCGCGGATCGACGATGCGGTGACCCGCATCCTGCGCGTCAAGTTCCGTACCGGACTGTTCGATCGCCCGCTGGCAGCGGGGCGCTACACCGGCAAGGCTTCTGCGCTCGAGCATCGCGCACTGGCGCAGGAAGCGGTGCGCAAGTCGGCAGTCTTGCTCAAGAACGACAACGCCGCATTGCCATTGAAAGTCGGCAAGCGCGTGCTGGTGGTGGGCGCGGCGGCTGACAGTTTCCCGATCCAGGCCGGAGGCTGGTCGATCACCTGGCAGGGCGATGAAACCACCAACGCCGATTTTCCGACCGGCGAGACCGTGCTGACTGGCCTGCGCCGGGTCTATGGTTCGGGCAATGTCACATATTCGGCCGATGGCAGCGCCTTTGCCCCCGGCAAGTTCGATGCGGTCATCGCGGTCCTGGGTGAAAAGCCACACGCTGAAATGAAGGGTGATGTTCGCTGGCCTTCGCCAATCGGGCAGTCGCTGCAATACCCTGCAGACCTGGCACTGCTCGACAGGGTCGGGGGCAGGGGCACACTGCTGGTCACGCTGCTCTATTCAGGTCGCACCACCTATGCGACCGACCTGATCAACCGTTCGGACGCATTTATCGCCGGCTTCCTGCCGGGTAGCGAGGCTGGCGCGCTGGCTGATCTGTTCGCGGGCGCGAAAGGTTACGACTTCAGTGGCAGGCTGCCGTTTCCCTGGCCTTCAACCACCTGCCCCAGCAACGGCTATCCGCTGGGCGAGCAGCTGTTTGCACGCGGTTTCGGCTTGTCCTATGTCAAGGCGGGGCGGACCGGTCGGCTGGCAGAAGCGCCAGCACTGACTATTTGTCCATAACGCTGGAGCGGTTGCCATGAAGAGCTTGCGGCGCATCCTGATTGCAGGCGGCGGATCGTCCGGCTGGATGACCGCGGCATTGCTCTCGCGCCTGTTTCAGGGCCTTTATGATGTCGTGCTGGTTGAAAGCGACGATATCGGCACGATCGGCGTGGGTGAGGCGACGATCCCGGCAATCAAGAAGTACAACGATCTGCTCGGGCTTGACGAGAACGAGTTCATGACCCGCACCCAGGCCAGTTTCAAACTGGGGATCCAGTTCGAGGGGTGGCTCAACGGGCAGGACAAGTACATCCACGGCTTCGGAGTGATCGGGCAGGACTGGGAATGGTTGCGGATGCACCATTACTGGTTGAAAGCGCTCGAATGCGGTCGGGCCGGGGATTTTGCCGACTACTCGATCAACACTGCCGCGGCGGTGGAAAACAAGTTCGTCCGCGCGCAGGCGAACATGGGCGACAGTCCGCTGAGCCACATCGCCCACGCCTTTCACATGGATGCCGCGCTGTTTGCCCGGTTCCTCTCCGGTTATGCCCAGGATCGCGGCGTGCGGCGGCGCGAGGGTAAGATCGTCAAGACCAACCTGCGCAGCGAGGACGGGTTTATCGAAAGCGTCACGCTGGAGGATGGCGAGACGATCGAAGCCGACCTGTTCGTCGATTGCTCGGGCTTTCGCGGGCTGTTCATCAACCAGGCGCTGGGGGTGGAGTTTGAAGACTGGTCGCACTGGCTGCCGTGCAACCGGGCGATCGCTGTGCCTTGCGCGCGTTCGGACAATTTCACGCCCTACACTCGCTCTATCGCGCATGGCGCGGGCTGGCAGTGGCGCATTCCGCTGCAGCACCGTACCGGCAACGGTCATGTCTTTTCGACCCAGTACATGGACGACGCTGAGGCAGAACGGGTCCTGCTGGCCAACATCGATGGCGAGCCGCTGGCCAACTCCTTCAAGGTCGATTTCAAGGCCGGCAAGCGCAAGCAATTGTGGCACAAGAACTGCGTTGCGATCGGGCTGGCAGGCGGTTTTCTCGAGCCGCTCGAATCGACCAGTCTGCACCTGGTCCAGGCCGGGATCATCCGGATGATCCGGCTGCTGCCCGACGCGGGCTTCAACCAAGCCAATATCGACGAATTCAATCGCCAGACCGACTTCGAGTTTGAACGGATCCGCGATTTCATCATTCTCCACTACAAGGCGACTACCCGCAGCGACACGCCGTTCTGGAACCATGTCCGCACGATGGAGGTACCCGAAACGCTGCAACGCAAGATTGATCTGTGGATGTCCAATGCCCGCATCTTCCGCGAGGACGAGGAACTGTTCGCCGAGGAAAGCTGGATCCAGGTCTTCCTGGGTCAGGGCATGGTGCCGCGCGGTTATGATCCCCTGGTCAATATCAAGAGCGAGACCCAGATCGCGCAGTACCTGGGCAATATCCAGGCCGTAATCGGCAAATGCGTCAAGGTGATGCCAAGCCACGCCGAATACGTCGCCAAGACCTGCCCGGCGCAGGCATGATCATGCCGCGCAGCATCCGGCGCGGCCTGGCCGCGATCCTTGGCGCATGCCTGCTAGGCTCGTGCGCGCCGATGGCCACGCCGCAGTCGCTGCCTGCGGTAGAGAGCGTGGAGGTCTGGGCCAGTTCGATCGATCAGAGCCGCAAGCTGACACAAATGGAACCGATCGCCCTGACCGATGCCGGTCCGGCTCTCCCCGACGAAGTGATTGTCGACCCGATTGCCCAGGGACAGGAAATCGTTGGGTTTGGAGCGGCGATGACCGACGCTTCAGCTCAGCTGATCCAGACCGTGCTGTCTCCGACGGAGCGCGCGGCACTCCTTGCTGAACTGTTCGGTCGCGACGGGCTTGGCCTGTCGTTCGTGCGGGTGCCGATCGGAGCTTCAGACTTTTCCAGCGAGCATTACAGCCTGGACGATATGCCCAGGGGTCAGATCGATCCGGCGTTGAAGCACTTCTCGATGGCCAAGGCCGAAGCAGCGCAACTGCCCGCATTGCGAGCCGCAAAGGCGCTGAACCCCGACCTGACCCTGATGGCCAGCCCGTGGAGCGCGCCGGGATGGATGAAGACCTCGGACAGCCTTATCAAGGGTAGCCTCAAGCCCGAGCACCGCGATGCCTTTGCGCGTTATTTCGTGCGCTATCTGGATGCGATGCAGGCGGCGGGTCTGCCGGTGCGCTATGTCTCGATGCAGAATGAACCGGCGTTCGAGCCTGCCGACTATCCGGGCATGAAGGTCAGCGCTGCCGATCGCGCGGTGTTCTTTGCCCGGTACCTGGGTCCGGCACTGGCAGCGCGCGGGTCGAAGGTAGGGATCCTCGACTGGGACCACAATTGGGATACGCCCGATGAACCGCTGGCGGTGCTGGCCGACAGCGCCGCTGCCGCCCATGTCGAAGGGGTGGCCTGGCATTGCTATGGCGGCGACCCAGCGGTAATGGCCCGGGTCAAGGCGGCGCATCCGGCGAAGGGACTGTTCTTCACCGAATGTTCGGGCGGCGCATGGGCACCCGATTGGGGCGGCACGCTGGAATGGATGACCGATAGCCTGATCATTGCGACGGTCCGTGCTGGCGGCAAGGGCTCGATCCTTTGGAACCTCGCGCTCGACCAGAACAACGGCCCGCACCTGGGCGGCTGCGGCAATTGCCGTGCCGTGGTGACGATCGATACCAGGACCCGCAAGGTGACCCGCAACGTCGAATACTACGTGCTCGCCCAGGTCAGTCGTTTCGTGCGCCCCGGAGCACGCGCGATTATCAGCAGCGGCGGGTCTGCCGCGTTCAGGCATGTGGCGTTCCGCAACCGCGATGGCAGCATGGTGGTGCTGGCACACAATTCGGGCCGCGTCCAATTGCCGATCAGCGTGAAGATTGGCACAAGCCGCTTTTCCGCCACGATGCCGCCCGGCGAGGTAATGACATTCGCCTGGCAGCCGGGCCCCGGATAGGAACGCGATGGAGCGACTGAAGCAGCTGGGCGTTACCGGAGCCTTCGTCGCGGTCACCACGCTGTTCCTGGGCTGGGGGTTCATCTCCTCGAACAACGATCCGCTGATCGTGGCCATGCGCGCGGCGTTTCACCTGAGCTACACCGAAGCGCTGATGATCCAGCTGGTCAGCTTCGCCGCCAATGCACTTATGTCGTTTCCGGCCGCCTCGATCGGCAACCGCCTGGGGCCGGTCAATTCGATCCTGATCGCGCTGGCGACCATGATCGCGGGCTGCCTGCTGGTTGGGGTGGGGGTCAGGCTGGTGTCCTATCCTGCGGTGCTGGGTGCATTGTTTGTGCTGGCATTGGGGATCACCGCGCTGCAGGTCGCCGCCAATCCGCTCGCCGCCGCGCTGGGACCGGCGCGATCGAGCCACTTCCGGCTCAATTTCGCGCAGGCGTTCAACTCGCTGGGGGTGGTGCTGGGGGTCAACTACGGTGCTGCGGTGATGCTGGGCGACAAGGTCCTCTCCGCTGGGCACGAACAGTTCGCGAGGCCCCAGGATGCCGGCGATGTGCTTGCAGCAGTGCAGCAGGCCTTTGCGGCGATGGCGGGGATGCTGGCGCTGCTGGCGCTGCTGTTCTGGTTGCAACGCCGCCGGATCGGCCAGGCCGCCGCGCTGGTGCCGGTTGCCGGAGCGTCGGTGCTCGATGCGCTGCGCTCGCGCTGGGCCTTGTTCGGAGCGCTGGCGATCGGGCTCTACGTCGGGGCGGAAGTTTCGATCGGCTCGATCATGATCGCCTTCCTGCACCAGGGCGGAGTGCTGGGGCTGCCGCTCGAAGTGGGCGGGTTTTACCTTGCCAACCTCTATTGGGGCGGCGCGCTGGTCGGACGGATCGTTGGTACAATCCTGCTGACCAGAGTGCGCGCCACCCGGCTCCTGGCGCTCTGCGCGGCAAGTGCGATGCTGCTTTGCCTGGCTGCCTTTGCCGGGTTGGGGCCGCTCTCGGGCTATGCCGCGCTGGGGGTGGGGCTGTTCAACTCCATCATGTTCCCGACCATCTTTACGCTGACGCTCGAGCGCTCGGGGGTCTCACAAAGCTCGACTTCGGGCCTGCTGGTGCTGGCGATCTCGCTCGGCGCGGCGATCCCATTCCTGGTGGCGCGGCTGGCTGACACGGCGGGGCTGACAATGGCTTTCGCGGTCCCCGCGCTCGCTTATGCAGCGATCCTGGGATTTGCGTTGCAGGCGGCCCTGAGCGAGCCGCCCGCGAACGCTCGCTGATCAATGCTCGCCCAGCGCCTTGTCCTCGTTGGCGCGCTTGATCACGTAGTGGCGGATCGCCTCGACCTCGTCGGCTGAGAACTGGTTCTTCCAGGCGACCATCCCGTTGTGGGTCAGTGCTCCATCGAACACCACGCCTTTCCAGGCCTCGGCATTGCCGAGCACCGCCGAGTGGCGCAGGTCGGGATTGAGCGAGCCTGCGACCGCCGAGGCGCCATGGCAGACCGAGCAGGTGTTGGCGTAGAGCTTGCCGCCCAGCGCAATCTGTTCGGGTTTGCCGGTCACCGGCGGCGGATCGAGCACGCGCTTGGCGCTGGGTGGCATCGCGGGCAGCACGCCCTTGGCGCCCAGCTTGAACACCATCAGGCGGCTGATGTTGGGGGTCATGTCGGAAACCAGCTTGCCGCCCGAAACGTCCCAAACGCCGCCCCAACCGACCAGCACGGCGACATATTGCTCGCCGTCGATGGTGTAGGTCATTGGCGCGGCCAGCACGCCGCTCTGGGTGCCGAAGCTCCATAGTTGTTTGCCGGTATCGGCGCTATAGGCACGGAATTCGCCCAGCGCGGTGCCCTGGAATACCAGATTGCCTGCGGTCGAAAGGATGCCGCCGTTGGTGGGTGTCGAATGCGGAGCAGTCCACCTGGCCTTGCCAGTCAAGGGATCGAAAGCGACCAGCGCGCCCTTCATCGCTGCCTTGGTTGCGTCTCGGATCGCTTTGTCGGCCGGAATGTCACCGCCCGAAACGTCGATTCCCAGCTGGAACCCGGTGGTGCCCGGCTTCCAGTCCGGATCACCCATATAGAACTGCGGGGTATAGTTGACCGGGATATAGACCAGGCCGGTCTTCGCGCTGTAGCTCATCGGGGTCCAGCTGTGCGCGCCGACTGCGCCGGGGAAGCCGACGAAAGGCTTGCCGGTCACTTCGTACTTGGCCTCGGGATTGATCTTGGGCGCGCCCGTAACCGGATCGAGCCCGCTGGCCCAGTTGATGCCTTCGACGAAGGGTTTGCCCGAGATGAACTTCCCGGTCTTGGCATCGAGCGTGTAGAAGAACCCGTTCTTGGGGGCGTGCATCACCACGTGCTGCTGCTTGCCGCCGATATTGAGGTCGGTGACCACGATCTGCTGGGTGGAATCGAAGTCCCAGCGGTCTTCGGGGGTTTCCTGGAAGTGCCAGGCATATTCACCGGTATCGGCATTCACCGCAACGATCGAGGCGGTGTACAGACTGTCGCCCGCGCCCTTGGTGTTGCGGTGCGCAGGGTTCCACGGTTCGGCATTGGCGGTGCCGAAATAAATCAGGTTGGTGGCGGGATCATAGGTGATCCCGTCCCAGACGTTGCCGCCGCCCCCCAGCTTCCAGAAATCACCCGACCAGGTCTTGGCTGCAGCCTCCAGGTGCTTGCCTTCCTGCGGCTTGGATGGATCGCCGGGGACGGTGTAGAACTTCCAGATTTCATCGCCGGTCTGCGCGTCATAGGCGGCAAGGTAACCGCGGCTGAAATATTCCGAACCGGCCGAGCCGAGCAGGACCATGCCCTTGGCGATGCGCGGAGCGCCGGTGATCGCCTGGTGCGAGTCCTTGGGAATGACCGGCTTGTCGAACACGACCTTGCCGGTCTTCTGTTCCAGCGCCACCAGCCGTCCGTCGATCGTGCCGACATAGACCTTGTCACCATAAAGCGCGACGCCGCGGTTGACCGCATCACAGCAGACGTCGACCAGCTTTTCGCGCGGGACTTTGGGATCGTATTCCCATTTAAGCGCGCCGGTCTTGGCGTCATAGGCCTTGACCATCGACCAGGCGGTGGAGACGTAGAGCACCCCGTCGTGCATCAGCGGGGTCGCTTCTTGCCCGCGCGCGGTGTTGAGGTCAGCCGACCAGGCGAGGCCCAGTTCGCCAACATTCTTGTCGTTGATTGCATCGAGCGCGGAGAAGCGCATTTCGTTGTGATCACCGGCCACGGTCAGCCATTCGCCCTTGGGCGGGCTCGCCAGCATGGCATCGGTCACTCCCTCGGTTGCGGGCGGTGACGGGTGCTTGCCGCAGGCGGCAAGGGTAAACAGGGCAGCGGCGGCCAGCAGCTTCAAACGCATCGGTGATCCCTCTTCATCGCCTGCCCGCTTTTTGCGCCGAGTCAGGCCCGCGCCAATTCGCCGCATTCCGTGCCCGATTGCAACCTTAATCGCGCGATTAGTTTTCGATTTCTCGAGCTGGCGCTGGACTGCGAAAGGTTCGCAGCTATCCTTGCCGCAACCCGGAGTCGAAAGGATAGAGCGATGTGCGATGACCTGACCGCCCACGAAGAGGAACTGGCGCTGGCTGCAAAGGGCCTGAGCCGCCGCGAATTCGCCGCGATCAGCGCGGCCGGCGTGCTGGCCGCTTGCACCGGAACGGAAAGCGAAGCAGCAGGCGCGGGCAAGCTGGCCGAGACAATGGTCGCTGTGCCGACGCCCGATGGCACCGCCGATGCCTTCTTCGTGCGCCCGGCCAAGGGCAAGTTCCCGGCGGTCATCATGTGGCCCGACATTGCGGGGTTGCGCGACGCTTACAAGGAGATGGGCCGGCGTCTGGCCGGGGCGGGTTTTGCGGTCTTGGTGGTCAACCACTACTACCGGGCGGCCAAGGCCCCGCTGTTGACCTCGATGGCCGAATGGCGCAGCCCGGCCGGGCAGGAAAAACTCAAACCGGCGATTGCGACGCTCTCGGCGGAAAACACGGTCAAGGATGTCACGGCCTTCGTCGCCTGGCTCGACAAGCAGCCCGGCGTCAACCGCAAGCGCGGGATCGGCACGCAAGGCTATTGCCAGACCGGCTCATTCGCGATCCGCAGCGCCGCCGCGCTGCCGGGACGGATCAAGGCCGCAGCGTCGTTCCATGGTGGGGGTCTGGTCAGTGACAAACCCGGCAGCCCGCACACCCTGTTCGCCAAAAGCCAGGCCAGCTTCCTCATCGCAATCGCCCGCAACGACGATGCCCGCGCGCCGGGCGACAAGGATGCACTGCGCGCTGCCGCGAAAGCTTCGGGCCGTCCGGTTGAAGTTGAGGTCTACAACGCCGACCACGGCTGGTGCACGCTCGACGCCCCGATCTATGACAAGGCCGAGGCCGAGCGGGCCTGGGGGCGGCTGCTGGAACTCTACAAGGGGCTTTAGGCGGAAGTGCCCGAAGTGCCCGAATTCTTGGGCCGGACCAGGATCACCACCTCGTCGTAAACCGATAGCAGGTGGCTGTCATACCATTGGTCGAGCACGCATTTGACCCGGCCGAAGAAGGCGGGAACGTCTTCAAGGACGTAATGGTGGGCCAGAGCTGGGCCGCCGCGTTCGCCGTAAGTTGCGGGCAGCTGAACATCGAGTGCCTGGCCTTTGAGGTAGGCAGCGATTTCGTCGACATGCTGCTTCAGCGCCATGCGGCGACCGTCGCCGCTACTGCCGCCACTGCGCGAATGGCCCAGCTCTTCCTTGGCCTTGTCGAGCAGCGCGTTGATGTAGTTGTAGATCCGGTCCATGTTCTCACGCTTGAGCGAGATCATGGTGTCGACATAGTCCTTCTGGACCCGCAGCGCCGCAGTGTCGGGGTGTTCGCTGCCCCAAAAGCCTTGCGAGAATTCTTTTTGGTTCGACTGGATCATGAGCTCAGCTCTAGCACCGCGATGGTTACCGCCCGGTTAAGCCTCCGGTTTTGCTTGCGGGGCTGCGGGTCGGCGTTAACATGCCTTTTGAACTGATCGGGAGCGAAGTTTATGGGACCCTTGCTGATTATGGTGGTGGTGGCACTATTCGTGTTCCTGCTGTTGGGGGTGCGGGTCGTTCGCCAGGGATATGTCTATACGATTGAACGGCTTGGGCGTTTTACGCTAGCCGCGCAGCCGGGACTGCACTTGATCATACCGTTGGTTGACCGGGTCGGCCACAAGGTCAACATGATGGAGCAGGTGCTCGACATCCCGGGGCAGGAAATCATCACCCGCGACAATGCGATGGTCGGGGTCGATGCGATCGTGTTCTTCCAGGTGCTCGATCCCGGCAAGGCCGCTTACGAGGTTGCGAACCTCTATGTCGCGATCATGCAGTTGACCACCACCAATTTGCGCACGGTGATGGGCAGCATGGATCTGGACGAAACGCTGTCCAAGCGCGATGAGATCAACGCCAAGTTGTTGCAAGTGATCGATCACGCCACCGAGCCGTGGGGGGTCAAGATCACCCGGATCGAGATCAAGGATATCCGCCCGCCAGCCGATATTTCCAACGCGATGGCCCGCCAGATGAAGGCCGAACGCGAAAAGCGCGCCAACATCCTTGAAGCCGAAGGGTTCCGTCAGGCCGAAATCCTCAAGGCCGAAGGCGAAAAGCAAAGCGCGATCCTGTCGGCCGAAGGCCGCAAGGAAGCTGCCTTTCGCGATGCCGAAGCGCGCGAGCGCTCGGCCGAAGCCGAAGCCCGCGCAACCCAGGTGGTGTCCGAGGCAATCGCCACTTCGGGAACGCAGGCGCTCAACTATTTCGTCGCGCAAAAATACACCGAGGCGGTTACCGCTTTCGCCAATTCGCCCAATGCCAAGACCATACTGTTCCCGGTTGAAGCGACCCAATTGATCGGCTCGATTGGCGGGATCGGCGAACTGGTCCGCGACGCGCTGGGCGACAAGACAAAATGATGGCCTGGTTGGAGGGGATCCAGCCACACTGGCTGTGGCTTTCGCTGGGGTTGGTGCTGGCGATTGGCGAGATGACCATTCCCGGGGTGTTCCTGATCTGGATGGCAGGCGCGGCGGTGATTACGGGGGTGGCCGCCTGGTTCCTGCCGATCGGGCTGCTGGGGCAGGTCATGCTGTTCGCGGTGGTGTCGATCGTGGCCGTATTCGCCGGACGCAACTGGCTGGTACGGCACCCGATCGAATCCGCCGATCCAAATATGAACGATCGCGGAGCCCGCTCGCTTGGCCAGGTTGTGACGGTGACGCAAGTGATCGAAAACGGCGAAGGCCGGGTCAAGCTGGGCGACAGCGAATGGCTGGCCCGTGGTCCCGACGCTGAGCCTGGCACCCGGATGCGGGTTTCGGGCAACGAGGGTGCTGTGCTGATGGTTGAGCATCTGCATTGATCGATCCGTTGCAACAGGAGAATTCGATGAGAACAACGACAATAGGCCTGGCCGTCGGCCTGCTGCTGACCACAATTTCAGCTCCGGCCACGGCGCAGTCCCCGGGACTGAACGATGCGGTTTGTATCCAGGTGCTGGGCGAAACCGCAGCCAAGCTCAAGGACAAGCAAAGCACTCATGCGGTGGTGATGAATTTCCAGGGCTACTATATCGCCCGGATTCGCCAGGCGCTGGGTCCGGCTGGCGACATCGCCGCAGCACTCAAGAGCGGACGTGCCGCCGTTACTGCGATGAGCAGCGAGCAATACAAGGCGGCCGGCAGCCGGTGCCTGGAAGGCGCGGCCCAGAAGGACCTTGAGGAACTGTTCGTCTTCAACGACCAACTGGGGGCCAATCCGCCCGAGAAATAGGCCGCCTGCACAGCAAGCACACATTTCAGCCATTAACCTTGCGCGGCAACTGTCCTATTGGGGTTTCAGGCGGTAGGGGATTGCCGCGCAGGAGGGAATGACGCAGCCATATGGCCAGGACTGATATCCGGCGCTCGCCGCCGCCGCCACGCGGAGGCAAGCCGGCCAAACCCCGGAACGGCAAACCGAGGCCCACCGGCTTTCGCCTGTTCCTGCGCCGTCTGTTCGTCTGGGGCGGCTCGCTGGCGTTGCTTGGCCTGCTCTCGCTTGCGGTGGCGGTCGGCCTCGCGGCCAATTCGCTGCCCGGTTATGAGGAGCTCAAGGCCAACCAGAACGAGCAAATGATCGTCGTGCGCGCGCGCGACGGAACCGAACTTGTCACCTTGGGCCCCAGCTATGGCAAATGGGTTCCGGCAGACCAGATTCCACAAGTGATGAAGGACGCGATCCTTTCGACCGAGGACCGGCGCTATTACCAGCACATCGGGGTCGATCCGGTTGGGGTGATCCGCTCGTTCTATGTCCGTTATCGCGATGGGCGCTGGCGCCAGGGCGGATCGACCATCACCCAGCAGCTCGCCCGAACGGTATTCCTCAACAACAGCCGCACCTTTGCGCGCAAGCTGCGAGAAGCGGTGCTCGCCCTGGCGATCACCGCTTCTCGCA
>Ga0209023_10002287_pt1 | contig 24225 bp, 20 predicted proteins | sample LakOneMetagenome_FD_187468 | JGI IMG/M metagenome (GOLD analysis project Ga0209023, IMG submission 187468) | Freshwater and sediment microbial communities from Lake Erie, Canada (SPAdes) (version 2) | ecosystem: Environmental > Aquatic > Freshwater > Lentic | place: Lake Erie, Canada... | reverse complement strand
CTCAGCACGATGGGCTCCACGCCGGCCGCCGCGAGGTGCGGCATCTTGTCGGTGATCGTCACGCTCTCGGCGCGCCCGTCGACGTTGAACGCGTGCGACAGGATCAGCCAGCGCCGCGGGCGCGCATCCGGGCCGGGTGACGCCGCCGTCATCGAGCGGCTTTGGGCACGCGCCCCATCAGGTAGAACTCGTCGTTCGGCCGCATCGAGGTGAAGTTGGCCATGCGGTTGGACAGGCCGAAGAGGGCGGTGATGCCGGCGATGTCCCAGGCGTCCTCGTCGGTGAAGCCGTGCGCGTGCAGCTCGGCCAGGTCGGCGTCGCCGAGTGCGTACGAGGCATTGCAGACCTTCATCGCGAAGCCCAGCATCGCCTTCTGGCGCGGCGTGATGTCGGCCTTCAGGTAGTTGGTCGCGAGCTGGTCGGCGAGCATCGGCGCCTTCTCGTAGATGCGCAGGATCGCGCCGTGCGCGACGACGCAGTACAGGCACCCGTTGGCGCCGCTGGTGGCGACGATGATCATCTCCTTCTCGCCCTTGGACAGGCCCGATGCGCGCAGCAGCAGCGCGTCGTGGTAGGCGAAGAAGGCGCGAAACTCGTCGGGCCGATGGGCGAAGGTCAGGAACACGTTCGGCACGAAGCCGGCCTTCTCCTGGACCTCGAGGATCTTGGCGCGGATGTCCTGCGGCAGGCGTTCCAGCGGGGGCACCGGAAAGCGGCTGATCGGGTGCGGCTCGTCGTGCTTCGTCGTGGTCATCGCTCAACTCCTGAATTGCAGCGCATGCAAGCGCGCGTAGAGCCCGCCGTGGGCGAGCAGATCCCGGTGGGTGCCTTGCTCGACGACGCGGCCCGCCTCGATCGCGATGATGCGGTCGGCGCGCTCGATGGTCGAGAGGCGGTGGGCGATCACGAGGCTGGTGCGGCCCTTCATCAAGGTCTCCAGCGCCTGTTGCACCAGCCGCTCGGATTCGGAATCGAGCGCCGAGGTCGCCTCGTCGAGGATCAGGATCGGCGCGTCCTTGTAGATCGCGCGCGCGATCGCCATGCGCTGGCGCTGGCCGCCGGAGAGTTCGGTGCCGTTGTGGCCGATCGTGGTGTCGATGCCGCGCGGCAGGCCGGCGACGAACTGGGTCAGGTTGGCGGCCGCGAGCGCGGCGTGGATGCGTTCGCGATCTGGCGCCGTGCCGAAGCAGACGTTGGCCGCGACGCTGTCGTTGAACAGCACGACGTCCTGGCTGACGAGCGCGAACTGCTCGCGCAGTGCGTTCAGATCCCAATCCGGCAGCGCGATGCCGTCCAGCGTCACGCGGCCGGCGCTCGGATCGATGAAGCGCGGCAGCAGGTTCACCAGCGTGCTCTTGCCGGCGCCCGACGGGCCGACGAGCGCGACCGTCTCGCCCGCATGGATCGTCAGCTCGATGCCGTTCAGCGCGGTGGCGTCGCCGAAGCGGACCTGCACGCCGTGCAGCGCGATCTCGCCACGGGAGCGCCCCGGGGCATGCGTGCCGCCGGACTCGCGCGGCGCGTGCTCGATCAGCTCCAGACCGCGTTCGACCGCGGCGAGGCCGCGCGTGACCGCGGCCGACACGTCGGTGAGCCGGCGCACCGGCGCCGCTACCGCGAGGGCCGCGGTGATGAACGCGACGAACTCGCCGATCGTGGTCGCGCCGCTGTTGCGCTGCCACAGCGCGACCCCGATCACCGCCGCGAGCGCGATGGCGGTGAGCAGTTGCGTCACCGGCGTGAGCGTCGCCGAGGCGACGGTGGCTTTCAGCAGCCAGCGCCGCAACAGGCTGCTCGAGGCCTCGAAGCGCTCGCGCTGAGCGCGCTGTGCGCCGTGCAGCCGCACCATGCGCCAGGCCATCACGTTCTCCTCGACGACATAGCCGAGCTGGTCGATCGCGAGCTGCGATTCCTTGGTGATGCGGTGCATGCGCTTGCCGAACACGCGCGTCACATAGCCGACCGCGGGGGCGAGCAGCGCGATGAACAGCGTGAGCTTCCAGTTCAGGATCAGCAGGGTCGCGAGCAGCCAGATCGCGCTGAGAGAATCCTTCAGCACCGTCTGTGCCGAGGCGACGAGCAGCCCGACGCCGTTGATCACCTCGTAGACGACGGTGTTCATCAGGCTGCTGGCACTGCGTGCGCGGAACAGTTCGGGCGTGGCGTCGAGGATGCGCGCGAAGAGCTGCGTGCGCAGCCGCAGCGTCGCCGCGTGCGCGGCCCAGGAGAGCACGTAGTCGACGACGAAGCCGGCCACGCCGCGCACCGCGAACAGCGCGATCAGGATCACCGGGACGGCCCACGGCGGCGGATGCGGCAAGTCGGCCAGCACCTTGATCGGCAACGCCTTCGTGTTGCCGTCCACCAGCACCGCGAGCAGCCAGGTCACGCCGGATTCGCAGGCCCCGGCGACCGCAGCGCCCAGCGTGGCCAACGCGAAGGCCCATCGTGTGCCGGCAAAGTACGGTGCGAGCACGCGCAGCTTGCTCAGGGGGACGGGGTGGGCCATATGGGCCCGCATTATCGGGGTGCCTACAATCCCCCGGTCCATGAGAAATCCAGTACTGCCGTGGCGGCGGGCCGAGCGCCGGGCCGCTTCCAAGCCCACGTGAGCGCGCCGTCCCTCTCGGTCATCCTGATCACGCACAACGAAGCGGCGAATGTCGGCGCGTGCCTCGCCTCGGTGGCGTTCGCCGATGAATGGATCGTCGTCGACTCCGGCAGCACCGACGGCACCGTCGACATCGCGCGCGCCGCCGGTGCGCAGGTGACGATCGCCACCGACTGGCCGGGCTTCGGCGCGCAGAAGAACCGCGCCCTGGCGCTGGCCACGGGGCGCTGGGTGTTGAGCATCGATGCCGACGAGCGGGTCACGCCGGAACTGGCGGCGAGCGTGCGCCGCGTCGTGGCGGGCGAGGGCGAGGGCCAGGGCGAAGAGGCCGGCCCGGCCGGCTACGAACTGTCACGACTTTCGAACTTCTGCGGCCAGTGGATGCGCCATGGCGACTGGTACCCCGATCGCGTGCTGCGACTCTTCAAGCGCGACGCCGCGCGCTTCTCCGATGACCTCGTGCACGAGCGCACGATCGTCACCGGCCGCATCGCGCGGCTGGAGGGCGAGCTGCTGCACTACAGCATGCCGACGCTGGACAGCGCGATCGACAAGATGAACCGCTACAGTTCGGGCCGGGCCGTCGACAAGGTCGCGGCCGGCGACCGCGGCGGCCTGTGGGCGGCGCTGACGCACGGGCTGTGGGCGTTCCTGCGCTGCTATATGCTGCACCGCGGCTTCCTGGACGGTCGCCTGGGCTTCGTGCTCGCGGTGTACGTCGCCGAGAACACCTACTACCGCTACCTGAAAATGGGTTTGCTGCGCGCGGCTCATTGAACCAACGCGCCGAAACGGGATCACGTTTTTCCATGCTCATCAATCGACGACTGTTTTCCACTTCAGCGGCCGCGCTCGGTGCGGGCCTTGCGCTGCCAGCCGCGCGGGCCCAGTTCCGCGTCGAGATCTCCGGCGTCGGCGCGACCCAGCTGCCGATCGCGATTGCCAAGTTCCGCGACGAGGAGCGCAACACGCCGTCGTTGTCGATCTCGGGCATCGTGCGCGCCGACCTCGAGCGCAGCGGCGTGTTCAAGAACGTCGATGCGCCCGGCGCCCTCGATGAGAACAGCGCGCCGGTGTTCTCCGAATGGCGCGGCCGCGCCGCCGATGCGCTCGCGGCGGGTTCGGTGTCGCGATTGGCCGATGGCCGCTTCGACGTGCGCTTTCGTCTCTGGGATGTCGTCAAGGGCGCGGTGATCGGCGGCCACAGCAGCGCCGTCGAGGCCGGCGACCTGCGGCTTGCGGCGCACCGGATCAGCGACGCGATCTACGAAAAACTCACCGGCGTGAAGGGCGTGTTCTCGACGCGCATCGCGTTCGTGACCAAGGCGGGGGCCAAGTACACGCTGCGGGTGGCCGATGCCGATGGCGACGCGCAGAGCTGGAAGGTCGCGGCCTTCAGCGACGAGCCCATCATCTCGCCGTCGTGGTCGCCCGACGGCAAGCAACTCGCGTACGTGTCGTTCGACAAGCGCAAGCCGATCGTCGTCACGCAGGACCTGCTCAGCGGCGCGCGCCGCGAAGTCGCGAACTTTCGCGGTTCGAACAGCGCACCGGCCTGGTCCAACGACGGCCAGATGCTCGCGGTCACGCTCTCGCGCGACACCGGCTCGCAGCTCTACCTCGTCGACCGAAACGGCGCGATCGTGCGGCGCCTGACCACCAGCAATGCGATCGACACCGAACCGGCGTTCGCGCCCGACGGCGTCGGCCTGTACTTCGTCAGCGACCGCGGCGGCGGCCCGCAGATCTACCGCACGACCCTGAACGGCGGCAGTGCCGAGCGCATCACCTTCGGCGGCAACTACAACATCAGCCCGGCGATCAGTCCCGACGGCCGCACGCTCGCCTACATCTCGCGCCAGGGCGGCGCGTTCCGGCTGACCACGCTGGACCTGAGCAGCGCCGGCGCGCAACCGACATCGCTCAGCGACACGAGCGACGACGAGAGCCCGAGCTTCGCGCCCAACGGCAAGCAGATCCTGTACTCGACCAAGGTCCAGGGCCGCGACGTGTTGATGACCACCACGCTCGATGGCAAGATCAAGGCGCGCCTGCCGTCGCCCGCGGGCGACCTGCGCGAGCCGATGTGGGGACCCTACGGCCGCTGAGTCGCGCGACCGACGATTTTTCGATGATGAGGACGTTAGACACCATGATGACGACGACGATGAAGACGATGAAGCTCACCACCCAGACGATGCGCGGCGGCCTGGCCGCCGCCGTGTTCGCCGCGCTGCTCGCCGGCTGCTCCAGCGTCAAGCTCGACGACGTGCCGGTGGAAAGCCGCACCGGCAAGGATGCGAACGCGATCACCAACGCGAACGCGGGCAACAGCTCCACCGGTGGGACGAGCCAGATCACGCCGGTCGACCTGACCGATGGCAAGGGTGGCTTGAACGGCGTCGGCCGCGTCATCTACTTCGACTTCGACAGCTACGTCGTGAAGGACGAGTACCGCGGTGTCGTCGACACCTACGCGAAGGCGCTGAACGGCGATCGCAAGAAGCACCTGATGATCGAAGGCCACACCGACGAGCGCGGCGGCAGCGAGTACAACCTGGCGCTCGGACAGAAGCGCGCCGAGGCGGTCGCGAAGTCGCTCGCGCTGCTCGGCGCCGGGCAGGCGCAGGTGGAGGCGGTGAGCTACGGCAAGGAGCGCCCGGCCGCGCAAGGCAACGACGAGGCCGCCTGGGCCAAGAACCGCCGCGCCGAGCTCAACCTGAAGTGACGCCGGCCATGCTGACGACGACGCGATCCGCGCGGCTGATCGCCGCGCTCGCGCTGTGCACGGCGGGCGCGCTTGCTGCGCCCGCGGCCCGCGCCGGCATCTTCGACGACGACGAGGCGCGCCGCGCGATCGTCGACCTGCGCCAGAAGCTCGAGCAAAGCAACGAGCAGGCGCGGGCGCGCCAGAACGAGCAGATGAAGGCGCTCGCCGAGCAGGTCGACCAGCTCAAGCGCGGCATGCTCGAGCTCAACAATCAGCTCGAACAGATGCGCAGCGACTCGGCCAAGCTGCGCGGCCAGAACGAGGAGCTGACGCGCGCGGTCGCCGAAGTGCAGCGCAAGCAGAAGGACATCCAGACTGGCGTGGACGATCGCATGCGCCGCTTCGAGCCGCAGAAGATCAGCGTCGACGGCAAGGAGTTCACCGTCGAGGCCGACGAGAAGCGCCAGTACGACGAAGCGATGGACGCGCTGCGCAAGAGCGACTATGCCGGCACGGCGAGTGCGCTCAGCGCGTTCCGCAAACGCTGGCCGGCGAGTGGCTACAACGAATCGGCCTTGTTCTGGCTCGGCAATGCGCAGTACGGGTTGCGCCAGTACAAGGAGGCGATCGGCTCGTTCCGCACGCTGGTGACGTCGTCGCCGCAGCATCCGAAGGCGCCCGAAGCGCTGCTCGCGATCGCGAACTGCCAGGCCGAATTGAAGGACACGAAGACCGCCCGCCGCACGATCGACGAATTGATGAAGGCCTACCCCGGCTCCGAGGCCGCGCAGGCCGGCAAGGAACGCCTCGCCTCGCTGAAGTAATCGCACCTCCTCCTAGAATCGCCTTCATGCAAGAGATCGACATGAAGGCGCTGGCGATGCTGGTGCTGTGGGCCACGTTCGGCCTCTCGGTGGTGTTCGGCGCGATCACGCAGCGCACCCATTTCTGCACGATGGGCGCGGTGTCCGACATCGTCAACATGGGCGACTGGGCGCGCATGCGGATGTGGCTCATGGCGATGGGCGTCGCGATGATCGGCTTCAACACGATGGTCGCACTCGGCTGGCTCGATGCCGGCAAGAGCATCTACGGCGGGCCCCGCGTGTTGTGGTTGTCGGCGCTGGTCGGTGGCGCGATGTTCGGCTTCGGCATGGTGCTGGCGTCGGGCTGCGGCAGCAAGACGCTGGTGCGCGTCGGGGGCGGCAACCTCAAGTCGCTGGTCGTCTTCATCGTTCTGGGCGTCAGCGCGTTCGCGACGCTCAAGGGCATCAGCGCGGTGGCGCGTGTCGAGACCGTCGACCGGGTCGCGGTGACGCTGGCGACCGGGCAGGACCTGCCGACACTGATCGCCGCAGGCACGGGCCTCGCCAAGCCGATGCTCGCCGCGGCGCTCGGTCTGCTGCTCGGCGGCGGGCTCGTCGGCTGGGCGCTGGCGCGCGAGGAGGGCCGCAGTGGCGACAACCTGCTGGCCGGCTTCGGCGTCGGTGTGGTGATCGTCGGCGTCTGGTGGGTCTCGGGGCGGCTCGGCCACGTGATGGAAGATCCGAACACCTTGCAGGAGGCGTTCGTCGCGACGAACTCGCAGCGCATGGAGTCGCTCAGCTTCGTCGCGCCGGTGGCCTACACGCTGGACTGGCTGATGTTCTTCAGCGACAAGTCCAAGCTGCTCAGCGTGGGCATCGTCAGCGTCGTCGGCGTCGTGGTCGGTTCGGCCGCGGTGGCGCTGGCGAGCAAGAGCTTTCGCTGGGAAGGTTTTCGCGATGCGCAGGACACCGCGAACCACTTGATCGGCGCGGTGCTGATGGGCGTCGGTGGCGTGACCGCGCTCGGCTGCACGATCGGTCAGGGCCTGTCGGGCATGTCGACGCTGAGCCTGACGAGCTTCGTCGCGGTGGCGGCGATCATCGCCGGCGCGGTGGCGGCGTTGCGCTGGCAGATCTGGCGCATCGAGCGCGCGGCGTGAGCGCGCCGATGACGACGACCGCGCTGCCGCTCGACGAGGCGCCCGACCTGGAGCGACGTTTCGGCGGGCTGCGCCGCCTGTATGGCGACGCGGGCTATGCGCGCATCCGCGCGGCGCGGGTCGCGATCGTCGGTGTCGGCGGCGTCGGCTCGTGGTGTGCGGAAGCGCTCGCCCGCAGCGGCATCGCGGGCCTGACGCTGATCGACCTGGACCACGTCAGCGAATCCAACATCAACCGCCAGATCCAGGCGACGAGTGCAACGCTCGGCCAGAGCAAGGTGCAGGCGCTGCGCGAGCGGATCGCCGCCATCCATCCGGGCTGCGAGGTCGTCGGCGTCGAGGAGTTCGTCGACGAGAGCAACTGGCCAGGGCTGCTGACGCAGCCGGTCGATGCGGTGATCGATGCCTGCGATCAGGTCCGCGCGAAGACGGCGATCGCGGCCTGGGCGCTGCGCACACGCTTCGGTGCGTTGATCGCCGCGGGCGCGGCCGGTGGCAAGCGCCAGCCGCAGGCGGTGCAGGTCGACGATCTCGGCGCGGTCACCCACGACCCGCTGCTCGCCGCGTTGCGGCAGCGCCTGCGCAAGCATCACGGCGGCGCGCGCAGCGGCAAGATCGGCGTGCGCTGCGTCTATTCGCGCGAGCCGGTGACGATGCCGGGGGCGGCGTGCGAGGCCGGCGACGACCCGGCCGCGGTCGACGGCAGCCTGAATTGCCATGGCTACGGCTCCAGCGTCGGCGTGACCGCCACGTTCGGCATGGTGGCCGCCAGTCTTGCGCTAGAATCTGTGGCGTTGCAGAAATGACCGGGCAGGCAAGCGAGCTATAATCGTAGGCTTGCCGGGTTGTTAGCTCAGTTGGTAGAGCAGCAGACTTTTAATCTGTTGGTCGTGGGTTCGAGCCCCGCACAACCCACCAGTTGAGTCGGCAAGAAGAATGTGGGGCTCTTAGCTCAGTTGGTAGAGCAGCGGACTCTTAATCCGTAGGTCGAGTGTTCGAGTCACTCAGGGCCCACCATAGGTAGAAATAGGGGTTTGGCAGTGATGCCAGACCCCTTTTGTTTTGGGCTGGTGCCAGCTGGTGCTAGTTTGGTGATTCATGAGCCCGGAGGGCCATATTGCGCTGCCCCCGGAACTCGTAGCACTTCGATCTAGAAGGGCCGGCTCAACCGATCGTCACGCCGTCGCCACCATCGGCACCGCCGCGGGCCGCTCCGCGGCGATGCGGATCGGTGCGACGTCTCGCATGTCGCGCTCGTAGCTGCGTGCCGCGACGAGGAACGCGAGCGCGGCCAGCAGGCCGAACGCGGGGATCGCCGCCAGGGCATTCTGCAGGCCCCATGCGTCCGACAACGCGCCGGCGAGGAACGGCCCGACCGCCAGGCCGAAAAGGTTCTGGAACAGCGACAGCACCGCCGCGCCCGTCGAGCGCACGCCGGGATGGATGACGTCCAGCGCGATCGCGGCCGAGGCGCCGACGGTGCACGTCATCACGAACCCCCCGAGCAGGATCATTCGGAACTGCGCGGTGCCGGTGGGCATCGCGCCGAATGCCACGGCGAACACGCCGAGCGTGGCCAGGCACAGCAGTGCCAGTGCCACCGGCTTGCGGCGAGCGCGCTGGCGCCCGAACCGATCGACGACGCTGCCCCATACAAGGCAGCCGAGTGCGCCCAGCAGCACCACCAGCGCGGCCTGCTGCGCGGCCGTCTCGGTGGACAGGCCGTAGAAGCGATTGAGATAGCTCGGCAGCCACGACCACAGTGCCGACACGACGATCAACTGCATCGCCGCGCCGGCGCAGACCCACAGCAAGGTGCGCGTGCGCAGCAAGGTCAGCGCGGTCTGCACGGCAACGCCCCCGCGCTGCGAGGCGCCCGGTTCCGACGCGGCCAGCGGCACGGTCCGGTAGTCACGTACCGCCAGGTACAGCAGCGCCAGCACCAGCCCGGGGATGCCGACCACGCCGAACGCCGCCTTCCAGCCGAAGCGCGCGGCGACCACGCCGCCGAGCAGCACGCCCAGCACCGAGCCGATCGAGGCCGCGGCAAAGAACGCGCCGAGCAGCGCGGAGCGCATGCGGCGCGGGAACAGGCTGGCGATCAGCGCCGCGCCGACGGAGCCGTAGCCGGTCTCGCCGACGCCCACCATCGCGCGCGCCGCGAACAGTTGGGCGTAGTTGCCGGCAAACATGCACGAGATCGTGGCCAGGCTCCACGTCGTGGCCATCACGACGACGCTCTTCACCCGGCTCAGCCGGTCGGCCAGCAGTGCGACCGGGATGCCACCGACCGCGACGACGATCGAGATGATCGAGACCAGCCCGCCGAGCTGCTTGTCCGTGAGGTTCCATTCAGCCTTCAGGTGCGGAAACAGCGAGACGATGACCTGCCGGTCGATGTAGTCGAACAGCATCAGCGCGAAGGTCATCGCGAAGGCGAACCAGGCCTGCGCGCGACCGACCAGGAAGTCGTCGGGCGCAGCGCTCGGCGCGTCGTCGGTGTGCAGCATCATGATCAAACTCCTCTTCGATCAGAAGAAGTGACGCAGGCCCAGCTCGAGGCCGCGCGAGCGGCCGCCCGGCGTGACCGGCGTGCCTCCGCTGACGGCCGCCGGGTACGAGAAGTCCACCGATTGCTTGAACGTCCCTTCATTGGACAGCTGTGAGAACGTGGCGTACAGCGCGGTGCGCTTGGACAGGTTGTAGACGCCGCCGATCGCCGCCATCTTCGCGCCGTCGCCCGAGCCCGCGTCCATCTTGTTGTACGAGGCATGGATCTCGGCGACGCCGATCGGCACCACCGCGCCGATCAGCCAGTGGCGGTAGGTGGTGCCGGCGCCGGTGTCGTTGTGATCGTGGTTGTACGCGCCCTGCAAGGTCGCGAACCCGAGGTTGTACGAGCCGCCGACGACCCAGGTGTCGAACCGATTCGCGCCGCCGTTGAGCGACTGGCGCGAGACCGCGATCGACACGTCGACGGGGCCCTTGGCGTAGCCGAGTCGGCCGCCCTGGTACTTCGCGTTCGGTGCCCCTTCGGACGGCGCGACCATGAACTGGCCGTAGACGCCGCCCAAGCCGCTGGGCAGGAAGTAGGCGACCGCGTTGCTCGCGCGCACGTAGGTCGGCTGCGCCAGACCGTTCGGATCGACGTTGCCGGCCAGGCCCACGCCGTTGAATCCGAACGGGTCGTAGATCGCGCGGGTCCAGAACGTCGGCGTGAAGTCGCGCCCCAGGCGCAGTTCGCCCCATTGCTTGGAGACCAGGCTCACCGTCGATCGGCGCCGGAAGGTCAGCCCGGTGCTGTTGCCGTCGTTGGGCGTCATCGGTGCCTCGAGCCAGAAGCCGGCGCTCAGCCCGTCGCCCAGGTCCTCGCTGCCGCGAAAGCCGAGCCGGCTGCTGTTCAATCCGTCGGTGCCCATCACGTTCTTGTTCGACGCGCCCTCGTTGGCTTGATGGCGCACGTTGATGTCGACCGCGCCGAACACGGTGACCGAGGACTGTGCCTGCGCGGTCGTGGCGCAAGCGGCGAGCAGCATGCAGGTGAGCAAAGTGATCTTCATCGGGGAGGTCTCCTGGGTTTGAATGAGGCGGGCGCTTCGGCCGCGGATCAGGCGCCGGCGTGAACCGAAATCTAGGCAACGACGACCCGGCCAGCCCTACTCTTGCAGGGGGGGAGAGCCTCGCTGACGCGTGCGCTCAGGCCGACGGCAACACGTAAGTTCCGAGCGCGTCGCGGAGCTTGTTCTTCTGCACCTTGCCGGTCGCGCCCAGCGGAATGCTCTCGACGAAGACGACGTCATCGGGGGTCCACCACTTGGCGATCTTGCCGTCGTAGAAGGACAGCAGCTCCTCGCGCGCGACGTCGGTGCCGGGCTTCCTGACCACCACCAGCAGCGGGCGCTCGTCCCACTTCGGGTGCCGCACGCCGATGCAGGCGGCCATCGCGACCGCGGGGTGCGCCATCGCGATGTTCTCGAGATCGATCGAGCCGATCCACTCGCCGCCCGACTTGATCACGTCCTTGCGGCGATCGGTGATCTGCATGTAGCCGTCGGCGTCGATCGTCGCGACGTCGCCGGTCGGGAACCAGCCGTCGACGAGCGGATCGCCGCCGGCACCCTTGAAGTAGCTCGAGATGATCCACGGTCCGCGGACCCGCAGTTCGCCGGCACTCGTGCCGTCGTGGGGCAGATTGCGGCCGTCCTCGTCGACGATCTTCATGTCGACGCCGAACACGACGCGACCCTGCTTGCGTTGCACTGCCATGCGCGCTTCGGCGTCCAGCGCTTCATGCTTGGCTTTCAGGGTGCATGCCGTTCCGAGCGGGCTCATCTCGGTCATGCCCCAGGCGTGCAGCACCTGCACGCCGTAGCGCTGCTGGAACGCGCGCATCATCGCCGGCGGGCACGCCGCGCCGCCGACGATCGTGCGGCGCATGGTGCCGAACTCGAGGTTGTTCGCCTCGACATGGGCCAGCAAACCCTGCCACACGGTCGGCACGCCGGCCGAGAGGGTCACGCCCTCGGCCTCGAACAGCTCATGCAGGCTCCGGCCATCGAGGAAAGGGCCGGGAAAGACCAGCTTGGCGCCCACCATGCAGGCCACGTACGGCAGGCCCCATGCGTTGACGTGAAACATCGGCACCACCGGAAGGATCACGTCCCGCGCGGAGCAGTTCAGCGCGTCGGGCAGCGCCGCGGCAGCGGTGTGGAGCATCGTCGAGCGGTGGCTGTACAGCGCGCCTTTCGGATGGCCCGTGGTGCCGGAGGTGTAGCACAGCGAGGAGGCCGCTTGCTCGTCGAACACCGGCCAGTCGAAGTCGGACGAGGCCGCTGCCAGGAGGTCCTCGTAGCACAGCAGGTTCGGAACCCCGTTGGCCGCCGGCATGTGCGATCGATCCGTCATCGCGACGTAGGCCTTGATGCTCCGGACGCGGCCCGCGATGGCCTCGATCAACGGCAGGAACGTCAGATCGAAGAACAGAACCTGGTCTTCGGCATCGTCGGCGATCCACGTCACCTGATCGGCGTGCAGCCGCGGGTTCATCGTGTGCAGGACCGCGCCGGAGCCGCTGACGGCGTAGTACAGCTCCAGGTGGCGATAGCCGTTCCAGGCCAGCGTCGCGACCCGATCACCCGGCGACACGCCGAGGGCACGCAGCGCGTGGGCCATGCGCCGCGCGCGCGCGGCGAGTTCCCGATAGGTCGTGCGATGCACGTCGCCCTCGACCCGGCGCGAGACGACCTCCCGGTCGCCGTGATGACGTTCGGCGTGGACGAGCAGCGAGGAGATCAGCAGCGGCTGCTGCATCATGAGTCCGTTCATGATCTTCCCGCGGCGTCAAGGAACGAGGACCGTGGCGCCGGTGGTCTGCCGTGACTCGAGCGCGCGGTGCGCCTCGGCGGCGTCGGCCAGGGCGAACTGCTGCTTCGGCTCGCCACGGATCCGCCCGGCCAGCACGTGGTCGAACAGCTCCTCGGCCATCGACAGCATGTGCGAACGCGGCGTGGCGTAGTGGATCATCGCCGGTCGGGTGACCCAGATCGACCCCTTGACCGCGAGCAGCGTGGTGTCGATCACCACCGGGCCCGACGTGGTCCCGTTGCTGACGAGCGTGCCGCGCGGCTGCAACGAGTCGAGCGAGGCCATCAACGTGTCCTTGCCGACGGAGTCGTAGACCACCGGCACGCCACGGCCGTCGGTGATCTCGCGCACGCGCTTGGCGATGTCGTCGCGGCCGGTCACGATGGTGTGCGTGCAGCCGTGGGCGCGCGCGATCTCGGCCTTCTCCTCGGTGCTGACGGTGCCGATCATCGTGACCCCGAGGGCGCGTGCCCATTGACAGGCCACCAGCCCGACGCCACCGGCGGCGGCGTGGTACAGGATGGTCTCGCCGCCCTCGAGCGGATAGACCTGGCGGAACAGGTATTGCGCGGTCAGGCCTTTCATCATCAGCGTGGCGGCGACGCGGTCGCTGATCCCCGCGGGCAATGGGATCAGCACGTCGGCCGGCATCACGCGCGCTTCGGCGTACGCGCCTTGCGGGCCGAGCAGGTAACCGACGCGATCGCCCACGGCGATGTCGGTCACGCCGTCGCCGACGGCCTCGACCACGCCCACCGCATCGGACCCCAGCCCGTTGGGCAAGGGCAGGGGGTAGCGGCCGGTGCGGAAGTAGACGTCGATGAAGTTGACGGCGACGTAGGTGTGGCGCACGCGCACCTGGCCGGGGCCGGGATCGCCGACATCGACGGTTTCGAACCGCAGAACTTCCGGCCCACCGGTCTGGTGGATGCGTATGGCACGGGTCATGGTCTGCTCCTGCGGGGCGCTCGGCGCGACATCACGCGGCCTTGCGCAGGAAGCCCTGCAGTCCGGGCCGGGCATTGGGCGCGAAGCCGTTCTTCGCCAGCGTCTCCTCGATGCTGTCGTAGAACACACCGATCTTGCAGATCTCGCGCGCCTCCTTGCCGGTGGCCACCTCGCGCCCGAACTCGCGCGACAGGCGAACCAGCTGCTCGACCTGCTTGACGGTGCCCATCTTGGCCTTGCGGTCCTGCGTCCAGAGGTTGTCTTCGATGCCGCAACGCACGTGCAGGCCCATCGCCATGCCCATCATGTTGATCGGCAGCACGTTGCGCATGCTGCTCTCCACCGTCAGCATCGCGCCGTCGGGAATCGCCCGCAGGAAATTGGCCAGGTTGTAGATGTTGGGCGCGTCCATGCCACCGCTGATCGCGACCCAGTTCATCACCAGCGGGCCCATGTAGATGCCGCGGCGGATCATGCGCTCCACCGTCTCGAAGCTGTTGATGTTGTAGAACTGGAACGCGCTCTGGATGCCCGCCGCGCTCAAGCGGCGCACATGCTCCTCGGCCCAGCCCGGGCCGGACGGCACGGTCATCTCGCGGTAGGCCTGGTGGGTCTGCGGGTCGGCGAGCGAAGTGCCGGCGTAGTCCGCCGCCTCCATGTGCTCGAAGATGTTCATCTGCGTCGTGTTGACGGTGACCGTGACCTGATCCGGCTTCGGGTCGAGCTCGGCGAGCATGTGTCGCGTGTCGTCGGACAGCCACTTGGCCGCCGCGCCTTCGCTTTCCGGCGCAAACGAGATGGACCCGCCGACCTGGATGATCATGTCGGGAACGGCCTTGCGCACGCCGGCGATGAGCTCGTTGAACATCGACAGTCGCTTGCTGCCCTTGCCATCGAGCTCGCGCACGTGCAGGTGGAGCACAGAGGCACCGGCGTTGTAGCAGTCCACCGCCTTTTGCACCTGCTCCTGCATCGTGAGCGGAATGTCCTCCGGGAAATCCGAGGGAATCCATTCGGGACCATAGGGCGCCGCCGTGATGACGAGCTTGTCCTGGTTCTCGGGAAAGAGCGATCCGTCGAGGAAGTTCATGAGGGGTCTTTCGGTGGTCGGTGGTCGGTGATCAAGGGTGGGCGATGTCAGAAGGGCTTGTCGCCGACGATCCCGGCGCGCTCCATCTTTCGGTGGCACGGCGGGTAGTCCATCACCGCGTAGTGCTGCGTGCTGCGGTTGTCCCACATGGCCACGCTGCCGGGCTGCCAGCGCCAGCGCACCTGGTACTCGGGGATCTGGGCCTGGCTGATCAGGTACTGCAGCAGCTGTGAGCCGCCTTGCGTGTAGTCCTGGCCGACCCGCACGTTGGCGGCGGTGTGGAAGTTGGTGAAGTGGGTGGCGAAGCCGCTGACGAACAGGATGCGCTCGCCCGTCTCCGGGTGCGTGCGCACCACCGGATGCTCGGCGTCCGGAAACTGCGCCTTGAGGGCCAGGCGCTTGTCGATCGGCATCGCCGCCCCGAAGGTCGCCTCGATGCTGTGGCGCGCGCGCAGCCCGGCGATGCGGACCTTCACGTCGTCGGGCAGCCGCTCGTACGCGAGCGCCATGTTGGCCCACATCGTGTCGCCGCCCACCGGCGGGCATTCCACGCAACGCAGGACGCACCCGAACGGCGGGTTCTCTCGCCAGGTGCCGTCGGTGTGCCAGGCGTTCTCGTAGCGGTCGTTGGGCTGCTCGGGTGACTTGTAGATGCGAACCAGACCCGGGTGCTCGGGGTCGCTGCCCGCGACCGGGTGGTCCTCCAGCTCGCCGAAGTGGCGGGCGAAGGCGACGTGCTCGGCGCGCGTGATGTCCTGGTCGCGAAAGAACAGCACGCGGTGCTTCAGCAACAGCGCGCGGATCTCGGCGACGAGGCCGGCGTCGCGCGAGGCCGCCCCAAGGTCCACGTGGCGCAGCTCGGCGCCGATCGCGCAGGTCAGCGGCTCGACCTTGATGGAGTCGGGCAGCGAGCCGGCGCGCACGAAGGCTGGGGATGCAGGGGTTCCGATGGTCATGCTCTTGTCTCCGGGCTCGGCTGTCACGCAGCCGTTGTCGAAGGCAAGAATAGGTGGGGCCCTCCTGCACGGCCCCCCCGTCGCAGAGGGGGGCGGGGGATTCAACGGGCGATCCGGGTCAGGATTCGAGCAGCCCGAGGATGTGCGCGCGCGACACCACCTGCTTGCGCGTGCCGGCATCGAGCTTGGCGAAGAGGTTCTTGACGTGCCACTTGATCGTCTCCTCGCCCACCTGCATCGCCAGCCCGATCTCCTTGTTGGACAGGTTGCGCGCCAGCAGCTCCAGCACCTCGCGCTCCTTGGGCGTGAGCGCCATGCTGGGCGTGGAGCGGGGCTGCGCCGAGCCGCGCGACGACGCAGGGGTTTGCGCCGCCGCCGGAAGGCCCGGTTGAGTGGGGTTCGCCTCGGCATCGTTGCCGAGGGCCTCGCGCGCCCAATCCCCGAGCGCCGGATGGGCGTCGGCGAAGACGCGCCGCAGACCGTAGGCCCGCGCCAGGTCGGCGGCTTCGCGCAGACGCCCGAGCGACTTCTCGCCACAACGGTCGAGCGCCAGCGCGAGCAGCCCGGTCAGCTCGATCTGCTGCCGGCCGAGTTTGAGTTCGCGCGCCAGCGCTTCCCCGCGCGTGAGCGGGCCGATGGCCTGGCGCCACTCGCGTGCCGCGATCGCCGCGTGGCCCTGCGCCAGGTCGCGCAGCAGCGCGGCGTTGCGATGCCAGAGTCGGCCGTGCCGCGGCGCCGCCTCGGCCAGCAGCGCGTCGATGCGCATGCACAGATCGCGGCATGCCTCGGCGCGAAAGCGCCGCGCGTGCAAGCGCACCTGATCCGCCAGGCTCGCGATGCGCAGGCGCGGCAGTCCGCGTGCGATACCCACCGCCTCCAGCGCACCGAGCAGCTCGAGCGCGCGGTGCTCCGAGCCGTCGGCACCGGCGATGCGGGCCAGGGTGCGGAATCCGAGCAGCACGGTCTCGGGCAGGCCGCTCTTCTCCAGCACGTCCAGGCGGTTGGCCATCGTCGCGGCGGCCTCGTCGGGGCGGTCGCGCTCCCACAGTGCCGCAGCGAGTAGGCTCGCCAGCATGCAGGCGAAGGCACTGCGCCGGCCGAGGATGCCTTCAGCGCGCGCCAGGGTCGGCCGCAGCAGCTTCTCGGCCAACATCACCTGGCCCTCCCACAGGTAGGTCAGGCTGATGATGAATTCGCTCCAGCGGCTGATGTAGCCGAGCGCCGGACCGAGGTCGCTTTGCGGCGCCTGCTGCTGGCGCAGCCGGGCGAGCGCGGGTTCCCCTTCGAGCAGGGTGCGGAACGCCGAGCGGTTGGCGTGCACGTGCAGCAGCAGCGGATCGCGCAACGGCGGATCGCGACTCCACGGGTCGTGCAACGCGGCGAAACGGTCGGGGTCGTCGGCAAACACGGCCGCGCCGCTGAGGATCAACGCGCATTCGCAGCGCAGGGCGTCGGTGACGTCGGCCTGGGCGAGGATGCGCTCGACGAGCCGGTTGGCTTCATCGTGGCGCTCGCTGAGGGCCAGAGTCCACGCCGCCGCCAGCATCAGCCGCGGTCTGCGGTCCAGCTCATCTGCGGGCAGCTGCGCCAGCCAATCGATCACCGCGCCCTGGTGGCCGCGCGCCATCAGCGCGTCGTACAGACTGCGTTCGGCCAGCTCGTAGGCCTTTTCCGTCTGTCCGGAGGTCAGGGCATGGCGCGCCGCGGCATCCGTGAAGCCCTGATCGGCCAGCCAGTCGGCCGCGCGCGCGTGCAGCGCGGCGCGTTCATCGGCGGGCAGGGTGGCAAAGCGGCGCCGCAGCTCCCCGCGCGCGAGGGCGTGCATGCGCAGCCAGTCGTTCGTGTCGCCGGCCACGAAGACCGGCGTGTCGCGCGCCATGCGTGCCAGCCGCTCCGGTGCGCTGTCGTCCGGCAGCACGGCACTGCACAGCGTGGCATGCAGGTTGTCCAGGATCGAGATGCGGGTGAGGAACGCGACGTCGGCGGGGGCGAGGTTGGCCAGCAGCAGGTTCACGACGTGGTCACGCAACGCACTGCCGTGAACGGCCATCGCCGCGACCTCGGCCTGCGGCTCGCTCCCGGTCGCCATCACGGCCAGCGAGAGCTGCAATCCCAGCGGCCAGCCTTCGGTCAACTCGTGCAGGCGTGCCACCGCGTCGCGATCCACGCGCGATCCGAAGCGCGCCTGCACCAGCGCCATCGTCTCGTCGAGCCCGAAGCGCAACAACTCCGGTGCGAGCAGGGTGCACTCGCCATAGTCGATCAGGTCGTCGAGATCCAGGCGGCAATCGGTGCGGGCCGCGACCACCACGCGCAGATTGGGCGGGGCGTTGCGCAGCAGATAGCCCAGCGCGTCGCGGGCAGCGGGCGGGAGCCTGTCGGCCTCGTCGACGATCAGCACCACGTCGAGCGCGCTCTGCGCGATCTCGGCCAGCCAGGTCGTCACGCCTTCGAGCCCACCGTACGCCTGCGCTTCGAGCAGCGTGTGGCCGAACGTGTGTCGCGCAGCGGCATTGCGCACCGCCAGAACCAGCGCCTGCACCAGGCGCCGGGCGTCGTCATGGGCCTGTGCAGACACCCAGGCGACGACGGCGCCCCGCGCGAGATGCTCCCGACGCCATTGCGCCAGCAGCGACGTCTTGCCAAAACCGGCCGGCGCCTGAACGACGATGACCGGCTTGGCGTATCGGTCGTCGTCGGTTTGCAGGCGGCGCCTGGGCACGTGGTGGCGCGGCACGCGCGGCGCCGTCACCTTGAGCACGAGGTCGTCGGCAGCGCCCGGTGGAGCGAGCGAACTGGAAGGGATCGCCAAATTTGCACCTGCGTGACTGTCGGTGAAGACGGGCACCGGATGCTGTCGGCATGCGGTGCCACTTGCCCCACAGGTTACCGTGATCCATCAGTCGAAGTTCATCAGAACCTTCATCGCCTGGGTGCGATCGGCGGCCAGAGCAAAGGCGCGCGCCGAATCGCGGTAGGACAAGGTGGCCGAGATCAACGGTTTCACGTCGACCAGGCCCTGGTTCAGCAAGTCGACGGCGATGGCGAACTCTTCATGGAAGCGGAAGGCGCCACGCAGGTCGAACTCCTTGGCAACGATCGTGTTGATCGGCAGTTTCATCTCGCCGCCCAGACCGAGCTGGACGATGATTCCTCGCGGCCGCAACGCGGCCAGCGCGCCCGTCAGCGCCTGCTCGTTTCCGCTCGCCTCGAACAAGATGTCGAACGAGCCCTTGTCTGCGCTGTATCGATCGAGCGCATCCGGCTGTTCGGCCATGTTGATGGCCTCGTCGGCGCCGACCTGCAGGACCTTGCGCAGCGGGTGGGGCGTCACGTCGGTGGCGACGATCCGGGTGGCGCCGGCGCGCCGCGCTGCGATCACGACCAACGCGCCGATCGGGCCGCAGCCCGTGACCAACACCCGCTTGCCGAGCAGCGGGCCCGCGCGCCGAACCGCGTGCAACGCGACCGACAGCGGTTCGGCCATCGAGCCTTCGCCGTCGCTCACGCTGTCGGCGAGTCGATGGGCCTGGTGCGTTTCGACGACCAGCTGCTGGCGAAAGGCGCCTTGCACGTGCGGCGTGCGCATCGCGCTGCCGTAGTAGCGCATGTCCAGGCAGTGGTTCTGCAACCCTTGCTGGCAGTAGCGGCACAGGCCGCACGGGCGACTGGGGCTCACCGCGATCCGGTCTCCCGCCTTGAAGCGCTCCACCTTGTCGCCCACGGCTTCGATGATGCCCGCGACCTCGTGCCCCAGCACCATCGGCTCCTGGATGCGCACCGTGCCGAATCCGCCGTGGCGGTAGTAGTGCAGGTCCGATCCGCAGATGCCGCCGCAGCGCACCCGGACCCGCAACTGCTCGGGCTCGAGCTCGGGCGTCGGGACCTGCTCGACGCGCAGATCCCCGGGGGCATGAATGACGAGGGCTTCCATGGGATGGTCTCCACTGAATCTCAGAGCGTGGCGGTCACGCCGCCATCGACGTAGAGGACGTGACCATTGACGAAGTTCGAGGCGTCGCTGGCCAGAAAGACGGCCGCACCGACGAGGTCCTGCACGTCGCCCCAGCGGCGCGAAGGCGTGCGGCCGATCAGCCAGCGGGTGAACTCGGCGTCGTTGACGAGGGCGTCGGTCAACTCGGTCTTGAAGTATCCGGGCCCCAGCCCGTTGACCTGGATGTTGTACTGGCCCCAGTCGATGGCCATGCCTTTGGTCAGCATCTTCACGGCGCCCTTGCTGGCGGTGTAGGGCGCGATGTTCGGGCGACCCAGTTCGCTCTGCACCGAACAGATGTTGATGATCTTGCCGCGACGCCGATCGATCATGTGGCGCGCGACGGCCTGACCGACGAAGAACACGCTGTCGACATTGGTCTTCATCAGCTCGTGCCAATCGCCCTCGTCGAACTGCTCCAGAGGGGCGCGGCGTTGCATGCCGGCGTTGTTGACCAGGATGTCGATCGGGCCGACCTCGGCTTCGATCCGTCCGACGCCATCGGTGACGGCGGCCGCGTCGGTCACGTCGAACGGCGCGCAGAGCACGAACGCGCCTTCGGCTCGAAGCCGGTCGGCAGCCTGCTCGAGCTTGGCCGCGTTGCGGGCGTTGAGGATCACCCGCGCACCGGCCCCTGCGAGACCGCGCGCGAGCGCCAGGCCGATGCCTGCGCTGGAGCCGGTGATCAATGCAGTGCGGCCACTGAGGTCGAAGGCTTTCAGAACCGGGTTCATGTTGTTCATGCGCAAGTCGAAGAGGGGTGACTGGCCGCGCCGGCGCGAACCCGCGGACGAGTTCAGCGCGCCAGCACTTCCGGGTTCACCGGGGTCGGAGGGCGGCCCGCGTTCGGGCCCTGGCCGAGCGCGGCGACGAGGTTGGCGACCGTCAGCCGGGCCATCGCACGCCGGGTCTGCACGGAGGCACTTCCGATGTGCGACGTGAGGACGATGTTGGGCAGATCGAGCAGCCCCGGGTGGACCCGGGGTTCGCCTTCGTACACGTCCAGTCCCGCCGCCGCGATCGTGCCGGCGCGCAGCGCTTCGGCCAAGGCGGCGTCGTCGACGATGCCGCCGCGGGCGATGTTGGTCAGGGTCGCGCTGCGCTTCATCAGCGCGAGGTCGGCCGCGCCGATGGCGTGATGCGACGAGGGCGTATAGGGCAGCACCAGCACCAGATGATCGGCCTGCGCGAGCAGGGTGGCCTTGTCCACGTACGACGCACGAACTTCGGCCTCCAACTCTGCGCTCAGGCGTGAGCGGTTGTGATAGATCACGCGCATGCCGAAGCCGAGGGCGCCGCGCCGCGCGATGCCGCGACCGATGCGACCCATGCCGAGGATGCCGAGCGTCGCGCCGTGCACATCGCCACCGACGAACTGATCGAAGATGCCGGTCTTCGTCCACTCGCCGCGACGCAGGAAGCGTTCGGACTCGGTGATCCGACGCGCCGTGGCCATCATCAGCGCGAAGCCGTAGTCGGCCGTGGTCTCGGTCAGCACGTCGGGGGTGTTGGTGACGACCACGCCGCGCGCGGTGCAGGCCTGGACGTCCACGTTGTTGTAGCCCACGCCGACGTTGCACACCGCCCTGAGCTGCGGGCAGGCGTCGAGCAACGCGGCATCGATGCGCTCGCTGCCGGTGCTCATGACGCCGCGCTTGCCCTGCAGCCGCGCGATGAGTTCGGCAGGGCTCCAGACCGTGTCGGCCGGGTTGTCGGTCACGTCGAAGTGCTCGCGCAAGCCGTCGATGACGTCGGGAAAGGAAGCTCGGGTGGCAAGGACGGCGTCGCGCATGCGTGTCTCGGCAATCTCGATCGGGGTCAGTTGTTGCAGCGGGCTTCGAGCGCGTCGATGAACGCACGGCTCCATCGACCTTCCTTCATGGCGCGGATGGTCTCCTCCTCGGTCTTCAGGTGGGCGCGCGCCTTCTCGATCAGTTCCTCGACGCCGTCCTGAGGAATCGCAAGCAGTCCGTCCTGGTCGCCCACCACGATGTCGCCCGGGTTGACGACCATGCCGCCGACGGAGATCGGCACGTTGATCTCGCCCGGGCCATCCTTGTATGGTCCGCGGTGCGTGACGCCGCGTGCGTACACCGGGAACTCGCGTTCGCGGATCTCGGCGACGTCGCGGATCGCGCCGTCGACCACCACGCCGACGACGCCGATGCTGGCGGCATAGAACGACAGGATGCCGCCGACCAGCGCGTTGGCGACGTCCCCGCCGGCATCGATCACCAGCACGTCGCCGGGGCGACAGAACTCCAGCGCGCGCAGGTAGGTGAGGTTGTCGCCGCCCCGCGAGCGGGCCGTGACCGCCGTGCCGGCCATCGTCTGCGGGCCGGGACGGTGATACGGGTGCAGACCGACGGTGCCGATGTTGCGGTGCATGTTGTCGCTCAGCGCTGCGACCGGCAATTCACGCAGGGCCGCGAGAACGCGCGGCGCCGCGGGGTTGGCCGATGAATTCTTGCGGATGGCCTTGTAGGTGCTCATGACGATGCTTCTCGGGTTCAGTGAAGTGCCGCGACGGCGCGGGCGATGCGGGTGCAGCCTTCGTTCAGCACGTCGAGCGATGTCGCGATCGAGAGCCGGAAGTAGGGTGACAGGCCGTAGGCCGTGCCGGCGACCACCGCCACGCCGACGTATTCGAGCAGGTACATCACGACGTCTCCGTCTTCGTTCAGACGCTTGCCTTCGGGCGTCGTCTTGCCGATCAGCCCGCTGCAGTTGATGTAGAGATAGAACGCCCCGTCGGGGGTGCGGCAGCTCAGGCCGGGAATCGCGTTGATCTGCGCCAGCGTCGCGTCGCGACGTTGCTTGTAGATCGCCACGCTCTCGCTCACGAAGGTCTGTTCGCCGTTGAGCGCCGCCGCCGCTGCGGCCTGGCTGATCGAGCAGCAGTTGCCGGTCGATTGCGACAGCAGGGTGTCCAGCGCCTGGATCAGGTCGCGCGGCCCGGCGACGTAGCCGATGCGCCATCCGGTCATCGCGTAGGTCTTGGACACGCCGTTGATGGCCAGCGTGCGGTCGCGCAGTTCCGGCGCGGCCTGCAGCAGGTGCGGCGTGAGCTGGCCGTCGAAGCGGATGTGCTCGTAGATGTCGTCGGTCATGACCAGCACCTGCGGATGCCGAGCCAGGACCTTGGCGAGCGCCCGGTACTCGTCGAGCGTGTAGCTCGCGCCGGTCGGGTTGCTCGGCGAGTTGATCAGCAGCCAGCGCGTCCTGGGCGTGATGGCCGCTTCGAGCTGTGCCGCCGTCAGCTTGAAGCCGTTCTCCTCGGGGCAGGCCACCGTGACCGGCTTGCCGTCGCTGGCCAGCACCATGTCGGGATACGACACCCAGTACGGCGCCGGGATGATCACCTCGTCCCCCGGCTCCAGCGTGATCGAGAACGCGCTGTAGATGGCGCTCTTGGCGCCGCTCGTCGCGATGATCTCGTTCGGCGCGTAGGTCAGGCCGTTCTCGCGCTGCAGCTTCGCGACGATCGCCTGACGCAGCTCGAGCGTGCCGGCCATCAACGTGTAGCGCGTGGCGCCCTTGTCCATCGCCTGCGCGGCGGCCTTGCGGATGTGCGCCGGCGTGTCGAAGTCCGGCTCGCCCACCACGAGGTTGACGATGGACTTGCCCTGACGACGCAACTCGTTGGCCCGATCGGCGGCCGACGTGCTCGGTGAGGGCTTGATGCGGCGGACGCGCTCGGCGATGCGGGATGTGCTCACGGTATTCCTGGCCTGGGGCTGTTCGACAGCCGTAACAGTAGGACCGCGTCGCATGCAACGCCAAGACGAGTTCAATCTGTCACTATAGGCAAGACTTATGGATAGTGCGATATTGGCCCGGTGTCGTTGGTGTGCAACCGAAAGAGGAGGGCGCAGTGAACCTCAGGCGGCTGAAGTACTTCGTGAAGATCGTCGACATCGGCAGCCTGACTCAGGCGGCCGATGTGCTGCACATCGCCCAGCCCGCGCTGAGCCAGCAGCTCGCGACGCTGGAAGGCGAGGTCCGCCAGCAGTTGCTGGTGCGCACCAAGCGCGGGGTTACGCCGACGGAGGCCGGCACGGTGCTGTATCGCCACGCGCAACTGATCCTGCGCCAGTGCGAGCAGGCCCGGGTGGACATGATGGCCGCGGGGCGCGGACTGTCCGGCGCGGTATCGGTCGGCCTGGCGCCCGGCACCGCCGCGGCGGGGCTCGCGCTGCCGCTGTTGCGCACGGTGCGCGCGCGCCATCCCGGCGTGCTGCTGTACCTGAACGAGACCTATGGCAGCACGTTGTCGGAGCTGGTCATGAACGGGCGCATGGACCTGGCGGTGCTGTACGGCGGCAAGACGGCCGTGCACGGCCTGACCTTCCTTCCGCTGTTGAAGGAGCCGCTGTATCTCGTCGGGCCGCAGAGCATGCCGCAGCCTCCCGAACAGGTGCCGTTGCACACGCTCGGCGAGACCGACCTGTACCTGGCGCGGCCCTACAACATCGTGCGCAAGATGGTCGACGAGGCGTTCGCCGTCGCGGGCATGGCGCCGCGCGTGGTGGCCGAGATCGAATCGGCGAGCACGCTGACGGCGGTGATTGCGGACGGGCTGGGGG
>Ga0209023_10002286_pt1 | contig 24229 bp, 18 predicted proteins | sample LakOneMetagenome_FD_187468 | JGI IMG/M metagenome (GOLD analysis project Ga0209023, IMG submission 187468) | Freshwater and sediment microbial communities from Lake Erie, Canada (SPAdes) (version 2) | ecosystem: Environmental > Aquatic > Freshwater > Lentic | place: Lake Erie, Canada... | reverse complement strand
ACTGCTGGCTAATCGTCATTTTTGTGGCGGGGAAACTTCATCCAACTGCATAAAAACTGTTAGAATAGCGAGTTATATTATTTTTCTAAATTGTTGCTTTGAGAGTTACTATGTCACTGGAAGCCCTGACCACTGAAGCGCTCGCTGCGATTGCAGCAGCTCAAGACCTTGCTACACTCGATCTAGTTCGAGTGCAATTTACAGGGAAAAAAAGCCAGCTTGCGGAACAATCTAAGGCACTTGGTAAAATGGACCCTGAAGAACGTAAAATTCAGGGCGCTGCAATTCATGCGGTTCGTGAAGCGATCAATACAGCGCTTACAGAACGCCAAACTGAATTACAAAAGGCTGCATTAGAACAAAAGCTTGCAAGTGAAACCATTGATATTACCTTGCCTGGTCGTGGGCAAACTGTGGGTAGTATTCACCCTGTAACTCAGGTTCAAGAACGTATTTGTCAGTTTTTTACTAAAGCTGGATTTACCGTTGCAACTGGCCCTGAAGTTGAAGACGATTATCATAACTTTGAAGCATTGAATATTCCGGGACACCATCCTGCACGTGCGATGCATGATACTTTTTACTTTGATGCAAACCACTTGCTACGTACGCATACTTCAGGTGTGCAAGTGCGTACCATGGAAAATACACAACCACCGATCCGTATTGTCTGCCCAGGTCGTGTGTACCGTTGTGACTCTGACCAAACGCATTCACCAATGTTCCATCAGATCGAAGGTTTATATGTTGCGGAAAATACCAGTTTCGCAGAATTAAAAGGTTTATTGGTTAATCTTTTAAATGAATTCTTTGAAAAAGATTTGAAAGTACGTTTCCGTCCATCTTATTTCCCATTTACTGAGCCAAGTGCTGAAGTGGATATTATGGATGAGCGTGGTAAATGGTTGGAAGTTTTAGGTTGCGGTATGGTGCATCCAAATGTGCTACAAGCAGCAGGTATTGACCCTGAGAAATATAAAGGCTTTGCATTTGGCTTAGGGGTAGAACGCTTTGCAATGTTGCGTTATGGCATTAATGACTTACGTATGTTCTATCAGAATGATGTGCGTTTCTTACGCCAATTTGCTTAAACAGATTTATACCTCTCCCTGCCTCTCCTAAAAGGAGAGGAGCTCCTTGAAGTGGCAGGAGTGAAGAGGATTCAAAAATTTAGATTTATAGGTATTGATCAATCCCCCTAAATCCCCCTTTAAAAAGGGGGACTTTCACCGACAACAATGCAGTGCGAGGTTTTCCCCTCATTTTAAAAGAGGGGTTAGGGGAGATTAAGGAATGAATGTATGAAAATTAGCGAGAATTGGCTACGCACGTGGGTAAACCCTGCCATTGATAGTGAAACATTGTCTGATCAATTGACGATGTTAGGTCTAGAAGTGGATGACTTAACACCTGCGGCTAAACCATTTACAGGTGTCGTTGTCGGTGAAGTTGTAACAGTAGAACAGCATCCAGATGCGGATCGTCTACGTGTAACTACAGTTAATATTGGTACAGATGAAGTCTTACAAATCGTATGTGGTGCGCCAAATGTACGTGTAGGAATGAAAGCACCTGTAGCAACCATTGGTGCTGTGCTTCCGGGCGATTTTAAAATTAAAAAAGGTAAACTTCGTGGTATTGAATCACAAGGTATGCTTTGCGGTGCATCTGAAATTGACTTAGAAGATAAAATTGATGGGCTTTTAGAGCTTCCTGCTGATGCGCCAGTTGGAATCAATATCCGTGAATATTTGAATCTTGATGACCATGTGATTGATATCAGTATCACACCAAACCGTGGTGATTGTTTTAGTATTCGTGGTATTGCTCGTGAAATTGGTGTGATTAACCAACTTCCAGTCACAGCACCTGAAATTAGAGAGGTGGATTCAACGATCGCAGATCAAAAGCAGGTTCATGTTAATACAGATGGTTGTCCTCGATATTTAGGTCGTGTGATTAAAAACGTCAATACCAAAGCGCCAACACCTGAATGGATGGAGCAAGCTTTAGCACGTTCTGGTATTCGTCAGCACAGTATTCTGGTTGATATCACCAACTATGTATTGATCGAACTGGGTCAACCATTGCATGCCTTTGATGGTGGCAAAGTTCAAGGTTCAGTGCATGTACGTCAGGCGGCAGCAAATGAAAAGCTTGTCTTGTTAAATGATCAAGAAATTGAACTGACTGAAGATGTAATGGTGATTGCCGATGATGAAAAAGCATTGGCAATAGCAGGGATTATGGGCGGTCTATCTTCATCTGTAACGGATGAAACGACTGAAATTTTCCTTGAATCGGCATTTTTTGCTCCATTACACATTGCAGGTCGTGCACGTCGTTATGGATTGCATACTGATGCATCGCAACGTTATGAACGTGGTGTAGATTTTGAATTACCAATGATTGCAATGCATCGTGCATCACAATTGATTCAAGCGCTTGCTGGTGGTGAATTTGGCCCAATTACTGTGGCTGAAAAAACTGAGCTATTGCCAAAACGTGAAGCGATTGCGTTGAAACAGGCTCAAGTAGATCAATTGCTAGGTTATAAAGTCGAATCTTCATTTATTACAGATGCATTGCAACGTTTAGGTTGTGATGTCACTGTAAATGCTGAAGGTGATTGGACTGTTGTACCACCATCGTATCGTTATGATATGGCAATTTATCAAGATCTTATTGAAGAAATTGCACGTATTCATGGTTATGACAATATTCAAATCAGCTTGCCTGTGATTGATGTAAGACTGGCAAAACATCAAGATCAGTTTGATCTGACGCAATTACGCCAAACTTTAGTCACTTTAGGCTATCAAGAGGCGATAAGTTTCAGCTTTGCAGATTTGAAACTTGAGAAACAATTGAATTCACATGTAAATCCTTTGGTATTGGCAAATCCAATCTCAAGTGATTTAGCAGTGATGCGTTCAACGTTGCTTTCAAGTTTGATTCCATGTGTACAGCACAATATCAACCGTCAGCAAAGCCGAGTTCGTTTCTTTGAATTGGGTTTACGCTTTGATTATCAAAATGCACAAAATATTGATGATCTCAAGCAAATACCGACTTTAGCGATGATTGCTGTAGGCGCTAAGCAAGCAGAATCATGGCATGGTAAAGCACAGCCAATGGATTTCTTTGATCTCAAAGGTGAGGTAGAGGAAGTTTTAGCTGCGGGTCGTGTCAATGTTGAATATGTACGTACTGAGCGAGAATGGCTACATCCAGGTCAATCTGCTGAAATTTTAGTTGCTGGAAAATCAGTTGGTTATTTAGGTCGTTTACACCCGTCTTTAGAAGATGCACTAGATTTGGGCATAACTTGGGTGGCAGAGCTCGATCAATCGGCTGTTTTGCAAACTTATGTATCTAATTTTACAGAATTATCACGATTTCCGTCGGTAAGACGTGATATTGCGCTTTTAATTAATGATAATATTAATGTTAGCGAAATTCAGCAACTTATCGAAAAAACAGGTGGAGCGTTATTGAACTCAACTTGGCTATTCGATGTGTACACCGGTCAAGGTGTTGAAAACGGTAAACGCTCTTTGGCATTTGCATTGTTGTGGCAACATCCGTCACGTACTCTGGAAGATGCTGAAATTAAATCTGGTATGGATAATATTATTCAAGTGTTAGAAGACACTTATCAAGCGACATTGAGGGCCTCATGACAGCATTAACAAAAGCAGAAATGGCTGATCATTTAAGTGAGCTTACGAGTTTGAACCGTCGTGAAGCAAAACAAATGGTCGAGTTGTTTTTTGATGAAATTAGCCAAGCATTAATTGCCGGCGAACAAGTCAAACTTTCAGGATTTGGTAACTTCGAATTACGTGACAAGCGTCAACGTCCTGGTCGAAACCCAAAAACTGGCGAAGAAATTCCAATCTCAGCACGTCGTGTCGTGACATTCCGTGCAGGTCAGAAATTTAGACAACGTGTAGGCACAGAGCAAGACGATTAATTGTATTAATCAAAATTGTGTTGTAGAAGAAGCCCTGAGTTTAACTTGGGGTTTTTTTATGTCTGATGCTTAATTTATAAAAAAGTATTCATTGAAATGTACAGAGTAAAGATGTGGTTAAGTTTTTATTTATATTATTGTTTATTTAAAGCAAAAAAAAGAGAACCAAAGGTTCTCTTTTTTCGATAATAATCTAAGCGATTATTAGTGAGCAGCTGAAGCAGCAGCTGTAGCGTCAGCAGCAGCAGCAGTAGCGTCAGAAGCAGCAGCAGTAGCGTCAGCAGCAGCAGCAGAAGCGTCAGCAGCAGCATCTACAGAAGAAGCAGCAACAGCGTCAGCAGCAGCAGTAGCTTCAGAAGCAGCTTCTACAGCTTGAGAAGCAGCAGCGTTTGCATCAGCAGCAGCTTCTTCAGTTTTTTTAGCACAACCAACGAAAGCTAAAGTAGTAGCAACTGCAGCAGCAATAGCGATTTTTTTGAATAACATGGCATCACTCTCATAAATTAAATTGAGACAAAAAACCCAAGTTAGCCTGTTTTTTGCTTTTTGCATGGGCAGCCTAACTGGTATGCGAATATGCTATCACTGCGCATTTTGAATTGCTACTGGGTAAAGTAAAAAAATTGATGAAATTGATGAAAAAATGATGTTTTTTTAACAGAAAATTACAATCGACTTGAGCTTTTAGATTGGTTTGTTGATAAATAACTTATTAAAAAACATAGAATTTATCTATTAATGGTTTTATTATTCAATTGCTTGCAATATTGAGTAACAAGTAAAATCGGCATTTGTATATTTATGTAAAAGATGTCAACCAAATAAAAAGCTACCCTTGTAGGTAGCTTTTTATATCTTTATTTACTTTTAATTTGCAGCTTTACGCTTCATTTGATCAAAGAAATCATCATTGGTTTTGGTTTCTTTCATACGATCAAGTAAGAACTCCATTGCTGCTAATTCATCCATTGGATGTAAAAGCTTGCGAAGAATCCATACTTTACGTAAGTTTTCTTCACTCATCAGACGCTCTTCACGACGAGTACCAGATTTTTTGATATTCATTGCAGGGAAGACACGTTTTTCAGCAATACGACGATCAAGCGTGATCTCTTGGTTACCCGTACCTTTGAATTCTTCATAGATCACTTCATCCATTTTACTACCTGTTTCAATCAAGGCAGTAGAAATGATGGTCAGTGAACCACCTTCTTCAATATTACGAGCAGCACCGAAGAAACGTTTAGGGCGTTCTAATGCATGTGCATCCACACCACCTGTGAGAACCTTACCTGATGAAGGTACGACAGTGTTGTAAGCACGAGCTAAACGAGTAATTGAGTCGAGTAGAATAACTACATCTTTCTTGTGCTCTACTAAGCGTTTAGCTTTCTCAATGACCATTTCCGCAACTTGTACGTGACGAGCTGGAGATTCATCAAATGTTGATGCAACAACTTCACCGCGGACAGTACGTTCCATTTCCGTCACTTCTTCTGGACGTTCATCAATAAGAAGGACGATCAGGAAACATTCAGGATTGTTACGTACAATAGATTGAGCAATGTTCTGTAATAACATCGTTTTACCCGCTTTAGGCGGTGCTACGATAATAGAACGTTGTCCTTTACCAATTGGAGCAACCAAGTCAACAACACGTGCTGTTAAATCTTCAGAAGAACCATTACCCAATTCCATAATCAACTGTTCAGTTGGGAAAAGTGGGGTCAAGTTTTCAAATAAAATTTTGTTACGAGAGTTTTCAGGTGTGTCGTAGTTAATTTGATTAACTTTTAATAAAGCAAAATAACGTTCACCTTCTTTTGGTGGGCGAATCGTCCCCGTAATGGTATCACCAGTACGTAAGTTAAAACGACGAATTTGTGATGGGCTCACATAGATATCGTCAGGACCTGCAAGGTAAGAACCTGCAGCCGAGCGTAAAAAGCCGAAACCATCAGACAAAATTTCAAGAACACCATCACCAAAAATTTCTTCGCCATTCATTGCATGACGTTTTAAGATGGCAAAAATGATGTCTTGCTTACGGTTACGAGCCATTCCTTCGAGGCCCATAAACTCAGCAATTTTAATGAGTTCGCCGATCGGTTTTTTCTTGAGTTCAGTTAAATTCATAGATGATCAGATTGAATAAGAATGTGTGGAACACAGATAAAGAAAAGAAGCAAAAGTCGTCCGCAGTGCAATAGGTGAGCTGAAACTGTGTGTGAACAATAGCAAACTCAGAATCTATATAGTTGTTTCGAGGAGAAATATGTAAAACAATTTCTGTTGCCGAGCGGCGATCTTATGTGTTGTCTTTTAAGAAACAGGAAGATAATCCTAATGTTCCTTGAGTATGGAATATAAGTGAGATCAATGGATTTGTCAAATTATAGTCAAAAAAATACGCTAGAAAATCTAACGTATTTTTTTCGCACTCAATGATTAACCTAACTCAATCGAATTAGATGTTTTCTTCGATGAACGCTGTTAATTTTGATTTAGGTGCTGCACCAATCTGTTGAGCAACAACTTCACCATTTTTAAACATCAATAATGCTGGAATATTACGAATATTGTAATTTACAGCAGTTGCTTCACACGCAGTGACGTCAACTTTAACGATTTTAACTTTACCTTCGTATTCGCTAGACAACACTTCAAGTACAGGTGCAATAGCTTTACATGGTGCACACCAGCCTGCCCAGAAATCAACAATCACAGGAATGTCAGATTTCAGTACATCAGCTTCAAAGTTGTCATCAGTCGTGTTTACGATATTGCCAGACATGGAATTTGCTCCAAAAAATATTCTAAAGATGAATCTTCTATAAATATAAGTATTACATAGTCATCTTTAACAATGTAGGGGGATAAGTAAATTTTCAGCCTTTATTGTAAATTTGTCCAATTGGTGCTCACGATATTTACAATCGGATCCTTAGAAAATGCAGACAATGTGTAACATAATTGTCATATATGTTGAAAAAATAATATCTCAGTAAATTGTCTAAATAAATGGCTTTTAAAAAGCGTGTATGTGAATTAATCTAAGCACAATTCTGTATGGGTTTGTATAAATAATGTCTGATTTTTTGATTGATGAAGAATTACTTGCTGCCATCGATATGGGGTCGAACAGTTTCCACTTGGCGATTGCACGAGTGGATCATGGCGAAGTTAAAAAAGTTGCTTCTATGTCAGAAAAAGTCCAGCTTGCTGCTGGATTGGATGAAAATAAAAATTTAACAGAAGCTGCACAACAGCGAGGTTTAGCTTGTTTAGCACGTTTTGTTGGACGTTTAAGCTCAGTGCAGCCGACGCGCTTACGTATTGTTGCGACCAATGCTTTACGCCAAGCGAAGAATGGCCATGAATTTATTCAAAAAGCCGCCGAAATACTACCAAAACCGATTGAAATCATTGCAGGCCGTGAAGAAGCCCGTCTGATTTATTTGGGCGTATCTCATACCATGGCAAATAGTGGTCGCCGTTTGGTGATTGATATTGGTGGTGGTTCGACTGAATTAATTATTGGTGAAGAATTCGAACCTATTCATACAGAATCCTTGCAAATGGGTTGTGTTGCTTTTACCAAAGCTTATTTCACTGATGGTGAAATTAATTCAAAATCTTTTGATAAAGCCGTTGTTGCTGCACGCAAAGAATTATCATCAATTGCAAATACATATAAAGCTGCTGGCTGGGACACCGTTGTCGGTTCAAGCGGTACGATCAAAGCGTGCCGACAAATTGCAGTTAATATGGGCTGGAGTGATGCTCAAGAAAACTTGACCCGTGAAGGCTTGGATAAACTTAAAGATAAAATGCTGAAATATAAACATGTTTCAGATATGGAGTTTGATGGTTTAAAAGAAGACCGTCGCGCAGTTTTACCTGCGGGCTTAGCGATTCTTTATGCGGTTTTTGAAGTTTTAAATATCGACAAACTGGTGTATTCAGATGGTGCCTTGCGAGAAGGGGTAATGTATGACTTGTTGGGACGTTTCCAACATGAAGACATTCGTGATCGCAGTGTTCAAGCCATGATGGGACGCTATGGCGCAGATGCTAAGCAAGCACAGCGTGTAGTAGAAACTGCACAACATCTATTTGATGGGGTTGCGCAATCACTTAAACTCAGCAGTGATGATAGTGATCTTTTACGTCGAGCAGCTTATTTGCATGAAATCGGTTTGGCAATTAGTCATAGTGGTTACCAAAAACACAGCGCCTACTTATTACAGCATTCAGACATCCCAGGTTTTTCACAAATTGATCAAAACCATTTGTCACATTTGGTCGCTCATCATCGTCGGAAATTACGTGGTGATGCCAAAATAGATGTTCTAAAGGTCGGTGGACACAGGCTTATTTATCTTTGTTTGTTGCTACGTCTTGCTGTTTTACTCAATCATAGTCGCAGTGATGAGATGCTTCCTGCCATTGAATTGACAGTGGATAATGAGCAACAATGGCATCTCAGCGTTTCTGGCGATGCCAAACAATGGCCGTTGCTCGTTGCAGATTTGCATGATGAGCAAGTGCAATTTAAGCATTGGGACATTGAATTGAATATTCAGTCGGAACAGTTTATCGATTAACTAAAAGATCTCGTGATGATTTAATGAATTGTATAAACCATTAAATATCACCAGATTCTAAACTTCCGATGAGTGATTCATCGGTGAATTAGGGATAATACTCGACTCATGAAAAGTAAAGCTGCTCAGTCTAAAGCTTGGAAAACGGTTCAAATTGCACGTCATCCTGAACGTCCGCAATTCTTGGACTATGTAGGCGAAATTTTTACAGAATTCGATGCATTGCATGGTGATCGTTTGTATGGCGATGACGGTGCAATGGTGGGTGGATTGGCACGTTTTAATGGTCAACCTGTGATGATCGTTGGTCAGCACCGTGGTCGTAGTACTCGTGAAAAATTACAACATAACTTTGGGATGAGTAATCCTGAGGGTTATCGTAAATCACAACGATTATTAGACATGGCGGAACGCTTTAATTTACCTGTATTTACCTTTATTGACACGATGGGCGCATACCCTGGTGTGGGTGCAGAAGAACGTGGTCAAGCAGAGGCGATTGCAACCAGTTTGGCACAGCTTTCTAGCTTAAAAGTACCTGTTATTGCGACAGTTTTAGGTGAAGGTGGTTCTGGTGGTGCGCTTGGTATTGGTGTTGCAGATCGTGTCGTGATGCTTTCACACAGTATCTATTCAGTGATTTCACCAGAAGGTTGTGCTTCTATTTTATGGAAAACTGCTGAAAAAGCAGAACAAGCCAGCGAAGCATTGGCATTAACAGCAGACAAGTTGCAAGAGATTGGCATTGTTGAATATGTTGTTGATGAAGGTGAGGGTGCACATTTACATCCACTTGAGGTTATGGAAAAACTGAAGGATGTGTTAAAACAAGCGCTTGATGAATTACAGCCAATGAGTGCAGAAGAACGATGCGAAGCACGTTACCAGCGTTTAATGAAGTTTGGCAGCGACAATTTAGGGCTCGCTTATTAAAACAGCATTCGCAATTTTCTGAAAATACACACTTTCTAATCGGATGTAGTGGCGGCATGGATTCCATGCTGTTGCTATATTTGATGGCTCAACTTTTCCCTCAACAAATTCGTGCAATTTATGTCAACCACCAACTGCAAAAAGTCAGCGCTGAGTGGGCGGATTTTGTTGCACAGCAATGTCTAATTCTCAATATTCCTTATATTATTCAAAATGTTCAAGTTGCTGATGGCAATCTTGAAAATCAAGCACGTGAAGCACGTTACCACGCTTATCAACAGCATTTGAATGAAAACGAAGTTCTTGTTCTTGCACATCATCAACAAGATCAAGCTGAAACAGTAATATTACGACTCCTTTCGGGGGCAGGTGTTTCAGGTTTATCTGCAATGCAAATTGTGGATCATCGAACGATAGATCAAAAAGAAATTACACTATGGCGACCTTTATTGGACCTCTCTCGTGAGCAGATTTGCCAATGGGTCGAACAATTGAATATTCCCTATGTTGATGATCCAACCAATCTCGATACCCAATATGATCGAGCATGGTGTAGACATGAACTTTGGCATATTTTGCAAAACCGTTATCCAAAAATGCAGCAATCTTTGGCACGAACCAGTTATTTGATGCAGGATGCAGAACACATTCTCAATGAAGTTTTAGCTCAAGATTTGGCTTTTTGCGGTGATGCTGAACAGCTTGATTTAAGTCAATTTCAACAACTCTCACATCCACGACAACGTCAGCTCTTATCCGTTTGGATGAAAGGTGAACATACTTATCGCCCTGCATTTGATATGGTGAATCGAATTTTTGAAGAGGTGATTGATTCAAAAGTAGATTCACAGGCGGCATTGCAATGGAATCATTTTTATTATTTGCGTTATCAAAATCATTTGTATCGCATTGCAAAAGAAAAATATTTAGCTTCTAAATCAACGGCTAATTCAAATCATCCATTAGAACAACAATTGAATTTAAAGCATAAAGATCAATTCGATTTGGTATCGGGTCGCTTTATTATCGAAACAGCTGAAATGGGATTATCTTTTGCATTACTTGATTCTACGTTAACATTGAAAGCACGTTTGGGCGGTGAAAAAATTCATCTTTATGGCAGAGTCGGTGCTTGGCCTTTGAAAAAAGCGATTCAGGAAGCACATATTTTTCCTTGGATGCGTCATACAATTCAAATATTAAGTGTAGATAATGTTATGCTTGGTGTTTTTACACCAAAAGGATTTTGGTTGGCACAATCTCAATATTGTGAAGTAGGCGGATGGCAACCAAATTTAATCTCAGCGTTAAAAAATAAGGTCGGGCGTGATTCATGAGTGCAGTTTTAAATTGTAATATTACTTTTATTGGTGGCGGGAATATGGCTCAAGCCTTAATTGGTGGCTTGATTAGTCGAGGTTTACCTGCAACTCGTATTACAGTTTCAGATCCTGTAGAAGAAATAAGACAGTTACTGCTCGAAAAAGATGTTCATGTGACAGATAATAATGTTGCAGCAATAAAAGATGCAGATATTGTTGTTCTTGCTGTAAAGCCACAAGTTTTAGGTCTTGTGCTTAAACCGCTTCAAGGTTTATTTGATGGTAAATTGATTATTTCTATTGTTGCAGGTGCTGAAATTAAAACCATTTCAGCATTAACAGGAAATGATCGTGTTGTGCGCGTGATGCCAAATACTCCTGCGTTAGTTCAAACAGGTGCGCACGGTATGTTTGCTTATGATGTGGTTGAAGCGAAAGATCGTGAGCTTGCAACACAAGTGCTTGCTGCTACAGGTTTAACGATTTGGGTGAATTCAGAAGCTCAGGTTGACGCCGTAACAGCAGTTTCAGGTTCTGGCCCTGCATACTTTTTCTATATGATGGAAAGTATGATTCGTGCTGGAAAAAATATGGGGCTGGATGAAAAAGTAGCAACAGCATTAACATTACAAACGGCTTTAGGTGCAGCCCAAATGGCGATCACCAGTTCAAATTCTCCTGCAGAGTTACGTAAAAATGTAACTTCGCCAAATGGGACAACCCAAGCGGCACTTGAAGTATTTGATCGTGCTCAAATTTCACAAAATATTCAAACAGCTTTAGCTGCTGCGCAAAAGCGTAGTCAGGAATTGGCTCAAGAGTTAAGTGACAGTATTAAATAATTAATTGAATTTTTAGGAACGTTCCAATATGGGTGCAAATTCTGCGCAGATTTTTGGCATTATCATTAACGTAGCGATTTTGCTCGTATTCTTCCGTTTTTTAATGCAATTGGCGATGGTGAGTCCATATAATCCTGTGGTTATGTCGACAGTGAAAGCAACGAAAATTGTGGATGTATTTAGTCGCATTTTTCCAACACTGGGCAAAGGTCGTGTCAACACAGCTGCTTTGGTGCTGGTTATAGTTCTCTATTTGCTCAAGATTTTTGGGATGATGTATTTGCAAGGTGCTATGCCGAATAGTCCAATACATTTACTGATCCTTACTTTTGTAACCATGATTCAAGACTTAATTCGTTTTTGTCGTTATTTGATTTTTGCGACGATTATTTTAAGTTGGGTAGTGATGTTTACGCAGTCAAGATCTCCTTATATTGAAGTGATTCAAGAGCTTGCAGAACCGTTATTAGCACCGTTCCGTAAGATCATGCCAAATATGGGAATGATTGATTTATCTCCAATTTTGGCGTTCCTTGCTTTGTATATTGCAGAAATTTTGATGAATGAAGTTGCGAAGATTCTATTAACAGGTCTTTAATTCGCTGATTCAGAATTGAAAAAGGACTCGATTGAGTCCTTTTTTATTTGCTTGTAAAAATTGATTTTGATAATGAGGGACAGCATCAAAATTTATAAGAAAGAATAGGAATTAAGTGGCTTATCAACTGTTTAATGTATTTTTCTTTAGAGACGGTGAGAAGTATGTTCCTTAAGTGGGATTTAAAAAGCTTCCCTGACAGACATTATCTAGTCATGTTCTTTTGCTGATTATTCATGAGATAGTGATTTGAAATGTAAAAAGAATAACTATTCAAATTCTTATATTTAAAGTTTATATGTAGGGATTAGCCTTCGGCTCGAAGTACTTTTGTTTCGGCAAAAGTACCCAAAACCATTGTCATCCGCAAAACTCGGCAAATACCAATTTCTAAAAGATGGATCGCAGAACCATTAAATAGCAAATTTAGTCTTGCCTCAAACACGTTGCGGATGACATTTTCGCGTATCAATTTACTTCTTAAAATATATTGAAAAGCTTTTAAGAATAACTCGCATATAACATCAGATAATTAATCAAGTTATCAATGCGCTTCGTCCCAATTGTTGCCTTTACCAACTTCAACCACTAAAGGTACAGATAACGTCACGACTTTTTGCATCACATCTTGGATTTGTTCAGCCAATTGATCTGCAATTGCCTCATCAACTTCAAAGACCAATTCATCGTGTACTTGTAGTAAGAGTTTAGCTTGATCATGTGGTAAGATTTTATTCACTTCAATCATCGCCATTTTGATGATTTCTGCTGCAGAACCTTGTAGTGGCGCATTAATCGCCGCACGTTCAGCACCTTTACGCACCATCATATTTCGAGCATCAATATCAGGTGTATATAAACGGCGACCTGTAATCGTTTCTACAAAACCTTGTTCCAAAGCCACTTGACGAGTACGTTGCATGTATTCGTAAATACCTGGGTAACGATGGAAATATTGTTTAATATAGTTTTGTGATTCTTCACGAGTAAAACCAAGCTGACGAATCAAACCAAATTCAGACATACCGTAAAGTAAACCAAAGTTTACTGCCTTAGCCTGACGACGTTGATCATTGGTCACATCTTCAAGTACGACACCTAAAACCTCTGAAGCAGTACGGCGGTGTACATCTTGTCCATGCTTAAAGGCATCAACCAAAGCATCATCTTGTGAAAAATGAGCCATTAAACGCAATTCGATTTGAGAATAATCGGCAGCCAATAAAACACGTCCTTTCGGTGCGATAAAGGCTTTACGAATTTGACGACCAATTTCCTCACGAATAGGAATATTTTGTAAGTTAGGATCAGTTGATGATAAACGCCCAGTCGCTGTAAGGGCTTGGTGATAACTGGTATGAACACGATGTGAATCAGAATTGGCTTGTTTAACCAAAGCTTCGGTATAGGTACTTTTGAGTTTAGTTAGACCACGGTACTCAATAATTAATGAGGTAATAGGGTGATCAATTTTTTCTAAAACAGCTTCAGAGGTACTGTATTGTCCAGTCGCAGTTTTCTTACCCCCTTTTAAGCCTAATTTTTCAAATAAGACTTCACCGACTTGCTTAGGTGAACCGACATTGAATGATTCACCTGCGATCTCGATAATTTGATTTTCTAAGCTTTGAATTGTTTCAGCAAAATCTACACTCAGTTGATCAAGGAAGCTTAAGTCGAGTTCAATACCGTTCTCTTCCATGGTTGCTAAAACACTGGCAACAGGCATTTCGATATGATGCAAAATACCGCTTAATTCAGGAATTTCTTTCAGTTTACGGTCTAAAACTTCATAAAGACGATACGTTACATGAGCATCTTCAGCGGCATAATGTGCTGCTGTTTCAAGCTCAATTTGATTAAAGGTTTTCTGCTTTGCGCCTTTACCTGCAACTTGTTCATAGGTTGTGGTCAAATGACTTAAATAGACACGAGCAACATCATCCATACCATGACGCGTGGCAACAGAATTCAACACATAAGAAGCCAACATGGTATCGAAATACCAACCTTCAAGATGAATGCCGTGATTCTCAAAAATATGTGCATCATATTTTAAATGATGACCAATTTTTTCAACTTTTGGATCTTCTAAAATCGGTTTAATTTGTTTCAGAATGATTTCACGATTCAGTTGTTCAGGTGCACCCTCATAATCATGCGCCAAAGGAATGTAATAGGCATCATTGGCATCGAAAGCCACAGAAAAACCGACCATTTCGGCAATACGATAATCTAAACTGGTGGTTTCAGTATCAATCGCAAAACGTTTTTCAGTGCTTAAACGTTGGAACAACTTGTCCCAATCTGTTTGGCTTAAAACGGTATGGTAATTTGCTTCACCTAAACGATCATCAATACTGCTACTGGTCGCATGGTCAGTTACAGCTTCTGTATTTTCTGTTTGGTCAGATTGCACAGATTTTTCAATTTGTTTAGATGCTTGCTGATAGGTTCCGTTATTAGGATTATTTGGATGATCCAAAGATTGTAATTGGTTACGGAACTCAAGCTCAGTATATAAATTACGTAAAGCTTCAACATCAGGATCGCAAAGTTTTAAATCCTCATAAGTGAGATTCAAATCTAGATCGATGATAATACTTGCCAGTTGATGGTCTAATGTAATCCCTTCAACATTATCTTTGATGCTTTGACCAACCTTGCCTTTAATATTGTCGACATTTTCTAAAATGCCACCGATTGAATCATATTCATTCAATAATTTAGCAGCGGTTTTGGCACCAACACCCGGAACACCACGGATACCATCCGAAGCATCACCCATTAAGGTTAAATAATCGATAATTTGGTCAGGGCGTACACCAAACTTTTCAATGACCCCATCAATATCCATCGGCTTGTCTTTGAAGCTGTCTTCAAGGGTGACTTTTTCAGTCACCAACTGCGCCATGTCTTTATCACCTGTCGAAATCAGGACTTGATAACCTTCTTTCTCGGCTCTTTTCGCCAAAGTACCAATGATGTCATCCGCTTCAGCACCGGGTAACATATGTAAAGGAATACCCAATGCACGAATTAAAGCGTGTAAATACGGAATTTGCTGAGCAAGCTCCTCTGGCATACTTGGACGATCACCTTTATAAATCGGTGAAAGCTCATGGCGAAAAGTAGGTTCTGGTGTATCAAAAATAACAGCCATATGCGTAGGTTGAATACGACGCATCAATTTTTGAATCGCAGAAATTGCACCACGGATTGCATTGGTCTGTAATCCAGTTGATGTGGTTAACGGTGGAAGTGCATGAAAGGCACGAAATAAAAAGTATGACCCATCGACCAATACAAATGGTGGCATGGCAATTTCTCTAATTGATTAAACTGGCTATAGTGTACATTGAAAATACGTACTACGACTAAAGGGTGTTGCGAATAAAAACAATGTAATATGATGCATTCTATAAAATGTATAAATAATTTGATAATTCGTGATGTAAATCTATAAACACTCGATCAAGGAAATCCATGCATTCACAACAAGAACAGAATGGTCACCAAGGTTCTCATTATCGTACTGACAATTATCGGACGAGCACGTCGGATCGTTATGGTTGGTTAGCGAAATTGAATCTATTTGCTCTGGCAGGGTTTGTCTTGGCAATGCTTGCGATAGATGAGCAAGGGTGGGTTTGCGGCATAGGCGTATTTTTCTGTTTTATTCTTATTTTTGTGTTTAGAGCATTGTCTGAACAGCAAAATATGATTCGTTTTCAACAAAGACAAATTCAGGATTTAATTGCAGCGCAACAACTGAATAAACCGACTGAATCACAATCTCCAATTGTTGAAACCCGAATGCATGAAGCTATACAGAGTGCTGGAAAAGCTGAACATGAACAAATAGTCGAAATTCAATCTCCAATAGATAACAAAACTACCATTCCGTTTGATCAACACCCTCATGCGATTGAAAGTGTACATGATTCAGGAATAGCAACTTCTGATTTGGATGCATTACAAATACATGAGCAGACAGGTATTTCTGAACATGATCATGCGACTGTGAATGCTGAGCTTAACGCTCAACCATTATCTAAAACTTATTCAGAGATTAATCAAGAGTCTGACTCACAACAAAAAAAGCAATCCTTATTAAAAAACAGCCAGTTAAAAGACAGCGATCTTCTCAAAGATTTAAAAGGCATGACTTCTTTATGGAGCGCTTTTGTTGATTGGTTTAAGGGTGGCAACAGCATTGTTCGTGTTGCAATTATTATTTTATTCATCGGTATTATTCTATTACTGCGTTTTGCCAGTGAATATTGGCAACCGACTTTGACCAGTAAAATGGTGGGGATCGCTGTTGCTGGTGTTGTTATGACGGTCGTTGGATATCGACTACGGCATAAGCGTTATGGTTATGCGATTAGTGTACAAGGGGCAGGGCTAGGCATACTTTTCTTAGTGCTGTTTAGTGCATTCAAATTGTCGGTGATTACTTCAGTTGGACTGAGTTATGGTCTGCTGATTGTATTATTGGCAATAACTTTACTTTTGGCATTACGACAAAATGCGCTAATTCTAGCTTTTATTGCATTGGGCAGTGGTTTTGTTGCGCCTTTTATTTTAAATACAGGCAGCAATAATATTCCTGCATTATTTAGTTATTATTTGGCGTTAAATATTGCACTTGCAGTGATCGCATTCTTTAAACCGTGGCGAATTTTGAATACGGTTTCGCTCTTAGCAACGTTTGGTGTAGGTGGTTTAAGTATTTGGGCCAAGGCTCAACCAGAACAATATTCCATATTAACGTTGTTGGTGTGGTTACATTTTGCTTTATATCTATTCATTTCTATACGCTATAGCTTAAACATTGCAAAATATAAAATTGCTTTTAAAAATATACCGTTGATTGATACAGGTTTAATTTTTGCGACGCCGTTTATGGCATTTACCTTGTATGCAGGATTGGTTTATCACAGCGCTAGCCGTTTGAGTTTGGCGAGTGCGGTATTGGCATTGGTTTATTTTGCGATCGGTTATGTTTTACATAAAAAATATCAATCACTAACTTTATTGATTCAGAGTTTCTATGGTTTGGGATTAACCTTTTTAGCCTTGGTTTTACCTTTTGCCTTAGATGCACAATGGACCAGTACAGGGTGGGCGGTTCAGGCACTGGCTTTGATTTGGATTGGTTGTCGTCATCAACTTAAAAATAGCGTGTTGTTTGGGCTTGTTTTATTGGGTTTAAGCGTTGGTTCTTGGTTTAAAAGCATTTTTATCGATGAAAATATCAGCTTACTCGCAGTCACATTCCTGTGTTTTGCCTTGATAGCGAGTTTATACATTTTCTATACGCCTGAATTGGATGAGTCAGCTTCTAAATCATTTTCAAAACAGAGCATTGCCGAGAATGACCAATCGGACTCGACTCTACAACATAAGTTCAGCTCAGTTTTTAGAACATTGATCGGAATGACTCGAGTCATTGGTTTCATCGCATTACAGCTTGTTGTTCTAAGTTATAGCTGTACGTTGTACAGAATGGATTTACATGATCACAATGCAATATTGATGATTATTCTGACCATCATGGCGATTGGAATTGCATGGCGAATACATCAAGTCCAACGACAAATTTCAACAACTGTACAGTTATTTGCCGGATGTGGATTATTTTACTTTGCCATGATTCCAGTGATGTTGTGGCAGGCAGATATCGTTTCACTTTGGTGGACGGTTCAAGCTTTAGTCATGGTGATATTCACTAGTCGTTATGCCGTTGTCGCTTTAAGAAATTTTGCATCAATTATTCTATTTTCAAGTGCGTTAGCGGGCGTTGTTGCGATTTTCAATGATGATACCTTCCGCTATTTTTCTGCGACGCTATTGATCTGTAGTTTGGCTGTTTCAGCATATTGGTTGAGGTATCAAACTCGACCTGTAGGCATGTCATCGGATCGTATCTTTGCATGTATGAGTCTGTTGATTTCATTCCTATTTACGCCATATTTAGCTTATAAACTGTTTGATCTGCTGTCATGGAATCTGCGTAGTGTTACATTGCCAATGTTATTGTGGTGGGCAATGCTGACACTGATCTATCGATTTAAACAGCGTGTACTGGATCAAGCTTGGTTATTTTTCACAGTCGCATTATTACTTTTAGGTACTGTGGAAATCGCTTTAGTGAGTCTGTTTGTTGTTGATGACTTCCAATTTTGGGCAATTTCATCTGAGTATCATTCAGCAATGTTAATGACGATTGTCATGTGGGTGATTGCATTTGTTTTTGTGTTAAAAGCATTTGCTACACAACTCAATCGAGCACTTGCGCAATTCCTTATGTTCATTGCAGTTGTATTGATGGCAATATTTGGCGGTTTGCTTGCTTCGAATACACTGTCGTTTACACCACTGTTGTTATTGTTCCCGATCGCCGTATTACTGGCTTCTTTGAAAATTAAACCCTTCCAGTTTCTACAAGATTATTGGGTAAATAATATTGCTGTAGCAGGATTGGGTTTAGCCAGCTTATGGGCTGTCAGTTTGTTCCATGATGGTCATTGGAATTTAAGTTATGTGACCTTATTGAATCCAATCGATCTATTGAGTATTGGACTGTTCATTATTTTGATTGCTTCGATTAAACCGATATTGCAAGGACAGCAACGTGGATTACAAATCGGAAGTGTAGCAGTGGTGATTCTGACTGGTTTGATGTTAATCAGTAGCATCATGTTACGCAGTTTAGATCACTTCTTACAGCTTCCTTATTGGTCTGTAGATGCATGGCAAAATGGAACAGTTCAGGCAAGTTTAACCATTCTGTGGGTGGTTTTAGCACTTATTCTCACCACATTCGCCAGTAAAAAAGCCTTACGTCATGTATGGATGATCGGGATTGCTGTATTGGCTTTGGTGATTGCTAAGCTAATTTTCTTGGATCTTTCTCATACGCATACCATTACTCGAATTGTCTCGTTTATTGGTAGTGGTTTAGTGATGTTGGTGATTGGTTATTTTGCGCCTTTACCACCCGCACACAAAGATATAAGTACTGAAAATGAAAGCTAAAGTGAAGTTGAAAATAGTGGTTTTATGAGGTTAATAATTTAGAGCATGATTTGTTATTGCTGAATAGAGGCTGAATAGAGATAGCCCTATTATTAGATATAGGGCTATCTCTATTTTTCATGGTGATTGGTGCTTAATGGTCATACTTAAAATAAATTTTTAATAATTTTTACAACAGTTTATCTTGCTTCTTCTCAAGTTTTAACTCTTGTGCGGAGGCATAATCATCAATGTCTTGATTAGGGGACGCCTCAGCGACCAATGGGCGTTCTACAAAGCCAATTTTTGGTACAGCGATTTCAATTTTATTTTCAACAAAGCGATTTCGAATAAATTCGTGGATTTCATCTTTGACTTGTAAATAATTGTCCTGTTTGCACCATAGCGCAAATAGAATTTCAATCGATGATTCACCAAATGCAGAAACAGTGACGTGTGGTTTTGGATCAGCCAAAACCAAGGGATAAGCATTTGCAATATCAATTAAAACTTCACGAACTTTGTTGATGTCTTCATCAAAGTTAATGGGCACAATAATCGGTAATCGCCGTATAGGGAATTTGGATAAATTGTGTACGGGGGCACGAATCAACTGTTCATTTGGTAGTCGGACATAAACATTGTCCAAGGTTAAAAGTTTGACTGAAAGTAGGTCAATGGAAATCACCTCACCTTCAATGATATGTCCACGAATCAATGTGAGCTGAATCGTATCACCCACTTCAAAAGACCCTTCACCGATCAGAAATAAACCACTAATCAAGTTGGAGGCTGAAGTTTGTGATGCAAAACCTAAGGCAACGGTCAAGATACCTGCGGCACCTAAAAATACGCTGAGTTTAAAACCAGCTTCTTTTAAACTGGCAATCACAAACAATAAGAAAATAAAATAGAAAATACCTCTACGCCAAACCAAGCGTTGATGTGCATTAAAACGTGCACCAATGGTTCGAATAAAAGTATTAGAAACAACTCTTGCAAGAACGAAACCGACAAAACATAAAATCAGTGCAACTGCAATTTCACTGAGTCGGTCTACATTCACATTGGTAAATATGCCTTTCAAACTATCTGTAATGTCTTTGGCAATATTGGATTCAGCCATATTTTTACCTCAGCCTTAGAAGAATGAATCAAACATATTGAACAATGCTCCACCTGGAGAGCGTGGCGGATGAACATAAGTCACCTCACCAGCCAATGGTGGTGTACGATTTTCAATTCTCACACGGGCAGGGCGATCATTGCCTTCATATAATACTTTGATTTGTGATGTCCAAAGTCGTCGCGTACTTTCACTATAAAAAAGTGGTAGGGCAGGCACAGGGACATTCATGCGATCAAAACGTAATTGATGGCTACTGACATTGTGAAAATCGATAGGTGTTACTGCACGGAAAGCACGTGGACGCAGTAAATTAAGCTCAGTGCGACCATCGACTGATGTGGCATAACACATTTCACCACTTCGATGATCAGGTCCAAACCAAGTGTCTTTAGGGAGGATCACTGGAATATCAAATAACGGTTCTTTTTGAGCCTGAACAAAGCCTGATACCCAAAGTGGGGTACTGATAAACAGCGTTCCTCGTTGTCCAGCTGGAATGTAAATAGGATCAACTGGGCGAATCACCACGGAACGATCTGCCAAACGAGGCATCAATTGGAAAGTGCTATGGGTTTCCCTAAACATATAGCGTTCAATATGTACAGGTTCAGGAAATCCAAAATTAACATCATGGATCTGATGCCATTGCTGTTCATAGTCATACTGGAAATGTGGACGATAATATTCCAGTCGCCATTCCTGCATACTACGTGTAAGTCGCAGCATCATTGAACCGAATTGCCATGCTTTGCATTGTGAAAGCTCAAAGTGCTGTTCTCCCCACCATTTTAAATCAGGGAGTTCTGGCTCTAGATGTTCATTCTTTTTAGACAAAAGTGTTCATCCTTATCATTAAATCTTCAAAAACAGACTTCACGCTGTCATACGCATAGAGTACACTCAAAGCAATTTTAATCATTAATATAAGTTGTAAATGCAAGTCCTTAAACAATTACAAATACCATATAGTTTTGCAAAACGGCATGGAGTGCTGTTGCGTTATGAGGGTGACCAAGTTTTTATTGTTCGTCGTCAGGATACCGCACAAATTGCGATTCAGGAAGCACGTCGCTATCTTGGTCGTACAGCACAACATCAATTATGTAGCGAAATTGAATTTAATCATATGCTCAGTTCAAGTTATGCAGGAGAAACTGGGGAATCTCAACAAGTTGCAGCAGGTTTGGAAGATCATCCCGACTTGCTTAGTTTAGCGGATCAAGTCCCTGAAACTGAAGATTTGATGGATCAAGAAGATGATGCACCGATTGTCCGTTTGATCAATGCTCTATTGTCTGAAGCGATTCGTGTCGGGGCTTCCGATATTCATATTGAAGCATTTGAAAAGAAATTATCTGTACGTTTACGTGTAGATGGTCAATTGCGTGAAATCGTACAACCACGCCGTGAACTCGCACCATTATTGGTGTCACGTATTAAAGTTATGGCGAAACTGGATATTGCCGAAAAACGTGTTCCGCAAGATGGTCGTATTTCTTTGCGTCTTGCAGGACGTGAGGTTGATGTCCGTGTTTCAACCTTGCCGTCATCGCATGGTGAACGTGTGGTGATGCGTTTGCTGGATAAGCAAGCAGGGCGTTTGAATATGACTCATTTGGGTTTGATGCCACATGACTATGAACGTCTAACTCAATTGGTTCATCGCCCCCACGGTATTATCCTTGTTACTGGTCCTACAGGTTCAGGTAAAACTACAACGCTTTATGCAGCTTTGTCTGATCTGAATGATGGCTCAAAAAATATTTTGACTGCCGAAGATCCGATTGAATATCAACTTGAAGGGATTGGGCAAACTCAGGTCAATACCAAAGTGGATATGACTTTCGCACGTGCTTTAAAAGCGATGTTACGTCAAGATCCTGATGTGGTGATGGTTGGTGAGATTCGTGATTTGGAAACGGCTGAAATTGCAGTTCAAGCCTCTTTAACAGGTCATTTGGTTTTATCTACACTACATACCAATACTGCGATTGGTGCAGTAACACGTTTAAAAGATATGGGCATTGAGCCATTCTTATTGTCTAGTTCATTGATTGGTGTGATTGCGCAACGTTTAGTTCGTACTTTGTGTTCGCATTGTCATACATGGCGTGATGCAGATCAGTTTGAGAAAGATGTGTTTAAACCTGTTAGTACAGATTTGAATTTGCAATTACCTGTACCGAATGGTTGTGATTATTGCTCGCATACGGGGTTTACAGGTCGTACTGCAATTTATGAAATTGTCCCGATTGATGAGCCTATGCGCCGTTTGATTCATGGTAATGCTGCAGAGTATGAGCTAGAGGATTATGCACGTAAGGATTATGGTTCAATTCGTGATGATGGTTTGCGTAAAGTTCTGGCAGGTAAAACCACGATGGAAGAGGTTTTACGTGTGACAAATGAAGCCGCGGAGTGATGGGGTGGTTGTGGGTTGTAATGTGTTGATTTAAATTAAGTTATATTTAATTTCATGTTAAGGTGTTTTATATTGTTTTTAGACGGAGTTTAAAGGATTTGAATGAGTGATAATAGTGAATTAACAGATAAAGTGAATATGCAAATAGCTTATTTAAATATCTTACAAAATATAATTAACCGAATGTCTACCTTTGGCATTGCTATGCAAACAGCATCAGTTACAACACTGACAGCTTTACTGGCTTACGCTTCTTCAACTGCTTCTATGGATACTTTTAAGTTATGGATGTTCTTAATTCCTTGGCTTTTTTTCGCAGGATATAATGCCTTTTTTCTAAGAGCTGAAAGAGCATTTAGGGAACTTTATAACCAAACAACAAATAGAAATAGTATTTCCTTTACCGATTTTCAGATTAATAAGAATGACCTAAAGAATCTTTATAAGAATACGGAAAATTGCCATTGGTCAAATGTGATTTTATCAAGGGTATTGATCACATGCCATTTGGTAATTTTTATAGTAATTATTTTATTTGCATATTTTAAGGGACTATCATGTATTTAAGCGCAGAAGTTACTGATTTTGAGAATTTTAATCCCACTGATTATATTAGCAATAGAGAAGTTGAAGAATATAAGGCTAATAAAAAAGAAGTTTTAGATGATTTAAAAGACTATTTATTAGTTGATGGTAACAGTTTAGATGGAAATGAAATACAAAACCATTTATTTCCTGAAGCAGATGTTGATATTTTTTTATCGCATTCTCATGGTGATGAAAATGCTGTAATTAAACTAGCTATTTTACTTGAAAGAAAAGGCTTAAAAGTTTTTATTGATTCATGTGTTTGGGGAAATGCATTTGAATTACTAGAAGTTATTGATAAAAAATACTGTCGTAATAGTGATGATAGTGCCTATGACTATTATAAAAGAAATTATTCTACATCACATGTATATATGATGTTAAATACTGCTTTACATAAAATGATAGATAAATGTGAAGTGTTTTTGTTCTTAGGAACTCCAAACTCAACGTCAGTAAAAAATGGTATTGAAAATAAAAAATCTTTGAAATCACCATGGATTTTTTCAGAACTTGCATTTGTGCAACATGTACAACGAAAAAGCTCGTTTAATATAGAAATTTTAAAATCTGTAACTGAAAGTTTAGAAAATGGACAAATTATAATGGACTCTTTACAAGTACATTACAATCAACCAGAACTTGACTACAGAATTACCTGTCAGACTTTACATGCATATCTTCGTGGAACATACTCAGGAAAAATACAGTCATTTAGCACATTGTACAGTCAATTAAGAAAATATTGATATTTATAAATTCTCTCAGCAAAGTGATTTAGAAACAAGT
>Ga0209023_10002284_pt1 | contig 24233 bp, 26 predicted proteins | sample LakOneMetagenome_FD_187468 | JGI IMG/M metagenome (GOLD analysis project Ga0209023, IMG submission 187468) | Freshwater and sediment microbial communities from Lake Erie, Canada (SPAdes) (version 2) | ecosystem: Environmental > Aquatic > Freshwater > Lentic | place: Lake Erie, Canada... | reverse complement strand
GGACTCGAACCCCCACAACTTTCGTCACTGGAACCTAAATCCAGCGCGTCTACCAATTCCGCCACGCCCGCGTGAAAAGCATCCAATCCGGCCGCGATGCCGCGAGCGGCGGGCTTATAACATGTGCCTGTCGGTTCGCAGCAAAAAAATGGGCCATTTTGCCGCCGCCGGAACAATGCGTCACCGCTGGACAGACACACCGGAAAATGGTCCGCATCGGTCCGATGGCAAGCCCTAAATCGCCCGAACCCCACCTCGACCGGCGCGCTCTGATGGCCGGGCTGGGCGCGACCGTGCTCGCCCCGGTCTGGCCCACGGCGAGCCTCGCGCAGGCACGCCCCACGCTGGCGCTCCAGGCCAAGCCCGCCAGCCTCCCGTTGCGCCCGGACGCCGCTGCAACGCCGATCTGGGCCCTGCAGGGGCCGGAACTTGGGTTCGGGCGTGGCGACACGGCCGGAATCACGTTTGCCAACGGGCTGTCGATGCCGGCCCTGCTCGAGATAACCGGATTGGACGGCGTCGCAGCGGCTGAACCGCTGACGGCGCGCACCCCGCTCGCAGCAGGGGCCACGGAAGCCCTGCAACTGCCGCTGCGGCACGCCGGAACCTATCTCGCAGGCCTTGGGCTGCTCGGCGATGGTCAGGCCCAGCCCTCCCAGGCGCGGGCGCTGGTGGTCCGCGAGAGCCAGCCGGTCGTGGTCGACCGCGACGAGGTGGTCTTGATCGAGGACTGGCGCATCAAGGCCGACGGAACCGCCGTTGCGCCGGGACTTCAGCCTGCAGATTCGGCGGCAATCCAGACCATTAACGGCAAACCTTCGTTCGATCTCTCAGCTCGAAGCAATGAACGGATAAGGCTACGCTTCATCAATGCCAGCCAGCGCACTGTTATTGCAGTCAAACTGGAGGGCCTCGAGGTCCGGGTCATGGCGCTGGACGGCCAGCCGGCCGAGCCATTCGTGGCCCGGAACGGCGCGTTGGTGATTGCGCCGGGCGGCCGGGTCGACGTGTTCGTCGATGTCACCGGGGCCGCGGGCACGGCCTATCCGATCCTGCTCCACGACGGCCGCAACGCCCGCTCGATCGGCAAGCTGACCATATCGAACGAGCCGCCGCTCCGCCCCGCGCCTTTGCCGATGGCTCTGCCACTTCCCTCCAACGGCCTGCCCGCCCAGATCGAGCTGAAGACTGCCACGCGCGTCGACCTGGCGCTCGGCGGACCGCCGACCGACTGGGCAGCGCCGGCCGGCTTCTCCAAAACCTCCCCGCCCGCCTTCCGCGCCAAGGCCGCTCGCAGCGTGGTGCTGGCGCTGACCAACCGCGCCGCGATCGCCACCGTGTTTCACCTCCGCGGCCATCACTTCCGGCTACTGGATCGATTGGACGACGGCTGGAAGCCGTTCTGGCTCGACACGCTGGCGGTCGAGCCCGGCCAGACCCAACGGATCGCCTTCCTGGCCGAACATCCCGGGCGCTATTTGATCGAACAGGTTGCCACCGACTGGGCCGCGCCGCGGCTGGTGCGATGGTACGATGTCGCATGAGGAGATAGGCCATGAGCAAATCCGTCGCCGCCATCCGCAGCGTCGAGGCCCGCGGCCTCGTGGTCCCGATCGGGCGGCCGGTGAAGACCGCGTTCTCGACCATCGAGGCCGCGCCGATGGTGCTGATCGACGTCGAGACCGATCAGGGCGTGACCGGCCACGCCTACATCTTTGCCTACGCACCGCTGACGATAAAACCGCTGGTGCATCTGATCGAGGAGATCGGGCGAGAGCTAATCGGCAAGCCGGTCGCGCCATACGACCTGATGGCGGCGATGAATGCCAAGTTCCGCCTGCTCGGCTGGCAAGGCCTGGTCGGCATGGCCGTGTCCGGTCTCGACATGGCCTATTGGGACGCGCTCGGACGAATTGCCGGTCAGCCGGTAGCCGCGCTGCTCGGCGGATCGCCGCGACCGCTCAAAGCCTATGACAGCTATGGCGTGGTCGATCCCGTCGCCGACGAAAAGGCGCTGCGGCGTTCGCTGGACCAGGGTTTTCGCGGCATCAAGATCAAGGGCGGCGACGGCGATGCCGCCAACGACGAACGCGTGGTGAAGGGCGTCCGCGCTTTGCTCGGTCCTGATGTTGCGCTGATGATCGACTTCAACCAGTCGCTCGATCCTGCCGAAGCCACCCGCCGCATCGCGCGGCTCGAACCCTATGACCTGACCTGGATCGAAGAACCGGTGCCGCAGGAAAATCTGTCGGGCCATGCGCAAGTGCGCGAACGGTCGCCGACGCCGATCCAATCCGGCGAGAACTGGTGGTTTCCGCGCGGCTTTGCCGAGGCGATCGCTGCCGGCGCCAGCGACTTCATCATGCCCGACCTGATGAAGTGCGGCGGCGTCACCGGCTGGTTGCAGGTCGCAGCGCAAGCGGAAGCCGCCAACATTCCGACGTCGAGCCATTTGTTCGCCGAAGCCAGCGCCCACATGCTGGCGGTAACGCCGACCGCGCACTGGCTGGAATTCCTGGATTTCGCCGGCGCCGTGCTCGCGGATCCGGCCAAGATCGTCGACGGCACGTTGACGGCGCACGGGCCCGGATTGGGACTGGAGTGGAACGAGACGGCGGTCGCGAGGTATGTCGTAACCTGATCGGCCAAGGATGCGCGCCGGACGACAGCAACCGCCGCGTCATCATTGGACGTTGGACTTTGCGGTGAGTTCGATCCCAAGCGCCTTCATCACGGCGATGGTCGTTTTCAAAGTCGGATTGCCGCTTGCGCTGAACGAACGATAAAGCTGCTCGCGTGACAACCCTGTTTCCTTGGCGATTTCGGTCATTCCCTTGGCGCGGGCAACGACGCCGAGAGCGTGAGCAATGTAGCCTGCGTCCTCGGTCTTGAAGGCTTCTTCCATGAAGGTGGCGATCCCCTCATCGGACAGCAAATCCTCAGCCGGATCATAAGTGGTCAGCTTCCCGCCCATCTTATTCACTCCATTCCCCTGCAAGGCGCTTTGCAGTCTTGATGTCCTTGGCCTGTGTGCTCTTGTCGCCGCCGCAAAGCAGCACGACGATCATGCTTCCACGCTTCTGAAAATAAACGCGATAACCCGGTCCGTAATGGATGCGCAGCTCGCTGACGCCGTCGCCGACGGATTCGACATCGCCCGGGTGCCCATGGGCCAATCGATCCAATCGCGAAGCAATTATCGCTCTGGCTCGGTGATCCCTGAGCCGCACACGCCACTTTCGAAAGGTCTCGGTTTGCTTGAGGACAAGCATATGTAGTTTATAAACTACGAGACTGCTAGATGCAAGTGATTCAGTAATCGATCGCCAACGTGTCATAGAGCCGCCGGAACACCGCCGGCAGCGTTTCGGTGAGGTCTTCGGCGATCAGGCCGGGACCTGCTTCGCGCGCGCCCTCGCCGTGCATCCAGACGCCGATATTGGCGGCTTCATAGGCCGGCACGCCCTGCGCCAACAGCCCCGCGATCATCCCGGCCAGCACGTCGCCGGCGCCGGCGGTGGCGAGCCAGGGCGGCGCATTGCTGGCGATGCTGGCGCGTCCGTCCGGTGAGGCCACCACCGTATCCGGTCCCTTCAGCAGCACCACGGCGCCCGAGCGTTCGGCCGCGGCGCGCACGCGTTCGAGCTTGGAGCGGTTCGGATGCTTGTTGCTGGAGTCGCTGAACAGCCGCGGAAACTCGCCCTCATGCGGGGTCAGCACCACCTGCGCCTCTTCGCTGGCCTTGATCGATTCAAACAAGCGTTCCGGCGCTTCGGCGAAACTCGTCAGCGCGTCGGCGTCGAGCACGAGGCTTCGCTTGGCCGACAGCGCGGTGTGGACGAGGTCGCGTGTCCGCCCGCCGACGCCGGCACCCGGCCCGATCGCGACGGTATTGAGACGCTTGTCATTGAGCAGCTCGGCGAATTCGACCACGGTATCCACCGCGCGCACCATCACCGCTGTCAGTGCCGCGGCATTGACCGCCAGCGCCTCGCGCGGCGAGGCCACGGTGACGAGGCCGGCCCCTGCCCGCAATGCACCGCGCGCGGCCAGGCGCGCCGCACCGGTCGAGGCAAGGTCGCCGGATACCACGACGGCATGGCCGCGGGCATATTTGTGGCCGTCGATCCGTGGAACTGGAAACGAATGCTGCCAGGCTTCCGGCACGTTTTCGAACGTCTGCGGCTTGATTTCATCGAGCACAGCCGCATCGATGCCGATATCGGCGACACGCACGTGGCCGCAATGCATGCGGCCCGGCATCAGCAAATGCGCCGGCTTGCGACGGAAGAAAGTCACGGTCTCGACCGCATTGATCGCAGCGCCCATCACCGCGCCGGTGCTGCCGTTGATGCCACTCGGCAGATCGACCGCGAGCACCGGCGCGCCGTTGGCGTTGATGGCTTCGATCATTTCCAGCGGCTCGCCCTTCACCGGGCGATCGAGGCCGGCGCCGAACAACGCATCGATGATCAGCGCAGGCCTGCCGATCGCCTGCGGGTTGAACGGCAGCACCGGATACTTCCAGCCGCGTGCGGCCAGCGCCGCGTCGCCTGCGAGGCTGTCGCGCTCGCACAGCAGGATGACCGAGACGTCGCGGCCGCGTGCCGCGAGTTCGGCGGCTGCGACAAAGCCGTCGCCGCCATTGTTGCCGCGGCCGGCCACCACCACGATCGGCCCCTCCGCGACCAGATCCATCGCGGCCTCAGCGACGGCCTGGCCCGCGCTCATCATCAGCGCGAAGCCGGGCGTGCCGGCGGCGATCGTCAGCCGGTCGGCGCGCTCCATTTCCGTCGTCGTCAAAACTTCCATGCCGAATCCTCAGCCCGATCGCCTTTTCCAGAGGCACCCAAATCAACCAAAAACAGCCAGTTTTATCGCGCCTGCATACGAATTGATCGCTTTGCCTATTTGATAGGCTTCGCTATCATGAATTCCACCGTCTGGGCCGCTCTATCTGCCTGTTAAAAGTCTGATAACGTTCCGAAATCAGGCGCATTAACAACTTGGCATAGACCCTGCTTTTGAGGAAGTCGGCGCAGGTGAGCCCGGGAATGTTGGAGTTCACAACACTTTCGAGCTGTTTCCGATCCTGTGCCAATACGGCGCCAAGCGCGACATCGAAACGATCTGCACTCTGTTATCTTGAAATGCCCCGGGAGGCGCTCAGTGAAGAAAATCGAAGCCATCATCAAGCCGTTCAAGCTCGACGAGGTTAAGGAAGCGCTTCAGGAAGTCGGACTCCAGGGCATTACCGTCACCGAGGCCAAGGGTTTCGGCCGGCAGAAGGGACACGCCGAACTGTATCGCGGTGCGGAATACATCGTCGACTTCCTGCCGAAGGTAAAAATCGAGATCGTGATCGGCGATGACCTGGTCGAGAAAGCCATCGACGCGATCCGCCGCGCCGCCCAGACCGGGCGCATCGGCGACGGCAAAATCTTCGTCTCCAATATCGAAGAAGCGATCCGCATCCGAACCGGCGAATCCGGGCTGGACGCTATCTGAGCCGGGTGCTATCCCGAATCTTGCGACTTAATAAGAAAAAAAGGCTGCTTCGGCGGCCTGATTTCGTTTGTGGAATTCTGGCGCTTAACATCCAGGCGTTCCATTGGCGCAGGTCGCTGAATTCTGGAAACCGCATCCATAAGAGGTATTCATGAAGACCGCCAAAGACGTTCTGAAATCGATCAAGGACAACGACGTAAAATACGTCGACCTGCGCTTCACCGACCCGCGCGGCAAGTGGCAGCACGTGACTTTCGACATCGGCATGATCGACGAAGAAATCTTTGCCGAAGGGACGATGTTCGACGGCTCCTCGATCGCCGGCTGGAAGGCGATCAACGAATCCGACATGTGCCTGATGCCGGACCCCGTCACCGCGACGATCGACCCGTTCTTCGCCGAGACCACCATGGTCATCACCTGCGACGTGCTGGAGCCGACCACCGGCGAGCCCTACAACCGCGACCCGCGCGGCATGGCCAAGAAGGCCGAGGCGATGGTTAAGTCGATGGGCGTCGGCGACACCGTGTTCTTCGGACCGGAAGCCGAGTTCTTCGTGTTCGACGACGTGCGCTTCTCGTCGACGCCCTACAACACCGGCTTCAAGCTCGACTCCTCGGAATTGCCGACCAATTCCGACACCGAATATGAAGGCGGCAACCTCGGCCACCGCATCCGCACCAAGGGCGGCTACTTCCCGGTCCCGCCGCAGGATTCCGTGCAGGACATGCGCTCGGAAATGCTCGGCGCGATGGCCAAGATGGGCGTCAAGGTCGAGAAGCATCACCACGAGGTCGCTTCCGCCCAGCACGAGCTCGGCATGAAGTTCGACACCATGACGCTGATGGCCGACCAGATGCAGATCTACAAGTACTGCATCCACCAGGTCGCGCACATCTACGGCAAGACCGCCACCTTCATGCCGAAGCCGGTCTACGGCGACAACGGTTCGGGCATGCATTGCCACCAGTCGATCTGGAAGGGCGGCAAGCCGGTGTTCGCCGGCAACAAGTACGCCGACCTGTCGGAGACCTGCCTCCACTACATCGGCGGCATCATCAAGCACGCCAAGGCGATCAACGCCTTCACCAACCCGTCGACCAACTCCTACAAGCGTCTGGTCCCGGGCTATGAAGCCCCGGTGTTGCTGGCCTACTCCGCGCGCAACCGCTCGGCCTCCTGCCGTATTCCCTACACGGCGAACCCCAAGGCCAAGCGCGTCGAAGTCCGCTTCCCGGATCCGATGGCAAATCCGTATCTCGGCTTCGCCGCGATGCTGATGGCCGGCCTCGACGGCATCAAGAACAAGATCGATCCGGGTCCGGCGATGGACAAGGACCTGTACGATCTGCCGAAGGAAGAGCTGAAGCAGATCCCGACGGTGTGCGGTTCGCTCCGCGAAGCGCTGGAAAACCTCGACAAGGACCGCGCCTTCCTCAAGAACGGCGGCGTGTTCGACGACGATTTCATCGACGCTTACATCGAGCTGAAGATGAGCGAAGTCGAGCGCTTCGAAATGACCCCGCACCCGGTCGAATTCGACATGTACTATTCGCTGTAACGGCGAAACGCATTTCACCAATGCCAAAGGCGCCCCTCGCGGGGCGCCTTTTTCGTGACACCTATCGTTCGGCCCAGCCCGTTGCGATCGCGTTCGCCCAGACCTGCATGCCTTTGGCACGCGCCAGTTCGGCCATCGGCCCGCCGTCGTAGGGGACGTACCGGATCGTGGTGGACCACCCTGCCCGGGTGCGGTCCAGGATCGCGTAGCATGCGTGCGGCGTGCCGACCTCCACCACGTAGGGAACAGACACCTTCCCGTCATAGCCGGGCAACCCGACGCTGCCGGGGTTGACGACCATGCGTCCGTCCCGCAGCCGGACCACACGCGGGATGTGCGTATGCGCGCAGAGGATCAGCTCGGCGTCGATCCCCGCGGCACCGGCTTCGATCGAATCGATCGAAGCCGGCCGCACGCTGCCGTCCTCCACGACGCGATCAAGCCAGAACGCAGCGTCATCCTGTGGCGATCCATGACAGAGCAACACCTGTTCGCGGTACCGCAGCGTCGACGGCTGGCTCGCCATCCATTCGAAATGCCTGCGTTCCAGTCGACAAAAATCGCTTCGGGTCGAGCCGCCCGCCTGCCAGAGTTCGACGAGGATGCGGTCCTGATCGCCCCGCACCGACGGAAAATCGCGCGCGATCAGCAGATCCGCCGTTCGCGCGGCTTCCAGCGGCCCGCTGACATGGTCCCCAAGGTTGACGACATCCGTGATGCCGAACGCGGCGATATCCGCGAGCACGGCTACAAGCGCCGGCAAGTTTCCGTGAACGTCGGCGATTGCAGCAAATCTCACATGGGCCTCCCAATTCGGATGGCCGATGATTCACTCAATGCGGGAGCATGCAGGGGCAACGGTCTCTTTAGCTGCATTTATCAAGCGCCCGCAAGCTGAGTGTCAAATCGGCGCTGATGGAAAAGTTACACAATCAAGGGGCGCGATCAAGACCGAGTCGGGATCCGCCTTTGTCGTTCGTCCTACGGACGCAACACCTGCTCGCCACCATCGTGCGAGGAACCGGAGACGCGCCATGATCCCCACCATCACCGCCTTCGAACAGTCGCCCGACCGCGGCAAGGGACAAGCGCGCGACATGCGTGTTCGCTGGGCGCTTGAAGAAGTCGGCCAGCCCTATGAGGTACGCCTGGTTTCATTCAGCGTGATGAAGCAAGGCGCCCATCTCGCGCTTCATCCGTTCGGGCAGATTCCAACCTATCAGGAAGGCGAACTCACCTTGTTCGAGTCCGGCGCGATCGTGCTCCATATCGCAGAACGTCATCGCGGCCTGCTGCCCGAGGATGCGAACGCCCGCGCCCGCGCCATCACATGGATGTTTGCATCCCTCAGCACGATCGAGCCGCCGATCCTCGATTTGACGACAGCCCTGCTGCTGGAGCGCGACGCCAGTTGGCACGAGCAGCGCCTGCCGCTTGCCAGGGATCGCCTGCGCGCCCGGCTCGGAGAACTTTCGCGGCGACTGGACGATGCCGACTGGCTCGATGGCGCGTTCAGCGCCGGTGACCTGATGATGGTGACGGTGCTGCGCCGGTTGAACGCGTCGAACCTGCTGCCGGAATATCCCAACCTTCTGGCCTACGTCGCCCGCGGCGAAACGCGACCGGCCTTCCAGCGTGCCTTCGACGCCCAACTGGCGGTTTTCACCGCCGTATCGGCGGACGACGGATGAAGAATGGCGCATGCGCGGCCCGCTGAACGGGTATTGGCAGACACGTTCATGGCTGCTACATCATTTCAACGATCCTTGAATTATAGGACTGTCGAAATATGGACGAGCGTGAAGCCCGAACCGCCTTCGCCGCCTTGTCGCAGGAAACGCGGCTGCGGATCGTGCGGCTGCTGGTGCAGGCCGGTCCCGATGGAATGGCGGCGGGCGCGATCGCCGAGGCGGTCGAGGTGTCCCCCTCCAACGTCTCGTTTCATCTGAAAGACCTCGAGCACGCCGGCATGATCGCGCCGCGCCGCGAGGCGCGTTCGATCATCTACTCGGCGGATTTGGGCGGTTTGAGCGACCTGATCGCGTTCCTGATGCAGGACTGCTGCGCCGGCCATCCGAAAATCTGCGCGCCGGCGTTGGCCGACGCCCGTTGCCGGCCTGCCGCCAAGAAGAAGGCGCACGCGTGATGAACCCTTTTGATTTGCCGCGCCGTCTTGTGGCCGAAGGCCTCGGAACGTTGCTTCTGGTCGCGACCGTCGTCGGGTCCGGCATCATGGCCGAAACCTTGACCAAGGACGTGGCGCTGGCGCTGCTCGGCAACACCCTGCCCACGGGCGCCATTCTGGTCGTGCTGATCACGATCCTGGGGCCGATATCCGGCGCCCATTTCAATCCCGTGGTGACGCTGGTGTTCATGTTGAAAGGCGAACTGCGCCCGCCGCATGCGGCGCAGTACATGGCCGCGCAAGTGATCGGCGGCATTCTCGGAGCGATGGTCGCACATGCGATGTTCGGCCTGCCGCTGCTGGAATTCTCCGCCAAGGCACGGACCGGGTTTCCGCAATGGTTTGCGGAAGCCGTCGCCGCGTTCGGGCTGGTCGCGACCATCCTCGGCGGCCTGCGATTCCGTGAGGCCGCGATTCCGTGGCTGGTCGGGCTCTACATCACGGCCGCCTACTGGTTCACCGCCTCGACGTCGTTCGCCAACCCGGCCGTCGCCATCGCGCGATCCTTCACCAACACGTTTTCCGGCATCCGCCCGCAGGACCTGCCGGGATTTGTCGCCGGCGAAGTCGTAGGCGCCATGGCCGCGCTGGCACTCATGACATGGCTGCTGCGCCAAGCTGAATCAGAACCGGGAGGCATCCGATGACCGTCACGATCTATCACAACCCCGATTGCGGGACCTCGCGCAACACGCTGGCGATGATCCGCCAGAGCGGCGAAGAGCCTGAAGTGATCGAATATCTCAAGAACCCGCCCTCGCGTGCGAGGCTCGTCGAGCTGATCAAGGCGATGGGGATCACGGCCCGTGGGCTACTGCGCGAAAAAGGCACGCCTTATGCAGCGCTCGACCTCGCCAATCCAAAATGGAGCGATGACGAATTGATCGATTTCATGATCGCGCATCCGATCCTGATCAACCGTCCCGTCGTGGTGACAGCCAAAGGCGTGAAGCTGTGCCGGCCTTCCGAAGCCGTGCTCGACCTTCTTCCCAACGCGGACATCGGACAATTCGTCAAGGAAGACGGTGAAATCGTCCCGGCGAAAGCGGCCGACGCGCGCGCCGGATGAGGCCGGGAGCGTAGCCTCGCTTTTTCAGCTCTCTATGGCGACTGCACCGACGGGATGATCGCCCTGACGTGCAACCATTTCAAAAAGCAAAGGCCCCCGGCAAACCGAGGGCCTCAACGCCAGGAGTACATCCGTCCTGGTCAAGGGGTGATCAAATCACCCTGCATCGCGATCTAAGCCGAAGACTATGACTGTGATGTGATAGGACGAGAACATTTCGGTGTCATTCCATTTCCGGAACAGACCCGCGCGCCCAATTCGGTTCAGCCCGACGACTTCACTCCTGCGCCTCGCGCTCCATGTCGCGGCCGGACAGGTCTTCGCCCTGCATGCCGGCATAGTCACGGGCCATTTCACGCATCAGGAACTTCGCCGGGACGTCGTGATAGCTGCCGTGGTCGTTGACGTACTGCATGTAGGTGCGGCCGGCGCCGTCGAACGGATGCAACAGCGCGTCGCCATGGCCGTCGAAGTCGAGCGGCTTGACGCCGAGCTTGGCGCACAGGCTGTCGTTGAAGGTCGGCGTCGCCTTGCGCCAGGCGCCGTCGACGAACACTTCGGCAAAACCGTGCCAGGTGAACATGTCGGTGCCCATGCTCTGGCGCAGCTTCTCGGTGGTCAGATGGTTGCGCACGTCGGCAAAGCCGACGCGGGCGGGAATGCCGTGGACGCGACAGGCAGCCGCATAGAGCGCAGCCTTGCCGACGCAATAGCCGTTGCCCGCCGCCAGCACGCTTGACGCCCGAAACGATTCCGGCGCGCGCATGTTGACGTAAGGATTGTAGCGGATGCCGTCACGGACCGCGGTGTAAAGCCTGCTCGCCTTCTCCCGCTCGCTGTCCTGCGGCCGCACGGCGGCATTGGCGAACGCCACGACGGATGGATGGTCGCTGTCGATATAATCGGCGGGATCGGTGTAGAGACGACGCATCGCGTCAGGCAGCAAGTCGGTCATGGCGTGATCTAACAACGGCAGCGCCCTGCGATCAATGCATAATGCGGAGCGAGCCGGGATGGCAGCGGTTTCCTGCGATGACGGAAAAACTGGCCCCGCGCGACGCGCGGACACCACGATGCCCTTACTGGAACGGCGGGCAACAGGGCCCGCCGCTGCGCTCGTGTTCCCGCGTCAGCCGTGCAGCATCCACGAATAATCCGAATTGAACACCAGATCGGTCGAGGCGTGCTGCAACAAGTCGTCGGCGTTGACATTCTGAAGGGTGACCGAGGTCGCGGCCAGATTGTCGAAGGTAATGACGGTGTCCGCGCCATGCTGCGTGAAGTGCAGGTTTTTCATGCTCTCGTTGCCGATAAAGGCGAGCCTGTCCTCGCCGACATGGAAATCGGTAATCGTGTCGTTGCCGCTGAAAGATCCCTGAAATGGCAGGTCGCAGAACGCGAAAGTGTCCTTGCCGCCGCCGCCGGTGAGTTGATTGTCTCCGGCGTGCTCGAGCAGAACGTTGTTTCCGGCTGAACCAATCAGCTTGTCGCCGCCGGCATACGAGCCGAAGACGTTCTGGAAATTGGAGATGACATCCCCTGTTGCATCGCCCCGCGTCGCCGTCGAGGTTGCAAGGTTGACCGTTACGCCGGACGTGGAGTAGTTATATGACAACGTGTTGATCCCACTGCCGCCGTCGAGGTGATCGGCACCGACGTCGCCCTGGATCATGTCGTCACCGGCGCCGCCGTTGATGGTGTCATTGCCGGCGCCGCCATAGATGATGTCATCGCCGCCGTTGCCGTTGATCACGTTGTCGCCGCCGTCCCCGAAAATCGAGTCCGCGAAGTTGCTGCCTTCGACATTTTCGATGCTCGTATAGGTGTCGTGGCTCACAAAATTGAAATTCTGATCGTGAAGCCCGCTGGTGGCGTTGTTCGCGAGCCAAACCGCCGCCCCGTAGACAGCATCGCGGTAGTCGACCGTGTCGGTGCCGGCGCCACCATCAATCTTGTTGGTACCCAGGCCACCATTCAGGAGGTCATTGCCGGCTTCGCCAAACAGCTGATCGTCGCCGTCGCCTCCGCGGAGGCTGTCGTCACCGGTGCCGCCATAGAGAAAGTCGTTGCCCGTCCCGCCATCGAGAACGTCGCTTCCGGCGCCGCCGGTGAGCCAATCCGTGCCGGAGCCGCCCCACAGACTGTCACTGCCGTCGCCACCGTAGAGGGTGTCGTTGCCGGAATCTCCGAAGATCGTATCGTTGCCGCCCTGGCCGTCGATGTAATCGTCGCCGGAACCGCCGTGAATCATGTCGTTGGTATTGCCGATCACGACGAGGGTGTCGTTGCCGCCCTGAAGGTTGAAATAGGAGTCGCTCTGGGGCGTGTACCAGATCGGGCCGTTGTCGGCGTTGCCCAGGTTGATATAGCCGGCGCGATCATTGTCCTCCAAGGCTTCAGCGAAGAGCTCCGCCCTGGCGGGATCCGAAACGGGAATAGTGCTCAATTGCTTCAACATGAGGTGTCTCCCAAGGTGCTGGCCGATCCGTAACGAACCGGCACTCATGTGCCCTGAGTTACCGGACGGGAGTTCGGCCTGCTGTGACGCAGGTCACGCGGCAGACAGCGGCGATGGTCTCTGCTGCGCGAAGGAGAATGGCTAAAGCGCCGGTGATATCCTCCGGACGCATCAAGCCACGCTACGGTGCGGAGATCCCTTGCTCTCTCTGTCCCGGCCTGGAGTAATCTGGAAGCGCTGGAGGAGATCGAAGCAATGACACGAACGCGCAAGATATCGATGTCGATCATTGTCCTACTGATTTTTGCGGGTGCGGCCTATCTGCTTCACAGCTTGTCTTTCGCCACCCAGCAAGCGGTAGCCGCTGCATTCGGCATGATCGTCGGCCTGACTGTTCTCGGACTGGCCTGCTGGCAATTTCCGAAACTCCGCAGCGGAGTCATCCAGAACGTTGGTTATCCAGGCTTTGGACCGATCTCCATCACTGCCCTGCTCGGCGGTCTTGCTGGCTACTGGATTTTCACGCTCATCATGGCCGGCTAGGCGCTTCGACCGGAAACGGCGAAAGTCCTCGCGCTCGATCACATCTCGCTGTGATCACGCCTTCGGCGGATTCTCTTTCAGAAACCGCTCGACGTCTTCCTGTACCGAATACGGCGTCGGGATCGGATCGCCGACATGGTCGATCGGCCGGTCGAGGCTCAACCGCACCATTCGCGCGAGATCGGCCTTGCGGTACGGCTTGGTCAGCAGCAGCACGCCGTCACCGGGCCCGCCATCGGAACTGAACGCGCCAAACGTATTTCCGGAGGTGTAGAGCACGCGGAGCGGCGGCCGCAGGGAAGAGACCTTCTGCGCCAGTTGTCGGCCGTTCATGTTGCCGGGCATCACGATGTCGGTGAACAGCAGATCGAAGGCGGTACCGGCATTGACGAGTTCGAGCGCCTCGGCGGCGTTCGATGCCGATATCACGGTGTAGCCGAGACTCCTGAGCCGAACCGTCACGAGATCCCGCACGAAGTCGTCGTCCTCGACGCACAGGATGGTCTCGGTGCCGCCGTGCAGTTCTTCGTCGCCGGCGGCGGCGACCTGCGTCGGCGGGCCGCTGTCTGCCTTCGGCAGATAGATCCGGAAAGTCGCGCCCTTCCCTTCCTCGCTCAGCACCACGATATTGCCGCCGGATTGCTTGGCGAATCCGAACACCATGCTGAGCCCGAGCCCGGAACCGGTGCCGAACTGCTTGGTGGAAAAGAACGGTTCGAAAATCCTGCCGCGGATCGCCGGTGGAATGCCGGCGCCGGTATCGGCCACCTCGATGACGACATAGTCGCCGCGACCGAGCCCGTTCGCCGCCGCCTCGGGCGCGTCGAAGCTGACATTGTTGGTCCGCAACACCAGCCGGCCGCCGTCGGGCATGGCGTCGCGCGCGTTGATCGCGAGATTGACCAGCGCCGAACTCAACTGGCTGCGATCGACCAGCGCCGGCCATCCCGGCTCGCCGAATGCCGTCTCGATTTCGATCTGCCGGCCGAGTGTCGGCAACAGCAACTGCACGACTTCCTCAACCAGCGCGTTGACGTCGGTCTCGACCGGTCGCAACGGCTGCTTCCTGGCGAAAGCCAGCAGATTGGCGGTGAGCTGGGCCGCGCGGTTGGCCGCATCGTCGATCATCTTGACGATCGAGGCGAGCGCCGGATTGTCCTGTACGCCGTCCGCCAGGATCTCGATCGTGCCCGTGATCACGGTCAGCATGTTGTTGAAGTCGTGGGCGATGCCGCCGGTCAACTGCCCGACCGATTCCATCTTCTGGGCCTGGAACAGTTGCTGCTCCGCCGCGCGCTTTTCGGTGATGTCGCGCACGAACGCGTTGATGATGAAGCCGTCGCCGCGGCGCAGTGCGGTCAGCGACACCTCGGCAAAGAATTCGCGGCCGTCCTTGTGCAGCAATGGCGTTTCGTAGCGCCCGCCGGTGGCATCCCCCGAAGCCTGGGTCAGAAACTGGTCGACCCATTGCCGGTGCGCCGCGCGCTGCGGTGCCGGAAACACCAGTTCTTCGACGCCGACGCCGATCGCCTCAGCGCGCGACCAACCCGTCAGGGCTTCGGCATGCGGGCTCCAGTCGAGGATCACGCAGGCGCCATCGGTCTGGACAAAGGCGTCGAGCGCGCTGTCGACGATGGATTGCGCCGTCTGCTCGCTGTCGATCAGGGCCTGGTACGCCCGCTTCTGCCCGGTCACATTGCGAACGACGCCGACCGCCCCGCACAGGCTGCCTGTCGCATCACGCAACGGACGCGCCGTCACCGCGATATTCTCCCGGACACCGGTCGCCTTGGCCTCGGCGATGTACTCAACGTCGTCGACGTCCTTGCCGTGCAGTGCAAGCGCCAGCGGCGACTCCTCCGGCAGTGCGCGCGTGACACCGTCCGGCAAAAAATACCTGAACGGGTTGGATCGAACGGTGATCGACAGATCGCCCCCGAGCAGCCGTTTCGCGGCGGCATTGGCGATCACGACCCGTCCTTTCGCATCGACCACCAGAACGGGATCGCTGATGCTCTGCACGGCATGTTCGAGCAGCGCCTGTCGCGTCTGCCGTTTGGAAAAGGATTGCGCCAGCACCGCCGCCAGCGTGGCCGCCAACAGCAACGCGACCGCGACGCCGGCCAGCACGGCATAGCCGATGGCGACAGCCTGCGCCGCCGCGGCCCCAGGGAGGAAATACCAGGTGAATCCGCCCACGATGCAGGCCGTCACAACGACCAGCAAAACCATCGCAAGCGCGAGACGGCCTGAAAGCGTCATTGCCTCGATCGGCCTCAAATGATGAATGGACGCCTGATCTGGCGCCAAGAATGGGATCAAATATCGGCCACGAGAGAAGTTGCCGCAGCAATCTAACCGGACTTCATCAGCCCGGGCGCATCATTTCCACCCCGTAAAATTACGGGGCGCATTGAACTGGCGTTCGAGCGAATCGGTAACGCCGCAGACGCCTCACACGCCGAAGATCTTGCTGTAGCGCGCCTTGATTTCCTCGCCTTGCGCCTGCACCGCGGCCGGATCGGACTTGAGCAGTTTCAGCTTGGCCAGCGGGACGTGCTCGCCCTTCTCCTTGACCTGCGCGTGGAACGAGCGGTGCGCAAACACGTCGACCAGCATCTGCTGGGTCTCGGCGCTGAAGAAGAAGCTCTGGAACAGCCGCGCGGCATTCGGATTCGGCGCGCCACGGAAGACGCCGGACGGCACGATGATCAGCGGCGCCCCCTCGGCCGGATACACCACCTCGACCGGCTTGCCCTGGTCCTTGAGCAGCACCAGATTGTAATCATTGCCGTCGGCCATCACGGCGCGCTCGCCGAGCAGGATCTTCTTCGGCGGGTCGGCGGCGGATTGCACCTGCATGATCTTCTGCTGCGCCAGCTTTTCAAGGTAGGGCCAGCCCAGATCGCGCGACAGCACGAAGGTGGCGGTCATGATGGCGCCGCTGTAGCCGGGATGGGCCTTGACGATCTTGCCGTGCCATTTCGGATCGAGCAGATCGGCATAGCTCTTCGGTGCATCCTCGCGCTTCACCAGATTGGTGTTGTAGCCGATCACCTCCATCCAGGCGCACGACGTCGCATACAGACCGTCGGCATCGACCTGGTCGGCCGGAAAATGCTTTGCGACATCGTCGGGAAGATATGGCGCGAGCCAGTCGTTCTTTTTCCATTCGAGATAGTGCGCGGGATCGGTCGAGTTGGCGACGTCGACGGCGTTGATGCCGCTGCCCTGCTCCTGAGCGATGCGCTGGAAAATCCGCTCCGCGCCGGAACGTTCGACGCGCACGGTGATGCCCGGATATTTCGCCTCGAACGTTCGCGCCAGACGTTCGGCGGTGGTGAGTTCAAGGGCGCTGTAGTACGACAGCTTGCCCTCCTTCTTCGCCGCCTCGATCAGAGCGGGCGTCACTTCCGTCGCGGGAGGAGCCGCAGCTCGCGACGGCTCGGCGAACATCATGCCCGCGGCGGCGGCCGTGGACGCCTTGAGCAGGTCACGCCTCGACCATTTGCGGTTCCGCATCGCATCCCTCCCGTATTGACGCGACCGGATTGGTCCGGCCGCCTGTAGCCTGTTCCGTTCCGATAAATCGGAACGGGGCTCCAGATTCTAGTTTTGACGCGTTCTCTTCACGCGAACCGGTATCCACTTCGCTCGAAAACGCTCTAACTCGCCCGCTTGTGCGCCTTGAGCGCATTTCCGAACGCCTCGAACAGCGCCCGGTTGATCGGATTGTGCTGCGGGTCGTACTCGGCATGCCACTGCACGCCGAGGGCAAATCCCTGCGCGTCCGCAATCCGGATCGCTTCGATGGTGCCGTCTTCGGCGACGCCTTCGATCACGACGCGCGCACCGGGGTCGAGGATACCCTGCCCGTGCAGCGAATTGACGCGGATACTCTCGCAGCCGAGGATGGTGGCAAAAGCGCCGCCGGGGATCAGCTTGACGTCGTGCCGGTCGGCGAACACCACGGTCGGATCGGGATGGATTTCGCCGTTCTCAAGCCGCGGCATGCGATGGTTCATCCGCCCGGGGATCTCGCGAATTTCCGGATGCAGCGAACCGCCGAAGGCGACGTTCATTTCCTGCAGGCCACGGCAGATGCCGAAAATCGGAATCCCGCGCGCCACGCAGGCCTCCGACAGCGCCAGCGCGACATCGTCACGATGTTCGTCGTAAGGCTCGTGCTTCTCATGCGGTTCGATCTTGAAGCGGGTCGGATGTACATTGGCACGGGCGCCGGTCAGCACGATGCCGTCGACGACGTCGAGCAAGGCGCCGACATCGGTAATCTCGGGCGAGCCCGCAAACATCAGCGGCAGCGCACCCGCCACGTCGGCGACCGCGCGCAGGTTGCGCTCGCCGACCATCTGCGCCGCGAAACGATTTTCGACGCGATGGGCGTTCCCGATCACCCCGACCACGGGCCGTTTCATCGCAGGAATTCCGCTGTCATCGTCCTGTGCAAGGATCTTCTGGGTTGGGCCACGATTCCAGCCGATCATGCCTGCGAGATCGTGCCGGATCAATATGTTATGACCACCACCAGCGCTTCACAGCTGCGCGAGAATGTCAGCCCTGCGGGGTCGCTTCGGCTATTTCCGCGTGAAGGCTTCGCGGGCATCAATCGCCTCGATGCCGGGCAAACCCGCTGCGCGGAGCGCCGTGGCGGCCGGGTTGTCCGCCCCGTTCAGCCACGGCAGCCTTGCTGCGATGGCGCGCGTGACCGGCTCGCCGAGGGCGCCGCCGATATCGAGCGGCCAGAACCCGTTCGGCACCACTTCCGCGGTGACCTCCCCGAGGCGATAGCCGCTGCCGAGCACGGCAGCCACATCATCGGGAGAAACCAGCCGTGCGGTGCCGGGATTGGCGGGATCGGCGAAACTGACCAGCACCGGAATCAGCGGGCCCTTTGCCGCCACGGTGCCGGTTTGGCGGCTCATCTCGTTAAAGGACACACGCTTGCCGCCCGCGGCCGTGTAGGCGCGCAGCGCCAGATAATTGATGCCGTCGAGATCGAGCTTGCCGTTATCGAGATGCGCCAGCAGGGCGACGAGGTTCTTGGCTCCGCCGAGATCGACGAAAACCGCGTCGCCGACGGTGCGGGTGTGGCCGCCGCGGCTGTAGCCGCGGTCGGGATGGACCGCCAGCACGCTCGAGGCCGATTTGCGACCCTCGGGGGTCTCAACCTCGATCGTGAGGCGGTATTTGTGGCCAGGCCGGTTGATCCTGATCTGGTCGCCGACGAACAGCGCCGCCAGCAGCACAACCGGCCCGACCCATTTGAAATTCATGTCGTCCTCACCGGCCCGTCACATCCGCGTGGTGCTCCGCTTGGCACACTGGACAGGCCAGCGTCAAACCGGCGCGCCAGTCGCCGGCGCGCGCGCGGCGGCTTGATCCTGGCCGCGTTTTGTCCAAAGACTGGCCCATCGATCATTTGGCGAAGGAATCAACGTGACAACACCGGCTGACGATCGCCTTCAGGCCCGCAACGATCTGGCGTGGGCGATATCCGTCGGCGGCATCGGGGTGGTGCTGTTCGCGGCGCTGCTGTTGTTCACCTGGACGTTCGCGGCGACGATCTTCCTGATTTTCGCCGGCATGCTGCTCGGCGTCGCACTGACCGCCATGACCCACCTGCTCGGGCGCGTCGTCAGGCTCGCGCATTCACTGCGGCTGGCGATCGTCTGCCTGTGCCTCGCCGGGATGTTGTCGGGCATCGTCTTTCTCGGCGGCGCCACCATCGCGCAGCAGGCAACGGTGCTGAGCAACACCATCAAATCGCAACTGGTGACCGTCAAGGCATTCCTCGAAGAGAACGGCATCGACACCAGTTATCTCGATTTCGGCAATGCCGCCACGACACCGGCCCCATCCGAGTCAACGACGACAACCACCACGCCAGCCCCGGCACCGGCCCACAACTTACCGAGCGCTGGCGCGCTGGCTTCCAGCGGCGGCGCCATCGTCAGCCAGACGCTGAAGGTGCTGCTTGGCACCGTCAGCGCGGTCGGCAACTTCTTTATCGTGCTGTTCCTGGGGTTAGCCTTCGCCGCCCAACCCGGGGTTTATCGCGCCGGATTGCTGTTCCTGGCGCCCGCAAGGCATCGCGCGCGTGTCACCGTGATCATCGACCGCATCGGCGAAACGCTGGAGCGCTGGCTGATCGCGCAGATCGTCACCATGGCCGCGGTGTTTTTCGTCACCTGGATCGGACTGGCCGTGATCGGGATCCAGAGTTCGTTCATCCTCGGCATCCAGGCCGGGCTGCTCGCCTTCGTTCCGACCGTGGGCGCGATCATCGCCGGCCTGATCGTGGTGCTCGCGAGCCTCGCCTCGGGATGGGTCGCGGCGCTGAGCGCGTTCATCCTGTTCCTCGGCGTGCACGCGATGGAGAGCTATGTGCTGACGCCGATCATCCAGCGGCAGGCACTGGACATTCCGCCGGCCACGCTGTTTGCATTCCAGATCCTGCTCGGCGTGGTGTTCGGCATCTGGGGATTGGCGCTGGCGCTGCCCCTGATGGCGGTCGCCAAGGTCATGATCGATCATTTCAAGGCCGAGGACTCGGCGTCTACGGCCTCGATGATGGCGCCCTAAAGCGCGATGAGATTGGGTTGAATCGTCATCGCGCTTTAGCTCTTTGTTTGCGCATGATCTTTTCGGAAAACCGCTTCACACTTTTCCGGATCATGCTTTAACCGGCGCTGGTCACCGTGATTTCGGTGTGCTCGACTTCGGGAGGCGCCGCGAAATACTGGCCGACCAGGCCGCGCCAGGCAGTGAAATCCTCCGAGCCGCGAAAATCCACCGTGTGGTTTTCCAGCGTCTCCCATTTCGCCATCAAGCGGTAACGCGACGGCTTCTCGATCGACTTGTGCAGCTCGAACCCCTTGCCGCCCTTGGCGCGCAGGAACAGCGGACGCGCCTTGGCGACGGCGGCTTCGAAGTCCTTCTCGGAGCCGGGCTTGACGTCGATCTGTGCGATTTCGAGGATCATGTGAGATACGCCTTGTTGTGAGAATGCGCGTATCTAACCCGCCCGGTGAAAAAGAAAAAGGCGCCTTGCGGCGCCCCCGGCATCAACCAACTCGACCGTGTTCAGCGAAACAGCAGCACGGTGCCGACAACCATCATGGCGCAGCCGACGAACATGATGGCAGGCCAGCGCGTTCTGCGCCGATCGTAACGCCCCTGCGCACGACGCTGCGAGATCAGCGCCGACTCGAATTCTTCCGAGGTCGAGAACATGCAGGCGAAACCGCCGCGGGCCGTGGCAGCCGCTGCTTCCAGCGACATCAGGGCAGCCTGTGGGTTTCGTGTGCGACGTGAGTCCATAACTTAACAATATGGACGGAATGGTAAACGGGAGGTTACCGCACCCGCCTCAGGCGGTCGCGGTCGCCGGCTTTGCGGGCGCAGGCTTTGCCGGCCCTGGAAGTCCTGCGGTCTTGCGCCGCCAGTTCTCCAGCGACAACGGCAGCTCCTCCGCGGCCTCGACGCGGTTGCGGCCGCTGCGCTTGGCCTGATAGAGCGCCGTATCGGCCGATGCCAGCAGCACCTCGAGTTCGGTGCCCGCCGGACCGCCGGCGACGCCGATGCTGACGGTGGTATCGACAGGACCGCTCTCGATCACGATTCCGGAGGCCTCGAACGCCGCGCGCACACGCTCGGCCACGACCACGGCCTCTTCCAGCGAGCAAGGCAGCAACGCTGCGAACTCCTCGCCGCCAATTCGTCCCGACAGGTCGCTGATCCGAAGCGTCGAGACCACGACGGTCGCGAACAATATCAGGACCTCGTCGCCCGCAGGATGGCCGAAGCGGTCGTTGATCGACTTGAAATGATCGATGTCGAAGATCAGCACCGCCACCGGCCGGCCGGCGCGGGCCTCGCGATCGATCACCCGCGCGGTCGCCTCGACGAATCCACGCCGGTTCAACAGCCGGGTCAGCGGATCGATCGAAGCCGCGGTCTTGTGCTGGGTCACCGTGCGTTCTGAAACCAGCATGAAGATGATGAAGACGGTGCCGACCGCGTACAGCACGAGCTCGATCGCAAAACCGGTGATCCAGATGTTGCCGGACAGCTTCTCGTTATAGGGCCGCATCAGGTGACCCAGCAGGATCGGCAGCATCAGCACGAAGCCGTGCATGACCGGCACCAGGATGGCGGCCCAGCGTTTCTGCAACGGCTTGCGACGCTCGGTCCACAACTCACCTGCGGTCAATGCCGCATAGAATGCGACGATACCGGCGCCGAAGGTGATGCGGGCGGCGAGCGCCCCGGGCGGAAACGCCAGCGCGATGGGAATCCAGACCAGTGCGCCCAGCACCATTCCCGGCAGGTTGGGTTTGCGGCCATGGAACAGGCGCGAGGCGTTCCAGACCATGCCGCAGGCGACGAAACCGACGCAGTTGAGCGCCAGCGAAAGTGTCACGCTGAACGAATCGCCGGCGATGGTCCACAAACCGACCGACGCCGCCCCGAGCAGATAGGCGGCGCCCCACCATTCCAGCGCCGGATTGTTTTCCTGCTTGCCGAAAATCAGCAGCATGCCGCCGAGCATGGCCGCGATCATCGTGGCAACGAGATAAAGCGTGGAGGTATCGAGCGACATGGGCTCTCCGAACGCAGGTGATGCAACTTGTCCGGCGCGCGAAGTGCACTTTGCGCCATCGTCCGGCGCAACCTAGGGCGCGCCGGGTTCGAATCCGGTTTGCGCGGGTGACCAAGTTTTCACGAAAAACCGCGGTAATTGATAAGTAAATCGAAAGCAAAAAGGGCGCCGTGAGGCGCCCTTTTGTTCGTCGCGTGAATGCAGCATTCGCTGCAAATTGTAGCGAAGCGATTAGCGCTTCGAGAACTGGAACGACTTGCGCGCCTTGGCGCGGCCGTACTTCTTGCGCTCCACGGTACGGGAGTCACGGGTCAGGAAGCCGCCCTTCTTCAGAACGCCGCGCAGATCGGGCTCGAAGTTGGTCAGCGCCTTGGAGATGCCGTGACGCACGGCACCCGCCTGGCCCGACAGACCGCCGCCTGCGACGGTGCAGATGACGTCGTACTGGCCGGCGCGGGCAGCGGCGACCAGCGGCTGCTGGATCAGCATGCGCAACACCGGGCGAGCGAAGTAGACTTCGACCTCACGGGTGTTGACCACGATCTTGCCGGCGCCGGGCTTGATCCAGACGCGGGCGACCGCGTCCTTGCGCTTGCCGGTGGCGTAGGCGCGACCGTACTTGTCGACCTTCTTGACGTACTTCACCGCGTCGGGCGCGGCAGCGACCTTGAGCGAACCGAGCTGGTCGAGCGACTGCATGGTATCGGACATCTTATGCGGCCCTCATGTTCTTGCGGTTCATCGAAGCGATATCAACCTTCTCGGGCTGCTGGGCTTCATGCGGATGGTCGGCACCGGGGTAAACGCGCAGGTTGCCCATCTGGACACGGCCGAGCGGGCCGCGCGGGATCATGCGTTCGATGGCCTTCTCGACCACGCGCTCGGGGAAGCGACCTTCGAGGATCGACTTCGCGGTGCGTTCCTTGATGCCGCCGATGAAACCGGTGTGCTTGTAGTAGACCTTGTTGTCGCGCTTGCGACCGGTCAGGACGACGTGCGCCGCGTTGATGATGACGACGTGGTCGCCGCAATCGACGTGGGGCGTATAGGTCGGGAGGTGCTTGCCGCGCAGGCGCATCGCGACGAGCGTAGCGAGACGGCCGACGACCAGACCCTTGGCGTCGATCACGACCCACTTCTTCGTCACCTCGGCCGGCTTTGCCGAAAAGGTTTTCATGTGAGGGAATCCGTAAAAATGGAAATCGGCGCGAAGCGCGCCGAACTGGGCGGGTTTCTAGAGAACCGGGTGGCGCACGTCAATGCCCAGATGCGCATATTAATACAGCAAAAACAATAACTTAAAAATATGGTGTTATATTACCGTATAAAACCCTATTTAGTTGGAATGGAATAGGTCGCCGTCACATGCGCGATCGGATCGGGCGATGACCCCGACAGCAGGTTGACCTCCCCGACTGCAAGCCGCTTGCCGAGTTTCAACAGCTTCGCCGCCGCCAGCACGTCCTGGCCGGGCTGGCCCTTGCGCAGGAAATTGATGTTGAGATTGGTCGTCACCGCGAGGCCGACCGGGCCGATCGCCGACAGCAGCACGACGTACATTGCGAAATCGGCCATCGCCATCAGCGTCGGACCCGATACGGTGCCGCCCGGCCGCAGCATGCTCTCATTGTAGCGACGGCGCAGCAGACAGGTCTCGCCGTCGGCGCTCTCGATGGTGATATCGCCGTCGCTGAAGGCCTGGGGAAATTCCTCGTGCAGGAACTTCTCGAGCTCAGCCACGCTCATTTTCGCTGCCGCCATGCCGTCCCCTACCCTTACTTCGAACTGCCTGTTACATTAAGTTGTCACGAAAGCCCTACTGGAAAAATTCATGCCCGCCCAGACCGCCCGCGCCGCAGAGCCACGACAACCGATCCTGCTGCGCGAGCAAGTCGGCAGCATCGCCGTGCTCACCCTCAACCGGCCCGCGGCGCGCAACAGCCTGTCGGAAGGCCTGATCGCGGCGCTGCATGGCGCGTTGAAGGACATTCACGACGACAAGGCCGTGCGTGCGGTGGTGATATCAGCCAATGGCCCGGCATTCTCCGCCGGCCACGACATGAAGGAATTGACCGCGCGCCGCAGCGATGCCGACCGTGGCCGCGCCTACTTCGCCCAGATCATGAACGCCTGCAGCGCGATGATGCAGGCCGTCGTGCACCTGCCGAAACCCGTGGTCGCCGCGGTGCAAGGCATCGCAACCGCAGCCGGCTGCCAGTTGGTCGCGAGCTGCGATCTGGCGGTGGCCTCCGAGACCGCAGGCTTCGCCACGCCCGGCGTAGATCG
>Ga0209023_10002282_pt1 | contig 24236 bp, 23 predicted proteins | sample LakOneMetagenome_FD_187468 | JGI IMG/M metagenome (GOLD analysis project Ga0209023, IMG submission 187468) | Freshwater and sediment microbial communities from Lake Erie, Canada (SPAdes) (version 2) | ecosystem: Environmental > Aquatic > Freshwater > Lentic | place: Lake Erie, Canada... | reverse complement strand
ACAGCAGGATCGCGATCGGCTCGCGGTTGCGATAGCCACGCCACGCCGTCAGCGTCACGCCGGACAACACCACCGGCAGCAGCACGAACCCGACGAGGCCGAACTGCAGGCCGATGAAGTCGCCGATCGTGCGGAACGAAAATTCATGGGCCGCCACCGCGCGCACGAACTGAAAGCGGAACGACGCCCAGTCGTGCTGCGCATTCCAGATCAGCACCGGCAGGAACACCACGACCGCAATCAGCGCGGCCAGCCAGGGCCAGGGGCCGAGCAGCCAGCGCCGCCGCCAGTCCGGCACCGCAGCGAACGCCAGCACCGCTGGCGCCAGCATCACGGCGGTGAATTTCGACAGCAACGCCAGGCCGGCGAACAGCCCCGCGGCAAGCCACCAGCGCCCGTCGTCGCTTTCGTGCAGCCGGACCAGCGACCACAGCATCGCGACCGCGAACGGGATCATCGCGGTGTCCGGCGCCACCTTCGCCATCAGGAGGCCATAGTAAAGCGCGGCCTCCGGCATCAGCACCGCGAACGCGACCGCGCGAAAATCATGGGTCACGCGGCGGACGATATCGGCCAGCAGCAGCTGCGTGACCAGCATCGCCACGATGCCGGAAAACCGCACCCCGAGATTGGTATCGCCGAAAATGGCAGTGCCGAACCGGATCATCCAGGCGATGCCGGGCGGATGATCGAGAAAGGAAAGCACGCTCTCCTTTGACCAGGTCCAGTAATAGGCCTCGTCGGTGCGCAGCTCCATGACGCCGGCATAGACCAGCCGCATCAGGGTCAGAACGGCGATCAGCCCCACCACGCCGAGCCATCTCCGACCTGGCCTTGACGGCATGGCTGGACGCGTCGATCCGTTTGGGCTGTCATCGGGCGGGGCATTCGTCACGGTGCTTTCTCCTCGACTGTCCCGGGGGTGTCAACGTCCCCCGCCGGGAAAGCTTGCTGTCGTCCCCGCGAACGCGGGGACCCATAGCCACCGTCCGTGATAAGGAGAAACGACTCGAGCCACAGCGCCCACGGATAGGCCGCGGAGCATGAATCCCGCGTTCGCGGGGACGACATAAGAGACACAAGGTATGTGATGGAATTACCCACGGCTATGAGCGATATCTAATCCATGGATCAGACCACCGCCCCGTCCCGCGAACGGCCAAGGCCATTCATCCGCGGCATCAGCCTCCGGCAGGTCCGCCTCGCCAGCGGCGTCATCCTGTTCGCCTATCTGGTCAGCCATTTCCTCAACCACGCGCTCGGCAACGTTTCGCTGGAGGCGCTGGCGACCGGCGTCGGATTCCACACCCTGTTCTGGCAATTGCCGCCGGTTGCGCTGCTGTTCTACCTCGCCTGTCTGGCGCATACCGCACTCGGCATCTGGGCGGTTTACGAACGCAGGCAGTTTCGCTGGAAGGCGATCGAGCCGCTCCAGCTCGTGCTCGGTCTCAGCGTGCCCGCGCTGATCGTCGCCCACGTCGTCGGCGCACGGCTCGGGCAGGTATTGCAGGGGCACGAGATACTCTATCCGCAGGTGCTGTTCGCCTACTTCGTCGCCTGGCCGTCCTACCGGCTCTGGCTGATGCTCGCGGTCATGATCGCGGCCTGGGTCCACGGCTGCATCGGACTTTACTTCTGGCTGCGGATGAAAGCGTTCTACCCGCGCCTGGCGCCGTTGCTGCTCGCCGCGGCGGTGCTGCTGCCGACGCTCGCGATGCTCGGCGTCTACCAGGGTGGCAGGAGCGTGGTCGACAGCGACAGCATCGAGTGGCGGGCGGAAAACATGTCGCCGCGCCAGGTCGGCACCAGGGCCGACCAGCAGGTGCTCGATCGCATCACCGATACCCTGCTGATCGGCTACCTCGGCCTGATCGGCCTCGCGCTGCTGGCAAGGGCTGCGCGCGCGCTTCATGAACGGCGCGGCGGCACCATCAGCCTGTCCTATGGCAACGGCCGTACGATCCGGGTGCCGAAGGGCTTGAGCGTGCTCGAAGCCAGCCTGCGCAACAACGTCCCCCATGCCAGCGTATGCGGCGGCCGCGCCCGCTGCTCGACCTGCCGCATCCGCATCATCGGCGACTGCAGCGCGCTGCCCGAACCGTCGCAACGTGAAGCGTTCGTGCTCGGGCGCGTCGGCAACCCGGACCCGTCGATCCGCCTTGCCTGCCAGTTGCGTCCGACCGGGGACCTGTCGTTCTTCCAGTTGTTCCTGCCGCACACCACGTCGGCCGCGTCGCATGCCTCGAATCCGGCGCGGATCGGCCAGGAGCGTTATCTCGTCAGCATGTTCGTCGACATGCGCGGTTCGACCAGGCTGGCGGAGAAGCGGCTGCCGTTCGACACCGTGTTCATCGTCAACCGCTTTCTCGGCGCCGTGTCGCAGGCGGTGATCGAAAGCGGCGGCCGGCCGAACCAGTTCGTCGGCGACGGCATGCTGGCGCTGTTCGGACTATCCTCGAGCCGCCAGGAAGCCTGCCGTCAGGCCTTGAAGGCGGCAGCGATGATCGCGGCGAATATCGACGACCTCAACAAATTTCTCGCACACGACCTGCGCGAGCCGATCCGCTTCGGCATCGGCATTCACGGCGGCGAGGTGATCGTCGGCGACATCGGCTATCGCGACCACATGGTGTTCACGGCGCTCGGCGATGCCGTCAACGTCGCAGCACGGCTGCAGGACATGACCAAGGGTCTTGGCTGCGAGGCCGTCATCTCCGACGAGGTTCGCGTCACCGCCGGCGTCGACGCCGATGCGCTGCCGCAGCAGCAGGTCGAGATCCGCGGCCGCAACGAACCGATGATCGTGCGCGCGGTTGCCGAAGCACGGATGCTGGCGGCGATGGTCGGCGGCGAGCACAGCGTCGCGGCGTAGATCGCGCGCAACGCATGCGTGATCTTTCTCACACCTGAACAGATATTCAGAAAATTGTCAGCGAATTCAACGGCGTTTCCTCGAACCGGGCTTTCGACGCTCACGACTGATGAGCGTTAGGTGAGATTGAACCTGAAACCCGCGCCGAGACAAAACGATCAACGCGCATATCGAAGGAGAACGACCATGCTTCGCAAAGTGACACTCGCACTCGTTGCCGCCGCTTCCCTCAGCGCGATGGCGCTGGCTCCCACCGCCGCTTCGGCGGGACCGTGGGGTGGCGGATGGGGTGGAGGCTGGGGTGGTGGCGGCTGGGGCGGCTATCATCACCACTGGGGCCACGGCTTCGGCATCGGCTTCATCGGTGGCGGCATCGATGGCGGCTGCTACGTGACCCGCCCGGTGATGACGCCGTTCGGCTATCGCTACCGCACCATCAACGTCTGCGGCTACTGATACAGACGCCGTTCGGAAGCCCCGGTCGCCGATGCGGCCGGGGCTTTCCGTTGCACCATGCTGCAACGCAAATGTGAGACGAACGCTGCGAAAGCATCAATTGACTTGGCCTCCTCCGATGCGACAACGTCGCACGCATGAGTCCGGCGATGACCGGCTCGGTAAAAAAAGCTTCGGAGGAAGCACGATGCTCGATCGACGAGAATTACTGAAGCGCGCCGGTATGGCGGCGCTGTTGACCGGTCTGGGTTCGCCGCGCGCGTTCGCGCTCGATACCGTGACGCTGCCGTTCGACAACAGCGAACGGCCGCTGGTGCGTTACCCGCAGAAGCGCCCGATGATCGGCCTGACGGAACGACCGCCGCAGCTCGAAACACCGTTTGCGATCTACAACGACGGCCCGATCACGCCGAACAACGCATTCTTCGTCCGCTACCATCTTGCGGACATCCCCTACGACATCGATCCCGACAAGTTCACGCTCGAGATCAAGGGCAAGGTCGACAAGCCGTTGAAGCTGTCGTTGAAGGACATCAAAAAACTGAAAGCGACGGAGATCGTGGCCGTCAACCAGTGCTCCGGCAACAGCCGCGGCTTCTCGACGCCGCGCGTGGCCGGCGGGCAACTCGCCAACGGCGCCATGGGCAATGCGCGCTGGCGCGGCGTGCCGCTGAAAGCCGTACTCGACATGGCCGGCGTGCAGCAGGGCGCGAAGCAGGTCACCTTCAACGGCATGGACGGCCCGGTCAGCGACAAGACGCCGGATTTCATCAAGGCGCTCGACATCGACCACGCCCGCGATGGCGAGGTGATGCTGGCCTACGGCATGAACGGCGACGACCTGCCGCTGCTGAACGGCTTTCCGCTCCGTCTCGTGGTGCCCGGCTATTACGGCACCTACTGGGTCAAGCACCTCAACGAGATCACCGTGATCGACAACGTATTCGAGGGCTTCTGGATGAAATCCGCCTACCGGATTCCGGATACGCCCAACAACAGCATCGAACCCGGCACGGCGCCGAAGGCGACGATCCCGATCAACCGCTTCACGGTGCGTTCGTTCATCACCAACGTTATCGATGGCGCCAAACTGAAGCCGGGCTCGACCACGCTGAAGGGCATCGCCTTTGACGGCGGCAAGGGCATCAAGGAAGTCGCCGTTTCCACCGACGGCGGCAAGACCTGGACGCCGGCAAAGCTCGGCCGTGACCTCGGCAAATATTCATTCCGCGAATGGAAACTGCCGGTGAAGCTCGCGGCAGGTTCATACGAACTCAAGGTGCGCGCCACCAACAACGCCGGCGACGTGCAGCCGATGAGCCCGTTGTGGAATCCGGCAGGTTACTTGCGCAACGTCGTCGAAACCGTTCGCGTCACGGCGGCATGAGGGGAATGATCATGCGATACCGGATTATCCTCACCCTTGCCGCCACCGCAAGCCTCGGCTTCGCTGCCGCCCATGCCAACCCGGTCGGCTACAAGCTGCCGCCGGAAACCGCTGCCTTCAAGCCCGGCGCGGGTCTCGACGCGGTGCAGGGCAACTGCACCGCCTGTCACTCGGCCGACTACATCAAGACCCAGCCGCGCGGAGAAAAGTTCAAGAAGGATTTCTGGGCCGCCGAAGTCACCAAGATGATCAAGGTCTACGGCGCGCCGATCGACGAAAAGGACGTCGGCAAGATCGTCGATTACCTCACCGCGAACTATTGAACGGCGGGGGTCCGGAGCGCAGGTCGGCGCGCGGAAATCGCGGCTTCTGCGGGACGGTGGCGCAGCGCGGCGTCGCCCCGCCCGCCGCGATTTCGCCGCGGCAAATGACCGCGAATCCGGCAAAACGGCGGAAATGCGGTGCAATATGCCGTTTTTTTGCCGAATCGACGCTGCCGTTTGCGCTACCCAGTCCGCCACAACCCGCGTATCCTGATGCCTCGGGCAGGCCGGTATGTGCGGGGACCGGCGGCTCGTTTATTTTTTTGATTCCGCGGAGACGACGTGAATGGCTAAAGGTACCGTGAAGTGGTTCAACCCGACCAAGGGTTATGGGTTCATCCAGCCCAGCAGTGGCGGCAAGGACGTTTTCGTTCATATTTCGGCAGTTGAGAAAGCTGGTCTTTCGACGCTCAACGAAGGGCAGACCGTCGAGTACGAAGAGATCGCCAACCGCGGCAAGACCTCGGCCGAGAACCTCAAGGTTTAGCGCTGAAAGCGCGTTCGGCAACGGCAGACTCTCGGACCTGATCCGGGAGTTGGGCTGAACAAGGATCTCCAGAAAAACTGTGAGCGTTCGGCGGAGCGGGCACCGCTCTGACGCGCACTCCGACGGGCCAGCATGCCATTCCGTTCTGATCGCATCAGGACGGATTTTTTTTCGCGTAACGTCGAACGACACCGACGACGCTCAATCCTCCTTCACCCATTTTTGCACCGTCATGACATCCGGCGGCTGCAGATAACCGCGCGGCCAGAGGTCGACGACCCATTCGATTTTGGTGGCGCGATCGACCAGCACCGCGGTGTTGTGCGGCGTCTGCAGCACCAGCGTATTGCCGCGATAATGCGGGTCGCCGACAGTGTGGAATTTCAGCAGGCGCCACTCCTGCAACACCAGCAGCAGGCTGGTGGTGTTGCGGGTGGTGTCCCAGCAATCGTAATTGTGCTTGTCGTCGAAATAGCGGAAGTCTGCCTTTGCCACCCGCTTGTTGGTGCCGATGATTGGCCCCATGCGGCGGTCGAACCACACCACGGCTCTCTGCACCGCAGCGCGCTCGGCCGCGGCCGAGGCATGCCCTGCATTCAGTATCTGCGTCAGCGCGGCGCGGTCGCCCGGCGAGAACGTGAGTATTTCGCGGCGGCGGCAGACGAAGCCGTAGCAGACCGTCATCGACGTGGCCGACGGCGGATAGATCGAGACCGTGCTGTAAAGCGCGGCGACTTCCCGGCTCATCTCGATCGCCGCGGCCTGACGCACACCGAACAACAGTGCGATGGCGATGCCGACCACGGCGACAAGCCGCGATCGTGTTTTCGACCCGAATAGATTGCTGTCTGTCATGGCATCCGCACTTCCAGGCGACGGCATGGCCGAGATTTAACGCGACAGTTTGGCGCTGCCAATATGCAGATCCATTGCCTGTGGATCACGTCCCGGTATCAACCAACCGGCAGCGGGGCGTCGCGCTTGACCTCTTCCATCACGGCGTAGGTTCGCGTCTCGCGCACGCCCGGCAGCGCCAGCAAAGTCTCGCCGAGGAACCGGCGATAGGCCGTCATGTCGGCGAGCCGGGCCTTGACCAGATAATCGAAGCCGCCTGCCACCATGTGGCACTCCAGCACTTCGGGCGCGGCCTGAATCGCGGTGGCGAAGCGCGCAAAGACATCGGGCGTGGTCTTGTCGAGCATGACCTCGACGAACACCAGCAACCCCAGGCCGAGCCGGTGCGGATTGAGCCGGGCACCGTACCCCTCGACATAACCGTCACGCTGCAGCCGTTTCAGCCGCTCGCCGATCGAGGTCGGCGACAGCCCTATCCGCTCCGCCAGCTCGACATTGGCAATACGGCCATCCCCTTGGAGTATCGAGAGGATTTTGCGGTCAATCTTGTCTAGTTCCATCATTTATCAGGACAATTTGAGATCATGCGGCATATTCTAAGGAAAAAGTCCAAATTTGTCTATCGAACTACGGTTCGCTCGGCAGTACATATCGATCCGCTGGGAGGATCAGATGCCAAACCATCAATCGCCATTGCCATCCTTCAAAGCGCCCTACGCGCCCGATGACCGCACGATCGCCTCCGACCTTCTGCAGACCGCACGGCTGGATGCGTCCGGGGAACAACGCGTGGACCGCACCGCGACGCGACTGATCGAGGCGATCCGCGCCAGCGACGATCCGCTCGGCGGCGTCGAGGACATGCTGCGCGAATTTGCACTGTCGACCAAGGAAGGGTTGGCGCTGATGGTGCTCGCCGAGGCCCTGTTGCGGGTTCCCGACGCCCGCACCGCCGACCAGTTCATCGAGGACAGACTCGGCCAGGGCGATTTCGTCCATCACGAAACCAGATCCAGCGCCTTCCTGGTCAACGCCTCGGCGTGGGCGCTCGGGATGTCGGCCCGCGTGATCTAGCCCGGCGAGACCCCGCAGGGGACGATCGGCCGACTGACCAAGCGGCTGGGCGCGCCGGCGGTGCGCGCCGCGACGCGGCAGGCGATGCGGCTGATGGGCAGCCATTTCGTGCTCGGCGAGACCATCGAGGCCGCGTTAGCGCGAGCGCAGGCCCACGCGACACGGCATCGGCGCTATTCCTTCGACATGCTCGGCGAAGGCGCCCGCACGGCCGCGGATGCGGCGCGCTATTTCAACGCCTATGCCAGCGCGATCGAGGCGATCGGCCGGACCGCCGGTGGCAACGCCCTGCCCGACCGCCCCGGCATTTCCGTCAAACTCTCCGCATTGCATCCCCGCTTCGAGGCCGTAAGCCGCGTACGCGTGATGAAAGAACTGGTCCCTCGCCTGGTCGAACTGGCGCGGCAAGCCAGGGCGCATGACCTGAATTTCACCGTCGATGCCGAGGAAGCGGACCGGCTGGAATTGTCGCTCGACGTCATCGCCGCGGCCTTTCGCGATCCTTCGCTGGCGGGCTGGGACGGTTTCGGGCTCGCGGTCCAGGCCTACCAGAAGCGAGCCGGCGCCGTGATCGGCTATGTCGATGATCTCGCCCGCAGCCTGAACCGGCGAATGATGGTGCGCCTCGTCAAAGGCGCCTATTGGGACACCGAGATCAAGCGCGCGCAGGAACGCGGCCTCGACGGCTATCCGGTGTTCACCCGCAAGGCGATGACGGACCTGAACTACATCGCCTGCGCGCGGCAATTGCTGGCGCTGCGGCCGCGACTGTTCCCGCAATTCGCCACCCACAACGCGCTGACGGTTGCAACGCTGCTCGAACTGGCTGGTGGCGAAGAGGGCTTCGAATTCCAGCGGCTGCACGGCATGGGCGAAGCGCTCTATGCGAAGCTCGCTGACGATCGTCCCGGCATTGCCTGCCGCACCTATGCACCGGTCGGCAGCCACCGCGATCTGCTGGCCTATCTGGTGCGGCGGCTGCTCGAGAACGGCGCCAACTCCTCCTTTGTTGCGTTGGCCACCGATGAAACCGTGCCTGTGACGGCGCTGCTGCGGCGTCCCGCCGATATCATCGGTGATCCCGACAATGCGAGGCATCGCAACATTCCGCTGCCGCACGACCTCTACCGGCCGCAGCGGGTCAACTCGCGCGGAATCGAATTCGGTGAAGGCGCGGCGCTCGACCGGCTCGTTGCAGATGTCGTTGCAGAGCCATCGCACGCGGTAGGAAGCATGAACGACGCCACATCGGCAGAAGCAAATGCTGCCGTATCAGCCGCGCGCAAGGGATTCACGAGTTGGAGCCGGACGCCCGCTGAAACGCGCGCGCTTGCGCTGGAACGAGCGGCTGATCTGCTGGAGCAGCGCGTCGCGCATTTCATCGCACGGCTGCAACGCGAGGGCGGCAAGACACTGGACGACGCCTTGTCGGAAGTCCGCGAGGCCGTCGACTTCTGCCGCTACTACGCCGCGGAAGGTCGTGGGCAATTCGGTGACGGCAGGGCGATGCCGGGTCCAACCGGCGAGAGCAATGTGCTGAGGCTGCGTGGCCGCGGCGTCTTCGTTGCGATCTCGCCGTGGAATTTTCCGCTGGCGATCTTTATCGGTCAAGTAGCGGCGGCGCTGATGGCGGGAAATGCCGTGGTCGCCAAGCCCGCAGAGCAGACGCCGCAGCTTGCAGCCGAAGCCGTGCGGCTGCTGCATGAGGCGGGGGTGCCGGCGTCCGCGCTGCAACTCGTGCAGGGCGACGGCCGGATCGGCGCCGGGCTGGTGGCGCATCCCGATATCGCCGGCGTCGTCTTTACCGGATCGACCGAAGTGGCGCGGTCGATCAACCGGGCCTTGGCGGCCAAGGATGGCCCGATCGTGCCGCTGATCGCGGAAACCGGCGGCATCAACGCGATGATCGTCGACGCCACCGCGCTGCCCGAGCAGGTCGCCGACGATGTCGTGACTTCAGCGTTTCGTTCGGCGGGCCAGCGCTGCTCGGCGCTGCGGCTGTTGTTCGTTCAGGACGACGTCGCCGACCGCATGATCGAGATGATCACGGGCGCCGCGCGCGAATTGCGTATCGGCGACCCCGCCGACCCCGCCACCCACATCGGACCGGTGATCGACGCCGAGGCGAAGCAGCGGCTGGATGCGCATATCGCACGCATGAAGGTGAATGCGAAGGTGCACTACGCAGGGATTGCGCCCGACGGCACCTACGTCGCACCGCATATCTTCGAACTATCCGATGCCGGCCAGTTGACCGAGGAAGTGTTCGGCCCGGTGCTGCACGTGGTGCGCTACCGCGCCGACCACCTGGGACAGATACTGCAATCGATCGAACGTTCCGGCTTCGGATTGACGCTCGGCATTCATTCGCGGATCGACGATATGGCCGAAGCCGTGATCGACCGGCTTGCCGTCGGCAACATCTATGTCAACCGCAACATGATCGGCGCCGTAGTCGGCGTGCAGCCGTTCGGCGGGCAAGGTCTCTCGGGCACCGGCCCCAAGGCCGGCGGCCCGCATTATCTGGCGCGCTTCGCCACCGAACAGACGGTGACTGTCAACACCGCGGCGGCCGGCGGCAACGCAGCCCTGCTGGCCGGCGGAGAGTAGTTGCATCGCTCGCCCAACCTAGGTCAAATGGCGTTTGAACCTGATCGCTCATCGCGATAATCGACAAAACCAACAAACGTCACGGGAGCGGCGGCGCCATGGAAAAAGGTATTTTTGAAGGTCTCAAGGTTCTGGATTGCGCGAGTTTCATCGCGGCTCCGGCGGCCGCCACCGTGCTGTCGGATTTCGGCGCCGACGTCATCAAGATCGAGCCGCCGGGCGCCGGCGATCCCTATCGCAACCTGCCGAACCTGCCGGGCTATCCGCAGAGCGAGCATAACTTTGCGTGGCTGCTGGAGGCCCGCAACAAGCGCAGCCTGGCGCTCGACCTTTCAAAACCGGAGGGCCAGGCCGTGCTGCACAAGCTTGCGGCCGAGGCCGACGTCTTCATCACCAACCTGCCGCCGCAGGTGCGCGAGAAGCTCGGGATCACGCACGCCCATCTGGCGCCGACGAACGAGCGGTTGATCTACGCATCGTTCACCGGCTACGGCGAAAAGGGCGAGGAAGCCAACAAGCCCGGTTTCGACAGCAACGCCTACTGGGCGCGTTCCGGCCTGATGGACCTGGTGCGCGCCGACGAGCACACCACGCCGGCGCGATCGATCGCCGGCATGGGCGACCACCCCTGCGCGATGGCGTTCTACGGCGCGATCGTGACCGCGCTCTACAAGCGCGAGCGTACCGGCAAGGGTTCGCATGTATCTTCCAATTTGATGGCCAACGGCGTCTGGGCGGCCTCCGTGCTGGCGCAGGCCAAGCTGGTCGGCGCCAAGTTCGGCGAGCGGCGTCCGCGCGAGCGCGCGCTGAACGCGGTCACCAACCACTACCAGTGCAAGGACGGCCGCTGGCTCATTCTGTCGCTGCTCAACGAAGACAAGCAGTGGCCGACGCTCGCGCGCATCCTCGGCCGAGAGGATCTCGTCACCGATCCCCGCTTCGAGACCAAGAAAGACCGCCACGCGCGGTCGCTGGAGCTGATCAGGATTTTTGACGAGACCTTTGCCACCAAGGATCTCTCCGAATGGCGCAAGCTGCTCGACGGCAACGGGCTGGTGTTCGGCGTCGTCGGCATTCTCGACGACATCCCGCACGACAAGCAGATGATCGAGAACGAGGTGCTGGTGCCGTTCGAGAACGACACCATGCTGACGATCTCTAGCCCGATCTGGGTCGATGGCAGCAAAAAAGTACAGCCGCGCAAACCGCCCGCGATCGGTGAGCACAGCGACGAGATCCTGCGCAACGCCGGTTATGACGACGCCGCGATCAGGAAGTTGCGGGCGGCAGGCGCGGTGGCCTGAGTGTGTTCAGCGCCCGGAGGTGCTCCGCAGACGGTCGATCAGCTCGGACAATGCGGCCCTTGCTTCCTGCCGAAAGCCGCGGCGCGGCACCGCCAGTTGCTGCAATATGATCCCGATCAGCGCCGACACGAACGTCTCGGCGTGGCGGCGTGGCTCGGAAGAGCCCGCTGCCTTCAGGGCGAGTTCGGCGCTTTGCCGCCACGTCTCGAACCAGGCCGCGACGATCGGCCGGTATCGTTCATTGCGCGCAGCAGCCAGGAACGCCTCGTAGCAGGCGACATGGATTTCGGCGCGGTTCTTCAGTTCCTGTGAGTACCAGCCGACCAGCGCATCGATCCAGGCGGCAACGTCGAATGCCTTGCTTTGCAGGCTGAGCGCCAACGCGTCGAGGCGGCCGCCCTCCCTTGCAAGGGCGAAACGCAGGGCTGCGTCCACCAGAATGTCGCGCGTAGCAAAGTGGTGGGTCACCGCCCCCACCGACATCCCCGCCTCGGCTGCGACGGCGCGATGGGTCACGCCGTCCATCCCCTTCCGCCCGATGATACGCAGCGTCGCCTCCATCAAGGGGCGCTCGCGATCGCTCGCCATGTTGCAGCCTCACCGATCAGGTTGACAGCAACCGCCATCGACCATAAAAGAACAAATGTTCTGTTTTTCAGATCATATGTACGTTTAAGGAAACTGGCAAGGAGTAACCCATGCCCGCCTATCGCCTGCATTACTTCCCGGAATCGGGAAACAGCTACAAGCTCGCGCTGATGCTGACCCTGTGCGGCGAACGGTTCGAACCGGTGTGGACCGATTTCGCCGGCGGCGTCACGCGGACGGCGGAGTGGCGCCGCGACGTCAACGAGATGGGCGAAATTCCGGTGCTGGAAGTGGACGGTGAGCGCCGCACCCAGACCGCACCGATCCTGCTGCAACTCGCCAAGCAATACGGCCGGTTCGGCGGCGAGACCGAACAGCAACAGTTCGAGCTGTTGCGCTGGCTGTTCTGGGACAATCACAAGCTGACCGGCTATATGGCGACCTATCGCTATTTGCGCGCATTCACGCCGACGCCGGACCAGCATGTGCTGAAGCATTTTCGCCGGCGGCTCGACGACTTCCTGTCGATCCTCGAAGCGCACATGCAGAACAACGCATTCGCCATCGGCGAGCGGCCGACGATCGCCGATATCTCCATGATGGCCTATCTGCACTATCCCGCCGACGAAACCGGATACGATCTGGCAGCAACTCACCCGGCGATCAGCGCCTGGCTCGGGCGGATGGCGCAACTGCCGGGCTGGAAATCGGCCTACGAGCTATTGCCCGGCCAGCGAATGACGAATTACGCGAAATAGGCAGCCTTTGTTCTGACGCGTTCTCCTGGTCGGAAGAGCTCATCGCCGGGCTCCGCTCAGTGTGACGCCGTCACCTCGCGCATCTTGGCATCGATCGATGACGACTGCTCGGCGCCCCTGCCGCCGCTCGCCGCGGCTAGCCGGCTCAGCGAGAATGCCGCCAGCGCGGCGCAGAACGCGGCCGACGCCGCCGCCAGGAACACTGATCCTGTACTCCATTTCGCCGCCAGCAGCGCCCCGCCGACCAGCGGACCTATGATCGAGCCGACGCGGCCGATGCCGAGCGCCCAGCCGACGCCGGTCGCCCTGACCGAAGTGGGATAGAATCCCGCCGTGAGCGCGTTGGCGGCGATCTGGCCGCCAACGATGCAGAACCCGGCCGCGAAGATTGCCGTGCTGACGAAAATAACGGAGTGCCCGAGCTGGCCGATGGCGCCGACCGCAAACACGGCAATGAAATACACCAGCGCCAACGCCCGGAACGAAAACCGATCGATGACGCTGCCGAGCGCAAAGGTTCCGACCACGCCTCCGACCTGCAGCATCGAACCGATCACGGCTGCGACGGATACCGACGCACCGAGATCGTTGAGAACGGTAGGAAGCCAATTCGCCAGGAAATAGATGTCGAGCAGGCTCATGAAGAACACCACCCACAGCAACAGGGTGACGACAGTCCGCCCATCCCTGAAAAGGTGCTGAACCGGAATTCCGGCAAGCGCCGGTTCATTGACGACGAACTGCGTTCCGGGCGCAAATCCGGCGGCCGGACTGATGGAACCGAGCAGTTGCGCCACGCGTTCGTGCGCCTGCCCGGTGAGCGCGAGGAAGCGCACGGATTCCGGCAACCGGATCGCCAGGATCGGCACCAGCAACAATGGGGCTACGCCGCCGACGACAAACACCGAGCGCCAGCCAAACTGCGGAATCAACGCTGCCGCGAGAAAGCCGCCAAGCGCTGCGCCCAGCGAAAATCCGCAGAACATGATCATGACCATGGTGGCACGGCGGCGATGCGGGCTGAACTCGGACGTCATCGCAATCGTGTTGGGCATCGCGCCGCCAAGCCCCAACCCGGTCAGAAAGCGGATCACCAGCAGTGTATTGACATCCTGCACGAACGCCGTGGCAAACGTTCCGATGCCGAACGCAAGCGTGCTGAAAATAATGATCTTCTTGCGTCCGACGCGATCGGCCAGCGGACCGAACAGCAGTGCGCCGATCATCAGCCCGAACAGGCCGGCGCTGAACACCGGACCCAACGCCCCCTTGGTCAAGCTCCATTCCCTGGCGAGCGATGGCGCAACAAAGCCGATCGCCGTGGTGTCGAAGCCGTCCAGAAACAGCACCGATGCGCAGGTCAGCAGCAATTTGATCTGGAAGCTACTGACCGGCTGTTGGTCAATAAAGCCGGCAACATCGACCACGCCGCCGCCTTGCGCCTGAAAAGTCGCCATGGTGTTTTCTCCCTAGAATGTTGGGTTGCGGTTCTTCGACCGCCTCACCCGCGCCTGGCACGTATTCGACCGCCGCGGCAGCAGTTCTCAGCCGCGTAGTGCTTCCTTTGAATAGCCCGCGATCCGCTTGTAGCCCTCGGACAGGCCTACGAGTTCGTTGCGGCTGATGACGTCGTCGATCGTCTTGAACGGCCGGTCCCCGGTGCGTTCGAACACCTCGCGCAGGATCGCATCCGGCGGATTGGTGCGGTTGGTGAGGACGATCCGCGTGGTGGCTGCGAGCCGCTGGTCTTCGTAAGCCGCAAGGGCCGCTACCGGATCGGAATGGGCGCGCAACGCCGTCGTCAACGCGCGCGCGTCCAGGATAGCCTGACCGGCCCCGTTGGAGCCGCGCGGCACCATCGGATGGGCGGCATCGCCGAGCAGCGTGATCCGGTCGAAACTCCAGCGCGGCAACGGATCCTGATCGACCATCGGGAATTCCAGCACGCTGTCGGCGGCGCGAATCAAGGCCGGCACGTCGAGCCACTCGAAATGCCAATCCGAAAACGCGCCGATGAAATCATCAAGCGAGCCGGACCGGTTCCAGTCGCGCTTGCGATAATGCGGCGTCTCGATCTCGGCGACCCAGTTGATCAACTGGTTGCCGTCGGCGTCCGCAGGACGGATCGGATAGATCACCATCTTGCCATGCGACATCCAGCCGGCGCGCACCATGCTGGCACCCGACAGCATCGGCTTCCTGCGCGTCACGCCGCGCCACATGTTGATGCCGGAATATCGCGGCTCACCTTCATCGGGATAGAACTGCTTGCGAATAGCGGAATTGATACCGTCGCACGCGATTGCCACCCGGCCTCGTGCGGTCGAGCGGTTCGCCCCGCCCGGCCCGTCCGAGAACGTCACGGTGACGCCGGACGCGTCCTGCGCGACGCCGACACAATGGTGGTTGGTCAGCAGTCGGTCGGCCCCGGCGCGCGCGACAAACGCGTCGAGCAGCACCCGCTGCAGGTCGCCGCGATGAATGGAGAATTGCGGATGATCGTAACCAGCCGCGCGGCCGAGCGGCTCCTGATAGATCAACTGGCCGAAACGATTGAAGAAGGTCGCGTCGGTGGTCGTGATCGCGACCTTGGCCAGTGCCTGCTCGAGGCCGAGCGCCGCCAATTCCTTGGTCGCATGCGGCAACAGGTTGATGCCGACGCCCACCGCCTTGATCTCTGCGGCAGCCTCGAAGATGCGGCAGGGAATTCCGGCCTCATGCAGCGTCAGCCCGAGGGTCAATCCGCCGATCCCGGCACCGACGATAACGACCTCGTCCATGGTGTTCCCTGCCAATTGTTGGCGCGGATGAAACAGTATTAGTAAGCCTACTGTCAATTGTGCGACCGCGTAAAACCCACTCTTTCTAGCGGGTTTTGACGAAGCACATGCCCATGCGCGAGGCCTTAGCCCCCTTGCCGATGCCCTGGCAGGCCAGGCCTTCGGCGCAGTTCCAGGAACTGAAGCTGCGGTCGTTGTCGGCGGCTTTGGGGCTTTTGACGTAGCAATGCGCACCCCAGCCGTCGCCATATTCAGTGCCAGCGAGTTCCGCCAGGCCGCGCGGCTGGGGGCGGCTGGCAAAGCCCCGGGAATAGTCCGGCGGCCGGCCGTCGCGCAGCGCGGCAAGAATATCGCGGCGACGGACCTGGTCGCCGAAGAAATGCGGCGATGCCGGCACCACGGTCGAGTTCGACGGCTTGTCCGCCATCCAGTCAACGCCTGGAAAATGGAAGCCGCCGATGCCGCGGGTCTGGTGGCAGCCCGAGCAGGTGACGTCGTTCAGCCGACGCTCGAAGCCACCGACAGAGCGGATGTTTTGCAGCTTGACGCCGTCCGCCGACGCCTTTCGCAGTGCTGCCACCACATCGGCTTCGACAAACACTGGATTGGCGGACGCGCCCTCGCCTTGCAGCAGGCCGAATTCCGGCTGCAGATCCGACGGATCGAAGCCGGCTGGCGTCGGCGCAATCGCGCCGCGCGCGAGAAATTTCTCCGGGATCAGCGCCGTGCCGCGATCGAAGGCGACGAGATTTTGGGTATCGAGCAGCCACGCCTTGAATTCGCGCCTGAGGCCATCGTTGGCCAGAATGCGATCGCGGTCGATCTGGTTCTCCATCGGCGCTTCCTGGAACAGGCGCGCCTTCGGATCGTAGCGAAACACCTTCAACAGGTAATCGGTGCGGAAATCCCTTACCGCCGACTTCGGCGCATGCGCGATCTGAAGATTGGTTTCGATGCGATCGATATTGGCAGAACTGATCGAGTCGAGCGGACCGTCCTTTGCCAGCAGCGCTGCGGCAAGCTCCGCTCCTGTCAACGTCAGGTCACCGGCAGCCAGCCAGCGTCGTGCGATTTCGGCACATGTTGTCTTCTGACCTTCAGACTTGGCCTTTTCAGACTTGGCCTTTTCAGATTTGGCCTTTTCAGATTTGGCCTTGAGCACGAGGTTCAGCGTCATCGGTAGCCGCGGCGATACGGCGTTCTCGCCGACATTGGGCGGGTTGGTTCGTGTCAGCCGGTAGATCAGCCGGATTTCACCGCAATCCGCTTCCGCGGCATAAATGCGGTCCATCCGGTTGACGATGCCAGCCAGCACGAACCGCATGTCGGGCGAAGCGAGCCAAGCCCGGTCGAACAGTTGGAAAGCAAATCCGTCGCCGACGCCGATCGTCTCGTTCGGCAGACTCGCCTTGTGTCCAGTCACATAGCGTTCGAACTCGTCATCCAGCGCCTGCCGGACCGGCAGCATCGACGGCAACCCGAACAGCTCGCTGTTGTTGAGCGGAATATTCGCCGAGCGCTCCGGCAGCAGCATCCGGTTGATGCCAAAAGGGCCGCCGTCAAGTTCGCGCAAGGCCGCGGGATCGATGACGGCAGCGCCGCGCTCCGGCGCCGCGGCACCAACGGCGTGGTCCGGCACGGCACCAACAAGCAGGAGCAGGGCTATGAAGAAGAAGCGCACGCGCGAGAACTATCCTGACCCATGTTGCCAGTCCACGACGCCGTTCAGGCGGCGTTGCGGCGTGTTGCGTTCAGGAAATTAGCAAGAAAGCGCCCCGGCTGTCTCGCGACAATCGGGGCGTTATTTCACGTCAGAGTGAGGGAATAATCTCTGTAGTCGCGTCTCGCGTCAGCGCGAGATCAGGCCCTTGCTGGTCACGACCACCCATTTGCCATCCTGCTTGCGAATGGCGTCGACACGGCCGAGACCGGGGACGGGATCGCCGGCATAGACTTCATAGATGCCCTGGCGGCCTTCGATCAGTGCGCCGCCATTGGCGATATCACGCAGCACCCAGCCTTCGACCCGGGGCAACCGGCCGACGTCCGGCTTGGCCGGCGCAACTGCAGGCGCGGCAGCAGCCACCGTGGTCGGCTGCGCCACCGAGCCGGTGACTTCCCTCGCGGCAGCCGGCGTTGCGGCTGCGACGGGAGCCGGCGCCGGCGCGGCCCGGAGCTTGTCGACGGCTTCGCTCAGCCTCGCAAGTTTCGCCGCCGGTTCGACCTGCGCCTTCTCGACCTTGTCGAGGCGATCGCTGGTCTTGTTGAACTGGCCGGTGGCCACTTTCGAGGTGTGCTCGACACCGGCCTTCAGCGCGACGATGTCGGCATCGATCCGTGCAATGGAGGCTTCCAGCGCGCTGGTGTTCGCGGACGCCGCTGCGGTCTCACCGTTCATCAGGTGTCCGAAACCGGCGGTCGCCAGCGCGCCACCCAGCGCACCCGCCACCGTCGCCAGCGCGACCACGGCGGCCATCGCCGACATCCGGCGCGTGCCGGACGAACTCCCGGTCGACGCGGTTTCCATCTTCGGTTCAGCGCCGACGCGCTCGCCGGGCGACATGATCATCAGCTTGCCGGGCATGCGCGAAGCTTCCGGCTTGGCGGCTTCCACCTTCGGGACTTCCGCCTTGGAAGCCTCAACCTTGAACGCCTCGACCTTCGGCATTTCAGGCTTAAGGGTATCAGCCTTGGGGGTATCAGCCTTGGGGGTATCAACCTTGGGGGCATCCGCCTTGGGCGAGGTCTCTTCCTGCTCGGGCGCGAGCCGCGGGGACTCGACCTCAGCCGCAGCCGCCATCGGCGCGGACATGTCGGAAGCGGTCGCCCCGGCGCCAACGGTTCCGGTTTCGTCGCTGGTCAGCTCGGGCTTGAGATCGCTCACGTCAAATACTCCAGGGTTGGTTGACCTTTTGGTAACTTTTATTGCTTGCGAAATCGTTACCGGGCGCAGGCTTACCGAAATTTTAGGAAGTCATCCGGGCCGGTTTTGTGGCGGCGCGGCGGCGGCCGTGCGGCCGTGCGGCCGCGGCGCAGGCACAGCCTCGGATGTTGCTCTGCGGCAATCCCGGCTGCGCGATGCGCGGCGTGTTCGGATCTTCGACGTACTCGATGCGCGCTCGAACCTCGAGCGGAACATGCAATCCGTGCGCGACCTCAACGAGCTCGACGACGGCGAACGCCGCGAGCGCGGCTTCCGCGGATTTATTCCCGGTCGCCGCCAATTTTCGATGCGATGATGATCCACATTTCACGAAGCGAAACGTGTGAGTGCTGCATTTGACAAATCTCGTCGCGGCCTGTTCAAAAGCGACCAACAAAGCGCTTCAGCAAAACAAACGGGAGACAATGCACCATGAAGCTCTACGACTCGGTCGGACCGAACCCGCACGTGGTCCGCATGTTCATGGCTGAAAAGGGCATCGACATCGAAAAGCAGGCGGTCGACCTGCGCAAGGGCGAGAACCGCGAAGCCGACCATCTGAAGCGCAATCCTCATGGCCAGATGCCGACACTCGGCCTCGACAACGGCCAGTATCTCTCGGAGATCACCGCGATCTGCGAATATCTCGAGGAGAAGAACCCGACGCCCGCGCTGATCGGCGCGACACCGGAAGAGCGCGCCGAATGCCGGATGTGGACCCGCCGCGTCGACCTCAACATCTGCGAGCACCTCGGCAACGGCTTCCGCTTCGGCGAAGGCCTGAAGTTTTTCCAGAGCCGCATTCCCACCGCGCCGGAAGCTTCGCCCGGCCTCAAGATGATCGCCGCCAACCGCCTGCAATGGCTCGACGGCCAGATGGCCGATGGCCGGAAATACATCTGCGGCGACCGCTTCACGATGGCCGATATCCTGCTGTATTGCTGGCTTGCGTTCGCAGGCACTGTCGGCCAGCCGCTGGATGCCGCCAACAAGAACATCGCGGCGTGGATGGCGCGGGTCGCGGAACGGCCGTCGGCGAAGGCGTAATTGAGATAGTCATTCCGGGGCGCGCGGTAGCGCGCGCCCCGGAATGACGGCTAAACCTAGATCACCACCGGTGTGTCGGGCAGTTCATTCGGCCCGCCGCCGCTGCCGGGATAATGCTTCGCCAATTCGCGCGACACAGCCTGGATGCCCTTGATCGTGCCCGCTTCGAAATTCCTGGCCTTGAAGTCGATTTCCATCGCGGCGCAGATTTTTTCCCAACCGGCAGCACCGACCCTGGCGTTGATGCCGCGGTCGGCCACGATCTCGACATTACGGTCGGCGAGCAGCAGATAGATCAGCACGCCGTTGTTATGGGCGGTGTCCCAAATCCGCAATTGTCCGAAGATATCGAGCGCACGCTCCCGCGCGGACTGGTTCCGAAACAGCGGCGCACCGTCGAGCGCGCCTTCGACCACGAAGCGCACCTGTCCGGAGTGCCCGGCCTCTCCCGCCTTGATCGCAGCCTCGATCGCGGCCAGCACCTCCGGCGGAAAATACTTGTTCTTCCACCAGTGGTGATGCAGCAGATGTTTGCCGATGCGTCCGATGCTCATTTCACCAGCTCCCCGACGCGCCGCCGCCGCCGAAGCTGCCGCCTCCGCCGCCGCTGTCACTTGAACTGCTGGAGCTGCTGCTCGACCAATCGCTGCCGCCTCCGCCCGACCATCCGCCTCCCGACGAACTCCTGCCACGACCGCCCGATGGAGACGCGTTGATGGCGTCGCTGAACATCACGATGAGACCGGCAACGAGGCCGGAGAGGACCGCCGCGGCGATCGAGCCGAAGAAATACCAGGCGAGCAATGCGACCAGGCCTCCGGCGACGCCTGATCCGAGCAGGCGGCCCAGCATGGCCCGCATGGCGCCGCCGAACAGCATCACGGGGATGATCAGAAACGGATTGAACAGATCGCCGGGATCGAACGAGTGCGTTGTCGGCTGCCAATGTGGCGGCTCCGGCGCCGGCAGCTTCTCGCCATCGGCGACCCGGATGATCCGGTCAACGCCGGCAGAAATGCCCCCGGAAAAGTCACCCGCCTTGAACTTCGGGGTGATGTCCTCGTCGATGATACGTTTGGACGTGATGTCGGTCAGCGCGCCTTCGAGACCGTAGCCGACCTCGATCCGCAGATGCCGGTCGTTCTTGGCGATAACCAGAAGCACGCCGTCGTCGATCTTCCTGCGGCCGATCTTCCAGGCCTCAGCTGCGCGGAGCGAAAACTGCTCGATGGTTTCGCCGTCGGTGGTCGGAACGATCAGTACCGCAACCTGGCTGCCCTTGCGGGCTTCGAATGCACGGATGGTCTGGTTCAAGGTCGCAACGTCACTGGTGGAGAGCGTGCCGGTCTGATCGACGACGCGCCCCACCAGCGGCGGAACCGCGACGTCGGCCAGTGCCGGAAACACCCAGCCCAAAAGCAGCGCAAGAAGGATGGTTCTTGCAGCGTTCATCACGGCCTGTCTCTGTTGCCAACTATTTGGAAGGCGTCGCCGGAGCAGGTGTCGGATTGAAATCCACCTTGGGCGCGGTTGAAATTTCCTTCTCGTTCTCGACCGAGAAGTTCGGCTTTTCCTTGTAGCCGAAAACCATCGCCGTCAGATTGTTCGGGAAGGTGCGGATACCGACATTGTAGTCCTGCACCGACTTGATGTAGCGGTTGCGCGCCACGGTGATACGGTTCTCGGTGCCTTCGAGCTGCGCCATCAGGTCGCGAAACAGCGTATCGGATTTGAGCTGCGGGTAGTTTTCGGTCACGACCAATAGTCGCGACAGCGCGCTGGAAAGTTCACCCTGGGCAGCCTGGAATTTCTGGAACGCAGCCGGATCGTTCAGCACTTCAGGCGTCGCCTGGATGCTTCCAACCTTGGCACGGGCGTTGGTGACGCCGAGCAGCACGTCCTTTTCCTGCTGGGCAAAACCCTTCACCGAGTTGACGAGGTTCGGCACCAGGTCGGCGCGGCGCTGGTACTGGTTGACCACCTCCGACCAGTTCGCCTTGACCTGCTCGTCATTGGTCTGGATTGCGTTGTAGCCGCAATTGGTCAAGCTGAGTGTCGCCAGCGCCGCCAGCACGGTCCATAATTTCCGCATCGAAATTCTCCCGGTAAAACTGGTCGGCAACATATCAGAACGGTTGCGTCGGGTATGCAGGCCTGACCGCCCTTCCCGTCTATTTTGCGGCCCCAAATCCCCGTTGAAGGCACTTGCCTATCACCCGCCGAACCCACAACATGGGAGAATAAAACAAAAAGGGAGGGCCGATTGACCGCCTATGAAACCATCGTCGTGGAGCGGCCGGAGCCTGGTATCGCGCGGGTCGTGATGAACCGGCCGGAGGCGCGGAACGCCCAAAACCTGCAAATGACCTACGACCTCAACGCGGCGTTCGACCAGGCCGTGCAGGACGATGCGGTCAAGGTCATCATTCTCGCCGGCAACGGACCGCATTTCTCGGCCGGACACGATCTGCGTCCGGGCGGCAAGAACGCCGCCGGCGTCGATTTTCCACCGGTCGGAAATTGGGGCGGCTTTGCCGAGCCCAACGCCCATGGCCGCTTCGCCCGCGAGCAGGAAATCTACCTGCAGATCACCCGGCGCTGGCGCAACCTCGCCAAGCCGACCATCGCCGAAGTGCACGGCAAGTGCATCGCCGGCGGGCTGATGCTGGCCTGGGCCTGCGATCTCATCGTTGCCAGCGCCGACGCCGAATTCTGCGATCCCGTCGTCACCATGGGCGTCTGCGGCGTCGAGTGGTTCGTGCATCCCTGGGAACTCGGCCCGCGCAAGGCCAAGGAACTGCTGTTCACCGCCGACGTCTGGAACGCCGAAGAGGCGCACCGGCTCGGCATGGTCAACCACGTCGTGCCGCGTCCCGAACTTTCGTCGTTCGTGATGACACTGGCGCGACGGATCGCAGCAAAACCTTCGTTCGCGCTGAAGCTGACCAAGGAAGCGGTCAACCGCTCGGTCGACGTCATGGGGCAACCCGCGGCGATCGAGCAGGCGTTCGCGCTGCATCAGCTCTGCCACGCGCATAACCTGCAGGAATTCGGCATGGTGGTGGATCCCGCAGGGCTCCATCCTTCCGTCCGGAAGCCGGCACACCCCCTCTAAGAGCAACAAAGAAAAGCCGATGGACCTTACCTTGAGCGACGAGCAGCGGATGCTGCGCGAGAGTGCCGACCGCTTCGTGGCGGAGACTTACAATGCCGACCATCGCCGCAAGATCGCGAACGATCCGCGCGGCTTCAGCGCCGATCTCTGGAAGCAGTTCGCCGATCTCGGCTGGCTCGCGTTGCCAATCAAGGAAGACCATGGCGGGTTGGGCGGCGGCGCCATCGAGATCGGCATCCTGATGGAAGCTTTCGGACGCGGCCTCGTCTCCGAACCCTATCTGTCGACGGTCGTGATCGGCGCGTCGCTGATATCCGAATGCGGCACTGAAGCGCAGAAGCAGGCGTTGCTGCCGCAGATCGCCGACGGTTCGCTGTATCTCGCCTTCGCCCATTCGGAACGTCAGGCGCGCTTCGACCTCGCCGATGTCAGGACCACCGCGAAGAAGACGCCGGACGGCTGGCGCCTCGATGGTCACAAGACCGCCGTGCTCGACGGCAACGCGGCCGGACAGATCATCGTCTCCGCCCGCGTCGATGGCGGCAAACTCTGTCTGTTCCTGGTGCCGCACAACGCCCCCGGCCTCTCCTCACGGGATTTTCCGCGGCTTGGCGGCGGTCGTGCCTGCAACCTCGATCTCAGGGATGTACGCCTGCCGGCAGATGCCCTGCTCGGCGACGGCAGCGATGCATTGCCTGCAATCGAAGGCGCGGTCGACCGCGCGATGGCGGCGCTCGGTGCCGAAGCCGTCGGCATCATGCAAACCCTGCTCGACCAGACGCTCGAATACACCAAAATTCGAAAGCAATTCGGCCGGCCGCTGTCCGCCAACCAGGTGATCCGCCATCGCCTCGCCGACATGGCGATGCAATGCGACGAAGCCCGCTCGATGGCGTTGCGCGCCGCGCTGATGGCCGACGCCGAACCGGTGGCGCGGGCCCGTGCTGCTTCCGGCGCCAAGGCCAAGATCGGCAAATGCGCGAAGTACGTCGCCGAACAGTCCGTCCAGCTTCACGGCGCGATGGGCGTCACCGAAGAGCTCGACATCGGCTCCTACTTCAAGCGCCTGCTCGCCTTCGACACCTTGTTCGGCGGCAGCGCCCATCATTATCGCCGCTACGCCGCCCTCGGCGGCCGTGCCGTTCAAGCCTGACATCGGAGCGCATCATGGATCTCACGTTCAATTCCGAAGAGCGCGCGTTCGAACAGGAAGTCCGCGACTTCATCGCGGCCAACCTAACGCCGGAGATGAAGCGCGCCACCGCGCTGACGCCCTCGGTGTTCTCCGATCCCGATATCGGCATGGCCTGGCAGCGCGCGCTGCACAAAAAGGGCTGGGGCGCACCGGGCTGGCCGGTCGATCACGGCGGGCCGGACTGGACCCCGGCGCAGCGCTGGATCTTCGAAGCGGAGTCCGCCCGCGCCGGTGTGCCGAATGTGAACGTGATGGGCGTCAAGATGGTCGGCCCCGTCATCATCGGCTTCGGCTCGCCCGAGCAGAAGAATTACTATCTGCCCAAGATTCTCTCCGGCGAGGACTACTGGTGCCAAGGCTATTCGGAGCCGAGCTCCGGCTCGGATCTGTCGTCGCTGAAGACCCGCGCGGTGCGCGACGGCGACGACTACATCATCAACGGTACCAAGCTCGGGACCACGC
>Ga0209023_10002281_pt1 | contig 24236 bp, 23 predicted proteins | sample LakOneMetagenome_FD_187468 | JGI IMG/M metagenome (GOLD analysis project Ga0209023, IMG submission 187468) | Freshwater and sediment microbial communities from Lake Erie, Canada (SPAdes) (version 2) | ecosystem: Environmental > Aquatic > Freshwater > Lentic | place: Lake Erie, Canada... | reverse complement strand
GACGTCGGTTCCAACGCGACCAAGATCATGGATGCCCTCAACTCCGAAGGCATCCCGGGAGTGCTTGAGCCCGGTCAGGTCGACAAGCTGATCAACCAGGCGTCTGGCCAGGTCGACATCGAGGGAATCATCAAGTCCCTCGACACGGTCGCCTTCTTCGTCAACGGACGGACCCAGCAGACCATTGGTGGCGCTCTCGTCGCAACCAGCTCCAACATCAAGCCGATCGAAAGCTCGCTGCGCGGAATCTCCTCGCTGATCGCGCTCGCCGGCGACTCCAACGTCCGGCCCCTGCCGGGCGGCGTTGCCGGCTTCCGGGTCAACACGCCGGAGCTGCCGGGTCGTCCGGTCGTGATCGGTGTCAAGAACGACCGCCTCGTGATCGGTATCGGCCTGCAGGCCTCGCTCACGGCGCTCACCGGTGCCGGCCCGACCCTCGGTGATTCGGACGCCTACAAGGCCGCCGATGAATCGATCCCGGGTGAAGGCCTCGACATGTTTGCCGACCCGGCCAACGTGGCGAAGCTGATCGTCGCTTCCACGCCCGGTGACCCGGACGCGAAAGCCGTGGCGCAGATCATCAACAAGTTCGAGTACATGGCGGCCGGATCCGGCGACGGTGACCAGACGTTCGAATTCAACATGGGCCTGAAGGACTGACCGGAAGGCCTGAAGTCATGGCCGACGGGGTGGGGATCGACCTGATCGAAGTGGCCCGCATCGAGCGGGCCCTCGATCGGCATCCCCGCCTCGCCGACCGGCTCTTTACAGATGAAGAGCAGCAGTACGCGGCCTCCAGGGGCCGGCCGGGTCGCCATCTGGCGGCCCGTTTTGCTGCCAAGGAGGCAGTTGTCAAGGCGATGCGGCTACCGGCCGGCACCGCACTTCGGGAGATCGAGGTCGTGGCCGGTACCGATGAGGAGCCGGCTCCGAAGCTTCGGCTGTCGGGCCAGGTCCGGCAGCGAGCCGAAGAGCGGGGCCTGGAAGTGAAAGTGAGCCTGACCCACGCCCGGGAGATGGCCGGAGCGGTGGCGATTGCCGAACCTGTCTCCGTGCTTCCCGGGAGCATCGAAGGGAACTGAGTGGAGGACTGGCTCGATCCCGTCTACGACGCTTCCGGGATGGGTGAGGCAGACCGTTGGGCGATCGAGTCCGCCGGGGTCCCTTCACTCGATCTGATGGAAGCCGCGGGCCGCGGACTGGCCCGGGCCACCGCCGAGCTGGCAACCCTGGAACTCGGAAATCGCGCCACGGTGACCGTGATCTGTGGCAAGGGAAACAACGGCGGCGACGGACTGGTCGCGGCCCGGCATCTCGCCGAATCCGGCTTCGAGGTCCGGGTGATCCTTTTCGGGGAGCGGGATCAGCTCAGTCCCGATTCCCGGGCGAACTTCGACCGGTTGCCGGAAGGCATCGCCGAGATACATGACTCGGCTCCTCCTGCGGACTCGCTCGATGGGGTGGTGATCGACGCGATGCTCGGTACGGGTTTCGATGGTGAGCCCCGCGATCCGGTCGCTTCGGCGATCCGGTCGGTCAACGACTCCGGCCTGCCCGTGGTCGCCTGTGACGTTCCCTCCGGAGTCAACGCTTCGACTGGCGAGGCGGACGAGGTAGCGACCCGGGCCGATCGCACCGTCACCTTCCACGAGCGCAAGCGCGGTCATCTGATCGCCCCCGGCAAACATCTCTGCGGACCGGTCGAGGTGGTGCCGATCGGCATCCCGGATGGTGCGCCGCCGCCAGCGGCCGGTGGAGCGATCCGGGCCGGAGTTCTCGGTCTGCTGCCCCGGCGCGTCGCCGACTCGAACAAGTTCACCTCGGGACGGGTCTCGATCATCGGCGGGTCCCGCGGACTCACCGGAGCCGTCTGCCTGGCCGCCGAGGCGGCGATCAGGGCGGGAGCCGGCTACGCCACGGCCGCAGTCCCGGGCGGGCTCGAGGACATCCTCGAGGCGAAGCTGACCGAGGTGATGACCAGGGGTTTCGGCAAGGACGCGGAACGGCTCGAAGCCGACCAGGCTCCGGCGGTGCTGGAACACATCGAAGGAGCCGCCTCTGCCGTCCTCGGTTCGGGCGTGGGACGGGACGCTTCGACCGCAGCCTTCGTCGCGAAAGTCGCGGCGGATTGTGAAATGCCGCTGGTCATCGATGCTGACGCGCTCTCGACTTTCGGGGAGGATCTGTCCTCGCTCGCCAACCGGGGCGCCGCTACCGTCCTGACACCTCATGCGGGGGAGGCCGGACGACTGCTGGGCTCCGACTCGGGAAAGGTTTCTGCCCACCGGCTCGAATCGGCCCTCGAGCTTGCCCGGGCAGCAGGTTCGGTGGTCGCCCTGAAAGGTGACGACACGATCGTCACCGACGGCGAGAGGATCGCGGTGAACACCCTGCCGTCACCGGGGCTGGCCACGGCCGGTACGGGGGACGTGCTGGCGGGGATGGCCGGAGCCTTCCTCGCCCGCGGGCTGGACGGCTTCGAAGCAGCCTGCGCTGCGGTCTTTGCCCATGCGGCTGCCGGAGAGATAGCGGCGATTGAAACCGGCAACCGGGATGGAGTGATCGCAACCGACGTGATCCGGGCGATCCCCCGGGCGATGATTCCCCCGGCCGGATGAAATAATCTTCCGCCGATGCCGACCGTTGCCGAAATCATGGACCGGGAGCCTGTCTCCGTCTCGCCCGACGCTTCGATCCAGGACGTGATCGATCTTCTGCAGACGAATGATCTCCCCGGGGTGCCGGTCGTTGATGAAACCAGGAAGGTGCTCGGGATAATCACCGACTCGGATCTGGTGATTTCCAACGAGGATTCGGACTTTCACCTTCCCCACTACGTGAACATCATGGGTGGCATCGTCTTTCTCGAATCGACCAAGCACTGGGAAGAGCGGGCAAAGAAGGCCTTCGCCGCAACGGCCGAGGACATGATGACCGCCGATCCGGTCACGGTCAGTCCGGATGAGCCGGCCGAACACGCCGGTCGCCTCATCTCCGAGAAGAAGCACAATCGTTTGCCGGTAGTCGATGACGAGGGCCGACTGGTCGGCGTGGTCACCCGGGTCGATGTTCTGGCCGCCCTCACCGGGGCCTGATGTACGAGCGGGCGGAGGCCCGAATCGATCTGGCGGCTCTGCGGCACAACTGCCGTGAGCTGAAATCGCGCCTGGGCGAAGGGGTGGAGCTCTGCCCGGTCCTGAAGGCCGACGCATACGGCCACGGAGCCCTTCATTGTGTGGCAGCCGTGGCCGAGTCGGGAGCTGACCGGATCGCCTTCGCGGCCGCCTCCGAAGCGGTCCTGGCCCGTTCGGTCGCTCCGGAGATTCCGATGCTCGTGGTCGGGGCCCTTGCTCCGGGCGAGATCGAAATGGCGATTTCGGCCCGCGCCGACGTTGCCGCCTGGGAACCCGGATTCATCGCCACCCTGGCCGATCAGGCCGCGGCGGCCGGGCTGGTGGTCGGGGTCCACGTGAAGTACGACACCGGCATGGGAAGGCTCGGCACCACCGATCCGGAGCTGGTCCTGGAACTCGCCCGGACCGCGGATGCCCATCCCAACCTGAGGCTGGAAGCGATCTGGACCCATTTCGCCACCGCCGACGAACAGGACACGACCTTCCGTGACCTTCAACGCGACCGCCTGGCGGAACTTGGCGAGCGGGCCCGTCGCGAATTCCCCGCGGTGAAGCTCCACGCGGCGAACAGCGCCGCCCTGATCGCCGATTCCTCATGCCACTTCGACATGGTCCGGCCGGGAGTTGCGATCTACGGCATGGATCCCTTCGGCAGGAATCCGGCCGACCACAACCTGAAGCCGGTGCTTTCCCTTCATTCCTGGGTCGCTTCGGTCAAGGACTTCCAGGCTGGAGAAAGTGCCGGTTACGGAAGGACCTGGACCGCCGATCGTCCAACCCGGGTCGCCGCGGTTCCGGTCGGTTACGGCGACGGTGTGCGCCGGGCCCTCTCGAACAAGGGCGAGGTCCTGATCAACGGCCGCCGGTACACGATCTCCGGGACCGTTTCGATGGACAACATCACGGTTGACGTCGGTCCCGACTCCGAGGTTCGGGTAGGTGACGAAGTGACGGTGATCGGCTCCCAGGGAAGCGAATCGATTCTCGCCGAACAGGTTGCGGTCCCGCTCGGCACGATCAACTACGAAGTGACCTGCGGAATCTCCCCCCGGGTTCCGAGGGTCGGCCGGGACAGCGAGGCAGGTTGAGCATCCCGGTACTGGCTGAGCTCGGTCCCCGGGCGATGGCGGCACCCCGGGTCGACCGGCTGCGGGAAGTGCTGGCCGGGAACCCCTCCTGGCTGGTCGGCGGTGCGGTGCGGGACGTGGCTCTCGGCCGGGAAGTGAATGACCTCGACGTGGCGGTGAGCGGTCCGCCGGAAGAACCGGCCCGGAAACTGGCGAAAGCCCTGGGCGGAGTCGCTTTCGAGCTTTCCGAGGAGTTTCCCGCCTGGCGAGTGAAGGACCGGGATGACGCATGGCAGGTCGATCTGGCCGAGTTGAGAGCCGATTCCATCGAAGCGGACCTGAGGTTGCGCGACTTCACGGTCGGGGCGGTTGCGGTCGAACTCGACGGGGGAGAGGCGATCGACCCCCTGGACGGACTTGCCGATCTCGAATCCGGGCTGATCCGGGCCTGCGGACCGACTTCCTTTTCCGACGATCCGCTCCGGCTCATGCGGGCCGCCCGGCTGGTCGCCCAGTTCGGCTGGGAGATCGAGGAAGAAACCGTGCTTCTGGGCCGGCAATCCTCGCCCCGGGCCGAAGAGCCCGCCGGCGAAAGGACACTTGCCGAGCTGCTGCTGCTGATCGGCTCCCGGGACCCGCTGGCCGGTCTCGCCGCGATGGACCGGATCGGTCTCTTCGACTGGCTCCTGCCGGAGATCGGCGATCTTCACGATGTTGTCCAGGGACCGAACCATCACCTCGACGTCTACGGTCACACGATCGAGGTCGTCGAGGGGATCCTGCGGATCGAATCCGACCTTGAACGGTTCACCGGCGATCGGGCCCCCGAGGTCTCGGCCTACCTTTCCCGGCCACTGGCCGACGGCACGACCCGGGGTGCGGCTCTGCGACTAGGAGCCCTTTTCCACGATTCCGCCAAACCCCAGACCCGCAGCGAGGAAGGGGGCTTCGTTTCCTTCCGCGGGCACGACCGGCTTGGGGCGGAGCAGATCGAGAAGCGTTTCCGGGGCCTGAAGGCCAGCCGCAAACTGATCAGGTACCTGGCTGATCTGACCCGGCACCATCTGATTCTCGGTTTCATGGTCACCTCGATGCCGCTCGACCGGCGTCAGATCTTTGCCTACCTGGACCACACCGATCCGGTCTCTCTGGATGTGACATTGCTCACTGTGGCTGACCGTATGGCGGCCCGGGGGAGTGCCTCGATTGCCAGCGAAGAGATGGTTGCGGGGCACATGGAGCTGGCCAGGCAGATGGTCGGGCACGCCCTCGACTGGGACGCCGACGGCCCTCCAGGGCAGTTCCTGCCCGGAAACGAATTGGCCGACAAACTGGGAATCGAAACGGGCCCGCAGCTCGGCGAATTGATGAAAGAACTGGCTGCAGCCCGTTTTGCCGGTGAGATCAATGATGCAAACGAAGCTGTAGAGCATGCCCGTGGCTTCCTGAAAGCCGCTTGAGTAGTAGCCTCAATCGGGAATGGCTAAAGAAGAAAAGATCGAGATGGAGGGTGAAATCACCGAAGCCCTCCCGAATACGATGTTCCGGGTCAAGCTGGACAACGACCACGAGGTCCTGGGCCACATCTCAGGCAAGATGCGCCGTCACTACATCCGCATCCTGCCCGGAGACAGGGTCAAGATCGAGCTGTCGCCCTACGACCTGACCCGCGGCCGCATCACTTACCGCTACAAGTAACCGTCGAACGCGTCGGGACCCGATCGGGTCCCGGAGCGCAACATTGAGGCACCCGACCGTGTTCCAGTATTCGATGCTCCGCTCTCCCCTCACATCAAGCGGCCCGCGGGTCGCCCGGATTCTTGCGCTTCTGACGGCGTTCGCCACCCTGTTGATTCTGGCCCAGGCTCCACATGCCCATGCCGCTTCAACCCAGCGGATCGAGCTCGGCGGTCAGAACATCAACACCCTCAAGCCAAACTGTGGCAAGGACTTCAGCCGTGACTGCAAGGTCGAAGGCAAAGTGACCGCGTTCCAGTCGCTCTCCGCCCGTATCCCGGGTCGAAACTTCGTGGTGCCCTTCAACGGGAAACTGGTTGCCTGGTCGATTTCGCTGGCCAACCCGACCAGGGTCGACATCGACGACAACCCGGCTCAGCTGCCTTTCGCCAACGGAATCTTCGGTTCGCCCTCCCAGGCCGGTATTTCGATCCTGCGTCAGGTCGAGAAGAAGAAGAAGGGCGGACCCCGCTACAAGCTGGTGCGGAAGAGCCCGGTTCAGATCCTCAACCCGTATTTCGGAACGAAGGTAACTTTCGCTCTTGACGCTCCGCTGAACGTCTACGAGAACAACATCGTTGCTTTGACGATTCCGACCTGGGTCCCGGCACTGTGGGCGCCACGCGCCTGCAACGGCACCATCTACGGTGATCTCGATCCCGATCGTTGTGACAAGGCTCGCGACAACTACACCTGGCGAGGCAGCCGGGTTGAACGGGGCGAGCCGTCCACCTGCGAGCTGGGCAACGACGGCGGAGTCCCGAACGAGCAGCTGGCAAAGACCGCACCGCAGACCGGGATCGAATCGATTCGCAGGTACGGCTGCTACTACGGCGGCAACGTGCTGCTGTATTCGGCTCTCATAGTCGGCCGCTGATCACCGAATAGGGGGACCGGGCGTTATTTCCCGAATCCTTCCCTGACTTGAACTTCCGCACCTGTGGCGTAGCCTCGGTGTTGCTTTCTATATGGCCGAACAAAGTTCACAAAGAAGTGTGAGCCGCCCGGCCCTCCGCGTCGGCGCGCTCATCACAGCCATTCTGGGCCTCTGGGCCTGCCTCGCCCTGACCGGCACCTTCGGTGACGCCGAAGGAAAGACGGGAAGAAGGGTGGTGCTCGGTGCGACCGCCAACAAGGTGACGCCGAACTGCGGAACCCGTGCCACTTCCCGGGCCTGCTCGGCCGAAGGCAAGGTGACCGGATTCCAGGTTTTCCAGAAGGGAAAGAACGGCAAGAACTTCGTGGTTCCTTTCAACAAGGGCAAAGTCGTAGCCTGGTCGATCCAGCTCTCGAACCCCACCCGCAAGGACAGCCAGAAATACGGACCCGCCCAGCGTCCTTACTTCAACAAACTCTTCGGCTCACCGTCCAAAGCGCGGATCTCGATCCTCCGGCCGGTCAAGAACGGCCCGAAGTTCCCGCCCAGGTACCGGCTGATCCGGGCCAGCGGCACCCAGACCCTGAACCGCTACTTCGGGACAGAAGTCAAATTCGCGATCACCAAGCCGTTGAATGTGATCAAGGGAGACATAGTCGCCCTCACCATCCCGACCTGGGCGCCCGCCTTCTGGGTTCCCATGGCCTGTAACAACGCGGCCAGCGGCGGGCTGGTGAATGCCGCGCGCTGCGCCAACGCCAAGAAGTTCAACACCTGGCGAGGCAGCCGAGGACCCAAGGAATGCGGGATCGGCACCGACCCCTTTGACCGTCCCAACGAAGCGCTTAAGAAGTCACATCCCCAGCAGAAGGTCAACTCGATCAAGCGGTACGGCTGTTACTACGACGCCGGAAGGCTGCTCTACAAGGCCACGGTTGTAGCCCCCTAGCCGTGGGGTCGGGTGGGCATCCCCGGGACGCGGGATGCGCCACGGCCTTCGGCCTGGCTACTCCTGAGTGTCCCGGGGATGCCCACCCGACCCCACGGCTACCCGAGTCAATCTGGCATACGAACTGCCGCCGAACGGAGTCCGATCATCCATTAGCTGTTTCCGTGATCGGACGGGTGGAACTGGGAGGCGGGGCGAAGCTCGCCGACTTACTTATGAGGTTGCCTACGAAGTAGGCAACCCGCAGAACTCGCAGGAGGCGAGGTCGCGGGGGGTTAGCTGTTCGCAGCGGCGGCAGACGCGGAGGTTGACCGGGGTGCGGGGGAGGCTCGAGGCTCCCTCATGCTGCGGCAGGACTGCGGCAACCGGTTCAAGCTCTTCGCCGGTCTCGGCGTCGCGGTAGACGACGCCGTCACGAACGGGGGCGATGGCTTCACGGCCGGAAGCGGCGGCGCGAAGACGATAGATCGGATCGGTGGAGACGCTTTCGGTGCTCATCAACCGGGAGAATAACCGGCAATGAGGATTCTGATCTTTCACGGCTACCTGCTGCGCGGGACCGGCAGCAATATCTACAACGCCAACCTGGCCCGCGCTCTGGCCGGTCTCGGCCACGAAGTCCATCTTCTTTGCCAGGACCGGGAGGCGGAGAGCATCGACTGGGTCAACTCGGTCGGCACCTGGCCTGAAGCAGGGGATGAAGGAATCGGCGAGCTGAAGATCGAAGACCTGCGTCCGGCTGGAAATGGCGGATCGGTCACCGTCTACCGGCCGCCGATCGGAAAACTGCTGCCTGTATATGTGGAGGATCCCTACGAAGGCTTTGAGGCACGGGCCTTCCCGAGACTTTCCGACGACGAGATCGAGAACTACATATCGGTCAACGTCGATGCCGTCCGGATGGTGGACGGTCTGATCGGGGGAGCCGAAGCTGCTCTGGCTAACCATCTGATCATGGGCCCGGTCATCCTGGCCCGGGCGGGAATCCGTCCCTACGCGGTCAAGAACCATGGCTCCGATCTCGAGTACACGATCAAACCGAACCCGCGGTTCGTTCCCTGGGCGGCGGAAGGACTCGAACCGGCTTCGGCGGTGCTGGTCGGTTCACATCACACCGCGGCCTCCATGTGGGAAGCGATCCCCGGCCTCGGACTCGAGGAAAAGACCGGTTTCGGTCCTCCCGGGGTCGACACTTCGGCATTCGCTCCGCTTGATCCGGCCGATCGTCCCGGACGAATTGCCGAGCTGAGGGAACGAATCGCCAGTGAGCCACCGTCAGCAACCTTCGGCCGCGATGCGGACGAGGCGGTGAGCGCCCTGAACGATTTCGAGGCGGCGGAAGGTCCCCGGGTCATCTTCGTCGGAAAGCTGATCGTTTCCAAGGGAGTCGACCTGATCGTCGCGGCCTGGCCCCTGATTCACCGCAAGAACCCCGGGGCTCGCCTGATGCTGGTCGGCTTCGGCGCCTACGAGATGGGCCTGAGGGCGCTGGTCACCGCGGTTACCGACGGTGACATCCAGTCGGCGCGGGACATCGCGATGGTTGGCCGGGCCCTCGAGGGCGGGGAAGAGGAGCCCCTCGAATATCTGAGTTGCTTCTTCGAGAACGTGCCGGTCGGCTATGGCGAAGCCGGGGTTGCGGCGGCGGGTTCGATCTCCTTTGCCGGAAGGCTCGAACATGACGAGGTGGCCCGGGTTGTGCCGGCCGCCGATTCGATGATCGTGCCGTCCACCTTCCCCGAGGCTTTCGGGATGGTCGCCGCTGAAGCGGCCGCCTCCGGGGTGCTGCCGGTCTGCGCCGAACACTCGGGTCTGGCCGAGGTGACCGCGACCCTGTCAACCGAGGTGCCGGAGGTCAATTCGATGATCGGCCTGCCTCTGGGACCCGGAGCGGTTGCCGAACTGGCCGGCAAGGTCAACCGCTGGCTGGCGCTCGAAGAGGGGGAACGAAAGGCAATCGGCCAAAACATTGCCGAGTCCGCCGATCGGAATTGGAGTTGGCAGGGTGTGGCGAGGGACGTAATTTCCGCATCAGCAGGCGAAGTCCGGAGAGTCGCATGAGCGAATCGAGGGGTCAGGAACCTTTCGTCTGCGGCTTCAATAGAATGGCATTCGCCTCATGACTCGTCTTCCGATTTTGAAAATGGTGCTCGCCGTAATTGTCTTCGGCGTTATCCAGTCAGTGATCCTGCTCCAGTTCGACTGGTTCGGTGCCGAAGGCTCGACCGCAGCTGGACCGATCGACACGCTGATGGACGTGACCATCGTGCTGTCGTCGTTCATCTTCGCGATCGTCTGCGTGGCCCTTGGCTACGCGCTGATCAAGTGGCGCGCCAAGCCTGGCGACGAGAGCGACGGACTGCCGATCCACGGCAACACCCGGCTCGAGATCGTCTGGACCATCATCCCGGTGATCCTGGTGCTCGGACTCGCCGGCTATTCGTGGGCCGTCCTCGACGACATCGAGAAGACCGACGACAACGCCCTTCATGTCAACGTCTACGCCCAGCAGTTCGCCTGGACCTTCGGTTACCCGGACAACGGGAACAAGTGGTCGGAGGGTGAACTCCACGTTCCGGTCGATCGTCAGGTGATTTTCGATCTTCAGGCACAGGACGTCATCCACTCATTCTGGGTTCCGGAATGGCGGATCAAGAAGGACGCGGTTCCCGGGCTTTCGACCGATGTGGTCGTCACGCCCGACAAGGAAGGCAGCTACTGGCTGATCTGTACTGAACTCTGCGGCATCGGTCACACGACCATGCGGGTCAGGGTGATCGTCGAATCGGCCGCGAAGTACGCAGCCTGGGTCAAGAAGCAGAGCACCACGGTTCCCGAGGATCTGCTCCTGACCAAGGATCAGTACCTCGAGAAGGAAAAGCAGTTGCAGGAGCAGTCCGGGGGCATTGAAGGAAGCGGAGTGCAGGAACAGTGAACACTCCTTTCCATAACCCGATGATGGAGGTCAAGTGATGGTCGCGGCAATCAGGCAGCCAGGTTGGTATCGAGGTGCAATTGGCTTGGTGCTCGGCGCCGCCTTTGGCTTCGGTCTCGTCGTCGCGCTCCGTGCAATCTCCGGCCTCGACGTCTTCCAGACCGAGCAGACCGGTTACCCGCATGTGATCGTTCCGCTGATCACCGCGCCGTTCGGCTTCCTTTTCGGCTTCGGAGCATTCGATTACTGGTTCCGCTGGGCGGCGGGCAAGCCGACCATCCCCGAAGACCATTCCGGTCACGGTGCGACCAGGTGGCAGGACTACTTCACCTTCAACACCGACCACAAGGTGATCGGCACCCAGTACGTCGTCACCACCCTGTTCTTCTTCCTGATCGGCGGCCTGCTCGCCCTTCTGATGCGGGCCGAACTGGCCCAGCCCGGCGACCAGATCGTCGCCGCCAACACTTTCAACGGTCTTTTCTCCACCCACGCGGTGGTGATGATCTTCCTCTTCATCATTCCGGTCTTCGCCGGTCTCGCCAACTACGTCCTGCCGCTGATGATCGGCGCCCCGGACATGGCTTTCCCGCGCCTCAACGCGCTTTCCTTCTGGCTGCTGCCGATCGCCGGCGTCGTCTTCCTGGCCAGTTTCCTCGCACCAGGCGGCTCCTTTGATGCCGGCTGGACGGGTTACGCGCCATTGTCCACCGGCGCTCCATTAGGACAATCGTTCTTCAACATAGGTGTGCAGTTCGCCGGCGCCTCGTCGATTGCCACGGCGCTCAACTTCCTGGTCACGATCATCACCATGCGTGCGCCGGGCATGAACCTCTGGCGGATGCCGCTGCTGGTCTGGGCCAACCTCTCGACCTCGCTGCTCGTGGTCGGCGCGACCCCCTTCGTCGCGGGGGCCCAGTTCATGGTCTTCTTCGACCGCATCCTCGGGATGAACTTCTTCAACTTCCTCGAGGGCGGCGACGTCATCTCCTACCAGCACATCTTCTGGTTCTATTCGCACCCAGCCGTCTACATCATGATGTTGCCCGGCTTCGGGATCATTTCCGAGATCATTTCCACCCATGCCCGCAAGCCGGTTTTCGGCTACCGGCTCATGGCTCTGGCCCTGATCGGCATCGTGGTCCTTTCCTACTCCGTGTGGGCCCACCACATGTTCGTCGCCGGCATGTTCGACTGGCTGCGCGTGCCAATCATGATCACCACGCTGTTGATCGCGGTGCCAACAGGCATCAAGGTCTTCTCCTGGCTTGGAACGCTGTTCTACGGCAAAATCCATACATATTCGACGGCGATGCTGTTCGCGCTCGCGTTCATCATCACCTTCACGATCGGTGGCATCTCCGGCGTCATGCTCGGCATGATTCCGATCGACATCCACGTGTCGGACACCTACTTCGTGGTCGCCCACATCCACTTCGTGCTCTTCGGCGGCTCGGTCTTCACGATCTTTGCCGGCATCTACCACTGGTTCCCGAAGATGACCGGGCGCATGTATGACGAGCGTCTCGGCCGGATCCACTTCTGGGGCACAGTCGTAGGCACCTGGTGCACCTTCATTCCGATGCATTGGATCGGCATGGACGGCATGCCCCGCCGCGTGGCTGACTACGCAAGCCAGTACGGCGACTGGAACCTGATGATTTCGATCTCCGCCTTCGTTCTGGGCGCGGTCCAGCTGGTCTTCCTCTACAACATGATCGTCAGCTGGCGGTTCGGTCCCAAGGCCGGCAACAACCCCTGGCGCGCCAACTCGATCGAGTGGCAGGTCACTTCACCGCCGCCGGTGTTCAACTTCGACGAGATCCCGCGCGTTGTCGGTGGTCCGTATGAATACGGCACCCCCGGCGCTGTCCACGCCATCATGGGTGGCGAGGAGTCCGACGTTCCCGAGCCCAAGCCGACCACGGTCACCGCACCCTCATCATGAGTAAGCCTCTTCTGATCTTCCTGAACGAGGTTGCCGGTGGGCGCAAGCTGCTTGAAGCTGCGCGCGAGAAGGCAGCCGATGCCTCATATGTCGTCGTCGCCGCCCCGCAGAACCAGCCTTCGGTTGGTCAGCTGTTCGATCCGCAGGAGCGGGCCGAAGCAGCCCGGGCCCGTGTCGATGTGACCCTCGCCGTGCTCGACGAGTTCGGCATCGAGGCGATCGGTGAAGTGCTCGATCCCGAGTACGACCTGGCTCTAGGTGACGCGATTCGCAGCCACCGTCCTGCCGAGGTACTGCTTTCGTGCACCTACGACTTCCGCTACGGACTGACCCGCCGGGACCTGCTTTCCTGGGCCGAAGTCACCTTCGGAGACGTCACAAACATCACCCACATTCCGGTCCGGATCGAGGACGACTCGATCAGCCTGAACGTGACCCACACCCTGGTCGTCGCCAATCGCACCCTGACCAGTGAAGACCTTCAGGATCGCCTGCTCGATCGCTCGGACGATCGTCCGCATCGCTACACGATCATCGCCCCGGCGGCCGACGACGTTTCCGAGGCGACAGTTGCCCGGAATCTGGCCGCTCTAATGGCCAAGCTCTACCACGCAGACATCGACGCGACCGGCCAGCCGATGAGCCCGGATCCGTTCGATGCTGTCAAGAACGCGATCGAGCATTACCGGGTCGACGAAATCCTGATCTCCACGCTCAGCGGGGAGGAGTCGCATTGGCTCAAGCAGGATCTGGTCGGCCGGGTGCGCGAAATCACCGACAAGCCTGTCGTTCACCACGAGGCCGGCCGGCCGCCGGAGGCCGTAGCCGCCGCAGTGGCCGAGGGTTCCTCCTCCGTGGACGGAGCTGACGACTCAACCGCGGAAAGCAACGAGGCATAGAGATGGAAAGCGCAAGCATCGCGGCCCACGGTCACGCAGAAGATCATCACCACCACGGTCCGCCCGAGGCCCATCAGAGCGCCCGGATCGATCGCACGATCCTCGGCATCCTCCTTTTCATCCTCTCGGAGATCATGCTGTTCGGCGCCTTCTTCGCCGCTTACTTCTTCCTCCGCGTAGTTGCCGATCCGGCCTCATGGCCGCCCGAGGGCATCGAGCTCCCGGTCCTGATCGCCTTCATCAACACCTGTGTCCTGGTCTCGTCCTCCTTCACCGTTCACTACGCGCTCGAGGCGATCAAGCACAACAACCATCGCGGCCTCAAACTCGGCCTCACCCTCACCTGGCTGCTCGGTGCGACGTTCCTCTTCATCCAGATCAACGAATACATCCACATCGGCTTCACGCCGCGTGACGGTGCCTTCGGTTCGATCTTCTTCAGCCTCACCGGTCTCCACGGCGCCCACGTCTTCGTCGGTCTGCTGCTGTTGACCTTCGCCAACATCCGCGCGTACCGCGGCCATTTCGGCCCGGAACAGAAGGATCACCTCGGTGTTGAAGTACCAGGCATCTACTGGCACTTCGTCGACATCATGTGGATCATCGTGTTCCTCGCCGTCTACATCATCTGACCCTCGCTATGAGCGAACCCGAGCAGGGCGATCTTCCGGAACCCGTCGACACAGACGAATCCCCGGTACCTGCGAAGGGTCAGAAGTTCGGATTGGACCTCGGCAATCCCGTAGAACGGGAGAGCGCTGCCTTCAGCTGGCTGATCGTGATCATCGTCGCGGCGGTCACGATCGGCGGGGTGGCGAAGATCATCTCGCCGCTGGCCGCAGTCATCTGGACCCTGATCCTGCTCGGTGTCGTCAGCGTGCCGATCTTCCGTGGCCTGAAGCACGGTCTCGGCAGTCCTGACGACGACGAATAGACCGTCGCGAGATTGTGCGGTTGTGGCGCCGTAAATGTCGCTTGAAAATGGGGTTGGCAAGCGTTTGCCCGATTGTGCGTCAAGCCAGTTGTTGAACTTGACGTTTCGACGGAATTACGCAGGAACTTCACGCTGACGGCAGGGTTCTAGCCGCACGTTCGTCTTCCAGGTGCCCCGAGGCCCATTGGACCACGGGAGGGGAGAAGTCACTGATTTTTCACCGAAGGGGCTTGACAGGCTCGGGGCTTTATGTAGGATGAACGAATTGTTCAACAATTCCTCCAGAACGGGAGCAGGTACGTGATGTCAGTGATTCAGCGAATTTCCGCCGGCAAGCGGGTGGCCGTAGCAGCCGCCGCGGCTCTGGTCTTTGCGCTGGTCATGCTGGTCGCGAGGGATGACTCGTCCAAAGCTGAGCCGCCGACGCCAGCCACGAGCGTGATCATTCTCAGCGGAGACGGCATGGGGATCCAGCAGCGGACAGCCATTCAGTACGCCCTCTACGGTCTCGATAAGAGGCAGCCGATGGATGCCCTGCCAGCTACCGGTTGGCTCGACACCATCTCTCTTGGCCCGGGCGCAGTAACTGACTCCGCCGCAGGCGCGACAGCCTGGGCGATCGGCAAGAAGACGATTAACGGTTACACCGGCCTCGGTCCGGACAAGAAGCGCGTGCCTACCCTTCTGGATATCGCCAAGGAGCAGGGCAAGACGACGGCCCTCATCAATGACCATGACGTCACCAACGCGACCCTCGCCTCGTTCGGCGGCCCTGTCATCAACCGTGACTGGAAGTCGGTGATTGCCGACAAGGAGATTCACAACAACAAGGTGGACATCCTGATGGGTGGCAATGAGGCCTATTGGTACCCGCCGGGCAACGACGGCAAGATCCCGAACACCAACAAGGACGGCGAGGACGACTCGGAAGGCACCAAGGGCAACCTGGTTCAGAAGGCGATCGACCAGGGTTACCAGTACGCCTACGACAAAGAGACGGTCGCAGCGTTGACCGGCCCGAAGGTGCTCGCCTTGGTTCAGGACAGCGCCAAGCGCCGTTGGATCGAGACCAAGGGCTACAAATTCAAGAATGACCCCCACTACGTGCCGGTGGTCGACATGGTGAAGAAGGCGCTGGATATCGCTGACGACAATCCCAACGGATTCTTCTTCGCGATGGAAAGCGACGATCTCGACTCGGCCGGTCACGAACATGACGTCCGGAATGTGATCCAGTCCGGTCGCACCATCAACCAGGTCGTGACGGCGATCCAGGAGTACCGGGAGACCAACCCGAATGTCCTGCTGATCGTTCTGGCCGACCATGAGACCGGTGGCATGACGATCGAGCCGATGGGTGAGACCAACACCAATTCCGACGGTGATGATCCGATCCCCTACTGGGGCAAGAAGGCCCTGAACAACGCCGGGCCCAAGGGTCAGGTTCCGACCCGCAGCGGTCCGGTGACGATCAAGGGCACCAACCGCAAGTTCAAGGTCGACTGGACCACCCCGGAACACACCGGTGGCATGGTTCCGGTGACCGCGGTCGGACCCAATTCGGAAGAGCTTGTCGGCGTCCACCCCAATACCTGGGTGTTCGACGTCGCCAAGAAGGCGCTCCTTGGACAGGACTAGCCGGTAACTAGTGCGCCAGAGGAAGGGCCCGGGCTTGCCCGGGCCCTTCGTCTTCCCAGGTTTCCAGAACCCCGCCTAGACTCAGATGAATGAGAGAGGAGCAATGACAGACCTTCTGCCACCGGTTCCCGGCCCGATCCCCGGACCCAAGAGCAAGGCCGAACTCGAACGGCTGACAGATCTCGTATATCCCGGCACCGTCAATCACCTGGCTCCGCTGGTGATCGCCGGCAAGCGCGGCTACCTGGTCGATGACCTCGATGGCAACACCTTCGTCGACCTGGTCTCATCGTCGGCATCGGTGCCGCTCGGGGCGGGTCGAAGTGACCTGATCGATCCACTGGTCGAGGCGATGAGGAAGATCGGCAACGAGGACAGCCACGGTGTCGCTTCCGACCTGATGCTTCCGCTGGCCGAGAAGCTCCTGTCGATCACCCCGGAGTCCCTGACCAGGGTCGACCTCGGGTTGAACGGAACCGAGGTGGTGGAGACCGCTGTCAAGATGATGCGTCGGGCCACTGGTCGTCCGATGGTGCTGGGCTTTCTGGGCGGCTACCACGGTGAGACCTCGTTGACCGCCGTACTCGGGGCTGAGGAGACCGAGATCAGCAAGGGCATCCGGCCGATGTCATCGGGTTTCTTCCATGCCCCCTACCCGAATCCCTACCGCAGTCCCTTCGCTCCGCCGCGAGCAGGTGGCAGCGGTGACTCGACCGTGGATTTCATCCGGGATCACCTGCTCTTCCATGCGGTCGACCCGGAAGAAGTCGCCGGAGTGCTGATCGAGCCGATCCTCGGATCCGGGGGATGCGTCGCACCGTCCAGCGAGTTCTGGAATGCGCTGACGGCGCTCTGCGAAGAGTATGGCTGGCTGCTGGCGCTGGACGAGGTGAAAACCGGCTTCGGACGTTCGGGCGAGATGTTCGCCTGCGAGAAATGGGATCTCCAGCCCGATCTGATGTGCCTCGGCAAGGCGATGGGTGGGGGAGTCGCCCCTATCGGCGCCGTGCTCGGATCGGAACGGGCGATGGGAGGCTATGACGACGTGCCGACCGGATCGACCTGGTCATGGCTGCCCTGGGCCTGCGCCGCTTCACTGGCCACGATCGAAGCCTTCGAGAACGAGCCAATCCTCGAGAACGTCCGGGAACTCGAATCGGTTGGGCGGGAAAGACTGGGAGCAATCAGGGACAGCCACCCGCAGGTCGGAGATGCCCGCGCCTTCGGTGGTTTCCAGGCGCTCGAATTCGTCCGTGATCGGGAGAGCCGTGAACGTGATCCGGAGCTTCAGCACCTGGCTGCAGTCAAAGCGGCGGAACTCGGGATCCTGACCGATTCGAGTTCGACTTCGCTCAACATCCAGCCTTCGCTAACCATGCCGCCTGAAGCCTTTGCCGCGGCACTCGACCGGATCGGTTCCGCGGTCGATTCAGCGATTTCCGAGCTCGGCCGATGAGCGCCGCAGAGACGCTCACGGCCCAGCTCGGAGCCGAGCTGGATGAAATGAGGGCGAAGGGCACGCTCAAGGATCTGAGGGTCTACGAGTCACCTCAGGGCCCCGAGGTGAAGCTTCAGGGGCTGGGAGACGTGATCGTCCTCTCTTCCAACGACTACCTCGGTATGGCCGACAATCCCGCTGTCGTCGAGGCCGGGGTGGAGGCCCTGAAGAAGTACGGGGCCGGCACCGCATCGGTTCGATTCATCTGCGGGCTGTTCGAACCGCACATCGAGCTCGAACGTGACCTGGCCGATTTCCTCGGTACTGGTGCCTCGCTCTCATACGTCTCCTGCTGGACCGCGAATCACGCGATCCTCGATGCCCTGAGCGACAAGGAAACCCACATATTTTCCGACGAGCTCAATCACGCTTCGATCATCGATGCGATGAAGCTGGCCCGTCCGGGTGGTAAATCGATCTATCCGCATTCGGACATGGATGCGCTTGAGGCGGCCCTGATCGATCACGGGGACGTGAAGCGCAAGCTGGTTGTCACCGACGGCGTATTCAGCATGGAGGGCGACCTGGCTCCACTGCCGCGCATGGTCGAACTCTGCGAGGAGCACGATGCTGTCCTGATCGTGGACGACTCCCACGGACTCGGAGTCATGGGTGAGACCGGTCGAGGCACAGCCGAGCATTTCGGACTTCATGGCCGGGTGGACATCATCACCGGCACCCTCGGCAAGGCGCTGGGCGGAGGAGCTGGTGGCTTCGTGGCCGGATCCAAGGAGCTCTGCAGTGTGCTCGAACAGCGGTCCCGACCACAGCTCTTCTCGAACGGCCTGCCGCCGACAGTGGCAGCCAGTGCCCGCCAGGCACTGATCGAACTGCGCGACAACCCGGATCTGGTCGCCAGACTCCACAGCAACACCGCGAAATATCGCACGCTTCTGACCGAGGCCGGCTTCGATCCGATTCCCGGTGACAGCGCGATCGTCCCGGTCCTGGTCGGCGAGACAGCGAGGGCAATTGAAATCTCCCAGGCGATGCTGGCGGAAAGCGTCTTTGTCACCGGTTTTGGCTTTCCGGTGGTTCCGGAAGGTACTGCCCGAATCAGGTCACAGATCTCTGCGGCAATGGAGGACTGGCAGTTGGAGAAGGCAGTGGCTGCGCTGACCCGTGCTGCGGCCGCGGTCCCCGCCTGAACCCCCGTCAGCCGGTGTATCGGTAGCGCAGCTCAGCGAACTGGCCGATCTGACGGACGGCTTCCAGGTGGAGATAGTCTGACTCGAAGCGGTGGGGCAGCAGCGGGGCGCCCGAACCGAGAGTCACTGGAGCGACCGAGAGTCAGAGTTCATCCAGCATCCCCGCCTTTGCAAACTGACCCGCGAGGTCGCCACCACCGACGATCCAGACGTCGCTTTCGCCAGCCGCCTTCCGGATCTCGGCTTCATGATCGGATACCTCGCCACTCACGAACTCGATATCGGCGCCGGGAACGACCGGCAGATCGTCGCGGGAGGTGAAGACGAACGTTTTACGGTCGTCGTAGAGCTCCTGCCACTTTTCCGGGTTCTCTGGCAGGTTCTCGTGTTCAACCACCCACTCGTACGTGGTCGATCCCTCGATGATCACCGAGACGCCCTTGTTGAATTCCTCTATTTCCCTCAGTGCTTCCTGGCCGCCTTCGACAACGAAGAGCCAGTCAAGGGAGTTCTCCCGATCGGCCAGGTAACCATCCAGAGTCGTCGCAGTCGCGTAAATGAACCGGGTCATTCGCCGACCGTAACGGCTCAGGTCAGACTTTGATCCAGTATGTCTTGAGCAGCGTCTCTTCAACCTTCCAGATGGTTTTCTCGCCGCCCTCGAAGTGATGGGTGTCTCCCGGGCCGACGGAGAATGCGCGTCCGTCTGAATATTCGATGATCGCCCGGCCTTCGATCACCATGAAGGACTCGGTTGCTTCGACATCCGTCACTTCTCCCGGAGTGATTCGCCACAGGCCGGCTTCGACGCCATCGACTTCGTAGAGAGTCAGACTCGAGACTTCGGGGTTGCCGAGGATGATCTGGTCAGGGTCGAGCGGATCGGGTTCAAGCTGTTCGAGCAGAGGATGCTTGGTCATTCCGGATTCTTTCTGTATCGGGCCGGGTCTGGTCGGGGTCCGGCAGCTTCCATCGCCGAGAGATTCTCCCGGCTGAGCAGCTTCATGAAGATCTTTGCGCATTGGACGACCTGGTCGAGTTCGATCTGCTCGGCCGGAGTGTGAGCAGTCTCGATCGAACCGGGGCCGAAGACCATCGCCTGCGACCCTCCGAAGTCGACGAAATTGTGGGCATCTGTCCAGGCGGGGACCCCGATGGTCTCGGGACGCCGACCGGTCACGGCTTCGGTCGCCCCGTCTACCGCCAGGCGGAGGGGTGAGTCATCCGGCAGTTCAAAGGGAACGGTGCCCTCGACCATCTGGACATCGCCACCGAAGCGGGCGGTGAATCTCTCGACTTCCGAGATTGTTGCGGCCAGATCCTGGCCCGGGACCATCCGGATCCGGAGGCGGAGGGTGCAGATATCCGGAATCACGTTCATCCCGTCGCCAGTGGAGACTTCGGTGACGCTTGCCAGCGAGCGTCCTAGCACCGGATGTTCGTGAGAGTCGAGTTTCAGGTCATCGAGCGAAGCGATCAGCTCGGCTGCCGAATGGGCGGCATTCTTGCCAAGCTCGGCCATCGAGCCGTGGGCGCTTATGCCGCGCACATGAACCAGCGCCTCGAGGTCCCCGCATTCGACGGTGCCCGCGTTCAGCTCTGATCCTTCGAGGGCAATCGCGAATCTGGGTGCGAGATCAACCGCCAGTGAGCGCGATCCGCTTCCTCCTGATTCCTCATCGACCGGAAAGGCGAACACCACGGGGAGGTCGTCCAGGCTGACGCCATCTCGGGCGAGCCAGCGGACGGCCAGCAGGCATGCCGCCACGCCGCCCTTGTCATCCACCGATCCGAGGCCGTGGAGGACTCCGTCCCTGATCTGTGGCACGGTCGCATCGGGCCAGGTGGGAGTGATCGTGTCCAGATGGGCGGCGATCGCGAGCACCGGTTCGCGGCAGGCTCCCAGGACGAGGCTGTCGCGACCGATCTCGGCCGGTACCCGCCGCGTGGTCAGACCGATCGCCTGAGCGAGCTCTTCGACCCTCTCGACGATTCGTCCTTCGCCACCGCTTGGTGAGTAGATCGAGACCAGGTCGGAGAGCAGGGCCCCCGCCTCGTCAATTTCGGCGGAAAGCATTTCCGGGTTCAAGGGTTAGTCCTTGCGGCCGAGTAGCCGTTTGACCGGACTGCCCTTGTGTTCCCGAAGTACCTCGCGGGCACAGTTGCGACCATTGGCCCCGGTCACCCCGCCACCGGGATGCGTGCCGGCACCGCAGAGCCAGAGGCCCTCGATTGGAGTCTTGTACTCGGACCATCCGCGGACCGGCCTCAGGGTGAAGAGCTGGTCAAAAGCCATGTCGCCGTGAAGGGCGTGGCCACCGTGGATCCCCAGCAGCTGCTCGAGTCCGTAAGGGCTGAGGACCTGGCGATGAAGGACCGACTCGGTCAGACCGGGGAAGTAAGTCTCCAGTTTGGAGATCGCCCTGTCGGCCACGTCGTCGGCGATCCCGGGCCAGGAACCCTTGGCCAGCTCGTAGGGCTGCGAATTCACGTCGATCGTCAGCACGTGATGGCCTTCGGGGGCCAGTGAAGGATCGTGGACGGTCGGGATGCACATCTCGACATGCGGGTCCTCGGCGGGCTTGCCCGCTCGTGCCTCCGCCTGCGCCCGGTCCATGTCGGCCAGGGGCTGGTTGACTTCCATGATTCCCCGGTGGTAGTCCTGGACACCTTCGCCGGCCATGTTCGTCGCCTGAGGCAGCCTGTCGACGGCGAGGTTGATCTTCATGCTGGTTCCCTGACATCGATATGCCTTGACCGACGCGGTGAACGGGTCCGGTAGCGAACCTTCCGGGGCAAGGCCGAGGAACGTGGTCTTCGGATCGGCGTTGGAGAGAACCCGGGCTGCCTGGACGACTTCGCCTCCAGCCAACCTGACGCCCGTTGCCCTGCCTCCTTCGACCACGATCTCCTCGACCTCGGCCCCGGTTCTTATTTCGGCCCCCGCCTCGCGGGCCGCGTCGGCCATGGCCTCGGTGACCCGGCCGATCCCGCCTCGCACGAACCCCCATGAGCGGGCACCGGCGTCTGTGTCCTCGCCCGCGTGGTCGTGAAGCAGTATGTAGGCCGAACCCGGGCTCGACGGTCCGGCGATCGAGTCATTGATCGCATGCCAGCCGATGGCAGCCTTGACGTAGTCGTTCTCGAAGCGCTCTTCGAGGAACTGGGTGACCGAAGTGGTGAAAAGAAAAAGTGCCTCGTTGATCAGGTCCCTGTTGCCGGCCGCCAGCTTGCCCACCTTGAGCAGTGAGATCAGATCGGCGGCACTCGACGGCCGGGGGGAAGGGGGCGTCGTGTCGATCAGCGGCGTGACCAGTCCGGCCAGTTCCGCCAGATGCTCCTCGAATGCCGGGTAGGCGGCCGCGTCGGCTTCGGAGAACGCCTTGATTGCCGCCACGGCTTCATCGGTGTCATCGGAGAGTTCGAGCCGGGTTCCGTCAGCGAACAGGTGGAGTGAAGGCCCGGCCGGATCGATCACGATGCCGCGATCGACCAGCTTCATGTCAGTCCAGATCTCCTCCCGGAGCATGCTCAGCACATACGCGCCGGTCGAGGCGCGGTATCCGGGGGCGAACTCCTCGGTGACGCAGCATCCACCGACGATGTCGCGACGTTCTAGCACGACCGTCTTCAATCCCTCTCGGGCAAGGTAATACGAGGCGACGAGGCCGTTGTGGCCGCCACCGATGATCGCTACGTCGTACTTCACTTTGCTCCTTGTTTGACTCGGCTGAGCTGGTAAGCCAGTAATGAGAAAAGTCCGGCGGCGAGCAACATCAGGAAGCTCATCGCGGCCCCGGCATTCAGGTTGCCGTTCTCGAGAACGAGATCGCTGACCACGTTGCCGAGCATGTAGCCGGTGGTTCCGCCGACCAGGGTCGGTGCGGCGAAGTCGGTGAACAGGGGCACGTAGACCAGCAGCAGGGCGATGAAGATTCCCGGAGCGATCAGTGGCAGCAGAACCCGGCGGAAGGTGGTGAACCAGCCCGCTCCCATGTCCCGGGCAGCTTCGAAGAGCCCCGAATCGACTGCCTTCATCGAGGCGTAGATCGGGATCACGGTGTAGGTCAGATAGCTGGTCGAGAGAACCACGATGACCGAGAACTTGTTGAAGAGCAGGGCATCGATCGGGACGTCGATCAGTCCGATCGACATCAGCGCGTCATTGATCAGTCCCTCCCGACCGAGCAGCATGCGCCAGGCGTAGATCCTGACCATCGGATTCAGCTCGTCGGCCAGGACCAGGGCGAGCAGGAGCGGAAGTTCGAAGCGGCCGGCCTTGTATGCCAGGACATAGGCAAGAGGTATGCCGACAATCAGCTGGGCAATCATCGCGATCGTCGCGATCTCGAATGTGGTCAGCGCGATCTTGCGGTAGAGCGGGTCACTGAGGATGTCGGTGAAGTTGCTGAGAGTGAAGCCGGTCGAACCGGTCAGATCGCCGTACTGGAAGCTGAAGTAGACGAGGATGCCCATCGGAACCAGGAAGAGGGCGATCAGGACCGCGGTCGGCAAGCTCATGAAGGCCAGTGGTCGGAGCAGCCTGGAGAAACGCCCCGGGCGTTCGCCGGCCACGGTCGGAATGTCCGCCATCGGGACTCCCATCAGCGCACCGCCCCGGTGATCATCTCGGCCGCATCACGATCGGTTCCTCCGCGCTTCCTCGTCAGCAGCTTCATGCCGAACCAGAGCCCGAAGACGAGGATCACCTGGGCCAGCGCGATCACGGTCGATGCCGCGTTGACCACCGGCAGGTTCGACGAATGCCTGAGCACCCCGTAAACCCAGACGGGGAAGGTCTGGTCGAAGCCGCCGGTGAAGAAGCTGATTTCGAAGTTGTTGAAGGACCAGGCGAAGGCGAATATCGCGGCCGCAGCCAGTGACGGCGCGATCTGGGGCAGGACGATGTAGCGCATCATCTGGAGCTGGCTCGCACCCATGTCGATGGCGGCCTCTTCCAATGAGGGATCGAATCTGATTAGCCCCGCAGAGACCACCGCGACAACCAGGGGGAAGGTGACCACGATGTGCATGAGGATGATCGTGGTCAGTGAGAGAGGCAGGGCGATCTGAGAGAAGAAGATCAGTCCCGCCACGCCGATGATCAGCCAGGGGACCACCAGCACGGCACCATGGATCCCTCCGACCAGGGGCCTGCCGCGGAAGGGAATCCGGGTCAGGCCCCAGGAGGCGAGGGTGCCGAGGATCAGCGAAGCGACGGTGACGATCGAGGCGACGAGCACCGAGTTCGAGATCGCATGCATCGCCCCGTCATTGCTCACGGCCTCCGTGTACCAGCGCGTGGTGAATCCCTCCCAGGGGAGGGAGATCACCGTGGAGTCGTTGAACGAGAACAGGGCCAGCAGGAGCACCGGACCGAACAGGATCGTCATCACCAGCAGGACCAGCCCGGTGCTGAGGATGTTCGGTAGTGCCCGGTTTATGCGACGGGAGAGCGGCATGATCAGCCGG
>Ga0209023_10002280_pt1 | contig 24246 bp, 15 predicted proteins | sample LakOneMetagenome_FD_187468 | JGI IMG/M metagenome (GOLD analysis project Ga0209023, IMG submission 187468) | Freshwater and sediment microbial communities from Lake Erie, Canada (SPAdes) (version 2) | ecosystem: Environmental > Aquatic > Freshwater > Lentic | place: Lake Erie, Canada... | reverse complement strand
GGATTCGATGACAGTCTCGAATCCATAACGATACTGATCGACATCGATCTGGCGAACCCGATCGACTGTCTCCTGGACGGCCGGCATTTTAATCCTCCGCTCGCGGTTTCAAGGACCGCGGTGGACATCTAAATTGTATTTCGCTTGAACACACGCATTGCGCGGATGTTAGAACCGTTCAAGCCCGATTGTATGAGCCTTACCTAATACACCTGAGAGCTTTCTCCAAGCCTGAAGGCACTGATCAATGTCGGCTTCCGTGGTGTCCCAGCCCAGACTGAGGCGAATAGCTCCCCTAATCAGCGCGGGTTCGGCATTCATTGCCATCAGAACATGCGATGGCTGGACCTTGCCGGAGGAACAGGCCGAACCCGACGAGACCGCAATCCCCTCCAAATCGAACGCGATGACAGCCGTTTCGGCGTTCATTCCAGATGTCGCGAACAGGGTGGTATTCGGTAGCCTTGGCACATCCGACGAGAAAACCGTGACGCCGGGATGCTGGCTCAATCCCGTTTCCAGCCGGTTCCGCAACGCGTTCATGCGGGCGCGATCCGTATCTGATGACGCCATGGCCGCCTTCAGGGCAGCCCCAAAGCCCGCGATGCCGGTGACGTTCTCAGTTCCAGCCCGGCGGCCCTGCTCCTGTCCGCCACCCCGGACGTGAGGTTCCAACCCATACAGGCCATCGGCCACGACCATAGCACCGACGCCCTTCGGGCCGCCGACCTTGTGCGCAGAAACCGTGAGAACATCCGCTCCAAGCGTGCTGATATTAATTGGGATTTTCGATAGCGCCTGAACCGCATCGACGTGCAACAGGCCGCCCGCCTCGTGGACCAGGGTCGCGACGTCGGCAATTGGCTGAATTGCGCCGGTCTCATTATTCGCGAGCATGACCGAGACCAGCGCTGGCGGCTGGCCTTTCAGAAGCGCGGACAGCCGCTCCAGATCGATCACTCCGGAAGGCGTCACCGGCGCAGAAGTCACGAGTTCCCGCGCGAATCGTCCGCCGGACAACACCGATGCGTGCTCAATGGCCGACACGATCAACCGCTGCACCGGCGCGCTGCTCCCTCGCCGCAATCCCGGCGTCAGGGCCAGAGCATTGGCCTCCGTCCCGCCGGACGTGAAAATCACGTTGCGCGCATCGGCACCTACGGCCGCAGCAATCGCCGCGCGCGCGTTCTCGATCAGCCGCCTCGCATCCCGGCCCTCGCTGTGCACCGACGATGGGTTGCCGCTGACCTCGAACGCAGCCGTCATCGCGCTGCGCGCTTCGGTGCGCAGCGGCGTAGTGGCATTCCAGTCAAGATAGACGCGGTGACGCATGATGTTTGACGATCCGGCTCAATCCGGGGATTTTTGTGAACAATTCCATGAAAATGAGCAACAGTTCAGGCTTTGGCAGCGCGCGCAGAGCACTCAATATGCTTGCTTTTTGCCCCTTGCCCCATGCTAGAACGCGGCACCCGTTCATCGCGCGAACCCGCGCGTCCGACAACTCTTAAGTGACAGACCGTTTGCAACGGCCTTTCGGCCGGCACAACGACGTTTCAAAGGAATTTTGATGCCCGAGGTTATTTTCACCGGCCCTGCCGGCCGTCTTGAAGGCCGCTATCACCCGGCGAAGCAGAAGAACGCTCCGATTGCGATGGTGCTGCATCCGCATCCGCAGTTCCAGGGCAACATGAACCACCCGATCGTGTACCAGGTCTATTACGCGTTCGTGGCGCGCGGTTTCTCGGTGCTGCGATTCAACTTTCGCGGCGTCGGCCGCAGCCAGGGCAATTTCGACCACGGCACGGGCGAACTCTCAGACGCGGCGTCCGCGCTCGATTGGGCCCAGACCATTAACCCCGAAGCGCGCGCCTGCTGGGTCGCCGGATTTTCCTTCGGCGCGTGGATCGGCATGCAGTTGCTGATGCGCCGTCCGGAAGTCGAGGGCTTCATCTCCATCGCGCCCGAGCCGAACCGTTACGACTTCTCGTTCCTCGCGCCCTGCCCGTCGTCGGGCCTGATCGTTCACGGCGAGAAGGACATCGTCGCGCCCGCCAAGGACGTCACGACTCTGGTCGAGAAGCTCAAGACGCAAAAGGGAATCGTGATCGATCAGCAGATCATTCCCGGTGCCAACCATTTCTTCGTCGACAAGATGGAGCCACTCATGGAGTCGGTGACGTCCTATCTCGACATGCGGCTCGCGAACGTCCGCTAAACCGTTACAGCTACTGAAAACAAAATGGCGCGGATGAACCCCATCCGCGCCATTCGCGTGACTGGACCTTCGCCCTTACGCAGCGGCACGCTGATCCAGTTGGGAAAGGTACGACTTGTGCTTCTTCATGAAGGCAGTCAGCAGAGCCGGGTATTCGGCGCTGACGGCATTGCGCACTGAAGGTCGCTCGCGCAGGCTCTTGCGCCAACGCGCAATCTTCGGCTTGTTTGCAAGGATGCCGAAATCACCGATCTCATCGATGGTATCGAAATAGCGGAACACCGGCGCGAACACCGCATCGACCAGCGAGAAATTCTCGCCATCAAACCACGGCGCGGCGACAAGACGCTCTTCAAGCCGCGCGAATTTGTCCGAGGCCTGTTTCACCTTGGCGTCGAACGTCGCCTTGTCGGCAGTCGTTTCCAGCACCCAGACATCGCCCAGAACAGCGGAGCCGAATTCCATCCACGCACGATGCTCGGCGCGGGTCAGCGGATCCTTCGGATGAAGCGCGTGCGGCTGCGTCTCTTCGAGATATTCGAGGATCACGGCCGACTCGAAAACGACTTTGTCGCCGACCTGCAGCACCGGCACCTTGCCAAGCGGCGAGAGTTTCGAAAACCAGTCCGGCTTGTTGTCGAGATCGATATCGATCCGCTCGAACGGCACGCCTTTCTCGTTCAGCGAGATCACCGCGCGCTGAACATATGGGCAGAGCTTATGGCTAATGAGCTTGAGTTTGTCGGTCATGGATTGGCTCCGGTGTTGCGGATGTGACGGATCGCCTTCGTCACCCGGCAGCGCGTCACGCGGACTGCGCCGCGCGCACTGAAAAACAACTGGGTGGCCAGAAACAAAGCATCGGCGATTGGCATCGGACGTCTCGAATTACATGCAAATGCATCTTTAAGCCCCGAGCAGCGGGCCGTCAAGGTTCATGCATTTGCATGCAATCACGGTTTCGCGAGAAGTCCGCCGGTTAGCGGTTGGCGCACGCCGGTCGTCCCGGGGAACGTCAGCGGCAATCCCTTGAGACTGCGCACAGCCATGTAGGCGAATGCTTGCGCCTCGATGGCATCGCCGGACCAGCCGAGATCGCTGCCGCGCATGACAGACGCGGTCTTCAGGCGCTCGGTCAGCATTTGCATCAGCGTCGGATTGCGCGCGCCGCCGCCGACGACAATCCATGTCGCGGGTACCTTTGGCAGCAGCGGGGCAATCAAAGCGATAGAAGCCGCTGTGAATTCGGTCAGCGTTGCCGCGCCGTCTTCTGTGCTCATGCCGTCGATGGTCAGTGCCGCGAAGTCATTTCGGTCCAACGACTTCGGCGGGGGCTTCTTGAAGAACGGGAGACCCAGCGCACGCGCGATCCAGTCCGCATCGGCGCGACCTTTCGCTGCCGTAACGCCATCGCGATCAACCGCCTCGCCTGTCTTACGCAACATGAAATCATCAAGCAGCGCATTGCCGGGGCCGGTGTCACACGCAATCAGCGTGTCACCATCGATATAGGTGATATTGCCGACGCCGCCGATATTGACGATGACTGTCGGACCCGCGCGGTTCAACAATCCCGCTAGCGCGCGATGATACACCGGCACCAGCGGCGCGCCCTGCCCGCCCGCTGCAACATCCGCCGCGCGCATATCGAAAACCACCGGCATGCCGAGTGTTTTCGCAAGCGAAGCGCCATCACCGATCTGAACTGTCAATTTCTGCTCGGGGCGATGCAGCACCGTCTGACCGTGAAACCCAACCACATCGATGTTGTCGCGCGCGATCCCGTTAGCTTTCAAAAATGCTTCGACGGCTTCGGCATGCGCGCGCGTCACAAGCTGTTCGGCCTCAGCGAGAACGCCGGGATGCGCATCGCGCGTGGTCATGAATTTCGCGTCTGCTAGCGCCTGACGCAGCAATGCGCGCTCGCTGTTCGAATAGGCGCGATAGCCGGTCGGACCGAATGCGCCGATGCGCTCGCCGTCCGTCTCGATCAGCGCGACATCCACCCCGTCGAGGGATGTGCCGCTCATCAGCCCGATTGCCGTCAGCAAAGGCATCTCCTCAAGGGCCCGCTCGGTTGAATCCAACGCTGAACCTGATACACCACAGGCCGCTTCAAAACGTTAAAGAGTGCCTTCATGAGCGCCTACAAGTCCGATTTCCTCAACGTCCTCGCAAGCCGCGGCTTCATCCATCAAGTGTCGGAACCCGACGCGCTGGATGCACTCGCCGTGAAGGGATCGATTACGGGGTATATCGGATTCGATTGCACGGCGCCTTCACTGCATGTCGGCTCGCTGCTGCCGATCATGATGCTGCACTGGATGCAGCAGACCGGCCACAAGCCGATCGCGCTGATGGGTGGCGGCACGACACGGGTTGGCGATCCGTCTGGCAAGGACGAGAGCCGGAAGATTCTCACCGACGCCGACATCGCCGCAAACCTCGCCGGCATCCGCACGGTGTTCGACAAATTTCTGAAATTCGGCGACGGCAAGACCGACGCGGTCATGGTCAACAACAACGACTGGCTCGCGCCGCTCAACTACATCGACTTCCTGCGCGATGTCGGCAAGCATTTCTCCGTCAACCGGATGTTGTCCTTCGACTCCGTGAAGATGCGGCTGGAGCGGCAGCACGAATTGTCATTTCTCGAATTCAACTACATGATCCTGCAAGCCTACGATTTCGTCGAACTCTACAAGCGCAACGGCTGCGTGTTGCAAATGGGCGGATCGGATCAGTGGGGCAACATCGTCAACGGCATCGATCTCGGCCGTCGCATGGCGAACGCACAACTGTTCGCGCTTACCTCGCCTCTTCTCACCACAGCAGGCGGCGCGAAGATGGGCAAGACCGCCGCCGGCGCTGTCTGGCTCAATGAAGATCGGCTGAGCGCCTACGACTACTGGCAATTCTGGCGCAACACCGAGGACGCCGACGTCGAGCGTTTTCTCAAGCTGTTCACGCTGCTGCCGCTCGACGAGATCGCGAGGCTCGCTGCCCTCAAAGGGCAAGAGATTAACGAGGCCAAGAAAGTTCTCGCGACGGAAGCCACCGCTTTGGTGCGCGGACGCGCCGCGGCCGATACAGCATCCGAGACCGCGCGCAAGACGTTTGAAGAAGGCGCTGTTGCGGTCGATCTTCCGACGCTGGAAATTCCGCGCGCCGAACTTGAGGCCGGCACGCCCGCGCTGGGCCTGTTCGTGAAGGCCGGACTGGTCGCGTCGAACGGTGAAGCGCGGCGTCAAATCAAGGGCGGCGGCCTGCGCGTCAACGATGTCGCGGTGACCGACGAGAAGCTCGTGCTGACACCGAAGGATCTCACGTCAGAAGGCGTCGTGAAAATCTCAATGGGCCGCAAGAAGCACGTGTTGCTCAAGCCGGTCTAGTTTTCACGCGACCGCTTATTGATTTGGCGTGGCGAAATCAGCCGGCGCGTTCTGCTTGCCAGTGTTGAAGTCGAAAATCTTGCGGAACACGCCGGGTGCCATGGCGGAGATTGGGTTCACGCGCAGCACCGGCGCACCGGGCGTTCCGACCACTTCATAGGTCACGCCGATTAGGCCCTCGTTGCTGCCGCCGCCGAGGAACAATCCGACAATAGGAATCTGTCCGAACATGTTGTTCAAACCATAAAGCGGAACGAAGGTGCCGCTCATCTTCACCTGATTGACGGGATAATCGATCACTCCTTCAATGGTTGCACCGATGGCAGGTCCGCGCACCACACCGTCCTTGATCCGCAGCACGCCACTTTGCTTCGCGAATTCGGCACGCAGGCCGGTGAACGCAATGCCCTGCTGGCTGCCGTTCGGCGCGTTAGCCACCACGCGATCGAGCGCGGCCTCGCCCCGGATCGTGAAGTCGCGGACGTTCAACAATCCTTCCTGCGGCGTACTGTCTGACGACGGCGGATCGACAGCGAGCCACATCTTGCCGCCAGTCATCTTGGCGTAGGTGTCGGCGAACCTGAAAAACGCGCCAGCATCGTTGGTCTCGAGGTAAAGAACCTCGCGCCCTTGCGCCTTGCCGCGAAGATCGCCAATCACGGGCGTATCGCGTCCGAGTTTGCCGTTCAGCGAAAATGCCTTGATGACCCCACCACGGCGCGTCAGCTTGAGGTCCACGCTGCGGACGGCTTCGCCGTAGAATCCGGCGAGTGCGCCAAGTTTTGCATCAATATCGATGTCGAAACTCTTGGATTTTTCTTTCGTGTTCGCGTCTCGACCGGACATCGCAGTCTTGATAAACCCGCGCCCGTCGAACACTTCGCCGCGCATCGTCACTTTCAGCGTGCCGTCCTGCGCGCGATCCGCCTTGAGGCTGGCCTTGTCGCCTTCGGATGGCGCGAAAGTTGGGAAGACGGCGCTGACGATATCGTTTTTGTCATCGACTTCAATCACGCCTTTGATCAGTGTGCCATTGCCTTCGATGACGATATCTTCGAAGCGCGTGCCCTGCGGCTTCTGAACCACATTGAACGTCATTTTAGTATTTTTGCCCGCGACCTTGGTCCAGCCCGGCAACAGATTATCGACGCGCGCTTGCGTCAGATCGGCTTCGACACCGAACCGATTGTCGCTGTTATCACCGGCGATCTTGCCGGTCAGCTTGATGGGAATGGCACCGCTGAGGCTCGAGCCAAGATCGACGCCGAGGCGCGCGCGGGCGGCATCGTCGAGAATCGCGGCCACTCGCACGTCGGCATCGCCTTCGTTGGTTTTGCGATAATCGAGTGCTGCCGGTTGCCCGCCGATTTTCACATCGCCCTTGACGCGATAACCCTGATTGTCGGCGACGACCTTGAGGTTGTTCGCCTCGAGCTTCTGGTTCATCGCGAGCTTGTCGACCGCGAGCGCGCCGAGATCGAGATTGACGGTGTAGGTCGTATCCGCCTTGGTCAGCGCGTTTTTCAGCGGCATGGCCAGCGTGACGATAGCGGACACCGTTCCCTTGCTGGAATTCGGGTCGATGGTGGTGTCGCCCATGTCGCGCAGGCGATCCGATTGCAGAATTTCGGCTGCGGCAGGGACCGGACCATCGAGACGAAAGCGCACGCGGGTTGGCGCTGGCTTCGGCGCGAGGTCCGGCACCTCGAACAGGAGATCGGAGATGTTTAGCCGTCGGCCGGCAGGCGTATCGACCGTGCCTTGCCCCACCGCGACGCTGACCGTCCGTCCGCTGATGCGGCCCTTCATATCGCCGTCGCGAACCGATGGCATGTCATCCACCGGATGAATGGTCAGGCCGTTCGCGAGGAAATTGATCGATAGCCCATCATCCGGAATGGGCGGACCGCCACGTACCAGCGTATGCATCGGCGCATTCACCGCAACATCGAGACGCTGAACCATTCCGCGATCGACGCGCTCGGTCATCCATTCGCGAACTTCCGGCGCTATGAGAACGGGCCAGATGCGCTTGAGCACCGACACCGGCATCGGCGTCGCAGCCATGCCTAACTTCATGCGCGGCTCGCCTGAATAATCCAGTGTGCCGGAGCCCGCGATACCGATCTCGCCATTGCTGATGTCGCATTGGGTCATCAGCGTGCGCCGGTTCTCGGTATCGAAACGGAAGCGGACCGCGATGCGGTTGAAGATGATCGGCTCCTCGCCTTTGTCGCCTGCGAGCAGAATCGTTCCGCCGCTCAGGCCAAGCTGCCAATTCGGAATGCTGTCATTCGGCGGCTCGACATGCGCCAGCAGCGTGATGCGATTAGCGCCCGAGTAAATATGGAACGGCGCGATCATCACGCGGCGGTTGGCGTCCCATTCCATCTGCGCATCGGCATGGTCGATGGACATCGGATAATCAGGCACGTTGAGATCGACGATGGTGCCTTTGCCGACAACGATCTCACCGCGGAAATACGTCGGTAATCCGTCGCGGCCGATCTCGCCCTTGAACTCTCCACTCAGCGGCAAGTCCGCAGCGTAAGTGAAATCCTTCAGGCGGGCGGCGAGCAGAAGGTTGTTAGCCGGAACTTTATTGGCGCTGATCTCGATGGACCGCACACCGTTCGACGGTGCGCCGACGCCGACCTTCAATTCCCAGCCGTTCTTGCCTTCCTCGCCGACGCTGAACGCAGCGCCGCCGCCAATAGGCCGCCGGAGGCTGAGACTGATATTCTTGAAGTTGATGACGCCGCCGGTGCGCTGATCCTCAACCGTCAGCGCGCCATTGCGTAAACCGATTTCGTTGAGACTCTGACCGTCGAGACCGTTGGCGCTGAGACTATCGAGCCATTCAAGCGCGGAAAGAAGCCCGTTGGTGCCATTGGACGCTACCGCTGGAACTGTCGCAGGTGGCGGAGCGGGAGACGCCTGGAATGGCAACGGTGGTGGCTCGGACGTTGTTGCGGCCGGCGCCTGCGGCTTGACCTGAACCTTGCCGGTCGCAAGCGGGCTGGTGCCCTGTCCCGTCGAGACTGTCACGCGGCCATCTGGCGTGATGCGAACCGCGAGTTCAGCACCGACAAGCCGCAGCGTTTCAGCGCGCAGATGACCTGTCAGTAGCGCCATGCCTGACAAGCGGACTTCCGCTTTCGGCGCATTCGCGACGATGTTACGCGCACGATCCCGCACAACGATATCGCGCAAGCGGACCGCAATGCGGATGCGGCCTGCCCGCTCGATCTGCGTGCCGCCGACTTCGACGGTGTGATCCTTGCCGAGGTTTTCCTCGATGGCGGAAGCAAGCCAAGGCGTCATCACATCGAGATTGACCGGCCCGGCACCAAGCCGGAGCCACAGTGCGCCGAAACCACCTCCGAAGATGATGCCGAGGACCAGAAGGCCGATCGCTGTGCGTCCGAACCATCGACCGCCGCTGAACCAACGGCCCAAGCCACGAAACTTGTCCGTCACGCGGTGAAGGCCGATGCTCCGCTTGTTGAGAAGTTTCATCGCCTGATCGCAGGCGGCATCGTCCTGGTGATTCCACTTGGAATCGTCCCAATGCCGATGCTCGTCTGAGGCCTTCGCGGAGGCTTTCTTTGGCTTGGAACTCGGCATTGCCTCTCGGGGTAGTGATGTCAGCCTGACGCCGCTGGGGCGCCGAACCGTCGAATGGAAGGTCGCCCCCTTCGGAGCGGTGCTTCAGTCTAGGCGTCCAGTCTTAGTTTAGTTTTATCGCGAGATTTGCGGACCGCAGCCGGAGCGTCGTGAATCCAATACGCACAACCCGCCAGAACACGTTGTCACCATACCCCGGTCACGTCAGATTTGCCCAATTCGACAGCGTGATTCCGCGTGTCGACGAATTCAGAAAATACCCCGCTGAAAGCGACGAAAGGAAGGCGTATGTCCAAGAAAACGCGGAAGAAATCGTCAAAATCAGCCGTTGACGGAGTGACTTCGAAGGTGAAGGGCGCAAAAGCCAAGACGACCGGGATAGCTAAGGCAAAGACGGCCCCGCCCACGAGCGGGAAAAAATCCGCGAAAAAAGCTGCCAAGAGCCCGGCAGCCAAAACGACGACGACGCGGAAGGCCAAATCCAAGCTCCATGCAAAATCCATCATTCCAGTTCGCAAGATCGGTGCTCTGAACGAAGGTGATGCGGCTCCCGCATTTTCTTTGCCCCGCGACGGCGGCCAGCTTGTCTCGCTCGCGAACTATGCGGGCCGCAAGCTCGTGATCTTTTTCTACCCACGCGCCGACACGCAGGGCTGCACACTTGAAGCTATTGCCTTCAGCCGCCTCGCCAACGCCTTCGCGTCTGCCAAGACCGCCGTGCTCGGCGTGTCGGCCGATCCCCTCAAGGCGCAGGAGAAGTTTCGGGACAAGCATGATCTGAGCGTGCCGCTGGTATCCGACGAGACGCTCGGCATGCTCAAGGCCTACGGCGTGTGGGGCGAGAAATCGATGTATGGCAAGATCTTCATGGGGATTGTTCGCACCACGGTTCTGATCGGCGGCAGCGGCAAAATCCTGAAAATCTGGCGTAATGTCCGGGTCGATGGACATGCGGACGAGGTGCTGGTCACCGCCCGGACTGCGTAGTTCTCCGGTTCCGTTTTCCAAAAATTAACCACGATTGGGTCAACTGGACTCCTGTAATTGAGCCGTCCGGAATCGCTTCCGCCCGGCGCGGGAGTGCTGATGTCGTACCGTTCCGACCACTATTTCGACCAACCTCGTCACCACCACCCGCACGAGCAGGCGCGACCGCAGCAACAGCAGCGGCGGCCCCATCACGGCGCCCATCGCCCAGACCGCAACGGATACACCCTCGTCCATCACGGCAAGGCAGTTCGCTTCGGACCCGTGGTGTTCTGGATTGTAGCCGGATCGGTCGTTCTGATGGGCGCGTGGTCCGCAGCCACGGCGACATACTTCGCGTTTCGCGATGACGTTCTGACGCGGCTGATCGCACGTCAGGCCGAGATGCAATACGCCTATGAAGACCGGATCGCCGAATTGCGCGCGCGGGTTGATCGCACCACGAGCCGTCAATTGCTCGATCAGGAGCAATACGACCAGAAGCTGGGCCAGATCATGCGCCGTCAGACGCTGCTAGAGCAGCGCGCCGCGACCTTGAGTTCAATGCCGGACACCGGCGTCACAGGCTCGATCAAACCGACATCGCGGAATCCGCTGACCGAGACAGGCTCGTCCGGTACGCTGAAACCCGCGCCGATCAGCGACACCGTGATTTTCGTCACGCCGCCTGATCGCGAAGCTCGTCTTGAATCGCGCACGCCTCCGGCGACCGTGCCACGCACCGAGTTCGCGCAGAACCAGGGGGGCGCGGACGGTACGCTGTTGAAACTTCAAACCGCGCTCGATAAGGTCGAAGGCCGTCAGGTGGCCGCGCTCAATTCCGTTGAGGAAAGCTATGAGAGCCGGATGCGCCGGATGCGCGGTGTTGTCACCGATCTTGGGCTCGACATGGCGCAACTGGAAGCGGCGGCGCCAAAGGCCGGAATGGGTGGCCCGTTCATTCCGGTGAACAAGCCATCGTCGGATGCAGGCGCTTTTGAGCGCCAGCTCTATCGCATCAACATCACGCGCTCGCAGGTGGACAAGCTCACGCGCACGCTGTCGCTTGTGCCGTATCGCAAGCCGGTTATCGGCAATGTGGAGTTTTCATCCGGCTTCGGCGTGCGAAGCGATCCGTTTGTCGGTCGTCCCGCCATGCACAGCGGATTGGATTTTCGCGCGGCGACAGGCGATCCGGTCCGCGTGACAGCCCACGGCAAAGTCATCAATGCGGGATGGAGCGGCGGTTATGGTCGTATGGTTGAAGTCGATCACGGCAACGGCCTGTCCACGCGCTACGGTCATCTGTCGCAGATCAATGTGAAGGTCGGCGATCAGGTCAAGATCGGTCAGATCATCGGCGAAGTCGGCTCAACGGGCCGCTCAACCGGCCCTCACCTGCATTATGAAACGCGCATCGAAGGCGAAGCCGTCGATCCGCAGAAGTTCCTGCGCGCGGGCGTCCGCTTGTCGCAGGGCTAAAACGCTGCGCGGTTAATCCACATCCTCGACAGCGCCGGGTGATGTGCCGAACGCTTTCTGCGCCAGCGTCGCAGCCATAAACTCATCGAGATCGCCATCGAGCACGCCCTGCGTGTCGGATGTCTGCACGCCCGTGCGCAGATCCTTGACCATCTGATACGGCTGCAAGACATACGACCTGATCTGATGACCCCAGCCGATGTCGGTCTTGGCGGCTTGATCGGCAGCGGCTTTTTCTTCGCGCCGCTTCAATTCGATTTCATAGAGACGCGCGCGTAGCATGTCCCACGCCTGCGCGCGGTTCTTGTGCTGCGAACGGCCCGCCTGACAGACCACCGCAACACCGGTCGGAATATGGGTCAACCGTACCGCGGATTCCGTTTTGTTGACATGCTGACCACCTGCGCCGCCGGATCGCATCGTGTCGGTTCGCACGTCGGACTCGGCGATGTCGATCTTGATCGAATTATCGACAACGGGAAAAATCGCCACGCTAGAAAACGAGGTGTGCCGCCGCGCGTTGGAGTCGTAAGGCGAGATGCGCACGAGGCGATGCACGCCCGCCTCCGTCTTCAACCATCCATAGGCATTATGGCCGCTGATCTGAATGGTCGCGGACTTGATGCCCGCTTCTTCGCCTTCCGTCTCTTCGAGATACTCGACCTTGAAACCGTGCTTCTCCGCCCAGCGCGTGTACATGCGCAGCAGCATCTGCGCCCAGTCCTGGCTTTCGGTGCCGCCTGCGCCCGCGTGGACTTCAAGATAGGAGTTGAACTTGTCGGCTTCGCCGGACAGCAGCGCTTCCAGTTCCTGCCGCGCAACGTCTTTCTTCAGCGCCTTAAGCGCATTCTCTGCTTCGACGACAACGCTCTCGTCCTTCTCGGCTTCGCCGAGTTCGATCATGCCGACCTGATCTTCAAGCTCGCGCTCAATCTTGCCGATGCCCGTGAGCTGATTTTCGAGCGAGGTCCGCTCCTGCATCAGCTTTTGAGCTTTCTGCGGATCGTTCCAGAGATTTGGGTCTTCAGCGAGAGCGTTTAGTTCGGCGAGACGCGCCGTGGCAGCATCGACGTCAAAGATGCCTCCTCAGCAGCCCGGCAGACTGCTTGATCTCTTCGACAAGGCGTTCGATTTCAGGTCGCATCACGAATCCAGACGGCGGCGCAGAATTGATGGGTGGATGTAACGGCTGCGCGCGAGCGGCGCAACCTCGCGTGCCACTAGTAAAGGCCGCCAGTACCGGGCCGGAAGATCGCACGGTCCGCATCCGGCGACACGCCGCCGGGCACGCGTCCGTCAGCATCCGCTACGCCAATGACCGAGTAATTGTCAGGCGGCGCGGTGCCCGGCTTGAAGGCTTCGAGGATCGTACGACCACCGTCGCCGGGGCCTGCGCGCATGCCGGACTTGGCATCGACGCGGATCAGCTTGATGCCTGCGGGCACGCGGAACGGCACGGCAGGTTTGTCTGCCAGCGCCAGTTTCATGAAATCCTTGACCACGGGTGCCGCGAGATGGCCGCCGGTGCCGCCCTTGCCGAGATTTCGCGGCTTGTCGTAGCCGATGTAAACGCCGACCACGAGATCCGCCGAGAAGCCGATGAACCACGCATCCTTCTCGTCATTAGTCGTGCCGGTCTTGCCCGCGATAGGCTTGCCGACTTCGCGCAACACGGTCGCGGTGCCGCTCTGGACGACGCCTTCCATCATCGACGTGATCTGGTAGGCGGTCATCGCGTCCAGCACCTGCTCGCGACGATCAACCAGCGATGGTTCGATCTGTCCCTTCCAACCGTCAGCGGCGTCGCAGCCTCGGCATTCCCGCTGGTCATGCTTGAAGATGGTGTGACCGTAACGATCCTGAATGCGGTCGATCAGCGTCGGCTTGATGCGCTTGCCGCCATTGGCGAACATCGAATAGGCGGTGACCATGCGCATCACTGTCGTTTCGCCAGCACCGAGTGCATACGAGAGATAATTCGGCAATTCGTCATAGACGCCGAAGCGCTTGGCATATTCACCGATCAGCGGCATGCCGACGTCCTGCGCCAAGCGCACAGTCACGGTGTTGAGCGACCGGATCAGCGCATTGCGCAGCGTGGTCGGTCCGTAATACTTGCCGGTCGAATAGTTTTCCGGGCGCCAGACGCCAGCGCCCTGCCCCTGATCGATTTCAATCGGCGCGTCCACCACGACGGTCGATGGCGTGTAGCCGTTGTCCATCGCCGTCGAATACACGATCGGCTTGAACGACGAACCGGGCTGACGATAGGCCTGCGTCGCACGGTTGAACTGGCTCTGGTCGAACGAGAAGCCGCCGACCATCGACACCACGCGGCCAGTCCACGGGTCCATCGCAACCATCGCACCGGACACTTCCGGCACCTGACGCAAGCGGAATTGGCCTTCGACGGTGGAACCGTCCTTGTTCAGCAGCGGATCGACATAGATCACGTCGCCCGGGTTGAAGACCTGCGTCACAGCCGTCGGTGTCTTGTAACGTGTCGGTCCGGACGCGGCCTTGGCCCACTTCACACCGTCGAGGGAGATCAGACCGGTTTCGCGATTCTTGGAAACCGCGCCGCCAAGTTCGCGGCCGGGCTGAAAGCCGATCCGAGCCGATTGATCGCTTGTCTCGAGCACCACCGCCATGCGCCACGGCGAAATATCGCTGAGCGATTTAACCTCTGCGAGTTTCACGCCCCAGTCGCCGCCGATATCGATCTTGTGCGGCGCGCCGCGCCAGCCTTGTGCCTCGTCGAAGTTGACCATGCCGGTCACCATCGCCTTGCGCGCCATGACCTGCATTTTCGGATCGAGCGTGGTGCGGACCGACAAGCCGCCTTCGTAAAGTTTCTTTTCGCCATAGCGTTCGAACACGTCGCGGCGCACTTCCTCGGCGAAATACTCACCTGCGAAGATGTGTCCGGAGTTTGAACGGCTGGTGGTGATCATCGGCTCCTTACGCGCGGCGACAGCATCAGCCTGCTTGATCCAGCCGTTCTCTGCGAGACGATCGATCACGTAGTTGCGGCGCTCAATGGCGCGGTCACGGTTACGAACCGGATGCAGGCTCGATGGCGCCTTCGGCAGCGCAGCAAGATAGGCTGCTTCGCCGATGGTCAACTCGTTCACCGACTTGTCGAAATAAACCAGCGACGCAGCCGCGATGCCGTAGGCGCTGAGGCCGAGATAGATTTCGTTGAGATACAGTTCGAGGATCTTATCCTTGGTGTAGGTGCGCTCGATGCGCATCGCCAGCAAGGCTTCCTTGATCTTACGGTTGAACGACACTTCGTTGGTCAGAAGGAAGTTCTTCGCGACCTGCTGGGTAATGGTGGATGCGCCCTGCGGACGGCGGTTCGAACCATAGTTCTGCGCATACAGGACAGCAGCGCGCGCCATGCCGGTAAAGTCGATGCCGCCGTGCTCGTAGAAATTTTTATCTTCGGCCGCGAGGAAGGCGTTGATCACCGATTTCGGGATGGCCTGAATCGGAAGATAGAGCCGCCGCTCCTTCGAATATTCCGCGAGCAATGCGCCGTCCGACGCATGGACGCGGGTCATAACGGCAGGCTCGTAGTCCTGAAGCTGCGAGTAATCCGGCAAATCCTTGGAATAATGCCAGATTAGGCCTGCGACCGCGGCAACGCCGACAAGGAACACGATGGTTCCAACGGCGAACAGGAAGCCCATGAATCGCAACAGCAAGCGCATCGTCAGTATCCGTCCTCAACGTCAGGTGCGATCAATCGGGCTCGCGATTCCGTCGCCGGAACAACTATATCATCCGGCACCGGAACGTGGTCCGATTCTGGCTCGCTCCAACTGATTTTCTATAGAGCCGCCGCTGTGGCCAAACTAGGGCTTTGACGACAATTGCCCTGCAAATTCAAATCTGAACGGACTAATTCGCCGGTCCTGAGGAAACCACACGCTTTCCGAAAAAGGCATCGACTGCCTGAGCGACCGATCCGACGGTTCGCGACCGCCAGCTTTCGGAGACCAGGAGCTTCAGGTCGTCCTTGTTGGAGACATAGCCGAGCTCGACCAGCACCGACGGCACATCATGGGCTTTCAGAACCTTGAAACCCGCCGACTTCAGCGGATGCTTGTGCATGCGCGCCACGGATTTCATCTCGTTTGCAAGGGTGCGGGCGAAACGGTTTGAAAATGCTCGAGTCTCGCGCTGGGTAAGGTCGATCAGGATGTCGGCCACATCCGCCGGTTCTTCGGTCAGATTGACACCGGCGATGGCGTCCGCCTTGTTTTCGGCTTCCGCCAGTTTCTCAGCTTCCGCATCGGACGCCTTGTCTGACAACGTGTAAATCGTCGCGCCCTGCGCATCGCCTTCTCGCCTGGGAAGTGCGTCAGCATGGATCGAAACAAACAACGCGGCCATGTTGGTTCGGGCGATCTTCACGCGCTCGCCGAGCGGAATGAAGGTGTCGTCGTCGCGGGTCATGACCACGCGGAATTTGCCGCCCTGCTCGACCCGGTCGCGCAATGCCTTGGCGAAATCCAGCACCAGTGTTTTTTCGTTTTCGCCGCTTGCCGCCTGCGTTCCGTTATCGACGCCGCCGTGCCCAGCATCGATCACGATGACAGGTCGGGTGTCTGGCTTTGGAGAATTTACAGTTCCGGTGACGACCGCAGCATCGCCGTCCACAATCGCTGGCCGCAACTTTTCGTTGATCGCGGGCGATGCCTTGAACGCCGACCGTTCGACGGCGGTGACCTCGACCACCAACCGCGACGGCTGACCGTTGGCGGCATCGAGGACGTAGGCTTTTTCGACCTTAGCCGGGCCGGTCAGGTCGAACACGATGCGGGAGCCGCCCGGCATCACAAGGCCGTAGCGAAAAGCCTTGATCAATCCGCTGCCGGTCGCGCCTGTCCCGGCGGGCAGATTGAACGTGACCTGGGGAATATCGACAATCACACGGTACGGATTGGCGAGCACAAAGGTGCGAATGTCGATCTTGCGATCAAGGTCGAGAATGAAGCGGGTCTGCTTGCTGTCGCCAGCAACGCGCACGTCGGAGGCGACCGGAATATTTTCTGCAACCACAGGGCGAGGCGGCTGTGATTCTACGGCAAAGGCGGAGGGAACCGCCAGACACGCAAATGCTGCGGCGCACACACGAGCCAATGTCCTCAAGACGCGGTGATTGCGACGGCTCATCAACGAATCCGATGCCTCAGAACAATGGTTCTTAATGCAATAAAACCGCACAGTTAACGACGGCTTACTGCTCCACGAACGATTGCGCCGCTGTGTTGCAGTGCTGTGACGCTTCGCTTGCCACGAGGGGCTATTCGACGTATGTAAAGAATGCTGACGGTTTAAAACTTACGGTTGTGTTGCGTTCAGCTTTTCGGTGCAGCGCCAGTTCCTCGCTCCTTAATTTGAGGTTCCAGCGCACCTTCCGACCCTCCTCCCCAACCAGCGCGTAGCGCGGCTGACGGAGCGACGGTTATGAGCCCGAGCGGCTAACCCTTCCATGATCGGTGACCACGGCCGAAAGGCTGCGGACAAGCAAGAACCAGCGCGCGCCACTTGCGCGGCCTTGGGACCGGAAGCGACCACCCGCTGGTCACGCCAGCGGCAGGATAGGCGGCAACACTGCCGCCCCATTGATTTAGACGGGCCGACGCTTGATGCGCCAGACTGTATTGCCGACCGGGATCGATACCAAAATCCCATCATTGCCAGCATCGATACGACGCGACCCCTTCGCGCGTCGCGTTTCGCTGACAGTGCGATCGGCACGGTGCCTCGGGCGGCGTTTCGGCCTTCCCCTCACCCCCGAATCAGGTGGACCGTCGCGTCACCCGGCCAAGCGCAGTGCGCTGACCGCCGCGCGTGCCGTCCGCCGTCATGAGCTTCAAAATGCCCAACAAAATGTTGATCGATGCCACCCACCCGGAAGAGACTCGGGTTGTCGTGGTGCGCGGCAATCGCGTCGAAGAATTTGATTTCGAGTCGGCCCAGCGCAAGCAGCTTCGCGGCAACATCTATCTCGCCAAGGTCACGCGCGTAGAGCCGTCGCTGCAGGCCGCCTTCATCGAGTATGGCGGGAACCGGCACGGCTTCCTCGCCTTCAGCGAAATCCATCCCGACTATTACCAGATCCCGGTTGCGGATCGCCAGGCCCTGATCGAGGCCGACGAACGCGCGCACCGCGAAGCCGAGGAAGAAAACGAAAACCGCTCCAACCGGCGGCGCTCACGTCACCGCAGTTCGCGGCGGCGCGGCGGTGGCGGCGATCGCGTTCAGAGCGAGGTCGTCGAAGGTGCCAGCGCCGATGCACAGCCGGACACGGCGCAGGTCGGCGATCACGCACCGGATCATCCGCACGATGCCGAGGCCGGCGATCACACGCACGAGCATCACACCGAAGCTCATCAGCATGATGCGCATGACCACGGCGATCACAGCCACGAGCATCATCACGACGAGCACGCAGACGGCGATCATTCACATGACGCAGCTGACGCGGTTGCGCCTTCCACGCAGGATGCTCCGGTCGCTTCCGCAGAGGCATCTGAAGCCCCGCACGATCACGATCACGCGCATCATGCGCACGACGATCACGTACATGACGAACAGCCTCATGCCGAGCATCACGACGGCGAAGCTGCTCCGCGCGGCGACGATCATCAGGACGAACATCACGCCGATGATGCTGACGACGATGAAGACGGCGAAGATGCCGAGGAAGAAGTCGTCGAGTCGGTCGGCGGTGACGATGTGCTGGAAGAAGTTCCCGAGCGCGCCTTCCGGCCCCGCCGCCAGTACAAAATTCAGGAAGTCATCAAGCGCCGGCAGGTGATGCTGGTTCAGGTCGTCAAGGAAGAGCGCGGCAACAAAGGCGCTGCGCTAACGACCTATCTCTCGCTCGCCGGACGCTATGCTGTGTTGATGCCCAACACCGCGCGCGGCGGCGGCATCAGCCGCAAGATCACCTCGGCTCAGGATCGCTCGCGCCTGAAGGATGTGGTGCAGGATCTCGACGTGCCGGAGGGCATGGGGATCATCCTGCGCACCGCCGGCGCATCGCGCACCAAGCCCGAGATCAAGCGCGACTTCGAATATCTGATCCGGATGTGGGAAACCGTTCGCGATACTACGCTGAAATCGCAGGCTCCAACTCTGGTTTATGAGGAAGGCTCGCTGATCAAGCGCTCGCTGCGCGACCTCTACAACAAGGAAATCGACGAGGTGATGGTGGCCGGCGAACCCGGCTACAACGAAGCACGCGACTTCATGAAGATGCTGATGCCGAGCAATGTTCGGGCAGTGAAGCAGTATCGCGACGGCCAGCCGTTGTTCTCTCGCATGGGCGTGGAGAGCCAGCTCGACGCGATGTTCTCGCCGACGGTCACGCTGCGTTCCGGCGGCTATATCGTCATCAACCAGACCGAAGCGCTGGTTTCCATCGACGTGAACTCGGGCCGTTCGACGCGCGAGCATCATATCGAGGACACCGCGCTCAAGACCAATCTTGAAGCCGCCGAAGAAGTCGCGCGCCAGTTGCGGCTGCGCGATCTCGCGGGTCTCATCGTGATCGACTTCATCGACATGGATGAGAAGCGCAACAACCGTTCGGTCGAGCGCAAGCTCAGCGACTGCCTGCGGCAGGACCGCGCGCGCATTCAGGTCGGCCGTATCTCGCATTTCGGCCTGCTTGAAATGTCGCGCCAGCGCATCCGCGCCAGCGTGCTGGAAAGTTCGACGGAGCCCTGCCCGCATTGTGGCGGCACGGGTCACGTCCGCTCGGTCTCCTCGGTAGCGCTGCAACTGCTGCGCGGCCTTGAAGAAAACCTGATGAAGGGACCGACCCACAATCTCACGGTGCGCACGCGCACCGATGTCGCGCTCTATGTGCTCAACCACAAGCGTGGCCATCTGCGCGATCTCGAAAGCAGCTTCAAGGTGACGCTCGCCGTCATCGCCGACGCGACCATCAGCGGCCAGCAGTCGTTCGTGATCGATCGCGGCGACGCCGTGCATACGCTCGAAGCCGCCAAGGCGATCCTCGCAGCGCAGGTTGCGGCGTTCCCGGAAGCCGTTGAAGACACTTATGAGTATGAGGAAGAGGAAACACTCGACGCCGAGGCCGAATTTGAAGGCGACGACGAGGAAACCTTGGAGGCTTCTTCACCTGATGCTGCTCCTTCCGAAGGTGACGAAGGTCCGCGCCGCAAGCGCCGTCGCCGCCGGCGTGGCCGTGGCGGTGAAGGCCGCGAGGCAACGGCATCCGACCAGTCCGCGATTTCGGATTCTGCAACGCAGACCGAGGCTACAGGCGACGACGCCGACGAAGGCGATGACGACGCGGATGAGCCGAACGGCGAAGCGCGCGCCGAGCAGAATGCAAATGGCGAACGTCGGCCTCGCCGCCGCGGACGCCGTGGTGGACGCCGCCGCCGTGGCGGAGGCAACGACGCCAACACTGCCGAAGGCGATGATAACAGCGGTCTTGTGTCGGCAATTGCCGACGATCTCGGTCCCCCGCCAGCGTCCGAAGCTGTGGAAGCTGCCGCCGATCTCGCGGCACCGGTAGAGCCGGTTCGCGAAAAGCCTGAGCCAGTGTCGCATCACATCTCGACTCCGGGAGACACTTCGCCTCAGGCAGACTCGCAGGCCGAGTCCGAAGCGCCACGCAAACGTTCCACGGTTCGTGAGAAGGTGAGCTTCTTCTTCGGCGAAGCGCCGAAACAGGAAGCAGCGCCAGCGCCCGTTGAACGGGATACGCCGCGAAGTGAGCCGGAACAGCCGCAGGCTTCATCGTCGGGCGAAACCAGCCAGCCACGACGCGCAGGCTGGTGGTCCCGCCGCAGCGAGTAATCGCTGAACCGATTGAATCAAAGCAAACCGCCCGCTTCACAGCGGGCGGTTTTTGTTTGGACAATGAGTTGGATCAGCTATGGCGATCTTTGGAGAAAAAGCTGCGCGCACGCGCGACATACCAGCCGGTTACAAGCAGCGGCGATGCGACGGCGGGCCAAGCAATGTAACGCCAGCTTTCATCGCCAAGAAGTGCTGCCAGTAGTCCTGCAAGCGAAACGGCTGCGAGAATGAACGGAATCCCGAACACGGTGCGCGAATTGCCAATGACAACCGGCTTCTTTCCGTCTGCGTCCCTCATGTCGTGCTCATCGCCTTTTGACCGGCTGCGCGAGGCGCGCGAGATTGTTTGCGCCTGCGTACGATCCACAGATACAGCCCGCTTCCGAGCACGACGATTGTCAGAATATCGAGCAGCGCCCAGATGATCTTGAGCGGCATGCCGCCGTAATCTCCGAAATGCAGCGGCTGCGAAACGAAGAGCGATTTCAGATACAGAGGCAACTCCCGAACGTCCGTGACGGCGGATGTCTCACCGTCAAGCATCACCGGCTTGAGCAGGCGCGACATCAGCGGCGACGATCCGCGCATGAAGGCGACGTAGTGATGCGAACTCGAAAACGGCGTTCCCGGAAAAGCGATGAATGCCACGCTCATGCCGGGAGCAGCAGCGGTCGCATTCGCAACCAGCGTATCCAGCGAACCCAGTTTCTTGGGCGCACTGCTTCCGGCGTAAGGCGCCGTCATCGCCGCGAGTTCGGTCGATTTCCATTGCTCGAGCATGGGCTCCGCCCAAGTGTTGATTACGCCTGTGCCGCTCACGATCACGGCCCACGCGATGGTCGTGATGCCGAGCAGATTGTGTAAATCGAGCCAGCCGACGCGGCGTGCGCTTTCCGTCCTCACCGTTCCGAATTTCAGGCGGCGCGTAAACGGCCAGTACAGCACAATGCCCGAGACAATTGCGACCAGACACAGAATGCCCATCGCGCCGAGAAAGAGCTTGCCCGGTTGGCCCGCATACATATCGACATGCAGCTGCAGAACGACGCGCATCGGGCCGCCGCCGACTTCGCCGATCGGCTGTGCGGTGAATCCGTTGAAGGCCGTCAGCAAAGCGTCATTGGGCGGAGCGTTGGGCGCGGCATTGGTAAAGGCGATAACCTGCCCCGGCTCGTCCTTGTCCCAGGACACGTATTGCAGAACTTTTCCCGGCTGATGTTTCAGCGCTGCATGCGCGATTGTATCGATGGGCAACAAGACCGCGCCTGCCGACGGCGCGCGAAGATCCGGTGCATATCCCAGCACATGATCGATCTCGTGGTGAAAGATCAGAGGCAGGCCGGTGATACACAGTAACAGCATGAACACGGTTGAGATGATGCTGGTCCATGTGTGCACAACGGACCAGATTCTCACAGTTCTAGCTTTCAGCCTCTACCTCCCGTCGGCGGCAATCCTGCCGCCGTAAGCTCTGTCCATCGCCGCGTCATCTCACCAGCGGTATGAGACGCTCGCGGTCGCGCGGCGCCGATCGCCATAATAGCACGCATTCGGTGTCGCGCAGCTCGACACGAACGTCTTGTCCGTGAAGTTTGAGACGTTCAGCGCGGCGCGCCATGACTGATATTCGTAGTGTACGGCAGCATCGCCCACCACATAGTCCGGAACAGGCAAGAGGTTTGTCGGATCGGCATAGGATGAACCGACATAGCGAACGCCGGCACTGAATCCGAAGCCAGTCAATGGACCATCGCGGAAGGTATAGTCACCCCACAGAGAAGCAAGGCGCGAAGGCGTATTGGTCGGCGCCTTACCGATCAGAGCGACATTAGCATCCTTGCTGACGAAGATATTAAATGCGGTGAACGAGCCGACCATCTTGAACTCGCGCGTCAGGTTCGAGACGACGCTTAGTTCCAGCCCTCTCGATGTCACTTCGCCGTTCTGGATCGACTGAATTCCAAGTCCCGGACTTGGGGCAAAAACATTCTGCCTTTTTAGATCGAACAGCGCGAGATCGACGTGTCCGTTGAAACCGGCCGGCTCCCACTTCACGCCCACCTCGGTCTGCTGTCCGGTTTCGGGAATGAACAACTGACCGTTGTTGTCCGTTCCAATCACAGGATTGAAGCTGGTCGCATACGATACATAAGGCGAGATACCGAAGTCGCCATTGTAGATCAGGCCAACGCGACCACTCGCCTTGCTGTCGCTGCGGTATTGATTAGCGCCAATGCGGTTGTCGTTCTTGAGATCGACCCAATCGTTGCGTCCGCTCAAGACCAGCGTGAACCTGTCGTATTTGATTTGGTCCTGCAGATACAATCCCGTCTGTTGCTGACTAAGGACGTGATCTGCGAAGAACGCGCCATTAAACATCGCATAGTTGCCGTATGAAGGATTGAGCAAATTGATATCCGGTATGCCAAACCCAAATCCCTGCTTATCGTCGATGCGATAGTTCTTGTAATCAACACCTGCGATGACCGTATGCAGAATCGCGCCGGTTCGGAATTTGACCTCGAGTTGATTATCGATGGTCGCCTGATCGGCGCTGTCTTTGGCGTAGAAATTGCCGCGTGCGAGCATCGCGTTTGCCGGCGGTCCGGAATATCCGAGACCAAGGAACGTGTTGTACAGAACATCGACATGCGCATATCGCGCATTTTGCCGGAACGTCACACTATCGGTAATATTGCGCTCGAACTGATAGCCGATCATGGCCTGATCGCGCTTGAAGGTATCGATGCTCGGATCGCTGGTGAAGAGCTTGGTCGAGATGCGACCAAACGGAGCCGGAACGACCGTTCCGACATAGGGAAGCCAATTGTTGCCATTGGTCTTGTCGCGCGATGCCTGACCGAGAACCGTGATCGTCGTGTCCCAATCGGGCTTGTAGGTCACCGACGGCGCGATGAAGTAAGTGTCGTCCTTTGTGTAATCGACCTGCGTGTCGCCCGCCTTGAGCGTGCCGAGCAAACGATAGAACAGTTTTCCGTTCTGTTCGGGAATTGGCACCGGACCGCCGAAGTCGAACGAGAAGTAGCGATTGCCGTAATTGTTGACGCCGAATTCGACGTAGCGGATTGGCTCGGCCGGCGGAAGTTTGCTTACCGCGTTGACGATGCCGCCAGGCGAGCCGCCGCCATAAAGAAATGCGGTCGGTCCGCGAAGGACTTCCAACCGCTCCAGACCGAACGGTTGCAGCTTCCAGGTTGCATACGCGGTGTTGAACAGCGGCATGCCGTCGAGAAAATAACCGTCCTGCTGCGCGGGAAACCCGCGAATCTGGAACCAGTCATTGCGCGTGTCCGCGCCGAAAGTCTCGCCACGAATACCGGGTGTGTAGCGCACGATTTCATCGAGCTTCTGCGGCTTCTGATCGCGGATCTGATCCTTCCCGACGACAGAGATCGATTGCGGAGTCTCGTTCAGCGGCGTGTTGGTTTTGGTGCCCGACGCAGATCTTGTCGCCGCATAACCGGGGAACGAACCGCGCGGGTTCTCGGGCTCGACCACCGGCGCAGCAGGCTGCGCAACAACGCGCGGGGTAATCGCGCGACGTACGATCGGTTTACGTCTTGCCGCGCGCACCGTGATCGGCCGCAGTTCCTCGGCTTGAGGTGTGGTTTGAGCAAATGCGGCTTGCGAAGAGCCATCGATCACAACCAGCGCCAATGCACTGACGCCCAGCAAGAAAGCGCG
>Ga0209023_10002279_pt1 | contig 24247 bp, 20 predicted proteins | sample LakOneMetagenome_FD_187468 | JGI IMG/M metagenome (GOLD analysis project Ga0209023, IMG submission 187468) | Freshwater and sediment microbial communities from Lake Erie, Canada (SPAdes) (version 2) | ecosystem: Environmental > Aquatic > Freshwater > Lentic | place: Lake Erie, Canada... | reverse complement strand
ACCGGCCTTGGCCTGAAGGAAGCCAAGGACCTGGTCGAGGGTGCTCCCAAGGCGGTCAAGGAAGGCATCAACAAGGCCGATGCCGAAGCGATCAAGAAGAAGTTCGAGGAAGTCGGCGCCAAGGTCGAAATCAAGTAACTGGCGCCTCCGCGCGGGTACTTGACAGATCTGGCTTTGGGCTTCGGGCTCCGGTGCCTGGAACAGCGTGTTCCGGCACCTGGAGCCTGAAGCCTATAGCCGTTTAAGCGCTCGGTTATTTCCTCGAGGTCCAGAAACGCATGTACAGCCTTCCCAAGAATGTCTACCGCGAGCGCATCGACTTCTCGAAAATCAAGACCACGGTTCCTATCCCGAACCTGATCGAGATCCAGAAGAAGTCGTACGAGCGCTTTCTGCAGATGAATCGTCTGCCGAGCGAGCGAGACGACGCTGGACTGCAGTCAGTGTTCAAGTCTGTCTTCCCGATCAGCGACTTCCGCGAGAACTCGTCGCTCGAGTTCATCGAGTATTCGATCGGGAACTGGGAGTGCAAGTGCGGCAAGTTGTCCGGACTGCACCACCTGCGCAAGCCCTGCTCGGGCTGCGGCGCGACGCTCATTGCCGATCCGTACGGCGATCGGGAAGTGCTCTGCCCGCGCTGCGGCAAGGGTAATCACGCACGCGGTGACGTCTGTGACATCTGCGGCAACACGGTTGGCCTGAAGCTGAAGTACGACGTCGACGAGTGCCAGGAACGCGGCATGACGTTCGCCGTGCCGCTGAAGGTGACGATTCGCCTCGTGGTCTGGAACAAGGACCCCGAGACGGGCGTGAAGACCATCCGTGACATCAAGGAGCAGGAGGTCTACTTCGGTGACATCCCGCTGATGACCGAGAACGGCACGTTCATCATCAACGGCACCGAACGCGTCATCGTCTCGCAGTTGCACCGGTCTCCCGGCGCCTTCTTCCACTCGGAAGACAAGACGCTCTACATCGCGCAGATCATCCCGTACCGCGGTTCGTGGGTGGAGTTCGAGTTCGACGCCAAGAACCTCCTCTACGTTCGTATCGACCGCAAGCGCAAATTCCTTGCATCCGTCTTCCTGCGCGCCCTCGGACTGCGCGGCGCCGACGAGATCATTCGCGCGTTCTACACGGTTGACCGCCTGAACGTAAAGGGCGGCACGCTCACGTGGGCGGTCGCAGACAGCCTCGTCGGCCTTCGCGCCGCGAAGGACATCAGCATCCCCGGCGAGAACTTCACGGTGCAGGCGGGCAAGAAGATCACCCGCAATGCCGTAGAAGCGCTGAAGCGCGCCCAGGTGGAGTCGGTCGAAATTGCCGACGCCGAACTCGAAGGCGCGTTTGCCGCTGCCGACGTCATCGACCCGGCGACTGGCGAAGTGATTCTCGAAGCCAACGAGATGCTCGAACCGCGCGTCATCTCGATGGCGCAGGAAAAGGGCCTCGACCGCATCGAGATCTTCTTCCCCGAAAAGGACGAAGTCGGTCCGATCGTCAGCCAGACGCTGAAGAAGGATCCGATTCACACGCACGAAGAAGCGCTCATCGAGATCTACCGTCGTCTGCGTCCGGGCGATCCGCCGACGCTCGACAGCTCGCGCTCGCTCTTCGAGAACATGTTCTTCAACCCGCAGAAGTACGACTTCTCGCGGGTCGGCCGTCTGAAGCTGAACACGAAGCTCGGACTGAACACGCCGCTCGACGAGAAGATCCTGCATCCGCAGGACTTCTACGAGGTACTGAAGTACCTCCTCAAGCTGCGTCGCAACCCGGCCAACGTGGACGACATCGACCACCTGGGCAACCGCCGCGTCCGCTCCGTGGGCGAACTCCTCGAGAACCAGTTCCGCATCGGTCTGGTCCGCATGGAGCGCGCGATCAAGGAAAAGATGTCGGTCTACCAGGAAATGGCGACCGCCATGCCGCACGACCTGATCAACGCGAAGCCGGTCATGGCCGCGATTCGCGAGTTCTTCGGGTCGTCGCAGCTGTCGCAGTTCATGGACCAGACCAACCCGCTCTCGGAGATCACGCACAAGCGGCGTCTCTCCGCCCTCGGGCCAGGCGGTCTGTCGCGCGAACGCGCCGGCTTCGAGGTGCGCGACGTGCACCCGACGCACTACGGCCGCATCTGCCCGATTGAGACGCCTGAAGGTCCGAACATCGGCCTCATCTCGTCGCTCTCGTGCTACGCGCGCATCAACGAGTTTGGCTTCATCGAGTCGCCCTACCGCAAGGTGAAGGACGGCCGCGTGACCGACTTCGTGGTCATCACCAACGGTGGTGGCAATGCCAAGTACAAGGCCGGCGACATCGTCGAGGCCGACGAGCTGGTGTCCGAAGACGGACGCGCCAAGAAGAAGGGCGTCGAGTTCGAGCCCTACTCGTTCTACCTGTCGGCATGGGAAGAAGATCAGTACGTCATCGCCCAGGCCAACGCGCAGGTCGATACGCAGGGCAACCTCGTCGAAGAGCGCGTGTCGTCGCGTCGTGCGGGTGAGTTCATGCTCGCGCCCCGCGACACGGTGCAGTTCATCGACGTCTCGCCCAAGCAGCTCGTGTCCGTCGCGGCCTCGCTCATCCCGTTCCTCGAGAACGACGACGCGAACCGCGCGCTCATGGGTTCGAACATGCAGCGTCAGGCCGTGCCGCTGCTCCGCGCCCGCTCGCCGTTTGTCGGCACGGGCATGGAGTACATCACGGCCCGCGACTCGGGCGCCGTCATCGTGGCGCGCCGCTCGGGTGTCATCGACTACGTGGATTCACAGCGCATCGTCGTCCGTGTCGAGAGCGAGACGGAAGACGGCAAGGAGATGGGCGCTGACATCTACCCGATGACGAAGTTCAAGCGCTCGAACCAGAACACCTGTATCACCCAGAAGCCGATCGTCCGGGTCGCGCAGAAGGTGCACAAGGGTCAGGTAATGGCGGACGGTCCGTGCACGGAGCTGGGCGAACTCGCGCTCGGCCGCAACGTGCTCGTGGCCTTCATGCCGTGGCGCGGCTACAACTTCGAAGACGCGATCCTGGTCTCCGAGAAGATGGTGAAGGACGACTACTACACGTCCATCCACATCGAGGAGTTCGAGATCGAGTCGCGCGACACCAAGCTTGGACCGGAAGAAATCACCCGGGACATCCCGAACGTGTCGGAAACCTTCCTTCGCGATCTCGACGAGAGCGGCATCATCCGCATCGGCGCGAACGTGAAGCCGGGCGACATTCTGGTGGGCAAGGTCACGCCGAAGGGCGAGACCCAGCTGACGCCGGAAGAGAAGCTGCTGCGCGCCATCTTCGGTGAAAAAGCCGGCGACGTGCGCGACGCAAGCCTCATCTGCCCCCCGGGCATCGAAGGCATCATCGTCGGCGTGAAGATCTTCTCCCGCAAGGGCATCGAAAAGGATGACCGCGCGAAAGCCATCGAGCAGGACGAGCTCGACATGATGGAGAAGAACCAGAGCGACGAAATCCGCATTCTTCACGACGAAGTGAAGAAGCGCGTGATTGGCATGCTGAAGGGCCAGTCGCTCCGCTCCGACGTGTTCGACGAGTACGGCCGCGAGCGGCTCCTGCGCAAGGGCACGGAGCTGACCGAGGACGTCCTGGTGGCGCTCAGCTACGAAACGATGGTGCGCCTGAAGATCGCCACCGACGACACGCGGCTCGAAGACGATCTGCGCGACCTCGAGGAGCGCACCGAACGCCAGGTGGAAGTGATCAAGAACCTCTTCGAAGAGAAGAAGGAAAAGATCCGCCGCGGCGACGAGCTGCCTCCGGGCGTCATCAAGCTCGTGAAGGTGTACGTCGCGATGAAGCGCAAGCTGTCGGTCGGCGACAAGATGGCCGGTCGACACGGTAACAAGGGCGTCATCGCGCGCATCCTCCCCGAAGAGGACATGCCGTATCTGCCCGACGGCACACCGGTTGAGATCGTGCTCAATCCGCTCGGCGTTCCCTCGCGTATGAACGTCGGTCAGATTCTCGAGACGCATCTCGGCTGGGCCGCACACGCACTCGGTCTCTACTTCGCGACGCCCGTCTTCGACGGCGCGCTCGAGAACGAGATCAAGAACTGGCTCGATCGTGCGGGTCTGCCCGGCGGCGGCAAGGTCACGCTGTTCGACGGCATGACTGGCGACGCCTTCGAGCAGAAGACCACGGTCGGCTACATCTACATGCTCAAGCTGTCGCACCTGGTCGACGACAAGATTCACGCGCGTTCGATTGGTCCGTACTCGCTCATCACCCAGCAGCCGCTGGGCGGCAAGGCGCAGTTCGGTGGCCAGCGTTTCGGAGAAATGGAAGTGTGGGCGCTCGAGGCATACGGCTCGGCGCACATCCTCCAGGAGCTCCTCACGGCCAAGTCGGACGACGTGACAGGCCGCGCGAAGATCTACGAGGCGATCGTCAAGGGCGATGCGTCGTTCACGGCGGGTCTGCCCGAGTCGTTCAACGTCCTCATCCGCGAGCTGCAGTCGCTCTGTCTCGATGTCGAGCTGATGAAGACCAAGAAGAAACCAGACGTGACTCCTCAACCCGTTTTGGAGGAGGTGTAAATAGATGCGACCTTCATTCCACGACCGCTCAGCACTGACGAGCGATTTCGACGCGATTCGCATCAGCCTCGCGTCACCGGAAAAGATCCTGTCGTGGTCGCACGGCGAGGTCACCAAGCCGGAGACGATCAACTACCGGACCTTCAAGCCGGAACGCGATGGCCTGTTCTGCGCCAAGATCTTCGGACCGATCACCGACTGGGAGTGTCTCTGCGGCAAGTACAAGCGCATGAAGCACCGCGGCGTGATCTGCGACAAGTGCGGCGTCGAAGTCACGCAGGCCAAGGTGCGTCGCGAGCGCCTGGGTCACATCACGCTGGCCACGCCGGTCAGCCATGTGTGGTTCTTCAAGGGGTTGCCGAGCCGCATCGGTCACCTGCTCGACATCTCGCTGCGCGACCTCGAACGCGTTCTCTACTTCGAGGCGTACGTGGTCGTCGATCCGGGCGACACCGATCTCAAGCAGAACCAGCTGCTGAACGAAGAGCAGTACCGCAAGGCGCGCGAAGAGCACTCTGATCCGCGTTCGGGCATGCCGCGCTTCCGCGCGCAGATGGGTGCCGAGGCGATCAAGGAGCTTCTGAAGCGCGTCAACGTCAGCATCCTCTCGATCGAACTGCGCGAGAAGATGAAGACGGAGCAGTCTGCCCAGAAGAAGCTGAAGTACGCCAAGCGCCTGAAGGTGGCCGACTCGTTCCGCAAGTCGAGCAATCGTCCCGAGTGGATGATTCTGGACGTCATTCCGGTCATTCCGCCGGAACTGCGTCCGCTCGTGCCACTCGATGGCGGCCGCTTCGCGACCTCGGACCTGAACGACCTCTATCGCCGCGTCATCAACCGCAACAACCGGTTGAAGAAGCTGATGGAGCTCAAGGCGCCGGACGTCATCATCCGCAACGAAAAGCGCATGCTGCAGGAAGCTGTGGACGCGCTGTTCGACAACGGACGTCGTGGCCGCGTGCTGCGCGGTGCGAACAACCGTCCGCTGAAGTCGCTGTCCGACACGCTCAAGGGCAAGCAGGGTCGTTTCCGTCAGAACCTGCTCGGCAAGCGCGTCGACTACTCCGGCCGTTCGGTCATCGTTGTCGGACCCGAGCTGAAGCTGCACCAGTGCGGTCTTCCCAAGAAGATGGCGCTGGAGCTGTTCAAGCCGTTCATCTACAACAAGCTCGAAGAGCGGGGCCTGGTCGCCACCATCAAGCAAGCCAAGGAGATGGTGGAGCTGCAGCGTCCTGAAGTGTGGGACGTGCTCGAGGAAGTGATTCGCGAGCATCCGGTGCTGCTGAACCGCGCACCGACCCTGCACCGCCTGGGTATCCAGGCGTTCGAGCCGGTGCTGGTGGAAGGCAAGGCCATCCGCATTCACCCGCTCGTCTGCACGGCGTTCAACGCCGACTTCGACGGCGACCAGATGGCGGTCCACATTCCGCTGTCGCCCGAGGCGCAGATCGAAGCCTCGGTGCTGATGCTCTCGAGCAACAACATCCTGTCGCCCGCGCACGGCGCGCCCATCGCGATTCCCTCGCAGGACATCGTGCTCGGCTGCTACTACCTGACCAAGGCCAAGAACGGCGCCAAGGGTGAGGGTCGTGCGTTCGGCAACGCGGATGATGTGATGCTGGCACTCGAAGCCGGCGAACTCGAGACGCTGTCGCCGATCCGCCTGCGCTTCACCGGCGAACTGCAGGACCTGACGGCGGCTCGCGATGACCAGGACGTCATTCGTACCGCGGTCATCCCGGTGGCCAACAAGATCATCAACACCACCGTGGGTCGCGTCATCCTCAACCAGTCCCTGCCGAAGGGCATGCCGTTCGTCAATGGCCTGCTCAAGAAGAAGGGCCTGCAGCAGCTCGTGCAGAGCTGCTACCTGAAGTTCGGCCTCGAGAAGACCGTCGAGATGCTCGACGCGCTGAAGAACACCGGCTTCACCTACGCCACCCGGTCGGGTCTGTCGATTGGTATCGACGACCTGGTTATCCCGGAGAAGAAGGTGAGCCTCGTGGCCTCGGCGCGCGACGAAGTCATCCGCGTCGAGTCGCAGTACCTCGAAGGCGCCATCACGAACGGCGAACGCTACAACAAGGTCATCGCTATCTGGTCGGAAGCGACCGAGCAGATCGCGAACGCGATGTTCAACGAGATGGAAGCGCTTGACCGCGAGGGCAAGGTCTTCAATCCCGTCTACATCATGGCCGACTCGGGCGCCCGCGGTTCGAAGCAGCAGATTCGTCAGCTCGCCGGCATGCGCGGCCTCATGGCCAAGCCGTCGGGTGAAATCATCGAGACGCCCATCACGGCGAACTTCCGTGAAGGCCTCGAGGTGCAGCACTACTTCATCTCGACGCACGGCGCGCGTAAGGGTCTGGCCGATACGGCACTGAAGACCGCCGACTCGGGCTACCTCACGCGTCGTCTGGTGGATGTGGCACAGGACGTCATCATTCACGAGATCGACTGCGGCACGGTGGACGGCATCGAAGCCCGCGCCATCGTGGAGTCGGGCGAAGTCATCGAGCCGTTGCGCGAACGCATCATGGGTCGCACGACGCTCGAGAAGATCACCGACCCGTTCAGCGGCGAGACCATCATCGACGTCACCGACGACATCGACGAAGAGAAGGCCTCGGCCATTCAGGACGCCGGTGTCGAGAAGGTGAAGATTCGCTCGGTGCTCACGTGCGCGTCACGCCGTGGCGTGTGCGCGAAGTGCTACGGTCGCGACCTGGCCACCGGCAAGCTGGTGGAACTCGGTCAGGCGGTCGGCGTCATCGCGGCGCAGTCCATCGGCGAACCGGGCACGCAGCTCACGATGCGCACGTTCCACATCGGTGGCACGGCGTCGCGCGTCTCTGAGCAGTCGACCCTGGAAGCTCGCAACGCCGGCACGGTCCGCTTCGAAGGCATGCAGGTCGTGCAGGCGAAGGACGGCAACCTGGTGGTGATGAACCGCAACGGTTCGCTCATCGTGCAGGACGCCAAGGGCCGCGACCGCGAGCGCTACCCGATCGTCTACGGTGCGCGTCTTCGCGTGAAGGAAGGTCAGGCCGTCGAACAGGGCCAGACCCTCGTCGAGTGGGATCCGTATACCTTCTCGATCCTCACCGAGGAGCCCGGACAGGTGAAGTTCAAGGACATTCTCGAGGGCCTCACGGTTCACGAGGAAGTCGACGAAGTCACCGGTCTGTCGCGCTACATCATCGTCGACTCGCCGGATGAGAAGAAGCAGCCGGCGATCGAGATCAAGCTGAAGGACGGTCGTTCGGGCCGCAAGTACCACATGCCGGTCCACGCGCACCTCATGGTGCAGGACGGCGAGACGGTTTCGGCCGGCGACATCCTCGCGAAGATCCCGCGCGAAACCACGAAGACGAAGGACATCACGGGCGGTCTGCCGCGCGTCGTCGAACTCTTCGAAGCGCGCAAGCCTCGCGAGACAGCCGTCATCTCGGAAATCGACGGTATCGTCAAGCACGGCGGCATCGTCAAGGGCATGCGCAAGATCATGATCGTCCCCGACGAGGGCGGCGAGCCGCGTGAGTACTCGCTGCCGCGCGGTGTCCACGTCAACGTGCAGGAAGGCGAACGCGTCCGGGCGGGTGAACCGCTCATGGACGGTCCGTCCAACCCGCACGACATCCTCAACGTGCTCGGTGAGAAGGCACTGCAGGCATACCTGGTAAACGAAATCCAGGAGGTCTACCGTCTGCAGGGCGTGAACATCAACGACAAGCACATCGAGACCATCGCGCGTCAGATGATGCGGTGGGTCAAGATCGAGGATGTCGGCGACACCGAGTTCCTCATCGACGAGCAGACGGACAAGTTCCGTTTCCTCGAAGAGAACGAACGCGTCATTGCTGACGGTGGTCGTCCGGCCCAGGGCCGTCCGCTGCTGCTTGGCATCACGAAGGCATCGCTCTCCACCGACTCGTTCATCTCGGCCGCGTCGTTCCAGGAAACCACGCGCGTTCTCACCGAGGCGTCCATCTCCGGCAAGGTCGACCATCTGCGCGGCCTCAAGGAGAACGTCACGATGGGTCGCCTGATTCCTGCCGGCACCGGCTTCGAGTACTACCGGCACGTCAGCATTCCGGCCGACGAGCCACCGCCGCCACCGGCTCCGCCGCAACCGAGCGATGACGAACTCGAGCTCGAGCGCGACATGGAGTACTTCGTGGAACCAGAGGAAGCACTGGGTCCGCGAACCGGAGACGTCGGCGAGTAAGGGACAGCGCGATTTCAGATTGAAGATGGAAGATTGAAGATTGGAAAGGCGCAGCGCCGACACCAATCCGAAATCTTCAAGCTGAAATCTTCAATCTCACGATCGAACGGGCGACTGCTGGAAACAGTGGTCGCCCGTTTTTCTTTGTACGGGCCTCGTTCTGATGTCACCGAGGGGTACCACCGTCGGCGTCGATCGGCTTGGCACCCAACCAACACCAGGAAAACACGGTCGTTTCGCGACGGCGAGTTGGCGCGAGCCTTGCTGCTAGTAGAGTAGGAACTGCCTTCTTCGATGAGGAAGAGGTTCCACCGGTTGTGCTCGTGCGCAACCTGACGTGGAAGGTGAGGACACCATGAAGCTGTTGCGGCCTATCCTGTTCGTCGTCGGACTTGTGCTGATCGTCGGCATTGCGATGGCGACGTTCTCCGGCAAGACGAGTAGTCAAGAAGCGGAGATGAAAGAACCACTGCACCTGACTGCCGTTGATACGGCTCTGGCGGCCAAGGCACAGAACCAGTGCTGGTACAGCGTGAAGTCGCGCACGGACGTCGTCAAGGCGGCCAAGGGCCAGCAACTGTCGCGCAGCGGCGGCGAAGTGCAGCGACTGGGCGACCTCATTCTCGTGACGGGCGCTATCGAGCCCGCGGTTGGCGACGACCGCTTCTATGGGTGCGCGCTCTACGAGTACACGGAAGGTACGCCGGCCGTGATGATGTCGAACACGTGGGCCACGCCGCCCGCACCGCACGCGCTCATTCCTGCTGGCTTCCTGCCGAACGGCCGGAAGATGTAGCGCGCTTCTCGGCTGCTAGCGCTTTGCGCTGCGGCGAGATGAGGCTCCAAATACCCTGGCCAGCTCGTAGGGAGGCGTCACCTCGAGCTGGTCATACCCGCAGTCTTTCGGCAGCTTGTCAGGACGCCATCGCAGGAACGTCGCCGCGTGCCGGAAACGGTCGCCCTGCATGTGGTCGTACTTCACCTCACACACGCGCTCGACGCGCAGCGGCTCCCACGACAAGTCCTTCCCCGCACTCCAGCGACTCTGGCCGCCTGGCATCCGTCCCGTCGCTTCTCCACTACCAGCCTCAGCCCAGGCACGCCACGGATGATCGACGAGTGCGTTCGCTCGCAGCGGCTCGAACTCTGTCGCCAACTCGCGACGCACGACGTTCGTGAATGACGACGTGACGCCGACGTGCTGCAGCCGACCGTCTGCGTCGTAGAGACCGAGCAGCAGCGAGCCGACCAACGTTCCGTGCCCACCCTTGTGCCAGCGAAAGCCGGCGACGACGCACTCGGCAGTGCGGGCGTGTTTCACCTTGATCATCGAGCGCTTGCCTGGTTGATACGTGCCCGCGGCAGGCTTCGCGATGACGCCGTCGAGTCCAGCACCCTCGAATTGCTCGAGCCACGTCGCCGCCACATCGACGTCCAGCGTCATGGGCGTGAGATGAATGGGCGGTTGCGCATCAGCGAGCAGCGCCTCGAGCCGCAGACGCCGTTCTGCCTGCGGTGCGCCGCGCAGATCTTCATCGCCAATGGCGAGCACGTCGAATGCGACGAACGACGAGGGCGTGGCGGCCGCGAGCTTGGCCACACGCGACGCTGCCGGATGCAGGCGCAACTGCAGCGCATCGAAGTCGAGCCCGTCGCTGCCGGCAATCACGATCTCGCCGTCCAGGACGCACGGCGTCGGGAGTCCGGCGATGAGCGCCTCATGAAGCTCCGGGAAGTAACGATCGAGCGGACGCAAGTCGCGGCTCTGGATGTACACATCGTCTGCCGTGCGAAAGACGATCGCCCGAAAGCCGTCCCACTTCGGCTCGTAGAGAAGATCGCCGGTCGCAGGAAGTTCCGTGGCGAGCTTCGCGAGCATTGGCTCAACTGGCGGCACGACAGGTGCGGCGTTCGACATGCAGACGAGCGTATCCCCGGAGCGGCCACCGAGCCAAGCTGCGATAGGATCAGCCGGCGCGTCTTCGAATGGCCGTGGCAGCCTCGCACGGCGGTCATGCGAGAACCAGAGGAGCGCACGCCACCTGAACACTCATGCCGACGCTGAAAACACTTGCCGGGAAGATTGCTGCGTATGTGGCCGTGCTCATCCTGGCCGCGTACTGGGTGACGGCCGGAGCGCAGCGCAACTGGGGCATTACCATTCCCGACGACCTTCACACGTACGGCATCCGCAATCGGCGCGGTGCCGACCTGTTCTTTCGTCCCGAGGTCGGATGGTTCATCGAACACGGCTTCTGGATCTTTCTTGGCGCTGCGGCCGTGGCCATCGTCGTCGAAGTTGTCGCTCGCCTGGTGGTGAAGCCGACGTCGGAGTCAGACGACACACATATGGAACTCCGGTAACCGACGCGGTGAGGAGGCTGCGGTGTCAGCCGCGCCCACACGCGTAGAGGAACAGACCTGTGTACCTGCCCTCACACTTCGAAGAGTCCGACACCGGTGAACTGAGCCGCTTCATCGAGCAGCACTCACTTGGTGCACTCGTCGTCAACGGACCAAACGGGCTCGACGCCAATCACATCCCGTTCCTTCTCGACCCGCAGCCAGACGGCTCGATGCGTCTGCTCGCCCACGTGGCGCGCTCGAACGCTGTCTGGAAGGAGATGGTGGACGACAGTGATGTGCTCGTGATGTTTGGCACCAACGGCGCCTACATCTCACCTGGCTGGTACCCGACCAAGCAGGAGACGCATCAGCAGGTGCCGACCTGGAACTATCAGGTGGTGCACGTGCATGGGCAGCTGTTCGTGCACGACAACGACGCATTCGTGCGCGGCGTGGTGGCCAGGCTCACACGCGAGCACGAACGTCGTGTCGCACCCGACCAGCCATGGAAGATGACCGATGCGCCGCGTGAATTCATCGACCGCATGGTGCAGGCGATTGTCGGCATCGAAGTGCGCGTTACGCGCATGGTGGGCAAGTGGAAGCTGGGGCAGAACCGGCAGGACCGCGATCGTCTGGGTGCCGCGGAGGCTCTGGAGGCGCGAGGCGACGTAGAGACGTCGGCGGCGATGCGTCGTGCGAAGCCGGGGGTCTGAACGTCATGCCAACGAAGACCGCCGCGACACTTCCGCCCAACGCGACGCACCCGAAGACGCGTGCCGCGTGGCGCCGCTGGCTCGAGAAGCATCACACGAGGGATACGGGTGTGTGGCTCGTCAGCTTCAGGAACAAGACCGGGAAGCCACGCGTCGAGTACGGCGCGGCCGTCGAAGAGGCGCTCTGCTTCGGGTGGATTGACAGCAAGGCGGTCCTGCTGGACGACGAGCGGGGGATGCAGTGGTTCTCGCCGCGGCGTCCGCGCACGGGATGGTCGAAGATCAACAAGGCACGTATCGAGCACCTGCTGGCGACCGATTTGATGCATGCCTCTGGGCTCGCGAAGCTCGCACAGGCGAAGAAGGACGGTTCGTGGGAGCTGTTCGACGATGTCGAGGCGGGTGTGGTGCCGGACGATCTGGCGAAGGCACTCGCGTCAAAGCGCCATGCGGTTGCGCACTTCGAGGCATTTCCACCGTCGCGGAAGAAGGGCATCCTCGCCTGGATCAAGATGGCGAAGCGGCCAGAGACTCGCGCCGCACGCATCGCAGAGACGGTGCGCCTTGCGGAAGAGAACCAGCGCTCGAACGCGTGGACGCCGAAGACGCCAGCCACGACGACTGCTGCACGCAAGCTGCGGTAGCATGGCGCCTGTCCCATGCCGCACCCACTCACTCGACGCGAGTTCCTCTCGGTAGCGTCCGCCGCAACTGCGGGCGTGTGTCTCGCACCGTCGCTCTTCGCGCAGCAGGCGAACACGCCGCGCACGCGCCTCGTTCTTCTTGGAACCGGCGGCGGGCCAACACCGAAGAAGGGTGCGGCCGCCACGGCGCACGCGATCGTCATCGACGACGCGGTGTATGTCGTTGATTGCGGCAACGGTGTCGGTCGGCAACTCGCGCTGGCCAACATTCCCATCCTGAATCTGCGTCACATCTTCATCACGCATCACCATTCCGATCACAACGCTGACTACGGCAACCTCTTCCTGCTCGCCTGGGCCACCGGTCTCGGCACGCGCATCGACACCTGGGGTCCGCCGCCGCTGGCGAAGATGACCGATCTGTTCCTGCAGATGAACGCGGCAGATATCGACGTGCGCATCAAGGACGAGGGGCGTCCGGCGCTTGCGCCGCTCATTCATCCGCACGAGATCTCGACGGCAGGTGTGGTGATGCAGGACGAGCGCGTGAAGGTGACTGCAGCGCTGGTGGAGCATCCGCTCGTGGCGCCCGCCTTCGCGTACCGCTTCGATGGCCCCGATCGGTCGATTGTGATTTCGGGCGACACAACGAAGACCGATCGCCTCATCGAGCTCGCACGCGGTGCTGACGTCCTCGTGCACGAAGCCATGTGGTCGCCCGGCATCGACCGCATCGTGGCGCGCGAACCCAATGCGACGACACTGCGAAAGCACCTGCTCGAGAGCCACACCGTGGTCGAAGACTGCGGACGTGTGGCCGAAGCTGCCGGTGTGAAGACGCTGGTGCTCTCGCACTTCGTGCCCGGTGGAGACCCGAGCATCACCGACGACATGTGGGCCAGTGCCGCCAGTCGCTACTTCAAAGGGCGCGTCGTTGTTGGACACGACCTGCTCGAGGTCTGACGCGAGGGCTGCCCGCCAGCGCACCATCGTGAGGCGCGGGCTTCGTCAGCTTCGTGCGTTCCAAGCCGAACATGGTGACCGGTCAACCCGCCGCTGACATCCACATCGACGAGAGGCTGGTGAGGCAGCTGCTGCAGGAACAGCATGCCGAGCTCGCGCATCTTCCGCTCGAGCGAGTGGATGCAGGTTGGGACAACGAGCTGTATCGACTGGGCAGCGCGCTTGCCGTCCGGCTACCAAGGCGCGCCGTGGCAGCGTCACTCATCGAACGCGAGCAGCGCTGGTTGCCCGTGCTCGCGCCGCGTCTGCCGCTTCAGACCTCCATCCCCGTCCTGGCCGGCCGCCCATCGTCCTCGTTTCCTTGGCCATGGAGCATTTCAGCGTGGATTGCCGGAACGCCGGCCGACGTCGTCGAGCCAGGTGCGAACGACGCCGTGTCGTTTGCCGGGTTCCTTCGTGCGCTCCATCAACCTGCGCCTCCTGACGCTCCGCATAACCCGCTGCGAGGAGTGCCACTTCGCGAACGAGCACCTCGATTCGACGAGCGCTTGCAGCGTCTCGCGGGTGTGCCTGCGTTCACGCGCGTGGAAGCAGGCCTTCGCCGCGTGTGGACGGACGCTCTCGACGCGTCTCCGGCAACCGAGCGCCGATGGATACACGGCGATCTGCATCCGCTCAACGTCATCGTCTCTGACGGTGATGATGACCGACGCGTTGTCGGCGTCATCGACTGGGGTGATCTCACCGCGGGCGACGTGGCGACTGACCTCGCCTCTGTGTGGATGCTGTTTGCAGGCGCCGAAGTGCGAGCTCGAGTGCGCGCGGCCTACGGCGACGTCGACGCGGACACGTGGGTGAGAGCGAGGGGATGGGCCGTGCTGTTCGGCGTCCTGCTGCTCGACGCCGGGCTCGTGAACAGTCCGCGGCACGCGGTGGTGGGCAAGCGCATCCTGAGGCGCGTGCTGGAGTAGGCTGGTCGGATGGCACACGAGGTCTACACGCACGGTCATCACGAGTCGGTGCTGCGCAGTCATATCTGGCGAACGGCGGAGAACTCTGCCGCGTATCTGCTGCCGCACTTGAAGCCGGGGCTCTCGCTGCTCGACGTGGGCTGTGGACCTGGCACCATCACGGCGGACTTCGCGCGACTGCTATCACCAGGTCACGTGGTTGGTCTCGACCGTTCGGCGGAGGTCATCGAGCAGGCGCGCACCTCGTCATCTGGCGCATCACTTCAGATCACCTTTCAGACGGGCGATGTCTACGCGCTCGGCTTCCCGGACGCGTCGTTCGACGTCGTGCATGCCCACCAGGTGTTGCAGCATCTGGGTGAGCCGGTACGTGCGCTCGTTGAGATGCGACGCGTGCTCAAGCCCGGCGGACTCCTCGCCGTGCGCGACAGCGACTACGCGTCGTTTGCCTGGTCGCCGGCAGACCCACGGCTCTCGCGGTGGCTCGAGGTGTATCGTGCGGTGGCGCGTCGCAATGGCGGTGAGCCTGATGCGGGCCGCTTCCTCAAGCGGTGGGCGCTCGAAGCCGGTTTCAGCAACGTGCGTGCGACCAGCTCCACGTGGACGTATGCCGATCCAGAGTCGTGCCTGTGGTGGGGCGGACTGTGGGCCGACCGCTGCGTGAAGTCCGGACTTGCCGAGCGTGCCGTGGCGTTGGAACTGGCCACCGCCGACGAACTGGAGGCGATGGCCAACGCCTTTCGCGAGTGGGCGACCCGGCCTGATGCGTTCTTCATGGTGCCGCACGGCGAGGTGCTGGCCGTCGCAGGTCAGTAGTTCGCCTTGCCAGCAGGAGTCATCCGCATGTCGAATCTCGACGTGGGAGTGCTCGCGCAGGAGTACGGGCTCACGGATGCGAACGGTGCCCGGCCGGCGCCGTTTCGGATGCCAGAGAAGAAGTAGTCGCGCGCAGGCGAACAGCCGACAGAGCCAAGCTCTACCGTCGTGTTAGTATCCGGCGAGTCTCAGGCTTGACCGATGGCAGGAACCTGCGGCGTTTGGGTGGATGACGGCGAATTGGAGAGACCGATGACGACAGCAGCAGCACACGCGTTCACGAGCAGGATGGCGATTCGAGTGGCATTGGTGAGCGCAGTGCTCACACTCACGACGGCTCTTCACGGTTACGCCCAGACGTCGTACGACTACCGCGTGCTGGCCACGTCGAAGACTTCCACACTCGAAAAGGAAATGAACGAAGCTGCCGACGCCGGATTCCGGTTTTCGTTTGTCATGGGCGGAGAGACGGCGGTTGGCGGAAGCGAAGGCGTGGCGGTTCTGACCAAGACCGGCAAGGGCGGCAGGTTCGCGTACAAGCTGCTCGCCACCTCGAAGACCTCGACGATGCAGAAGGAGTTGCAGGAGGCGGCTGACGGAGGTTTCGAGTATCGCGACCAGACTGTGTTCAAGTCGACGTTCGGCGGCCAGGAGGTGGTGTGCATCCTGGAGCGCGACAAAGAGGCGAGCAGCACGCGATACGAATACAAGCTTCTGGCGACGACCAAGACCTCGACGCTCGAGAAGGAACTGCGTGAAGCCGGCGCCGCCGGTTACCAGGTCATGGGCATGACGGTGTCGAAGACGGCTCTGGGCGGCAAGGAACTGGTTGCCATCACGCGCAAGGCGAAGTGATGCGCGCCGCGGCAATCGCGTTCGTCGCGATGATGGTGATTGCCTGTGTCGCTCCCGCTCGCGCACAAGACACTGCTGCCAGGCCTGCCTACCTCTCGTGGAGCGCGGCTGAAGCGGAGCGGATTGGAAAGTCGACGCGCGTGGACGGGCGCGTCGGTGGCGCGTTCGATCTTCGCGTTGTTCACACCGAGCGCTCGTATAACTACAAGCTGCGCGCCACCTGGCTCACGAAGGACGTGATTCAGGCCACCGCACGGCTGCAGCAGTTGTCCGAGCGTTTGACGGACAGCCAGACAGAGGAACTCGTGCAGGAGGCGACCGCCGCAGGTGAGGTCGTCTTCATGGTGGAGGTCGATCCGCGTGAAGGGTCGGGCGTCATCCCGAACGACTGGTCGGCCTTCCTCGGACCGTTCGGCACTGACATGAGCGTCGCACGCGGAGCCAACACCCCCGCGCTCGAGAAGGTGAAGGCGCTGCGTGGTGTCTACCGACGCGACTACGACTACGACCAGTTCTGGGTCGTCTTTCCGCTGAAGACTACTGAGGGTGCGCCACTGTTTCCAGGCGGAGTCGCACAAGCGACGTTGACAGTCCGCATCTCCGGTAAGGAAGGTCGCGTGTCCTTTCCAATCCCTGCCTATCTGCGCGCGAAATAGGAGCAGATGCGCGAATCGGCCGCTCTGCTCGCTGGCCATCGCCCCGCGAGTAGCGTGCGTTGCATCTGATTTTCTGAACCCTTCTTGTTCTCTCCCTCCAGACGATGGCATCGTCGTCTGAGGAGGGGGAGATGGCGCAGCGACTGCTTGACCACGTGCGTGCGGCCATTCGTGCGCGGCACTACAGTCGTCGCACCGAGGAAGCGTACGTTCACTGGATTCGCCGGTTCATCGTCTTTCACGGCAAGCGGCATCCGCGCGACCTCGGCGCCAGCGAGATCTCCGCGTTCGTGACGTGGCTTGCGGTTGACCAGCACGTTGCGGCCTCGACGCAGAACCAGGCGCTCAGCGGCGTGCTCTTCCTCTACAAAGACGTTCTCCATCTCGACATCGGCACCGTCGTTGTGCCGCCGCGCGCCCGCACTCCGGTGCGCGTGCCCGTGGTGCTCACGCCAACTGAAGTGCGCCTGGTGATTGGTGCGCTGCAGGGCGTGCCGCGTCTGGTTGCGATGCTGCTCTACGGCGCGGGTCTGCGTCTGCAGGAGTGTCTGTCGCTTCGTGTGAAGGACCTTGACCTCGAGCGGCGTGAGATCACCGTGCGGCGCGGCAAGGGGCAGAAGGATCGGCGGGTGATGTTGCCGGACGCGGTGCGCGCGCTGCTCGAGCACCACCTGGTGCAGGTTCGACAGCGGCACCAGGACGATCTCGCTGCTGGATTCGGACGCGTGATGCTTCCCGACGCGCTCGAGCGAAAGTTTCCGAATGCGCCGGCCGAGTGGGCCTGGCAGTTCGTGTTTCCGGCGGGGCGGCTGTGTCGCGACGAGCGCTATGGTTCGCCGAGCCGCTATCACTTGCATGAGTCGGTCATTCAGCGCGCGGTCACGCACGCGGCGCGCACGATCGGGATTGCGAAACGTGTCGGCTGCCACACGTTCAGGCATTCGTTTGCGACGCACCTGCTCGAGACCGGATCGGACATCCGCACTGTTCAGGAGTTGCTGGGCCATGCGGACGTCAGCACGACGATGGTGTACACGCATGTGCTCAATCGGGGAGGGCTGGGCGTGAGGAGTCCGCTCGACCGGTGGTAGGACGTGATCGTCGCGGCGTGTCGCGTTCGGCGCTGCGACTGGATGCCTTCGCGGGCGACGAACGACCTGCGGTGCGGAACGACGCTGTGGTGACGAACGACGCTGAACGACGCTGCGAAGGCAAACAACCGGCGATGACGAGCGACGCGGCGATGACGAACGTGGCTCGATGCGATGTTGTCGCTGTGGGGGCTCGTATGGCTGCGACCGTTTCGCAGCCATACGCGCTTGCTCCGTCCGCTTTTCGGCGGCGTTTGCCGCACCGTCTGGCGTTTACCTGCGAGTCGCTCGCAGCCTTCCTGGACGACGATACGGATTCGCGAGCGCTCCGCACAATTCGCGCTGTGTTTAGCTGCGAACGTCTGCGTGCAGTAACCGGACTTGCAGGTAAACAACCGACAGAGCGAAGCTCTGCCGTCGTGCTAATATCCGCGGATTCTTGGGGTTGGCCGATGGCCCGGGCTTGTGGCGTCCACGGTGGATGGCTGTGAGTTGAGGGACAGCGGTCTACTCAATAGTAGTTAGGCAGGCACCAACGGAACTCGAAGACATAGGCATCACGCTGAAGCGGCATCCATCCTGGAGTGCGGCGAAGCTGCGTCGACTGTGCTATGCCGTCGTAGTCAGTGCCGTTGCAGGCGCGTGCGCGTCGACCGCCGCATTGACCCAGCTGCGTCCTGGAGAAAACCTTGTGCTCCATGTCGGTCAGCGCGCCTCACTGGCGGTACCCTCCGGAGCCGGGTTCTCAATCGAGCAGGCAGGTTCTGCGCTCAGCTTAATCAGGCAAGAACAGCGCGGAAACCGCACCGTCTTTTTCTATCGGGCTGACCACGCTGGCAAGCAGACGTTCGTTGCAACACCGAAGGAGCCTGGTTCGGACAGGTGCATCAGCTGCGTGACGGAGCACTACTATGTCGAGGTGATTCAATGAGAGGCGGCCTGCTGCCTAACCTCCAAATGGAGCCGACGCGCTTGACCCGCTCTCGCGTGCCAGCGCGCGCGGCTCATTTGGGGCGTTATGCCGGCTGATTGACGGATCCATTTACCTTGGCTGAAATCATCGGACTCGATCACGTCCAACTTGCCATGCCTGCGGGACAGGAATCCCAAGCGAGAGCCTTTTATGCGGGAGTCCTCGGTCTCGCCGAAGACCCGAAGCCTGCCAATCTGGCAAGACGCGGCGGAGTGTGGTTCCAGGGCGGGGCGATGCGGCTCCATCTCGGCGTGGACCCGGACTTTCGCGCGGCCAAGAAGGCGCATCCGGCGTTCCTGGTCCACGATCTCGCCGGCCTCGCTGAGCGTTGCCAATCCGCAGGCTATCCACCGACGACGGATGAACCGCTCGAAGGGTTCAATCGGGTTTACGTGTCCGACCCGTTTGGGAACCGAATTGAACTGTTGGAGCCGACCTGACCCACAGCGCCCTACGAACACTGGTGTTCACACATCGGGCGTTTCTACGTGCAACGGGCGGTCCTGACGAGACAAACCAGTTGAGACACCATGGCCCACGTACGATCTGCTTGATCCAAAACGAAGGCACGACACGCGGCATAACATCGAAATGGAGCTGACGCTTCGGCTGGTCCGTGCCATCGTGTCGCCGACTCGCGCAGCTCATTTCGAACGTTAGCTGGACGAAATCAGAATTCGATCGAGATTGAATTTGAACAACAGCGAACCCCAGCGAGCGACCCGTATCATCCTGCTTCATGGAGCCTCAAGCTCCGGAAAATCTACGCTAGCGAAAGCCATGCAATTGGAGCTGGATGAACCGTTCTTGCAGTTTGGGTCCGATTTACTCGGGGTCGGGCTTCCCGCGCGTCGCGATGCCGACGGTCCGTTTCAATGGTGGGGGAACGTGCGGCCACGGTTCTTCGATGGGTTCCATCGGTGCATCGCGACACTCGCCACGGCCGGCAACGATCTCATTGTCGATCACGTCATAGAGTTCCCGGCGTGGCGGGCCGAGCTCCGGGGGCTACTGGCCCCCTTTGACGTCTTCCTCGTTGGTGTGCACTGTTCGCTTGAAGAATTGGCCCGGCGTGAGCGGGCCCGCGGAGATCGATGGATTGGAGAAGGACGGTCACACGTCGTCGACGATGGCATCCACACCTTCGGTCCGTACGACTGTGAAATCGATACGACCGGCCGCGAGCCGTCTGAGATGGCCCGTGAGCTGGTGCAGCGTTGGAAAGGACGTACGGTGTCGGTCCTGTTCAACGAGAACTTGGCCAGCTAACCGCCAAATGGAGCCGACGCGCTTGCCCAGCTCGCGCGTGACGGCGCGCGCGGCTCATTTGGTTCGTTATGCCGGTCAGAATGAACATCCCCGGCCAACTCCAGCCCACAGGGTGGAAGAAGGAGTCGAAACATGCATAGTCGGATCGCGTGGCTCGTCGTGGTTGCGATGGTGGCTGGCCTTTCGCAATCGAGCAGCGCTGTGATGCAGCCCGGTACGTTTACTCAGTATGGAAACTACGGTGTGTCGTGCGGGAAGTTCACGTCCTCACCGGAAACCCAGAGAGAAGCCTACAGGGCCTGGCTCATGGGGTTCGTCTCTGGGGCTGGATACGGATATTCGATGAAAGGGACGATGCTCGCGGAGACGGACTACCGCGGCGGCACTGCGTGGATCGACAAATACTGTACAGAACATCCACTCGACGAGATTGCGGTGGCCGCCGTCGCGTTGGTCAAGGAGCTTGCGGCCAGACGCCGCTGAGCGACGCGAGACAGTAGCCGCTCGCGAATTCGTCCCCCTCGGAGAATTAGCCTATGAGCAGCGAGCAACAGACAGCGGTGAAATGCCCGGTACCCAATTGCCGTGAAGAGCTCGTACATCATGAAACACCTGGTGAGCAGGCCGCAGGCAACCCTCTCGTCGTGCAGATTACAAAGCACGTTTACGAGTGCTCGAGACACGGATTCTTTGCATACCTTGGCAACCGCACGTTTCGGCCTATCCAGGGTTGACGATCTCGACGTGTAGCCAGTCAGTCCGGAGTCATATCTCCAGAACTCGACACGGACGGTCTAACCTTGAAATGGAGCCGACGCCCTTGACCGGCTCTCGCCTGTCGGCGGGCGCGGCTCATTTCAATCGTTAGGCAGGCAACACGATTCAACGAAGAGAACACGAGCGATGAGCAAGCAACCTGACAACGCTCCGGACGTGGCCACAGTGTTCCCGAAGTTGATCGGAGCTCTTGAGGCACAGCTGGAGCTGCCACGTGGAATTCTTCTGAGCCTCTTGGAGCAGTCAGATTGGGAACTCGTGATCAAAGCGTCAGTCGTCGCCGAGGTCGCTCTGGGTGAGGCAATCCAACGAGCGTTAACATCGGCCGATCGAGAACAGATTACCGAAAAGATCAACCAGGGTCTTGGCCCAAAGATAAAGGTCGCCAAGCGGTTCGCTTTACTCTCTCGCGAGCAGTGTGACTACCTTTGGGAGCTTTCGACTATGAGAAACGCCTGCGTTCACGACCGAAAAGGCCTGAGTTTTACCTTTTCATCGTACCTTCGAGATCGGGCCAATCTCGCGTCGTTCAGACGCCGGCTCGGAACGCTGAAGAGCCATCCAGGACACTCTGCGCCAGAATTGCCAGAGACGTTCCTGACACCGGCGGCTGCAGTTATGGCTCGTGTGTCCCAGGTGTGCCTGGCCTTGCTCATGAAGCCAACACGGACCAGAACCCATTGAGAAACCTGCTGCCTAACCTTGAAATGGAGCCGACGCTCTCGACTCGCTCTCGCGCCTCTGCGAGCGCGGCTCATTTCAAACGTTAGGTGGCTTTGCGTAACGGGCATGAATCAATGAAGCTGTTGGTGATAGGCGCGTCCGGCGGTGTCGGAAAACACCTTGTACGCCTTGCCTGCGACGAGGGGCACGAAGTCACGGCGATTGTTCGAGACGCGACGGCCGTCGATGCGCGCGCCAGGACTCGAATCGACGATGTAAAGAGGCCTGGTGCTTTCGAGAACCATCTACCGGGGCACGATGCCGTGTTGTCCGCCTTAGGCATCAGGCGCATCCGTCCGGCAAATCCATGGAGCGCACTCGCCTCGCCACCGGACATGTTGTCGAAGACGGCGGCAATGCTCGTACGCGCCATGGGGCAGGCAGGCATAAAACGCGTCATTGCGGTCAGTGCGGCTGGCGTCGCAGACAGCGCGGCTCGGATGAATGTCTTGATGAAGGTGTTTGTTGCCACGTCGAATGTCGGCGTCGCGTACCGGGATCTTGCGGCGATGGAGCGTGTGTTTGCAGAGGCGCGACTCGATTGGTGCTGTCCGCGGCCGACGCGACTAACCGACGGTCCGCTCACGCGCCGCGTGAGGCAGGCAGAGAGTTTTCCTATGACCGCCGCGATCTCTCGTGCGGATGTTGCGTGGTGGATGCTGAATCAGGCTAAGCACGACGTTCGCGACCGCACGCCGACCATCACTGGCGGGTGACGGGTTCGAGTCTTTGAGCGAATCGCTGTTATCTGCCACCTAACTCCGTCTGGAGCCGACGTGGTTGCGAGTCAACTGCGGCCTGAGCCACGCGGCTCAGACGAAGCGTTAGCTGGTCATGCCAGTTGAAACGAATCGCTTCACTCGGGGCCTGCATGCCAGGGCGACTTCGCAGGAATGCGAAAACGACTAACCACAGACGCTGTACCAAGGCACATCCGACAAGGCCGGGCACGGCGGGCGGAGCGTGAAGGAGTGTGGGTCGCGTGAGTTCGATTCCGTGGTTGTATCTGCCGAACGACAACTTCATCCCAGGCATTACGTGTGGGCAAGTGCTGCACGAAGTCGAGGCGCGTATCAAGACGACTCAGGAGCCAGCGTGGTTAGCGTGGCTCGATCCTCGCCTCCGGCAGTCCACTCGACTGCGTCTCGCGAGCGAGTATTTGCGGGGCGTGGCGCACTCCAGATTGCGAGCGAGCGTCAGCATTTGTGCCGGCGTTCGCTTTGCCGTCGCATGGCTGGCCGGTACGCAGGGCATCAGAATGTTTGATGGTGAACCGGCGATCTGGGCGACTGGGATTGGGGGCCTTGGAGCTGGGCTGTTGTGTCTGGCCTTCAGTGCTTTCGTGTACTGGTCGCTCCCAACGACCGCTCTCAGCGCAGCCTACAAGATCGCCGACGAACTGCACACCGCCAAGCAGAAGAGCCTTGCCAGCTAACATTGAAATGGAGCCGACGCCCGTGACCCGCTCTCGCGCTTCAGCGGGCGCGGCTCATTTCAAGCGTTAGACCTCTGATTCGAACAGCAAGACATACGACGGAAGTACGAATGGCGATACAGGGTCCAGCCGTGGCGAGCCTATGCGTCGCGGTCTTCGCGGTGTCCGGTCCGGTTCTTCAGGACTGGGAGCGCGGATACCAGCGGATTCGCCGCGTGTTGCCGGCTTCGGTCGCCTCGATGCCGAAGCCCATTCGCGACGACCTGACGCGACGCGGGTGCACCATTCCTCAGACCTACGCAAGTCGGGGTACCCACAACATCATCCGCGGCCACTTCCTGACGCGCGTCCAAACAGATATCGCTGTGCTCTGCTCGATCGGTGACTCGTCGACGATCCTTGTCTATCCTGGCGGTGGCCTCAGGGACGTGAAAGAAGTCGCCACGGGCGACGACCGCGGCTATCTGCAGACGACTGGGGGCCCTGAGGAGGTCGGCTACTCGCGTGCGATTGGCGTGGCAGCCGAAGTCGATCTCCAACGGGCTCCGGAGGCACCGGACGAACAGACACCACCGTCCATTACTCACGACGGGATCGATGATGCCTACATCGAGAAGGGTTCGAACGTGTGGTACTGGACGGATGGTCGTTGGGTGCGGCTCCGAGGCTCCGATTGAGAGCAGGACGACTACGAGGTCTAACTTGTGCTGGAGCCGACGCCCGCGCTCCGGCGGTCACATGAGCCGCGCGGGCGCGGCTCAGCACAAACGTTAGACCGGCCAAGAACAAACTCTGTTGGTGGGCCATCACGCTCGGGCGGGCTGGGCCTCTGAGCGCGTTGCCTCGCTCGCACACGCACAAGGCCGAATGTGGTGCTCCCTTCGAAGAGCGTCGTGATTCGCAACAACGGTGGGTGTGACTGCGCGGTACTCGGGTCTGTCGACGGCGCGGTGTCGGGCACCGCGGCTGCGAGGTGTCGCTCCGGCGGCGTCCCTGCGCGATTTGTGTCGTCCGCCACGCTCGCGAGTTCAGCGCATGTTCGGCGGGCTCGACACGCGCGTTGATCTGGGCGTCGCGATTCGTGCAGACGCGCCGCGGTTTTCCCAAGTTGCGGCGGGTTCCCCTCTCGGCGAGGCCGTCTGGGGTGCTCCCTCGGGCTGGTCTAACAGCCGCTGCACCTGTCGGCACGGGCGCCGGCTCGCGCCGGCGCTGTGAACGCGAG
>Ga0209023_10002278_pt1 | contig 24251 bp, 22 predicted proteins | sample LakOneMetagenome_FD_187468 | JGI IMG/M metagenome (GOLD analysis project Ga0209023, IMG submission 187468) | Freshwater and sediment microbial communities from Lake Erie, Canada (SPAdes) (version 2) | ecosystem: Environmental > Aquatic > Freshwater > Lentic | place: Lake Erie, Canada... | reverse complement strand
GGTGGCGCAGATGAACACGCTATGTCTTTTATGCAAATTATTGGATGGGAGTTTGATGAAACATCCTTTACGCTTGCAAAAGGGCATATGCTACGGACTACGGCGCATTGCATTAATGTCAACCCTTCCGTGTTACTCAGCAGCAAATGGGAACCTTTGCGATATAGCATTGGTATAGGTACGCTGATCAATATTGGCAACGGACTTGAAGAATCGGAAAACAACCAGCCAGGGAACGGAGGCAATAATCGCTGGTTTACTAACCTGGATACGCTGGACCGTATGCTGAATGACGCGAAGCGTAAATTTATGCCATACCTTTCTCTGGGGCTGCATTACAAGGTCCGTAAGCATTTGGAAGGGCAGCTATTACTGGAGCAGACACTCATCAATTTTTACGAACCTGATGCCAATATTTCGTACGTAAGAAACTACGTCACTTATTATTTTGCAATTGGCAATCAGCCGTTGTATATCGGGCTGAGGGTGTTTTACTTCTTCTAATGATTGCTATCTTCAGGGAGCAATCAGTTCTGTATTCCAACTGCCGGCAGTAGAACCGCTGCTATAATGATAATTCATATTCGATCGTATTAGCTGTTTTACTGCAACCACAAAAACAGTTGCTGCTGTACATAGCCGGATAGGGCATTCCATAAATATATTTAACAAACAGTCATTAATATAAAAAATAATTCAGAGCCGGAGTTGCCGGCTCTGAATAGATACTTAGGTTTTATGTCATTAAAAGTTGAGCTGGGCCTGTATGCGCAGGAACTGGCCTGCCTGGCTGTTGCCCTTTGTCTTAAAGTCTTCAAATTTTCTGTCGACCACGGTATATTGAACAGTAAGCTCGAAGTTCTTTACCGGAAGCCACTCAATACCACCTTCGGTTTCTATAGTATTTGTGCTGTAGCTGCGTGCATCTATTTCCTGTTTTTTGCCACCAGTGTATTGATGTAACCTTACGAAAGGATAGAAGCTCTGGTGCTTATACTTAAAGAAATAGCTCACCATTGCATATCCGCCCGATATTGGCTTAGTGGTTATAGAATCCTTTAACGGATCGAAGCAAGGACCTGTGCCGACATTGTACTCAGCCTGGAAGCCAAATGGCTGTGGATAAACTACCAATGTGCCACCAACGCGTTTGTCGAGGTAGGTCTTATCGCCGCGAAGCTTTACACCTGTATTTATCTGGTCTGCAGGTATTACTATGTGACCAGTATAACCCTGGATAGACGGCTCGATGATCTGCTTTTTACCAATTTTGAATGGGTAAGTAAGCCTGGCAACAGCATGCAGCTGGTTATTCAATTCAGGTTTATTTGTTGTCTGACCATTGAATACACCCAGTGCTAGTACTCCATAGTCGCCTGAACCTTTCAGCCCATCGCTGACAAGGCTGGCGAAGCGCTTCCTGATCTTGTCCGGTGCCCAATAGAAGAATGCGCCAAGGTCACGCTCGTTTGGAATAGCACTGTTGATGGCGTCTGAACGGTCATTGGGCATCCTGTTTTGGCTGGACTGTAGGTTTTCGAAGCCAAAAGGTACTTTACTTTGTCCCAACCTGATCCTGAATTCGTTCTTCTTATCAAATCCGAGGTCGACGTAGGCGTCCCTCATCTGCATGAAATTTTGCGTTGTGCTGTTTACTGCACTGGCAAGATCGGGTTGAACATAGAAGTACACATGCTCACTTACCTGACCGAAAAATATGAGTCGCATACGCCTGATGAAGATCCCGCCATTGTCGCCAATGGACTTGTCACCTTGCTCGTTCTTATATTTCGGATTTGTTTCAAGTAAGCGATTGTAGCGTACCTGCATGTAGCCCCGCATGGAAATGTGCTCATACCAATGTGCCGGCTTTTTTTCGGTTTTTACAGTTGCAGAATCAGTCTGTGCAAAGGTTGTGAATGGAATACACAATAAAAAAAGTAACGATTTCTTCATAATTTCTTAATGTTTAGGCAAAAGTAGATTCGTATTACATAAGAATTATAAACTCACCGTTAAGGAATCTTTACTTTAATGTTATGTAATTATTAATTCGGGCTTTGGGTATTGGTAAATTCATTTTTTCAATTTTGTGCCTTGATTTATATGACTGAAGGATTTTCCGGAATTGCTGATGATAATACTGTATTGCCCGATGGCATAAATTTTACAATTTGCGGGATTGCGGTGAAAAATGTGTTCAAAAAAAATCATGTTGATAGTCAGTTGTTTATACGTTATAAGTTGCGGAATTGCTTCTGGTTTTTACCGAAAACCGAAATTTTTTTGATTGCTATTTATACGATATAAATTGCGAGATTACTGCGGGAAACTAAACCTCTCTGCCCCTCCCACAAATTCTGCTGGACCTTGTTCCGGGAGACTTCAATCAATCCTATATTCGTATCCGATAATTGCGGAATCACATGTGCGCAAAAACTCTTTTTTGCACACATGTGCATTGATAATCAATGATATTGTGTTGTGAAATTGCGCACTTTTTGCACACACAATTGCGGGATAACTTCCGGTTACTTCTGCTTCTTATGCCTTCATGAAATTGCGGGATCGCTTCGGTTTATTGCGGCTATTGAGACGTTGCGCCGCAACGTCTCAACGGTAATTAAAAAAATCTGAATTAAAACAGATTATGTGTGTTAATTATGGAACAAAGGTCTATATAATAGTAATATGCTCCAAGACGAATTATTTATGTGGGAGCAGCAATTGCTTATATAATGATTTGATAGTTTTGCATGCAACTCTATATTTCATTCAATGATACGACTAATACGGGCAGACTCTACAAGCAATGATTTCAGAGAACTGGTAGCAGCGCTTGATATAGACCTGGCCATAAGGGATGGGGCAGACCATTCTTTCTTTGCGCAATTCAATAAGATAGACCTGATAAAGCATGTGGTAATCGCCTATGATGGTGATGTGCCGGTGGGGTGTGGTGCGATAAAGGAATATGCAGCAGGTACCATGGAAGTGAAACGTATGTATGTGCTGCCGGAACAAAGAGGGCAGGGTATTGCCTCACTTGTGTTGAAAGAACTGGAGGAATGGACCAAGGGACTTGGCTATACAAGATGCATTTTAGAAACGGGATATAAGCAGCCGGAGGCAATACAGCTTTACAAAAAGAACGCGTACACTGTTATCCCTAATTATGGACAATATGCAGGTGTGGAGAGCAGTGTTTGTTTTGAAAGGGCTTTATTATAGTTTTTAGCATGCGGAAAAGAGCGAAACCAACCGTTTACTTTCTTATTGAAAACCACTAATTTAGTACTTCAATCAACTTAATGGAAGCCATATGCTTACCGCAATAAATCCCAAACTGCCGATGCGAGATAAGTCTACTACAAAAGACTTTTACGTAACGCAATTAGGTTTCCGCGAGTTGGGAGACTATGAAGGATATTTGATGGTAGTGCTGGATAATATAGAGCTCCACTTCTTCGAGTTTAAGGCCCTTGATCTGAAAGAAAACTATGGGCAAGTGTATATCAGGACCGACAATATAGATCAGCTTTATGAATCAATCCGTGGTAAAGGAGTAGGTGTGCATCCCAATGGGCATTTATCTATAAAGCCATGGGGACAAAAGGAATTTGCTTTGCTTGATCCGGATAACAATCTGCTGACTTTCGGGCAGCGCATTTAACTCGCAACGCAAGCTAGCAGAAGGCATAAAATTAGTTGATAAGTTTTAGGTTATATGGGTTACAAACGGAAGACATGGCAGGAGAAGCTGCAGGTAGCGTTAACTCCCGAAGTGACGGTTACCAATAAGAAATTTGCTGATATACCTGAGGGTGCATCTATGTTCATTGCTACGCCGATGCTGGTAGATGCTTATATAAGGAATATACCCAAGGGTGTACATACCAGCCTGCAGCAAATGCGCAAGGACCTTGCCGCGGAACATGGCGCTGAATACAGCTGTCCCATAACATCAGGCATATTTCTACGGATAGTAGCTGAGGCCGCCTATGAGGAATATTTAGCAGGTAAACCATTGAAGAAAATAGCTCCGTTCTGGCGAATGATAGACAAAAAAGCACCCGTAGCCAAAAAGCTGACATTCGGCACTGAATTTGTGCAGGAACAGCGGGAGAAAGAAGGTCTTAGCTGGTAATTGACGTTCCAATAACATTCCATAAACAATGTAGTTGACGAAAAGCAGCGAATAATTTTCTACTTTCGACCTCCCTATCGGGGTTGATATATGAGTAATATTAAAACATATGCAGTAATAGTAGCGGGTGGCAAGGGCTCCCGTATGGGTTCTCCTATCCCCAAACAATTCCTCCCTTTCCTGGGTAAGCCTTTGCTTTGCTATGCCATTGAGGCTTTTGCAGGCGCAGTACCCGGAATAAAAATAGTACTGGTGTTGCCGGCAGATGAATTGAAAAGCGCGCAAACAGTATTAAGGTCTTACATAGGTGATATAAACGTGACGGTAGTGGCGGGCGGAGATACCCGTTACCATAGTGTGCAAAACGGGCTTGAAAAAGTAAGTAATGACGGGGTAGTGTTTGTACATGATGGCGCAAGGCCGCTGATATCAGACGAACTGATACAACGCTGCTACAGGCAGGCACTGGAAATGGGAAGCGCGATACCAGCCATACCTGTGGCTGAAAGTATGCGTATTATTGAGCATGGTACGTCGAGAGCGGTAAACAGGGATCAGCTGCGCATTGTGCAAACGCCACAAACTTTCAGGACTGAACTGATACTGCCGGCATTCAACCAACGTTACCATCCATCATTTACTGATGAGGCTACAGTGCTGGAAGCATTCGGGACGCCAGTACACCTTACCGAGGGACTGCATGATAATATCAAGATCACCATACCGGAAGATATGGTAATAGCGGAAGTATTGCTGAATGCGCGCGCAAAAGTGCATGCATAAAAACAGACAACGTGAAGAAGCGATGGTTATGTGTGCTTTGTGTTTTGCTGCTGCTATGCGGTCAGGGTTATGCACAGCAATATGACACAGCCAGTATCTTCAACTTTCCCATTGAGCTTGATTCGGTAGTGATCAGCAGCGGCTTTGATGTAAAAGCATTCATCAGGCGCGTGCAGACGGATACTACTTTCTACAAGGCGTTTAAATCACTGCACTTTGTGCCTTATAGTGCAGTAAATGATATTAAGGTGCACGATAAGGATGGCAAGATATCCGCTACATTGCATAGCCGAACAAAGCAACACATCAACAACCGATGCCGGACCACTGAAGTGCTGGAACAAATTGTGACCGGCGACATTTACAAGCGCAATGGCGATCATAACTACTACACAGAGGCATTGTTCGACCATGTTTTTATTGCGAAGAAGCCAGTGTGCAACGAGAGTGATATAGTGGCGGGATCGCTGGCCTCCAAGCCGAAGGGGCAGAAAGAAAAAAGTGAGTATGAGCTGAAACAGTTATTGTTCAATCCCGGGGCAAAGGTGAGTGGTGTGCCGTTTATGGGCGACAGGGCTTCGATATTTGATGAGGACGAAGCAAGGAAGTATGATTTTAAAGTAACTCTGGACAAGTACAATAGTGTGCCCTGCTATATATTTAAGATAACGCCAAAACAAGGCTATGAAAGTAAGGTGGTGTATAATGAGCTAACAACCTGGTTCCGCAAAAGTGATTACAGCATATTGGCGCGGGACTACTCTTTATCCTATCATACACTGGTGTATGACTTTGATGTGCGGATGAAGGTACGTACACAGGAAAGGGACAAAAAGCTTTATCCTACCTACATCTCTTATGATGGCAACTGGCATGTATTTACCCAGAAAAGGGAGCGTGTGAAGTTTACTATCGATATTACTTACTAAGCGAAATGCATTGTTAAGGATAATATGACGAAAAGTTAAAACCGATATTATACTATACGCTATTAGCAATTATATCTTTAACTTTACATCACAATTTCAAACACAATGAACAATAGTAATCAGCAGGAGTTCTCGAACTACACTGTTATTGACAGTCAACCAGCCAGCGGTGCAGGCGTGGTTGCTAAAAAATTTATGGCAAACGTCTTTATGTGGATGTTTGTTGCACTGGGTATATCCGCGTTCTTCTCTTACTTATTTGCCAGTAGCCCTGCGCTGATGGGAAGCCTGCTAACTCAGACTGAGAAGGGTATGCGTATGAATGGCCTGGGCTGGGCTGTAATGCTTGCGCCGTTGGCATTTGTAATGATCATACAATTTGGTTTTGCCCGGTTATCATCACTTGCAATCACTTTGTTGTTTATCGCGTTTTCCGCGGTAATGGGTATCAGTCTTAGCTTTACGTTGCTGGCTTATACTTCCGGATCGGTAATAGGATGCTTTACAGCTGCATCAGCAATGTTCGGTATCATGGCTTTTATGGGCTATACTACAGAAAAGGATCTTACTTCATTCGGCAGGATAATGACGATGGGGCTAATAGGTATTGTGATCGCATCGGTGATCAATATGTTCCTGGGTAGCGGTATGCTGGACTACCTGATCAGTATAATAGGTGTGGCCGTGTTTACAGGCCTTACTGCTTATGATGTGCAGAAACTGAAGCGTATAGGCGCAGGCCTTGAGTATGAAGGTATTTCCCCTAATGATACTAAGAAGCTGTCTATCACAGGTGCACTGAATCTGTACCTTGATTTCATAAACCTATTCCTTATGCTGCTCAGGTTATTTGGTAACAGGAGAGACTAAGGTTGATAGAAAAATCATTAAAATAGCTGGCCGTTCTGAAAAGAACGGCCATTATTATTCAGTAGCTTTGGTAAGTAAAAAATTACAGAAGAATGCTGAACCTCAAAATAATAGTTGCAAGTACAAGACCAGGCAGAAAGGGACCGGCCATTGCGGCCTGGTTCCAGGGAATAGCGATGCAGCATACTGATCTCAATATTGAAATGGTAGACCTGGCAGTAGTTAATCTTCCGTTCTTTAACGAGCCCAAGCATCCTATGATGCAACAGTATGAACACCAGCATACAAAGGACTGGAGCGCGCTTATTGGCGCAGCAGATATGTATGTGGTGGTGACACCGGAATACAATTACTCATTCCCTGCTACGCTGAAGAACGCACTTGACTACCTGTATAAGGAGTGGAACTATAAGCCAATAGGCTTTGTGAGCTATGGCGGGCTTTCAGGCGGTACAAGGGCCGTGCAAATGCTGAAACAGGTAGTAACAGCACAGAAGATGATGCCCATTCCTGAATCCGTGAACATTCCTCATTTTCTCAAAAATATGGATGAGCAAGGGAACTTCAACGGAGATCCAGGGCTCGATAAATCGGCCAATGATATGCTGGCAGAGCTAACAAAATGGTCAACGGCTTTGCTGCCAATGAGAGGTCACTAACCTTTTTTAGGGGCTGCAACAACCATTATAATACCAACAACAGCAATGATGCCACCCGCATATGCAGGCCAGCCTACGTTGTGATTTTCCTTTTTGTCTATCTGCACCGGGCCGATATCTACTACGGTTTTCTTTGTCTGGAAATTGATGCCGTTGAACACAAACATCAGTACACCTACTACGATCAATACTACTCCTGCTACACGCATGGTAATGGGTTTTAGTAATGGCATACAAAAACCATGCACACACGGTAATATTCTGATTATCATGTATTTTGCAACTATAATTTGCTGTTTATGAAGACGCCGGTATTAGTTTTAGGGATAGTAGCTTACAGCATTATGGCTGCATGTACCAGTAATACTGAACAACGAAAGGAGGCTACAGCAGCGAAGACGCGGTTGATCAATAAGGCTGAGTGGGTGCTTGGCTCCTGGCAACAGGTAACGGATAAGGGATATACCATTGAGGTATGGAAGCAACAAAGCGATACGGACTTTGCCGCGACCAGCTACACGATAGTTAATGACACAGATACGGTATATGCGGAAACAATAAGGCTGGTGCAGCGTGATACCGCATTGTTCTATATACCCACGGTAATTGACCAGAATGATCGTAAGCCTGTTGAGTTCAAGCTGTCTTCTATAACCGATCAACAAATGATATTTGATAATCCGTTGCATGATTTTCCGCAAAGGATCACTTACAGGAGCATGACGAAAGATTCGCTGTATGCTGAGATATCAGGAGTTTTGAATGGATCGCAGCGGGTGGTACCGTTCCCAATGACGAGGATGAAGTAATTACCAGATCACTTCGCCTTCCAGATCGTAGTCGAATGCCCTGGTGATCTTTACGTTCACGAAATCACCTATTGGAAGCGCTTTCTTGCTGTGAATAACCACTTCATTATCCACTTCCACGCTGTCGAACTCTGTGCGGGCAAGGTAACGGCCAGCTTCCTTCTTGTCAACAATGACCTTGTAGGTATTGCCAACCATTTCCTGGTTCTTTTCGAGGGAAATTTCCTGCTGCACTTCCATTATTTCCTGTGCGCGTGCTTCTTTTTCATCTGCAGGGATATTGTCTACCAGCGCATAAGCGGAAGTATTTTCTTCATGCGAATAAGTAAAGATGCCTACACGATCGAGGCGGGTATCAACAAGGAATTGTTTGAGGTCTTCCACATCATCACGCGTTTCACCGGGGAAGCCGGCAATAAGTGTGGAGCGGATACGTATGCCGGGAACACGTTCGCGGATATTGGTGATCAGCTCAGTTATTTCCTGACGGGTGGTATTGCGCTTCATTGCCTTCAGCATAGGGTCTGATATATGCTGTAGGGGCATGTCGAGGTAGTTACAGATGTTTTCGCGCTCACGCATAACGTCCAGTATTTCAAGCGGAAACTTGTGCGGGTATGCATAGTGTAGGCGGATCCATGTAAGTCCCTCTATGTCTGACAGATGCTTGAGCAGATCGGGGAGTGCACGTTTTTTATAAATGTCGAGGCCGTAGTAAGTAAGCTCCTGTGCTATGAGCATTATCTCCTTTACGCCCATTTTAACGAGGCGTTTAGCTTCTGCCACTACTTCTTCAATGGTCTTGGACACATGGCCACCACGCATCAACGGGATGGCACAGAATGAACAGGTACGGTTGCAGCCTTCTGCTATTTTAAGGTATGCATAATGCTTAGGCGTGCTGAGTAGTCTTTCGCCGACCAGTTCGGCTTTATAATCTGCATTGAATTGTTTCAGAATCTGCGGCAGTTCCATTGTTCCGAACCATGCATCAACTTCAGGTATTGAACTTAACAGGTCTTCGCGGTAACGTTCGCTGAGGCAACCGGTAACATACACTTTGTCCAGTTTGCCGTCACGCTTAAGGGCGACCTGTTGTAATATAGTATTTACACTTTCTTCTTTTGCTTTATCAATAAAGCCACAGGTATTCACCACTACGATATTATGGTCGAGCTTGCGGTTCTCATGTATGACCTCGATGCCGTTGGCGTTAAGCTGCCCACCCAGAGCCTCACTGTCTACCATATTCTTGGAGCAACCAAGTGTAATGATGTTGACCTTATCGTTCTTTAAAGTTCTTGTTTTCAAATAAATATCAATTATTAAGCAAAATCCGAACGTTGATTTGTTCTTCTATATTTTATAATATACAAAGTAACTGTATTATTTACAGTGAATCGTCATTTCTTTCTCATAAAAATACGGATAGGCACACCGCTAAAATTGAAGTGGCTACGTAGTTTATTCTCGAGGAAGTTCTTATAAGGCTCTTTTACGCCATCGGGATGGTTTGCAAAGAAAGCGAACGATGGAACTGCTGTAGGTATTTGTGATACGAACTTGATCTTAACAGAATAGCCACGGTAAAAAGGAGCTGGGTAGCGCTCTATTTCCCTAAGCATGATCTCATTAAGTACAGAAGTGACAATACGCCTACCCCTGTTCTCATTAACCTCAAGCGCTTTCTCCATTGCCTGGAAAATACGGGTCTTCTCTGTAGCGGAAGTAAAGATGACAGGTACATCAGTGAATGGTTCCAGCCTTTCCTTCAGGTCTTTTTCAAAATCGCGAGCTGTATTGGTCTCTTTTTTTACAAGATCCCATTTATTTACGATGATAACAATGCCCTTTCCCTTACGTTCCGCAAGGCTGAAGATACTCACATCCTGGGCTGTGATACCAGCCTGTGCATCTATCATTATCATGCAGACATCGGCTTCATCCATTGCTTTAATGGCACGGATAACGGAATAGAATTCCAGGTCTTCGTGCACATTCTTCTTCTTACGGATACCGGCGGTATCTATCAATATGAAGTCTTTGCCGAAGAGGTTGTAATGGGTATGTATCGTATCGCGGGTAGTACCGGCAATATCTGATACGATGGTACGTTCCTGGTTGATCAACGCATTAAGCAGGGTAGACTTACCCGCGTTTGGCTGACCGATAATAGCGAATTTTGGCAATGGATTACCTTCTTTGTCCAGTACTTCTACGGGTACATCTTCTGTAATATAAGTGACAACTTCATCAAGCAATTCGCCAGTGCCGCTGCCTGATATAGAGGATAACTGGAAGGTCTTCTCGAAGCCTAATGAGTAAAATTCAGAAGCGTAAAGTGCTCTTTCGGCATTATCTACCTTGTTTACTACCAATATAACCGGTTTTGTTGAGCGGCGAAGTACATCAGCCATCTCCTCGTCCTGCAGGGTAATGCCAGTAGTGGTATCGCAGACGAACATAACCAGGTCTGCCTCATCAACTGCAATATGTACCTGTTTACGTATCTCACGTTCAAATACATCTTCTGAACGAGACACAAAGCCGCCCGTATCTATCACATTAAAAACCTTTCCATTCCAATCGGCGATGCCGTATTGCCTGTCGCGGGTGACACCGCTCTGGTCATCAACGATCGCTTTGCGCTGCTCGAGCAAACGATTAAATAACGTTGATTTCCCAACATTCGGCCTTCCCACTATTGCAACTGTAAACCCTGGCATATATCTTTTTTTGAGGGTGCAAAGGTACTTTTAAATATGCAGTGATTTACTATTCTAATAAATTAAGATTGTTAAAGTGAGAGTTTATATCTTTATGCCTTAATAATAATATAACAATGACCAAATTTTTTCGCTTATTAGCATTTTTCTTATGCTTTAACATGGCAGCAAAGGCTGCTCCGGGTGACACTACATGGGTACAGGCTACCATCTGCAACTTCGGCGGTTTTGGCGCATACGACTCTTCCATTAAATTGCCGGCCAAGGGAAAGACATATAGCAGAATATATATGATATTTACGCTTGGTAAGTATGCGTGCCCCGGATATGATCCGGCAAACCCGGGAGATAAGCCGGGACAAACGGGCTGGTGCGGTGACTGGGACTATACAGTGCTGCATTACATAATGACCCCGGATGGCAAATCCCTTGAGTTGGGCCGAATGATATCGCCTTATGCAAACTCACTGGCGCCACGTACGCCGCTGACATGGAAGCAGCGCTATGTGTATGATGTGACCGATTATGCGTCTGTGCTGCATGACAGCGCTGTTATGCGCATATTCTTTTCAGGATATTCAGGTGGATTTACCGGCAATATCAAATTTGCGTTCATAGAAGGTACTCCTGACCGTGATGCGATCGCAGTACATAGGTTATGGAATGGCAGCTGGGGTTATGGTGGGGCTACTAATATAAATACACATTTTACGACTGTTACAGATACAGCGCCTGAGCATACTGCATCTGCTTCAATGAAATTTACTGTAACCGGACACGGTTCAGACGCCAATGGCTGCTGCGAGTTTGCGCCACATAGCTATGATGTGCTTCTAAATGGAGGTATTATCGGCAATACAACCATATGGCGTGATAACTGCGGTTCTAATGAACTGTATCCGCAATCAGGCACATGGCTTGCCAACAGGGCTAACTGGTGCCCGGGCGCTACCGTATATCCTTATTATTATCCATTGAAGGGGGTAACTGCAGGTAAAGCATTCACAACATCTTTGCAGTTTGAAGACTATACAGGTGGAGGTAGCTATACTACGGAAGCACAGTTGTTCTTCTACGGCGGCCTGAAAAAAGTGCTGGATGCATCTATCGATGACATCATATCGCCATCTAATGACGAAAGCCATTTCAGGGAAAACCCAAGTTCAGGCGCACCGGTGATACATATAAAGAACAGGGGCAAGGCTTCGATAACTGCGATCACATTCCAATACGGATTGTCTACAGATGCTTTGCAGAGCTATAGCTGGACCGGAGTATTGAAATCGATGGAAGAAAGGGATGTGAAATTACCTGTTTTGGCAAAACTCACGAGCCTATCAGATAGCCTGACACACACATATAACTTTGTAGTTAAGATAGCCGATGTAAACGGTGGTGCTGACGCTGATGTAACGAATAACATTATGACGTCACAGTTTGTAACTGTACCTCAATGGCCAACTTCCTTTAAGATCAACTTCCTGCCTAACAATGAGGGAACTGTGCTAAAACCGGGAATCAGCGAGACAAGCTGGATCATTTATGATGTGAATGACAACATTGTAAAACAGCGTGTGAATGTGCCTATAAGCGTTATGTGCAACGATACGGTATCCTTGCCATCAGGAACATACAGGCTGCAAATTTATGACAGCAGTTGCGATGGCCTTTTCTGGTGGTACCATGCAGTGGCGGGAGATGGCGTAACAGGCGGTTCGTTTTTCGTAAGGAAAATGGCCGGCGGAAATATCCCGATGAACGGATATTCCTATTCAGGTTCTTATGGCCATGATTTTGGTTGCGGATTTACTCAATACTTTACGGTGAACAAACCGGCTCCGGCAGGTGTAAATAACATTACAGCAGGCGATATGGGTATGACAGCTTATCCTAATCCTGCGACAAGCACAGTGAACATAGAAATCACTGGTATAGATGAGGTGAAGGGTACACTGCATGTTATTGATGCATTGGGCAGGGCGGTCGCTACTACTTCTTGCAATGATGCTCATCAGGAAATGAATATAGCAACACTTGCAAATGGGGTGTATACTATACTGTTTGTAAATGAAGCAACTGGTAATAAACTGACCACAAGGTTGCTGATAGCTAAATAGCAAATTCATTTTACCTAATAATATAAGCAGGCTGCATTTGCAGCCTGTTTCGTTAATAAAGAATATTTTTACAGTCTAATCGTTACACTGTGTCTGAAAGAATAGAAAAATTGAAGACTTTTTTGAAGGACTCGCCTAAGGACTGTTTCCTGAACCATGCTATGGCGCTGGAATATGTGAAGACGGGTGATGAAGAAAATGCACGGAAATACTTTGAGCTGAACCTGGAAAACGATGCTACTTATGTGGCCACCTATTACCACCTGGGTAAGCTGCTGGAACGGACCGGGCACACAGAGCTGGCAATCAGCACTTATGAAAAAGGGATGGAACAAGCTAAGGTGGCGAAAGACATGCATTCATACAGTGAACTGCAGGCGGCACATGAAGACCTTGTATATTGATCAAATAATTTAATCAGAGGATGGCATTACCGGATATTTTTAAGACGCATTGGGATTCAATGCAGTTTGTTTCGCAGGAACAAACTTTGCTGCTGGCAGTGAGCGGCGGTGCAGACTCTATGGTAATGGCCGACCTTTTCCTTAACAGTAATATAAATTTCGCTGTAGCCCATTGCAATTTCGGACTAAGGGGTGAGGCGTCAGACCTTGATGAACAACTGGTACGTGACTGGTGTACAAAGCATAAAATTATATTTCACCGGGTGCTGTTTGAGACAAAGCAAAAGAGCGCTGAGTGGAAAAAGGGGACGCAGGAGACAGCAAGGATACTGCGGTATGAATGGTTTGAAACTATACGAGCTGAATTCAAGTATGTAAAGATCGCAACGGCTCATCATGCCAATGACAATGTGGAGACGATGCTCATTAACCTATTTAAAGGGACAGGCATAAGTGGCATCCATGGCATATTGCCGAAGAGCGGTAATATAATACGTCCGTTATTGTTCGCCACGAAAGAGCAGCTTAACGAGCATGTGGCGGCCAATAACATACAGTATAGAGAGGATGCATCCAATGCATCGGACGACTACCTGCGCAATGCGGTGCGGCATAATATAGTACCTGCGATACAAGAATTATTTCCAGCGGCAATAAATAGCGTTAATGAAAGTATAGGCCGTTTTGGAGAAGCTGAAATACTCTATAAAAAGGCAATAGAACAGGAACGCAAGAAGCTGATAGAAAAGAGGGGTAACGATTATTATATTCCGATACTGAAATTAAAGCATCGTGAGCCGTTAGGTACCATCTGCTACGAACTACTGCAGCCATTTGGTTTTTCAACGGGTCAGTTGCCGCATATACTCAATTTGCTGGATGCTATGACAGGCCATTATATATCGTCGCCAACGCACCGCATCATCAGGAACAGGGACTTTCTAATTGTTACTGCAATCCCGTCGGAGAGCGCAGATATGATCGTAATAGATGCGGCACCATGTAACATTGATACAGGCAAATACACCTATTCATTGTCAATACAACCCAGACCTAAAGTAATAGCTGCAGACCCGAATATTGCCTGCCTGGATATGAAGGATATTGAGTTTCCTATGCTGCTGCGAAAGTGGCGGACAGGAGATTACTTCTACCCGTTCGGTATGAAGATGAAGAAGAAAAAAGTAAGTCGCCTACTGGTCGATGAAAAGGTAGCGCTTCATGATAAGGAAGATATACGCATACTGGAATGCAGCAAGCGGATAGCTTGGGTGTCAGGTATAAGGCCTGATGAACGATTCAGGGTAAAAGACACTACCGAGCATGTACTGATCGTAAAACGATCGCTGAATCAGAACTGAGGATGCAGCATGGAGTCTAAGAACCGGGCGCCATGTGACGGATCGATCAGGAATGCAAAGAACATACCGTATAGGGAACCACCTATATGCGCATCGTGGCCGACATTGTCTCTCCCTCTCTTTGACATAACAATTGAGTAAAGCAGGTACAAGCCGGCAAACAATATAGCGGGAATATGAACCGGGATAAATATTATACCCATTCCTGCCCAAGGGAAGTAGTAAATAAAGAAGAAGATAACTGAAGATACACCGCCTGAAGCGCCAAGCGCCCTGTAATAACTATTGTTCCTGTTTTTCACGAATGGATAAATGGAGGAAACAATTATTCCGGAAAGATACAGGACAATAAATAGCACCGAATTGCCGATCAATTGTTCGGCGATCATTCCAAATAAGTACAGCGAATACATATTGAAGATGAGGTGGTTCCAGTCTGCATGAATAAAGCCGGAGGTAAGGAAACGATAATACTCTTCAGGGGAGTTCATTTGCCGCGGATACAAAATGAGTTTATTTGATAAAGACTCATTACTGAATGCAGCAATAGATATCAGTGCCGTGATGGCAATAATTATGATGGTAATGCTTATCATTATTAAATCCCTTTAGGCGAAAGTAATACGATTTTGGGTGTAACTGCCGACTTCACGGAAATTTCACCTTTTCTTTTCACCTATACATGATGATAAGGAGAGTTATTGAGGATGCTGAATGCGCGATAGACCTGTTCGGCCACAATAAGCCGTACCATCTGGTGGGGGAATACGAGGTCTGACAATGACCAGCATTGATCTGCCCGCTTCTTTACAGCCTCGGTAACACCGAAAGCTCCGCCTATGAGTATGACCATGGTTTTAGTACCCTGGTTCATACAATTCTGGAACTGCTGCGACCATTGAACGGAATTTAGCTTTTTGCCCCGTTCATCGAGTAAAATGAGGTAGTGGTTTGATGTGAGCTTCTTAAGAATAGTTTCCTCCTCCTGTTGCTTTGTACGCTCCACATCTGTAGTTGCAGCTTTCTTTGGCAATTGCAGGATCACCAGGTCTATAGGATTCCAGGGTTTGGTCTTTTTGAAATAATAGCGGATACCCTCGTCAATGAACGAATCATTTTCCTTGCCCAATGACCATATCTCTACATTCATAACAGCGTAAATTTAGCTTAAAGACGCGATGCAGCTATTATATAAACGAAAAATCCCTGCAAGACTACTTGCAGGGACTATCTTTTCGTGACCGCGTCAGGATTCAAACCTGAAACCTTCTCATCCGTAGTGAGATGCTCTATTCAGTTGAGCTACGCAGCCATTCCCGCGTTTGGGAGTGCAAAGATACAAAAGACTGATTATTTAGCAAATACTTTTTCGAAGATTTTAAAATAGCCTATTAAAAGTACTTTTCGAGGGTCAAACCGTAGATAAATAATGTATTTTCCTTTCCTGTACGGTTGAACCTGTTATAGGTAAAGGAAGTAGTAAGTGTGAGCCATTTATTCATCTTAACCCCAAGGTTGAGGTTTGACTTAATTATATAGTCGTTACTGTTTGACAGTGAATTCTGATAAAAACTCATAGCACTTACTGTAATAATATTTTTTATATCAAACTGGAAAGAGAGCCTGAATGAATTTCTGAATGTGTTGTACACATCACGGATCGTATCCTTCAGGAATATGTCGCTTTTCTCGTAAAGGATACCGTCGCTGATGTTTAGTCTTGCTTTTTTGCGGTTTATGATATTGTACGCCAGGCCAAGGCCTCCCTGGTACTGGCTATTCACTTTTAAAGAGTAGCTGGACAGGTATGTAGCCAGGCCCCAATAATAAAAGTGGGGTGGCGCCTTGAATAAATTGAAGTCAAGAGTTGAATTAAAGTCATTGTTGGTCAATGTCTTTTGCTGTTCTCCATATGCCCAGCTATTGTACGAGTTCAGTGAAATAGCTTTCTCCCTAATGCCGAATTTAGCAACGTTATTGAGCACATAAGAGCGACTGGAATTTGTCTTGTTGAGGGTGCCGGTAGCGATAGCACCAGCGTAATAGTGAACTGAGTCGCTGTACTGGGCAATAAGCAATAACGGGAACAGTAGTATGATGATAGATAACAAACCTGCTTTCAATTATTCAAATTTTTGACCCGCAAAAATACGGCTATCATACACACAAAAGCCAGCCGCTGACGACTAGCTTTTGTGTGTACAGGACTCTGGGATACTCTAAGTCGGTACTTCGTCTTTATCGTGCATGTACTTTTCCCAGTCCAGGTTCTCAACGAGCATATCCCTGTTTATATCATTTAAAAAGTCTTCTAATTCACTTTCCTTACTTACCAATTTAAGTTTCTCTGCTTTTCCCCGGAAGTAGTCTGACATGGACGCAGCCAGCGTAATGATCTTTTCCCATTCATACAGGTACTTTAAGGCTTCACATGCGGCGATGGTAGATGGAAAGAACAGGAAAACGAAAAAAGCTATTTTTCCAAAAGCAGGATGTTCGAAAAATGAAGGAACATGAGCGATCATGTGTATACTGTGAAGATATTCAGATACAACCTTAAAATAATTGAGAAACAGGCAAATGACTACGGTAAGGAACAAGCCGCTCCTTATCTTTTTATACAGCTCATTTCGTTTTACGAATTTCTTCTTCTTTCGCTCATGGTAATGTTGCTGATCCAGTATCAGATGTGTTTCGAGATAGTGCTTCTTTTTTTCAAATGGCCAGTAAGACCAAGCGCTTAAATTGATGAGCTTTATTGTATTGTCCAGTATCAGGAATTCAGGATTTGCTTTCAGCGAAAAGTAAATGGGACTGACAACTGTATCATATATCTTAAAGCCCAGCTCGCAGAAATAGCGTTTGATCCTTAATCGCTCACTGATTATCCTGTAATGGACATATTTATGATGCAGTTCCTTAGACTTGCCAAATATGACGAGCAACAAGATGAGCACAAGGCTCATGCACTCAACGGTAGATATAAGAAAGTCGATAAATATCGGGGGATGCAATGTAGCATTGATTGAAAACGCCAATACCTCCACCAGTCCGGTAACAAACCCAACTGTCCACAGCTTACGGTACCTTTTGTTATAAGCTACTGCAAGATGATCAAAATGATCCTGCTTCCTCACTATAAACTCTGCCAGGTGATTTGTTTCCGGAGGATAAACAACCCCTTCTGCCTTATAACTTTCCTTATGATCGTGATGGAGATAGTTTATTGCCGGGAACTCGTCTTCCGGATTGATCAATAAGAGATCTTTTTTAAGATTCATTGCCTGTGTCACCGTATCGGCAGTTCCTCCTTTCCCTTTCCCCTTCTTTTCATTCCAGATCGCAATAAGGTAGTCGGTTTTATTTACTACCTCATAGCCCAACTTCATGAATAGCTCATTTGGTTCGCTGCTGCCAAGTATATTCAATTCGCGTTTACTGCCGGCATCGACTACATTATATGTAGCATGAAATTCTGCTCTTCTTTCATCCGAAGAAAATCCTTCCAGGTATTTTTCCTTCTCGAAAGGTAATAACACCTGTAAAGGGATCGCTAATTCCATTGCAACATCTGCAAACAAATGGTCTGCACCTTCTGCAAGTGGAGTAAGCGCCACAAAAGTTGTATCAGGACTACGCTCCAGTTCAATGAACATTATGTTTTGTAGTGCTTTCTTAACTACCGGCCTGACTTTTTTCTTTTGGATGTCGCTTAAGGCCCTATGGCCCGTTATACCAATAACAATTCTACCCATTGTATAATTATATGTCTACTGCAGTTGTATTTACCCGTTTAGTATTTACCCAAACATTTTCCAGGAATAGTGCCAGGTCCAATTGCGGATCCAGTATTTCCACACCTTCATACATTTTTTCAAAACCAAATGCCCGATGAAGTTCTGTGCAACCTAGTATGATACCGTCGCAATTATTGCTTTTCGCAATAGCCACCAATTCCTCCTTGTAATAGGATGGGGGAATACGCATCTTTATCTCGTAAATGATATCGTGTACCCTTTTTATTTGTTCTTCAGACGGGTTGATAATGCGCTCATCTTCAAAAGAGTTCATCAAATAAGTACCCATTGTTGCAACAAGCAGCCATTTCCGTTTACTCATGACGGCAAGCTTTTTAGTGAAAGTAACCAGATCGATCAGCTCAACATGATCTGCCAGGTTTATTCCCTTTAGAAAAGGATGTATCGTAAAGCAGGAAACGAACAGGTGAGAAATGGCATTCTGATTGACCATTTCCAGCGTTTCATTGATACGCGCTGTTAATTCATGCCCCCTGTTTTCTAATATGTACTGCGTGCGATCTGGAATAGAAGGATCGTTCATTACAATAAAGGGCATTAACGTTTGTTCCTTTCTCCTCGGCCGCAATGAAGACAGAGTAGTAATTAAATTACCGGTGGCATAAGTACCCATGCCGCCAATAATTCCGAGACATGACAATGGTTTTTCCAAAGCAAAATCTGCAAGTGATTTGACAAAGTAATAAGTATGTATTCCTTTCCCCCTGTCGTCGGTAACGGTATGTATGTGTGCAAAGCCGAGGCGTAGCATAGTATTCTGTGATACCAGGTTAGTGGACCATGTACGTGAAAAGATCTGTGATGCGCCATCTTCCCTGCATATCTTTTCCGCTGCACTCAACAGTAACTGCGCAATACCTGCTCCCCTGTATTTATAGTCTATTGTGGTGAACTGGTAATAATATTTCCAAAGCGGATGGTCCATCCTCAGCCCCATAATGCCCGCCAACGCACCGTCGACGTAGCAGCTCAGCAATCTACCTTCTTTGTCGAAAAGGGACTGCACATATGCTTCCTGAGATTGACGGGAAGATATAGGTGGGTAGTAGTCACCATCATGCTCATTGACAAACAGAAATATATCTTCCGTAATATCATTGAAAGCCTGAATTACTTTTACCGTTATTTGCGCGTCTTGAACAGAACGGGTTTTCATGTTTATATATCGTTATTTGCTTTTTTGCAATTTTAAAAATAAAGACATCCCAAGCAGATCTACAGAAAAATTGAGGTTATCAATTGATATTCTTGAAAGATAATCGGGGTTCAACTGATACGTATGATTATGCTTTGCCGGTTTTGTACTATGCTGGATGACACCCCAGCGCATGAAGTACGACATCAAAGGATCTTCCAGCACATTTCCCAGGTCTATCAACTCCGCTATTTTTCTTTTATTAAAAAATACATGATTCTCGCCTTCGTTCTTTAATGAACTGGCAACACCATTCAGGTTTTCTATGCTGCTGGATGCAAATGCATTTAATGCAGTGATATCATTTGTGCTCTTGTAATAGGATTCAAGTGCAGATTGTTTTATCTCATTGCCGATGAGCTTAAAATCTTTCATCATCATCTCCTTCAACCGGGCTTCGTAGGAATAGTTGCTGATAGCAAAGAATTCCTTCAGCCTAGCTTTCTTGGCAGTGAAAGAAATATCTTCAAAAACAGGTAGGATCCATTTTTTGTCAACAGGATCAAGCGTTATGTCCAGCAATTCAAGTGCAAACAGGTGGTCTTCTGCTGATTCTCTCTTAGCCATGATAATGTCCTGTATCATCTGCATGGAAGACTTATCGTACAGCAGTTTTAAGAACTCAAACAATATGCCGGTCATTATCTGTACATGTCCATCCAGTTGTTCTTCGAGCAATTGGTTGTTGCCTGCAACATCTCTTATGGCAGCTTCAGCCCATATTATATCAGCTACCACTTCCTGGCAGAGATTGGTCATGTAGAACACATCCTCAGTTGGAATTTTGTAACCTGACTTGTTGAGCGAGACCAACATCTGTACCCGCAATTCCTTATCAGACACGGAGTACATTTCTTTAAAGAAATCAAGCATATTAGCAGCGGGCAGATATTGCAGGTACCAAATGATCAGTAGTCTATTAAAGAAATTTTCATTATTGTAGTATAACCTTGTTAGCTGGGCGAAAGTGATCTGCTGATTGTTCGTTGTGCTCTTTAGCGACTTGTTGTAATATGATAAGTATTCGAATAATCTCTTTTTATCAAGCGGTTCACTCATCAATTTATCAACAATAGCCTGGCTGGCGCTGTCTTTGATATTATTGATATCCTTTACTGTATCCGCCGTTTGTTGCAGTTCAATTGTTTTGGCTACGACGGCGTTGCCGGTATTCAACTTATTGAGGAAGTCTATGATCACTGAGCGATAATAGACGTACAGATTATTGTTGGTCCAACCCCATAAGATGAAGAGGACAAGACATATGACAGCAATTACCTTGAGCAAATCAAAATTGTCAAGCCCTTTAAAGACATAGGAGATGATCAGCAACAGTACTCCAGAAAATATACTGGCAACCTGGGTCAGTGTTCCGTCAATGCTTGTCTGCAACCTTACCCTGTCTTCCTTTGGCGCCACCTGGAACAGTATTTTCATTGCCGGTGCCATTACGCCCTTTCTTATTACACGTTCACTCCACTTGTTCATTAGCAGGAAGACCAGCAAGAAGAACGGAAGGTCGGGGAAGGAAAGCCCTGACATGAACGCCATAAAAGAGAAGAAGATAAGCAGCCATGGCAGCAGAACCAGCGAGTACTTCATGCCTAAAGACCTTATGATCTTTCCTGAGAGCAAAGAAAAAGTTAGTTCGCCCGTCTTGATCACACTGAATATCAACGCGACAATAGCAGCCGATTCGTAGCCGGTCTGCAGGTTTATATACCTTACGGAGATCAGGTAAGAGTAATCAGTGAAAAAGACAGCAATGATGGATAACAGCGTAGCAAGCGCTATTAATGAATAGTATTTGTTCTTTGTAAAGAACGACATATCAAATTTCTTAACCGAAGCGACCACCTGCAACTGGTCAAGATTTCCTTTGTTATGTGCATAGATCTTCCGAAGCGGAATTATTGCCGCCAATGTGGTGATGGCTGAGAATAATAATAAATGAACAGGAGCTATGAATTTACTGAGTACCGGCACCAACAGGTATGCAGCTATAGATGCAATCACTTCTCCTGTTCCGATAAGCGCCAACAGCCTTTTGCTTTGAGCAATATTGAATATTTTGACGCAAACTGTTGAAAAGCCCAATGCCAGTATGGTAGAAAACGGCATAATGAACATAAAGCCGACGTATGCAAGCACGCGGACAGTACGCTCGTCATGTACCGATAAATGGAGCGCATATAAAGCAATAGCTGTGACCGCGTAAGCAAACAGACTTGTAATAAAGCTGGCGCCAATACCATTCTTTCTCTGCTGCAGCTTATATAGACTAACCAGGAGGTAACCCAAAATGCCAGAAAAAATGTAAGCGGAGGGAAGGTTGGCAATTTTGATCAACTTAATAAAATACGAGCTGCATACCACAAAGAAAAATGAGGTACTGAAGCCCGTAAGCAATGACTGGACAAACAAAAGCCTGAAGTTATGTTCTTCGGCAGGCTTTATATCCAGGTGTTTAACAATGATTCCTGCTATCTTCATTTATACAGGTTTGCAATTAATTTAATGTAGTAATTGCGCAGTGGCTGCTCTACTTTTGATGCATATTGCACGCCATCTGCTGCACGTACCCCGGGTGAATAGTATTCCTGATTCAAAATATTGTTACATCCCACCTGTATGAGCAATGGTTTTACCACTCTGTAACCTACGGTGGCATTAAGAATTTCATACGCCGGTATCACGTGTAACGGGTTGCTTGGTACACTTGTGTTTTTACCGGTTGGCTTATCGCCCACAATGTTTGCCCGAAGATTCAGATTCAGTTTATCTGCAATGAATGAGCCATTCACCCCAATATTCGCGGATATGTAGGCGATGTCTCCCGTCCTTACAACAGAGTCCGCGCCCTTGCTGGAGGTATATGTGCTCTTTGGATCGTTTGCAGTTGCGTTAGCATAAAGGGAAATATTGCGTGTAGCATAAATACTTGAGGCTACCTGTATGCCCTGCACATTACTCTTGCCTATATCCTGGTACTGAGCTGTCACCGTTCCGTTAGGGAGCGTTACCTGTGCAATAGCCAGCGAGTGATTGTAATAAGATCTGTAACCTGCAACTTCCACGTAAGAGTTTTTGCTCAGTTTGTAGCGTACATTCAGCTCGAAGTTTTTTACTCTTTCCGGAGGCAAGCCCGGGTTAGCCAGCTTTCTTGATGCTGAAGTGGAGAATTTATTCGAATTTGATGCATCGAGAAATGCTTCTGAATAAATGGCTTTAAAGATAAATTTGCCCGGATAGTAGACAACAGCAACCCTTGGGTTAAAGACAGTGCCGTATCCCTTTTGTTCACGGAATCTGTTGTCGTCCACTCGTCCACCTATATCCACCGTTATGTGACGCTCAATATTACTGTAGCTTCCCGTAGCATATCCGCTTATGGTATAGGTGGTGAAGTTGTTGCCACCGCCAATGGTATCTACAGTGCCATAAATTACGGCAGGCGATACCGGCGCTGTAATATAATTAGCCTGGTATATACCGGTTCTTAACTGTGTTCCGGCTACTATGCTGAATTTGTCGTCTATATTATACACTCCTCTTAACTCAGTACTGAGCTGGTTTGAACCTTCACTGTAATTAGTAGTGGAAAAATAGGGTAGCCTATTTCCTGATATCAAGTTGTAATTTGTCAGCTTGCCATTGCCAAAGCTATTAAACGTTCCCACTCTTGCATTATCGCCAAAATCGTAGTAACGATAATAAGTAAGGCTGGTAAGACTCAGTTTCTCTGTGACATTTTTGTCGTAACGGCCATAAATATTATAACCTCTTACTTGCCAGTTAGTATATGCCGAGTTAAGCGCTGCAAAGTTGTCAACGTAATCCCCGGCAGATCCTTCACTCCTGTTCCAGTACTGGAAGCCGAACTTGAAGTCGTACATCGCAAGCTTGGCAGCCACATAGAAATCATTGATCGGATCTTTGAATGTTGAAGCGGCATTGTAAGCCTTTGAATTTTTATATAGTGCCTTATCAAGAGAGTCTGCACGCTTAATACCCGCGGCAGTTGCCACTATCTTACTAGAATCTGAACTTACAGCATAGTAGGCGCCCACATATCTCGCAGCGCTATCTTTTGAATATTTCATGGTGAGCCTGCTGGCATATGCTGCATTACCATAGTCGGGTATGCCGTCAGATGCAGTACTTTTTGTCAGATCAACACCGTCAGACGTATAAATTCTTCCGGTAACGGTCAGGCATACATTTTTGCTCCTGGCTGCCAGAGTTCCATCTACATATTTAGTATTGTAGGAACCTGCTCCGGTTTGAAAGTTGAGCGCAACATTTTTGGGTTTGCCATACAGTGCACTGCCTCCCTGGTTGCTGTTGTCCTGAAAAACATCTTCTTCGTCCTTAGTAACGATATTGATCACCCCCGTAAAAGCATTTGCGCCATATATCGTCGAAGCCGGGCC